>ENA-OYXU01000611-OYXU01000611.1-human-gut-metagenome-genome-assembly--contig:-NODE-611-length-13867-cov-5.162178_pt1 | contig 13867 bp, 9 predicted proteins | sample MGYA00243243_ERZ653435 | MGnify/ENA primary metagenome ERZ653435 (study PRJEB26926, sample SAMN06165113) | human gut metagenome | biome: ENVO:00009003; feature: ENVO:2100002; material: ENVO:00002003... | reverse complement strand
GGGACATATTCTTGTATTTGTCCGCCAAACAGCCATTGAATATCAGGATGTTACAGACGGACAAATACAAGAATATGTCCCTACAATGCGCATGAACCTTATTTTGACACAGCCTCTTTAACTCCTTAACTCCTAAAAAAACGACATGACGAACAAAACTATAACGGCAACCGCGAAAGACACAATATTATTGGTACTTTTCGCGGTTGCCGCATTTTCAAACGGCAGTGCCCGGCCACATGGCGACACGCTCACAGTGACGCTCACGGGCGACATACTGCTCGACAGGGGCGTAAGAACCGTTATCGGGTATTACGGTGCAGAGAGCCTTTTCCCCCATTCCACCGACTCCGTACTGCTGTCATCCGACGTTTTGGTGGGCAATCTGGAGTGTCCCGCCACCAACATCCGCCAACCCATGTTCAAGCGGTTTGTGTTCCGCGGCGAACCGGAATGGCTTGACGTGTTGCGCCGGCACGGCTTCACCCACCTTAACCTTGCCAACAACCATTCCATCGACCAGGGCCGCGACGGACTGACCGACACCAAGGCAAACATAGAACGCAGCGGAATGACACCCATAGGAGCGGGCAACTGCATGGCGGAGGCGGCGCGCGAGGTGTTGCTCGACAGCATGCCGCGGCGCGTCTACATGATAGCCTCCCTGCGGCTGGCTCTCGAAAACTATGCCTACCTGCCCGACCGGCCATGCGTAAGTCAGGAACCGTTCGACTCGCTTGTCAGCCGCATAGCAGCACTGCGGCGGCGCGACCCCGGCTGCTACATCATCGTCAGCCTGCACTGGGGTGCCGAACATGTACTCACGCCCTATCCGCGGCAGCAGGCCGAGGCCCGCCGCATCATCGATGCAGGTGCCGACTGCATGGTATGCCACCACTCACATACCCTGCAAACGATAGAAAACTATCGCGGCCACAGCATATACTACAGCATTGGCAACTTCATCTTCGACCAGCAGAAACCTACTAACACCAAGGCGTGTATGGTAAGAATAAGGATAACGGCAGATGATGCGGCCGTGGAGACGATACCGGTGGAGATAAGGCGTTGTGCGCCATGGGTGACTTATTGACGCCGGTATTTCATTATCATTAAAATTGTTTTCTTATCCAAAAAATGGTTTCAGCATGTTGCACCGGCAGATTTTTTTTCGTAATATTGCACGCGAAAACAACGTTTTATATAACATTACAGACTATGACAACGGACATGCACCCATTAGAGAAATTCATGTACTGCCCGAAATGCGGCAGCAGACATTTCGACATAAACGACGAAAAGAGCAAGAAGTGCGACAACTGCGGATTCACATATTATCTGAATCCGAGCACGGCAACAGCGGCCTTCATTCTAAACAGCCGGGGCGAACTGCTGGTGGAGCGGCGCGGCAAAGAGCCGGCCAAAGGCATGCTCGACCTGCCCGGCGGATTCTGTGACAACGACGAGACTGCTGAAGAGGGTATCGCGCGCGAGATTTTGGAGGAAACGGGCATCAGCGTGACATCCACGGAATATATGTTCAGTCTGCCAAACATCTATCTGTATTCGGGCATGGAGATACACACACTCGACATGTTCTTCCGCTGCACCGTACCCGAAGGAGCTGAGCCGCATGCCGCCGACGATGCCGCGGAATGTTTCTGGCTGCCCATTGACGAGATACACACAGAACAATTCGGCCTGCGGTCAATACGCCATGCCCTGCGGAGATTCCTTGACTCCATTAAAGGTTAAATGCAAGGGAAACACATTGTAGGGACATATTCTTGTATTTGTCCCTACAATGTGTTTCCCTTGCATTTTGACACACACTGCTACAGTATGTGAACAAAACGGGTATTTTTTCTATTGTTCTGTTCAGAACATTGCCTTGCAAACACTGGATTTGCCGTCGGCAAACTTTGCCCTGACTACATAAACGCCACTGCGCAGACCGGTGCTGACTGCACCCGATGCGTTACCGGCAAACACCTTGCTTCCATCGGCAGCGAACACTTCCACGTAAGCCTGACCGTCAACATTGATTATGCCGCCGCGCTGAACGCTGAGCTGCGAGTTCTTGTCAACGACATTTTTCACACCCAAAGTTGCTGCATCGGGCATTCCCTGGAACACATAGCCGAAGTAGTAGAATTCGCTTGAATAATCAAATGAGTTGAAAGTATAGCTCACAAGAGTTGTCATGTCGGGAGTGCAGAACGGGATGCCGCTGATGACCATGTTCTCCATTATAGGCTCATAGGTCTCCGGGTCATACGTTTCCACTTCGTGAGTCATGTTCTCGTTTATCCAAGCTGTCATTTCCGGGCATGTCTCCTGATAGTAATCCTGCATTTTGGAAACCCCTTTCTTCGGATCCATTACCAATGCCACCGGAGTATAAACGCCACTTCCATACCCCAAGAATATTCCGTTATCTCCGGCACAAGTAACATTGGCACCGTCTTCGCAGGTGTATGTCTTGTAAGAGCCGTCTTCAAGATTGAACACGAATGTGGTAGCCGTGGTGTATTCAGCACCTTCCTCTTCACCCTCGCGTGCTATCTTGCCTGCCTTGCGTACGCCCTTGTCCGTAAAGCGTGAATACTTGGGCGATATTTTGGCAGGTGCCATAGGACCGAAACCGGCGTCGGGAGCATAAGTGGAGGCGAAGAGCTTGCCGTCGGGCGACAGCACAACATTGTTGAATGTCATCGTGATACTGCCGGCTGTGGCCTGTTCTACTGCGAGGTCATAGGCAGCCTTGTCATTCATGTATTTCGTGCATGCTTCCTCGTATGCGGCTTTCTCTTCATCCGACATGAAGTCGTCAAGCTTGGGATAATTAGCCCAATCGTTACCACCGGCAGCCTGCCATGCGGCGAGAGCGTCTGTGTAAGCGGCCAACTCTTCATCTGTCATAAAGCTCTTCTGTTCCGGATAGTCTCCCGGATCCTCGGGGACGGCAACTTCCGGATGGGTATAGAAGAGATTCAACGACGGCAGTGTATAGCTCCATTCTCCCGTTGTCACATCACGCTTGTAGACAATGGGGTAGCACCAGAAACCTGATGTCGCGGTGATGGTTCCGGCCACGGTGTTGCCGTCGGCGCTGATGGCAACGGCTGTTACATACTGCGGAGTGCCGCCAAGGAAGTCGGTGTCGGGATGCGGCAACAGGATGGGGGCATCGTATTCGCCTTCAGCGTTGCGGTACCATACGGCGGGCACCATCATTATTCTCTTCGAGTCGATGCCGAAGTTGTCATTACCGATGTTTCCGCAAATCACACTTCCGTCGGGCGTAATGGCGTGTGCCATGTTGAACAACTCGGGACGGGGAGAAGGCAGAACCTTAAGCTCGCCATTGGTGTAAACAACGGCATTGTCTGTCGAAGAATAAGTAGTTTCACCGGTTGGCTCGTACAAGACGGCGTTGCCCACAGCCGTACCGTCATTGGCCACACAGGTGCCGTAGCCCGGGAGATACTCGTTCCGATAATAGTCCGAACCACGTTCATCCATATATACGGATGCGTTCGCCGGATTCTCCAAATCTACGATGCCGAGCATAATACCATCGATGGTGAATATGCCATACTTTCCGTTTGGAGAAACGCTCATGAACGGGGCATTGCCCATAATCTGTGGTTTGAAGTCTGCGAACATCTGCATTGATGTAACAAGCAGTGCACTTAAAAGAAGTAGAGTTTTTTTCATACTCGTTCGATGTTTAAGTTATTATATAATTGTTCTCTTTATATTGTCTTACAAGACTTGGCTGCCACATTCCAACATGTCGGAACACCGTTCTGTTAAAATAACAAAATGCAAGGTTTCCACCCTGTTTAAGTTACCATAAATCAGAAATCACCGGCAAAAATAAACAAAATTTATAGAAAGCACAAATATTTCTAACGTTTTTTACATCCATCTTTTCATTAACGTATTATTAATGTATTATAATGCAGCCATTACCAAAAGTTCATTGGCTTTTCCGCATTGGACTGTGGGAGACATATTAAATTTTTATTAAATAAGCATCAGGCAAGGTTGGCGTATATAAATATTAATTAATTTTGCAGCCGAAATATTTATAAATATTCAAAACATGAAAAAATTAAGACTGTATCTGCTGGTCATCGCCTTAATCGGATGTATGACAGCAGTGGCACAAGAAAGCGCCACACCATGTCTGGCATACGGAATACGCACGTATTCTCCTGCGTCAGACAAGACCATGCTCGTTTCTTTCTCACCGGAAAACCCCGCTGCAGAGAAAGAGCTTCTCGACCTTTCCGAATACAAAATCATGGCTGCCACCTGCCATGACAATGTGTACTACATGATTCATTCCGATGACGGCATAATGGCATCAAAGCTACTGAAGCTTGACATGAACAACATACAAATCGACATTGTGAAGACATACGACTGGAAAAACGACGTCGGCGGTAACATCATCTGCAGCGACATGAGCTTCGACCACTATACAGGACAAATTTACGTTGCAGGCTACAACATGGCCAACGGTGAGATTGTGAACGGCGAGCCGACAGCTCCGTTTGCAATCTTCACCATCAATCCCGCCACCGGCGATGCCACTCTGGTGGGCGAACAAAACGAACGCGCCTTAGTGGCCATCACCATTGACAATGAAGGAACGCTTTTGGGTGTCGATGACCAAGGCTACCTATGGGATGTGTCTAAAAGAGCCGGGTGGCCCGAATACGACCTCGTTCCGACATTCATCAGCCCCGTCGGCCTGCAGTCGATGGCGTGCAACCTCAGCAATGGAACGTCATACTGGGCTTCCTATACAGCCGACGATTCGGGTAACGGCATTTCAAAGCTGATAAAGTTCACCCGTACTCCCGACTACGAATATGAGATGGAGGAAATAGGCGCAATAGGTACCAACAGCGAGATTATCGGTATGTACATCGACCCGAATCCCATTCCCGGCAATGCACCTGCCGTAATTGAGAATCTCACCATCACCCCTGGCGAACAGGGAGCTGCCAAGGCAAACATTTCGTGGACCAACCCCACAACGACAATCGACGGAAATGTCCTCGGCCTTATCGACCTTAACGTCTACCGCGATGACATTATCGTAACAACACTTAAAGGCCAGACACCAGGCAACAATACCACATGGACCGACACGGACGTTCCTGTGGGGTATCACACCTACAGTGTTTCGGCAAGCAGCGAAGGCACAGAAAGCCGCAAGGTATTCACACAGGAATTATGGATTGGTGAGGATGTACCGGGAGTACCCGTTGTCAATGCCGAGCTCTCTACCGACGGAAAAACGATTGCCGTCAGTTGGACTGCTCCTGCAGAAGGCCTGCACAACGGATGGTTCGACACCGCAGCACTCAAATACAATGTTATCCGACGCCCCGACAACAAAAGCATACTGGAAAACTCTACAGAGACCTCGCTCAGCGACACTGATATCGACGAGATTCACGGCTACTACTACGAAGTGACCGCCACAACTTATGCCGGAGCAGGCGGTACCGGCAAATCGGCCGTCGTCATTGCCGGAAATCCGCACCAAGTACCTTATGCACCCGATTTCAAGGATGATGATGATGCAAGCCAGTGGGTAGTGTTCAACAACGATGCCGACGAATACCAATGGTATCTCTACAATGGCATGTGGGGAGGCACCAACGATGCGTTCTTCAGATATAATCCCGAGAACAAGGTTAATCCGGAAACAGAGACTAACGACTGGATAATCTCACCGGCCATAAACCTCGAGAAAGGCAAACTTTACATCGCAAAATACGACCTGCGTCTGCTCGGCGACCTGTTCCCCGCCAATTCCACATTCGCAATGGGCAAAGGACAAAAACCGGAAGCCATGATCATCGAACTGAGCAAAAACGACGGCGAAGTTCACGATATAGAATGGATAACCCACTCTACACCTTTCACCGTTGAGGAGACGGGGGCATACAACTTCGGTTACCAGATGCGCAACGCCGTGCCCGCCCAGTTCTACAAATTTGCCATTGAAGAAACCTGTCCCACCGACATTGCGGCAGGAGAATTCCACGGAAACACCCTCGCCACCGAAGGACAGGAATCGGTATATGATTTCAACGTGACAAACAAAGGATTCTACGACATTCAGAAATTCACCGTAGAACTCCTCGATGCAGAAGACAATGTGCTGACTTCGCAAAGCTACGACACCCCGATTGCCAGTCAGGCATCAACGACCGTACAGATTGCATGGACACCGGCCAAGGCCGGCAACTATGCCGTCAGAGCCAGCGTAATTGTTGACGGCGACGGTGACGCTTCCAACAACACAAGCGAGCCATTCAGCGTTTCTGTGCTCGGCAACGGCACGATGCTCGACATCACCGACGGAAAAAGCGGCACCGGTTACGCACCCTTCTACGGCACCTATCTGCACAGTGCAGTTCAGACGATATATCCGGCCGAAATGCTCGGAAACATCAAGGGGTACAACATCACTGCAATGAAATATTACATCTACACTGCCATGGGGCAGGATGCAAGCACCATCAATTTTGAGGTGGCACTGGCCTGCGTCGACAAAGCCGACTTTGCAGACAAGACCATGATACCAGAAGACCAGCTTACAAATGTATATAACGGCAAACTGCAGATAGACCCCAAGAACAAGACCGTGGCCATAGTATTCGACCGTCCGTTCAACTACACCGGCGGCAACCTGTGCGTATTCACACGTCACGACAGCGAAGTAATGACCCCGGTTTACTTTGCTGCACAATACGCCTCGTCCGATCCGCTGTATACATGTCTTTACCGCGGTGACAGCCGTTTCGACTTCTCTCAGACCCCCAACGGCAGCTATCATGACCTGCCAAACATATCGTTGCTTCTGTCAAAAGATGACTCTGGAATAAGCAATGTGGCCACCGGAAACGAAACGGCCATACGGTACTCGCGCAGCACCGGAACACTGGCCATCGACGGCGAATACGACCTCTGTCGCATCTATTCCGTCACTGGAGCCCTCATCAACGAGGTTAGCGGCGAAAGCGAAATCAGCGTCCCCGCCGGCAGCAATGTCTTAATTGTTGAAGTTGTGAAAGGTTCACAGTGCATCGTCAAGAAAATCGTTACAGGCAGGTAGACAACGCCATACAACTAAAGAAAAACCGGGAGCTTCGTTTTGATGCGTCCGGTTTTTCTTTATATACCTTAGATCACACCGGATTGAAACTATACAGTCTTTAAGGGTTTATCAAAATGCATGCTAAATCATTAAAAAAGCAGAAATATTTCCTATTATATAATGTGAAAGAAAAGTTTTTGCTTATTTTTGCACCCCAAACAACAGTTATTAACGATTATGCAAAAGAATTTGGTTATAGTCGAGTCTCCCAAAAAGGCAAAGACTATCGAGAAATTTTTAGGTGACGACTTCAAAGTGATGTCAAGCAATGGTCACATACGCGACCTGAAAAAGAAAGAACTTAGCATCAATATAGATTCGCTGGAACCTGACTACGAGATACCCGAGGAGAAGGAGAAACTGGTGAAAGAACTGAAGAGCAACGCCAAGAAAGCCGAAACGGTATGGCTCGCATCCGATGAAGACCGCGAGGGAGAAGCCATATCATGGCACCTGTGCGAAGTGTTGGGGCTGGACGAGACCAAGACCAACCGCATCGCCTTTCATGAAATAACCAAGCCTGCCATACTCGAAGCCATAAGCAAGCCGCGCCGCCTCAACATGAACCTTGTCAACGCACAGCAGGCACGCCGCGTGCTCGACCGTCTGGTGGGATTCAAGCTCTCGCCGGTGCTCTGGCGCAAGGTGAAACCGGCGCTGTCGGCCGGCCGCGTGCAGAGCGTGGCGGTGAGACTGATAGTGGAACGCGAGCGCGATATACAGGCGTTCAAGAGCGAGGCATACTACCGCGTGAACGGCATCTTCGCCATAACCAACCCCGACGGGTCGGCCACCGAGGTGAAGGCCGAGCTGGGCACACGCTTCAAGACACACGCCGAGGTGGAGGCGTTTCTCGAGCAGTGCAAGGACGCCACGTTTGCCATCGAGTCGATAACCAAGAAACCGCTCAAGCGCACGCCTGCACCGCCATTCACCACATCGACGCTGCAACAGGAAGCCGCACGCAAACTGGGCTTCACCGTGAGCCAGACCATGATGGTGGCACAGCATCTCTACGAGAACGGACGCATCACATACATGCGTACCGACTCGGTCAACCTGTCGTCACTCTGCATTGGCGCCAGCAAGGAGGAGATTGCCAACCTGTGGGGAGAGCAGTACAGCCGTCCGCGCCAGTATCAGACACACTCAAAGGGAGCGCAGGAGGCACACGAAGCCATACGCCCAACATACATGAACGCCACCGAGATAGAAGGCACGGCACAGGAAAAGCGCCTGTACGACCTGATATGGAAGCGCACGGCCGCCAGCCAGATGGCCGATGCCGAGATTGAAAAGACCACGGTGGTGATAGGCATCACACCCACCTCAATATCCCAAACACAAAACACGAACAGTTACACCACTTCATCCCCCCTTGGGGGGACTGAGGGGGGCCGCTTCATCGCCACTGGCGAGGTGGTGAAATTTGACGGTTTCCTGAAAGTTTACCGCGAGTCGGACGGCGACGAAGACCAATCTTCCGATGAGGCCGCATCGCACAGCCTGCTGCCGGAGATGCACAAGGGACAGGAACTGACACGCCGCGAAATATCCGCCACAGAGCGCTTCAGCCTCGGCCCGGCACGCTACACCGAGGCCAGTCTGGTGCACAAGCTCGAAGAACTCGGCATAGGCCGTCCGTCGACCTACGCCCCCACCATCAGCACCATACAGCAGCGCGAATATGTGCACAAGGGCGACCGCAAGGGCGAAGAGCGCACATATACCGTCGACACGCTGAAAGGCAAGACCGTCACCCAAAAGACACGCACGGAGATGGCCGGAAGCGACAAGGGCAAGCTGCTGCCAACGGACATAGGCATAGTGGTGAACGACTTCCTCATGAAATACTTCCCGGGCATAATGGACTACAACTTCACGGCCAAGGTGGAGCAGAAGTTTGACGAGATTGCCGAAGGCGGCGAGAAGTGGACCAAGATGATGAGGGAGTTCTATGACGACTTCGAACCCATTGTGGAGAAGACGATGAACACACGGTCGGAGCACAAGGTCGGCGAGCGCCAACTGGGCAACGACCCGGAGAGCGGCCGTCCGGTATTCGTTAAGATAGGCCGCTTCGGACCGGTGGTGCAGATAGGCTCCGCCGACGAAGACGAGAAGCCGCGCTTCGCACAGCTGCCCGCAGACAAGAGCATGGAGAGCATCACTCTGGAGGAGGCTCTTGAGCTGTTCCGCCTGCCACGTGAGATAGGCGAGTACGAGGGGGCAAAGGTGACCATAGGCACAGGCCGTTTCGGTCCCTACGTGCTGCACAACAAGAAGTATGTTTCGCTGCCAAAGACCGAAGACCCGCTGACCATAACGCTGGAGGCGGCGATAGAACTTATCCGTGACAAGCGCAAGCAGGAACAGCAGCGCCACATAAAGACCTTTGCCGAAGAGCCCAAGCTTGAAGTGCTAAACGGACGTTACGGCCCGTATCTGGCATACGACGGCAAGAACTTCCGCCTGCCCAAGAACATGCACGAACGCGCAGCCGAACTGACTCTGGACGAGTGTATGAACATAATAAAAGCCGTACCCGCCAAAAAGGAATGACACACATCGTCAGGGCGGATTTCCTACCGGTACAGACTGTATCGTGACTGTATAAAAAATATGAAAAGAATAATTCTCATAGGCTACATGGGAGCCGGAAAGACCACCGTGGGCAAGGCACTGGCCAAGGAGCTGGGCCTGCAGTTCTACGACCTGGACTGGTACATAGAGAGCCGGCGCCGCAAGACCGTACCACAGATTTTCGCCGAGGCGGGCGAAGAGGGATTCCGCAAGATTGAGCACGACATGCTGCACGAAGTGGCAGAGTTTGAGGACGTGGTCATCAGTTGCGGAGGCGGCACACCCTGCTTCTTCGACAACATCGACTACATGAACGGCCAGGGACCTGTGGTATATCTGAAAGCCGAGCCGGAGGTGTTGTGCAAGCATCTGAAGATGGGCAAGACGGTACGCCCGCTGCTGAAGGACAAGTCGCCGGAAGAGCTGCTGACATTCATCAACGAACAGCTCGAACGGCGGGCACCGTTCTACGAAAAGGCACGCTACCAGCTCGACGTGAGCCTGATGGACAACTACGAAAAGATAAAGATATCCGTATCAAAGCTGAGAGAGCTATTGGATATTTGAAACAAAAAAGCTGAGGAATAAACCAAAAAAGAAAAAAGTAAGAGAGAGAGAAATGAAGAAGTGGACTATCGAAGACTCGAGGGAGCTCTACAACATCAACGGATGGGGCACCTCCTACTTTGGCATCAACGACAACGGCAATGTCTACGTCACACCCAGCAAGGACGACTCGCAGATAGACCTGCGCGAGGTGATGGACGAATTGGCGCTGCGCGATGTGACAAGCCCGGTATTGCTGAGGTTTCCCGACATTTTGGACAACCGCATCGAAAAGACGAGCAGCTGTTTCAAAAAGGCGGCCAAGGAATATGACTACAAAGGAGAGAACTTCATAATCTACCCCATAAAGGTAAACCAGATGCAGCCCGTGGTGGAGGAGATTATCTCGCACGGACGAAAATTCAACCTCGGTCTTGAAGCCGGGTCGAAACCCGAACTGCATGCCGTGATAGCCGTGCAGTGTCAGAGCGACTCCATCATAGTGTGCAACGGATATAAAGACCAAAGCTACATCGAGCTGGCACTGTTGGCGCAAAAGATGGGCAAGCGCATCTTCATTGTCGTGGAAAAGCTCAACGAGCTTGAGATAATAGCCCGCGAGGCCAAGAAGCTGAACGTGAGGCCCAACCTCGGCATACGCATCAAACTGGCATCAAGCGGAAGCGGAAAATGGGAAGAGAGCGGCGGCGACGCAAGCAAATTCGGACTTACCAGCAGCGAGCTGCTCGAAGCGCTCGACCTGCTCGACAAGAAAGAGATGCGCGACTGCCTGCGACTCATCCACTTCCACATCGGAAGCCAGATAACGAAGATAAGGCGCATACAGGCTGCACTGCGTGAGGCTTCACAATTCTACACGCAGCTGCACAAGATGGGCTACAAGGTGGATTTCGTCGACTGCGGAGGCGGTCTCGGCGTCGACTATGACGGCACACGCTCGCCGAGCAGCGAGAGTTCGGTGAACTACTCCATACAGGAGTATGTCAACGACTGTATCTACACTTTCGTGGACGCCGCCAACAAAAACGGTCTGCCCCACCCCAATATCATCACCGAAAGCGGACGCTCGCTCACGGCCCACCATTCGGTTTTTGTCATCGACGTACTGGAAACGGCATCGCTGCCGGAAATGGGCGAAGAGTACGAACCTGACGAAAACAGCCACCAGCTCGTGAAAGACCTCTACGAGATATGGGACAACCTCAACCCGCGCACCATGCTCGAAGACTGGCATGACGCGGAGCAGATACGCGAGGAGTCGCTCGACCTGTTCTGCCACGGCATCGTCGACCTGAAGACACGTGCCGAGATAGAAAGCATGTACTGGAGCGTCTGCCACGAAATAAACATTCTGGCAAAACATCTCAAGCACACGCCCGAGGAGCTCATCAACCTCGACAAGCTGCTGGCCGACAAATACTTCTGCAACTTCTCGCTCTTCCAGTCGCTGCCCGACTCGTGGGCCATTGACCAACTGTTCCCCATCATGCCGATACAGCGCCTCACGGAACGGCCCACGCGCAACGCCACGCTGCAGGACATCACGTGCGACAGCGACGGCAAGATAACCAACTTCGTGACCAACCGCAACAATTCGCACGTGCTGCCGGTACATGCCCTGCGCCGCAACGAGACCTACTATCTGGGCGTATTCCTCGTGGGAGCCTATCAGGAGATACTGGGCGACATGCACAACCTCTTCGGCGACACCACCGCCGTGCACATCAGCGTGAAGGACGGCCACTACCACATCGACCAAATAATCGACGGCGAAACTGTGGCCGAGGTGCTCGACTACGTGCAGTATGACCCGAAGAAACTCGTGCGGCAGCTCGAAGTGTGGGTGACGAAGAGTGTGAAACAGGGGAAAATAACACTTGAAGAAGGAAAGGAGTTCCTGAGCAACTACCGTTCTGGACTCTACGGATACACATATCTCGAATGAACATGGAGAAAAAGACATCACTGACTGTTGTCAAGGTGGGGGGAGCTGTGGTCGAGGATGACGCACAGCTCTCACAACTGTTGCACGACTTCGGCAACATAGAGGGACGCAAGATTCTCGTGCACGGTGGCGGACGCCGGGCCACACAGGTGGCCGCACGCCTCGGCATAGAGAGCAAGATGGTGGACGGGCGCCGCATCACCGACAGCGACATGCTCGAGGTGGTGACAATGGTGTATGGCGGACTCGTCAACAAAGGAATTGTGGCCCGGCTGCAGGCCGCCGGAGTTAACGCCCTCGGACTGACGGGTGCCGACATGAACATAATCCGCAGTCACAAGCGCCCGCTGAAAAACGGTGTCGACTTCGGATTCGTCGGCGATGTGGACAAGGCCGACGGCGAGGCCCTGTCACGGCTGATAGAGACGGGAGTGACGCCGGTGGTGGCTCCGCTGACACACGACGGCCGTGGCAACATGCTCAACACCAATGCCGACACGATGGCCGCCGAAACGGCAAAAACACTGGCCGCCATCTACGACGTGACGCTGATATACTGTTTCGAGAAACCCGGCGTAATGGCCGACCCCGACGATGATACGACAATGATCCCAGTCATCACACGCGAATCGTTCGCACAACTGCGTGCCGACGGGACTGTCAGCGGCGGAATGCTGCCCAAAATTGAGAACGCCCTGCAGGCCGTCGACGCGGGAGTGAGCCGCGTCATCATCACCAAGGCCACGGCCATTGACGGACAGCACGGGACATTTATTAGGAGGAGTTAAAGGAGTTATCGCTCCCTACGGTCGCTTAGGAGTTAAAGGAGTTAAAGACAAATGCCTTTTAGCAGTAATTGTTAAATATGAAAGAATCGATACCGAATCCTTTATGTGGGTATTGTCTTTAACTCCCAACAGTTCCCCATAATTCCCATATCTCCCACAACTCCCACATTTCCCATCTCTCCCATACCCCCCTTTAACTCCTTTTAACTTCTACAAAATGTAACTTTCCACTTTATTAATCGTCTTTCAAAATAGAGGGGATGAAAGAAATCAACTTCCGGAACGATGTATTGCCGCTGAAGAACGAACTCTTCCGGCTCGCTCTCCGCATTACTCTCAATAAGGCGGAGGCGGAAGACATTGTGCAGGAAACAATGATAAAGATTTGGAACAGACGTGACAGATGGGACAAGATCGACTCTATCGAAGCCTTCTGTCTGACCGTATGCCGCAACATGGCTCTCGACCGCATCAAGGCCATGAGCAACAGAAACATGCCATTGGAGGACACTGCCGCGGCAGACATACCGGCCGACACGTCTTATTCATCCAATCCCGAAGAGCAGACCGTGCAACGCGACCGGATAAAACTGGTGCGCAGCATCATAAACCGTCTGCCGGAGAAACAACGGAGCGTGATGCAACTGAGAGACTTTGAGAACAAAAGCTACAAGGAGATAGCCGCCATTCTCGGCATCAGCGAAGAACAGGTGAAGGTGAACATCTTCCGCGCCCGCCAAACAATTAAACAGAAATACATAGAAACGGAGAACTATGGACTATAGGTATATTGAA
>ENA-OYXU01000610-OYXU01000610.1-human-gut-metagenome-genome-assembly--contig:-NODE-610-length-13867-cov-6.813278_pt1 | contig 13867 bp, 7 predicted proteins | sample MGYA00243243_ERZ653435 | MGnify/ENA primary metagenome ERZ653435 (study PRJEB26926, sample SAMN06165113) | human gut metagenome | biome: ENVO:00009003; feature: ENVO:2100002; material: ENVO:00002003... | reverse complement strand
GTACACCATTAGGGACTCGAACCCTAGACACCCTGATTAAGAGTCAGGTGCTCTACCAACTGAGCTAATGGTGCATAGACCCTGCAAGCAGGGTCATGCAGCTGTACACCATTAGGGACTCGAACCCTAGACACCCTGATTAAGAGTCAGGTGCTCTACCAACTGAGCTAATGGTGCACATCTGCGAAGCATCCGTCTACCTTATGAGCGGCGTTTGCATCAGCAGATAATATTATAGCGCGATTCAGCGATTTGTCAAGAGGGAAAATCACTTTTTTTCGAGAAAAATCAGCTTTTCTGCGCATTTTCATGTGTCCACGGGACATTTCGCCCGTCCAGACCCGCCAGAATGCCGCTTCCGAAAGCAAACATCAGGTTGAAGCCGCCGCAGTCGCCGTCCACATCCAGCACCTCGCCCGCCGCGTACAGTCCCGGCAGGCGGCGATTTTGCAATGTCGCCGGGTCAAAATCCGCGACCGACGCCCCGCCCGACGCCACCTGTGCGCTCTCGAAGCCCTTCACGCCGCGAATCGGCAGCAGCCACGCATCCGCCGTTTTCGTCAGGCGCTCCGCCATGTCCGCTGTCATCTGCCCGCACAGGCTGCTTTCGGTTACGCGCCAATCTGCCTGCCGCATCAGCGCCGCCGACAGTCGCGGCACGCACAGCCCGGTCAGCATCTCCGCCATCGGGCGCTGCGCCCAGTTTTTCCGGCGTTGATGCAGTTCGCGGCGGAACTCGCCCGCATCCGCAAAGCCCATGCCCTTCACCAGCGACACGCGAAGCATCCGCCCATCCTTTGCATACCGTGCGCACTGCATCACGCACACGCCGCTGACGCCGTAATCCGCGAACAGCAGCTCGCCATCCTCCTCATGCAGGACGCTTTTCCGGTCGATAACCGCCACCTGTGCCTTGACGCGGATGCCGCTCAGCCCCTTGATTGGCGTGCTATCTGTGATGATTTGCGTCAGCGCGGGCGCAAAGGGCGTCGCGGGGCAGCCGAGATTCGTCAGCAGACGCAGGGCGCTGCCGTCGCTGCCGAGCTTGGGCTGGGCGCATCCGCCGCCGCTGATGATAACGCGGTTCGCCCGAAATTGCTGCCCATCCGCCGAGAGCGCCGTCCAGCCATCATTTTCGCGGTGCAGTGCCGTGATGGATACGCCCGTCACTACCCGCACATGCAGGGCGGTCAATTGCAGGCGGAGCGCATCCAGCACGCTTGAGGCCTGCGAACTGACGGGGTACACGCGCCCCGCCTCTTCCTGCCGAAGCCGCAGTCCAAGATGCTCCCAGAAGGCTTTCTGTGCCTCTGCGCCGCAGTGAGACAGCACATCCGCCGCGAACGCCGCATTTCCCGGATAGCGCGGCGTACCCGTGTTCATCAGGTTGCAGCGGCCGTTGCCCGTCGCGAGGATTTTTTTGCCAACGCGATCCATTTTTTCCGTCACCGTGACCGTATCGCCGCATTCCGCCGCTGCAATCGCCGCCGCCAATCCCGCTGCGCCGCCGCCGATGACCAAAACGCTTCCCATAATCTGTGTTTCCTCCGCTTCTTTCCTGTATGCCGCGCTGCCTGATGACATAGGCTATCCGTGTCATAGGAGGCGATAACTTTGACGCAGCAAGGCAAAAAGGCCACTTGGCGCTCACTCGTCGCGCTGGAAGCCGCCACGCTTGGCGCAGGGGCGCTCGTCGGCTACATCACCCGCGACGGCATGGACTTCTTCCACGCTCTGAACAAACCCGGCTTTGCGCCGCCGGGCTGGCTCTTCCCCATCGTTTGGAGCATCCTCTATGCGTTGATGGCGTACTGCATGTGGCTCGTCCTGCGCGCACAGGGGCGCGACCGTTTCCTGCTGCTGGGGCTGTATATCGCCCAGTTAGCCGTCAACCTGATGTGGCCCGTGCTGTTCTTTATCCTGAAAGCGCTTGGGCTTTCCTTCTTTTGGCTGATTCTGCTGCTCTGCCTGATTTTCATCATGGCGGTGCAGTTCGGGCAGCAGAAGCCCCTTGCCGGATGGCTGCTCGTGCCGTACCTGCTGTGGGTGACGTTCGCGGGCGTGCTGAATTTCGCCGTCGCCCGCATGAACCCCTGATGCACGCTCCATGGCGTAAATCTTCCGCAGCGGCGCGGTCAGTGTGCCGTCCGGCTCGTAAATCATCAGCGGCGGTTCAGGGTGCAGCATCGGGCGCGCATCCTTGAGCGCCTCAATCATCACCAGATTCGCCGCCTTCTGCGCCGAGGGGTAAATCAGCTGAAACCGCTTCGGCGCAAGTCCGGCTTTCTCCATGTCCTTCATCACTTCCAGCATCCGCGCCGCCGGATAGATGACCGCCATCCGCCCCTTGCCGCGCAGCAGATGATACGCCATCTTGAACCACGCCGTCAGCCCGCTTTTCTGCTGATGGCGCGCCAAGGACAGCGTCTGCGCCGGATTCGGCAGTGTCGTGCCATGATGCCCATACGGCGGATTGCAGACAATGACGTCGATGCTGCCGGGCGCAAGCACCTCGTCGGCACTCTCCACCGGCAGGGCGTGGATGCGGATGATATGTTCCAGCCCATTGAGCAGCACGCTCCGCCGCGCCATATCCGCCATATCCGGCTGAATTTCAAACGCATCGACGCTTTTCGCGCGCCCCATGCCCGCCAGCAGCAGCGGCAGGATACCCGTCCCCGTGCCAAAATCAGCACAGCGGTCGCGGCTTTCCGCCCGCACGAAGCTCGACAGCAGCACGGCATCCATGCCGAAGCGGAAACCCTGCTCCTTTTGCAGGATGCGCAGCCCCGCCTGCTGCAATTCGTCCACCCGTTCGCCGGGCAGGATGGTCAGTTTTCCGGCGCAATCAGCGTCAATCGGCTTGTCAGACAATAGCCTTCCTCCCCTTCTTCTGTCCGCACACGGCACCAGATTTCGCCCTTTTCCAGCACGGTCAGCACCAAATCCGCTTCGACTTTCGCCGTTTCGGGCGCATCGGCGCTGCACCACTGGTAGAGCGTTTCTGCCTGGTGGATTCTCGCTGTCCACCCAGTCACTTTTTCCAGCGTCACGTCCAGGATCGGCGTATCGCTGATGACGACCGCACCGGGCGCGCTGTCGCTCAAATACTGCGACGCGCAGTAGCCCTCTTTGCCGCCGTAGCGGATGTAACTCCAGCCGTTTTCCTGCGAAATAAATGTCACCAGTGCGCCGCGCGGAAGCCACTGCACAATCGATGCGCCCGTATTGGGCGACTGCCGCATCGCCAGCGAATCCGACTTTGTGCTGACGTATTTCTGCCCCAGCGGCGCGTCCGGCTGCTCGCAGGAAAGCGCATCCGCCGTGAAATAGCCCGTCATCTGCCCGACCGAGGCATAGCACCAATTGCCGCTCTGTGCAAGCACCGTCACCTGCGTTCCTCGCGGGATTGTCGCCAGCACTGCCGCATCCGCAGCCATCGCCTGACGAAGCGGCACATTGTCCGCGCTCACCCACGCAACGTAGCTGCCAGCTGACACGTCATCCTCCACCTTCGCGGGCGGTTCGGACGCAGCTGGGACAGGCGTTGGCGCTTCGCTTGGTTCGGGGGATGCCGTCGGTGTGGGCGTCCCACTCGGCGCGGGCGTCCCACTCGGCACATCAAAGCGCAGGTACTGCGTCATGACGTACCCGGTCAGGCTGCCCCAGCGAACGGCACACCACGTTTCGCCGTATGCCGTGACGATGATGCTCGTTCCCTTCGGGATTTCCGCCAGCACGGGGTATTCTGTGCCCGCGCCCTGCCGGAGGTTGAGCGTCGAGGCGTTGGAATTGACAATCGCGGTCTGTTCGCCGCTTGTCGTCGGCACAGGCGTCAATTCGATGCCGACGGCGCTGAAATCAAGGCTGCTTGCCAGCACATAGCCGTCAATGCCGCCCGCCGTCACGCGGCACCAGCTGCCGTCGCTGCTCTGCACGGCAATTTGAACGCCCTGCGGCAGGTTCATCAGCACCGCCGCAGCAGTGGACGGGGTCGCCCGAAGCGCCGTTGCCGTTCCGACCATCGCAGAACGCCCCGTCTGGCTCGTTTTTCCCGGATAAGTATCGCTGAACGTTAGATACTCCGCCGCGCAGTAGCCTGTTTTCGCGCCATACTGTATGCTCGCCCAGCCGTTTTCCACCGCGAACACGCACAGAACCGCGCCGCCGGGGATGGTGGACTGCACCGCCGCATCGTAGCTGCCGGACGCGCGCAGATTCAGTGAATTCGTGCCGGTCACGGTCGCCCAGCGGGTGATGGGTGTCGGGTTTTCGTCGCTCTGCGTCGGCGGCGTGCCGGTGAACGTCAGGTTTTCCGTGCGGACGTAGCCGACAATCCGCCCGAAGCGGATGAGCGTCCAATTATCGCCCTTCGCCAGTACAGTCACGGCTGTTCCGGCGGGTAGCGTCGTCAGCAACGCGCCGTTGTCCGAGGCGGTCAGGCGCACGTTCAGCACGTCCTCCACATTCACCAGCGTCACCATGGCCTGATTAGGCGCGGCGGGCGAAATCGTCGCGGGGGCTTCAGTCGCCGTCACGGGCGCGTCGCCCACGGGCGGCAGAATCGTGTGCGTGAAGGTGTACTGCATTCGTACGCAGTTCTCATAATAGAAGCCGAGAATCTGGTCGTATGTATATCCTAAATTCGCCATCTGCTGTGCTCCGCGCTGGCTCATGCCGATGCCGTGTCCGTAGCGCCTGACGGTCAGCACGAACGTCTCCCCATCTGCCTTGACCGACCAGAGTTCGTTTTTCGTCGTGTTAATGGACAGATTGAGGGCGCTTTCCAGCTCGCTGAAAATGTCGAACGTCAGCGTCAGTCGGCGCGTTTCGCCATTCACAAGCGCCGTCACGTCAAAATCCAGCTTCGTATATAAGCGGCTGGGCGCGGCGTACTTCGGTGTGTGCGGCGTAACGGCCTCGATGCGCAGAATCGTCGCATTCGGCGCTTTCGCCTGCAATAGGCGCGTCAGGCTTTGATTCTGGCTCGCGTGGGAAAATGCAGCGTAAATCGTCATCTTGCGCGTGCTGCTGTACGGGTTCATGCGGTCGAACGGGTCGTCCTTAACCGTCAGGTAATTCACGCCGGATGAGCCCCACGCGTTGCGGGCGGATTCGGTCTGTCCGCCGTTGGACGCGGTGTAGTACGTCCCGGTCAGCTTGCCGTCGTTCATGGCGACAATGCCGCGCGTTGCGTCCACCGCCTCCGCCGCCCGGTCGCGCTCCGCCGGACTGCCGTTGTACACTTGGTCGGCGGTCGTGTCCACAACGTCGTAGACCTTTGATGCGTTCGCATTCATGGCGCGCAGGGTGTACGTCCGCGCCGCAACCGCCTGTGCTTTCAGGGCTTCCAATGCCGAGGAGGACCCCATTTCATACGGCACGACGCCATAGAGGTACGATTCGATGTACACATTCGCCACGACGTACAGCCGGTACGTCCCGCTTTCCAGCTTCGACACAAGGTGCAGGTCACCGGGGTAGACATTCTGCGGTCTTCTTGCCTGTGCAATGCGGAATCCGCCGTCCGTCTGCCGCCGCCTGAGCGCCATCTCCCGCCCCATGCTGACCGTCTCGCCGCCCCGCGTCAGGCGGATTTCGCCCGTCGCGCTGCTGTGGCTGATGCTGATCTGCTCGCCGCCAGACAGCGCCATCGTCTGCCCGCCGCTGACCGCCATTGCGCCGACTGCCGTCACTGTGAGCGACGCGGGATTGCTTCCAATGGACAGCAGGCGCACACGCACCATGCCGTTGCGTGTGGCAGCGCTCCGCTCCAGCGGCGCGGACTGTACGGCAACATCCGCCGTATCCTCGGCGAATGATGTGGGCATTGCGGAGAGCATCAGGAAAAGCATCAGAAGCAGGCACAGCGCCCGCTGGTATCGGAATTGCACGGAAAAATCCTCCTTGTGGTGGTTCTTCTCCTCCATTGTAGCAGAAAGCGCCCAGCGTGTCATGCAGATTGTAACAAATCGCGCTGGAAATTTCCGTCACGCACAAAAAGGCAGGCGCTCCGACCTGTTGGGTTCAGGTCAGAACGCCTGTCGGATGATGCGGATTATTCCTGCGTTTCCGTTTTCTTCGCGCGCGGCTTGCGGGCAGGTTTGTCTGCCTTTGCCGCTTCCTTCGCTGCCTTGTCCGCCTCGATTTCCGCCTTCGTGCGGCGCTTGCGGGCGGGCTTCGCGGGGGCTTCCGCGGTCACTTCCGCCGCAGCGGCTTTTGCCGCCTTGTCCGCTTCAATTTCCGCCTTTGTGCGGCGCTTGCGGGCAGGCTTTGCAGGCGCTTCGGCGGCTTTCGCGGCTTCCTTGGCTGCCTTCTCCGCTTCCTTCGCCGCCTTGTCCGCCGCAATCTGCTCCTTCGTGCGGCGGACGCGCTTGGGCTTCACGGGCGCTTCAGGTTCTTCCTTCTCATACGGATACGGAACGACCACTGGGTTCGCCTCCGCGTCGTCGTCAGAAGATGTCTTCTCCTGATTCGATGCGGAGTCATGGTCGAAACGCCCGCTCACCAAGCCTTCGTACAGTTCCATATATTTCTTAGAGGAGTTCGTCCAGCTGTAATCGCCAGTCATGCCGCGCTGCTGGAGCGTGTGCCACACATCCTTGTGGTTCTCGTAGTAGTCGATGGCACGGTTGATGACATTGAGCATGTCATTGGCGTTGTAGTTGAAGAACGTGAAGCCATTGCCGTCGCCGGTGTACTCGTTGTAGGACAGCACCGTGTCGCGCAGACCGCCCGTCTCGCGGACAATCGGCACTGTGCCGTAGCGCAGGGCAATCAGCTGGCTCAAGCCGCACGGCTCGAACTGGCTGGGCATAAGGAACATGTCGCAGCCCGCGTAGATTTGATGCGCCAGCGCGTGGTCCATCGCGAACCGCGCCGCGACCTTGCCCTTGAACTCGCCCTCTGCCCACGAGAACAGGTTGACATAGCGGCTCTCGCCCATGCCCAGCACAACCAGCTGCACGTTCTCGCTCATCAGGTCACCGATGATGTAGTCCACGAGGTCAAGCCCCTTCTGGCTGCTCAGTCGGCCCACCATGCCGATAATCGGCACATTCGGGTCAACAGTCAGACCGAGCTTTTCCTGCAGTTCCGCCTTGCACTTTGCCTTGCCGGACAGGTCATCCGCGGTATATTCCGCCGGAATGCGAGCGTCCGTCGCGGGATTGTAGTCCGCCATGTCGATGCCATTGAGCACGCCGAACACTTCGTGCTTGCGCGCGCGGAGCAGACCATCCAGCCGCTCACCGTAGTATGCCGTCTGAATTTCCTCGGCATAAGACGGGCTGACGGTGGTGATGATGTCGGAATACACCAGCGCAGCCTTCATGAAGTTCGCGCAGCCGTAGCATTCCAGCTTGTCGTCCGTCCACAGGCTGTCGCCCAGACCCAGCACGTCCTGCACTTCGCGGATGCCGAACACGCCCTGATACTGCAGATTGTGGATGGTGAACATGGTCTTGATGTTCGCGAAGAACGGCAGGTGGGCATACTGAATTTTCAGCAGTGCGGGCACCATGCCGGACTGCCAGTCATGCGCATGAATCACGTCGGGCTGGAAGTCCAGCAGCGGCAGGGCGTTCAACGCCGCGCGGCAGAAGAAACCGAAGCGTTCGTACTCGTCGCCGCCCATGCCGTAGATATACGGACGGCCAAAATAGAACTTGTTGTCCACAAAGTAGAACTTCACGCCGTCCTTTTCCAGCAGTTCAATGCCGCAGTACTGACGGCGCCAGCCCAGCGCGACCTCAAAGTCGGTCACATGGGTCATCTGGTCAACATACTGCTTCGGCACCGCCGCATACAGGGGCAGCATCACGCGCACGTCGTGACCCTGCTTCGCCAGAACAGGCGCCAGCGCGCCGACAACGTCCGCCAGACCGCCGGTCTTGATAAACGGGACGCACTCGCTCGCCGTAAAGAGAATCTTCATCGTTTCTATCCTCCATCAGAAATATTTCCTGCCGGGGGCAAGGGAAAAACAATCAGGGAAATTCAGCGAATTAAGCTCAGATACGATTTTCAGATGAGAATGAGCCAAGATGCGAAGCGAATTTTTTCTTTCCTGCTAACGGGAGTGAAACGCAGCGTAGCAGCGCTACGCTAAGTGGAACGACCGGACGCAGGAAGGAAAAAGGCGCGAGCAGATGGCTCAGGCGAATCTGAAAAGCGTATCCAAAAAACCGCACCAACAGTATAGCACATATTGGCGCGGTTTGCAAATCCGAACCGCGTCAATTCGATTTAGGCGATTCGTAGATTAAATGACAACATTCTTCGCGATAACAATCGGGTACGCCGCCGGGCCGATGAGCCGCGCGCTGCGCTTGATGACCGTCTGCTTGTCCAGAATGCAGTTTTCGATGGAAGCGTCGTTGTGCACCTGACCATCCTGCATGATGATGCAGTTCTTCACATGCGCACCGGGGGCAATGCGCACGCCGCGCGCCAGCACAGAGTTCTCCACCGTGCCTTCGATGATGCAGCCATCCGCCACCAGCGAGTTGACGACGGTCACATTGTCGCCATAGCGGGCGGGCATCTCGTCGCGAACCTTGGTGTACACAGGCAGCTCCGCCGTGAACAGACGATGGCGAATCTGGGTATCCAGCATATCCATATTGAACTTGAAGTAGCTCTGCACGGAGTCCATGCGCCAGCACAGACCAGTATACGCCCACGCATTCACGCGCGCCGTGCCTTCCGTCACCAGACGGAGCAGCACATCACGGTTGAAGTCATGATAGCCGTGCGCCACGCCCTTGTCCACCAGCGTGCGCAGCAGCTCACGCTTCATCACGACGACCTCCATGCTCGTCAGCGGCAGGTTCGGATGCGTCGGATCAACTTCCATGTCCGTCACCATGCCGCTTTCGTCCACCGCCAGATAGCAGCCCAGTTCGTCGCGCTGCATGTTCGGATCAGCAGTGTACATGATGGTGATGTCCGCGCCGCTGTTCTGATGATACGCCACAAACTCCGCGATATTCGCGTTGTAGATGATGTTGGAGTTGCTCAGCACCAGATATTCCTGCTTGGAGCGGGAGAGATAGTTGGTGTTGGAGCGCAGCGCATCCAGCATACCAGAGTACACGCCAACATTCTCGCGCGTCAGGAACGGCGGCAGCACCTTGAGACCGTCATTCTTCCCGTGCAGATCCCACTCCTTGCCGGAGCCGATGTGATCCATCAGGGAGTGATAATTCTTCTGCATGATAACGCCGACGTTCTTGATGCCGCCATTGACCATCGAGGACAGCAGGAAGTCAATGACGCGGTAGCGGCCGCCCACAGGCAGCGCCGCGATGGCGCGGGTCAGGGTCAGCTCGCGCAGATTGGCGTCATTTTCGCCGGTGTAGATAACACCCATTACGTTTTTCATTTTCTTACATCCTTTCCGCTGCTGTGATTATCAGAATTTGGTGTTTTCGTCCACCTGCTGACCCGCGGTCACGCTGACACCGGCGGGAAGGGTGACGCCCTGACCAACGACGGCGATATTGCCCGTCTCTTCGCCGACCATGCAGCCCGCACCAATCACGGCGTTCTCCGCCACAATCGCCCGACGGACAACCGCGCCGCGCTTGATGACCGCATAGGGCATGACAACCGAGTCAATGACGCTTGCACCCTCTTCAATGGTCACGCCTGCGAAAATCACGGAGTGCTGCACAGAGCCGTAGACTTCCGAGCCTTCCGTAACCAGCGAATCGCTCACGACAGCGCCCTTGGCGATGTAGTGCGGCGCAAGGCCCGGATTCTTGGCGTAGATGCGCCACTTCTTGTCATGCAGGTCAATCGGCATGGGCACGCTGAGCAAGTCCATGTTCGCTTCCCACAGGGATTCAATCGTGCCAACATCCTTCCAGTAGCCCTCGAAGTTGTATGCCACCATGACCTGCTTGTCGTTCAGCATCGCGGGGATGATGTTCTTGCCGAAGTCGTTGGCGGATGTCTTGTCTGCCTCGTCCGCGGTCAGGTACGCGCGGAGCTTCGCCCACGAGAAGATGTAAATGCCCATGGACGCCTTGTTGGACTTGGGCTGCTTGGGTTTTTCTTCAAATTCAACAATGTTGTCGTCCGCGTCCGTATTCATGATGCCGAAGCGGCTCGCTTCTTCCCACGGCACAGGGCGCACAGCAATCGTCGCATCCGCGCCTTTGCGGATGTGGTACTGCAGCATGGCGTTGTAATCCATCTTATAAATATGGTCGCCGGAGAGAATCAGGACGTAATCCGGGTCATACTGCTCGATAAACGCCATATTCTGATAGATGGCGTTTGCCGTGCCGCGATACCAGTCGCCCGTCTTGCCCGTCTGATAGGGCGGCAGGACGAACACGCCGCCGGTGGACAAGTCCAAATCCCACGGTGCGCCGGAGCCGATGTAGGAATTCAGTTCCAGCGGCATATACTGCGTCAGCACGCCCACGGTGTCAATGCCGCTGTTGGTGCAGTTGGACAGCGGGAAGTCAATGATGCGGTACTTGCCGCCGTAGGGAACAGCCGGCTTTGCCACCTTCTTAGTCAGGACACCCAGACGGCTGCCCTGTCCGCCTGCCAGCAGCATGGCAACACAGGTCTTCTTTTTCATGATGAGAACACGCTCCTTCATCCTTGTTTCTTGCGAAGCGCACCGACCGTGCAGGATTCGCGCCGCCCTCGGTGCATCAGGTGGCACGGTGATGTATGTGAAACAGCGCTTTCGCTCCTCCCCTGATTGCGACGAGCGCCGATTCAGCCGATGGAAATGGAATTGGCTTTGCCGGCGGACTTTTCCGGCAGGGGCTGCGGTTTCTTTGCCGTTTGGGATGCTTTTTTTGGCGGCACATCCGCGATTTCCGGGATAACGCGCGCTTTCTTCGCCTTCTCCGGCAGCGGGTCGCGCTGGTAGGTGAAGTAGACCGTCGCGAGCGGCGGCACGCAGATATCGCAGCTGTATTGGAAATCCTGAAGCTGCTCTTCTTCCGTGCGAATCGCCCAGTTGTTGTACTGATTCGAGCCGCCGTATTCCTTGCGGTCGGTGTTGAAGCACTCCGTCAGCGTCCCCATCTGCGGCAGCCCAATGCGGTACTGCGGATGGAACACAGGCGTGAAGTTCGTCACGCACAGGAGCGAGTTGCCCCGCTTATCCGTGCGCAGGAACGCAACGATGGAGTTATCGCTGTCGTTCGCCTGAATCCACTGGAAGCCGTCCCAGCTGTCATCAATCTGGTAGAGCGCGGGCGTCGTGCGGTAGATTTCGTTCAGGCGCTTGCAGCACTGCTGCACCTGCGGATGATTCTCGTACAGCAGCAGGAACCAGTCCAGCTGGTCGTCATACTTCCACTCGATGAAGTGCCCAAACTCGCCGCCCATGAACAGCAGCTTCTTGCCCGGATGCGCCATCGTGTAGCCATACAGTGCGCGAAGTCCCGCGAACTTCTTCCACAAGTCGCCCGGCTGCTTGTCCAGCATCGAGTGCTTGCCGTGTACCACCTCGTCGTGGCTAAACGGCAGGATGTAGTTTTCCGAGAAGGCGTACATCAGCGAGAACGTCAGCTTATCGTGGTGATACTTGCGGTAGACCGGGTCGAGCTTGATATACGCCAGCATATCATTCATCCAGCCCATGTTCCACTTGAACCCGAAGCCCAGCCCGCCCAGATAAATCGGGCGCGTGACCATCGGATAGGCGCTGGATTCCTCCGCCACCATCATCACACCAGGGAAATCACGGTAGACGGTTTCGTTCATCCGCCGCAGGAAGGCGATGGCATCGAGATTCTCGTGTCCGCCGTACTTGTTGGGCAGCCATTGCCCCGGCTCACGGCAGAAGTCGTACATCAGCATGGACGTAACCGCATCCACACGCAGCCCGTCGGCGTGATACCACTCCAGCCAGAAGCAGGCGTTGGAGAGCATGAACGAGTTGACCTCGCCGCGCGCATAGTCGAACATGTGCGTCCCCCACTGCGGCATATCGCCGCGCCGGGGATCAGGATGCTCATAGCAGGGCGTACCGTCAAAGCGGCGCAGTCCCATTGCGTCGCGCGGGAAATGCGCGGGAACCCAGTCCAGCAGTACGCCGATGCCCGCCTGATGCAGCGCGTCAATGAGTGCCATCAGCTCCTTCGGTTCGCCGAAGCGCGCCGTTGCCGCATAGTAGCCGGACACCTGATAGCCCCACGACATATCCAGCGGATGCTCCATCACCGGCATGAACTCCACATGCGTGTAGCCCATTTCTTTGAGGTACGGCACGAGTTGTTCGGCAATTTCCGTGTACGTCAGGAACGTGCCATCCTTGTGCCGCCGCCACGAGCCAAGGTGCATCTCGTAGATGTTCACCGGACTGTGGTACGGATCGTAGGCCTTGCGCGCCTCCATCCAGTCCGCGTCGCCCCAGCGGTAGCCGCTCAGGTCGTAAATACGGCTGGCAGTGTCGGGGCGCATCTGCATGGCGAACCCATAGGGGTCAGCCTTGTCCTGCCACGTCCCGTCTTGCGCCTGAATGCAATATTTGTAGGTTGTCAGTTTCTTTGCAGCGTCGGGATAATCATAGCGTTTCGGGTCACTCTTCACGTCGAAGGTTTTCGCGGGCAGCCGCACTTCCCATGTACCGTCGTAGACCTTCTGCATGGGCGTTTTTTTCCTGTCCCACTGGTTGAATTCGCCAATGAGAGAAACTGCCCACGCATTCGGCGCCCAGACAGCGAAATGCCACATTTCCTGTCCGTCCTGCGTCACCGGGTGCGCGCCGAGCATCTCATAGGCTCTGCGGTTCGTTCCCTGATGGAACTGATCCCGCACCGCGGCGGTCGGGCCGTTGTAGCGCATAGTTACACCTGCCTTTGCTTGCGTTGCGTTCCTCCGTCTGCAATCACGGAGAGCCGCGTTTGCGTTCTTCACTCTTTTCACTTACTATTGAATCACTTTTATGCATTTTCGTCAAGTCATATTCAGCATTTTCTCCTGCATTTTTTGTGATTTTCGGAAAGTGCGTTCATTTTGACCGTAGACGATGCGGTAAGTATTTCGCCATTGCCGACATAAATTCCTGCTCATGCACGAAATTTTCCGTGCATAAACTGGTTTTGCGCCGTCGGAGCGAAAACTGTTTCCCCCGTGCGGCGATTTGTGCAATCCGAACATTTCCCGAAATTTCTGCGAAAAGGTTGTGTGCCCATGAAACAAAAACAGCTGTTGTCGTTTCTTGTGTGTATCCTGATGCTTTCTTCCTGTGCCGCGCCGACCGATTCCACGCTTGACAGCGGCTTAACACTTCGGGTCTACTTCGCCGATGCGGAGGAAATCCGCCTGCTGCCGCTGGAAGACTACGTTTTCGGCGCATTAGCGGCAGAGATGCCCGCGAATTACGCGCCGGAAGCGCTCAAATGTCAAGCCATCGCCGCCCGGACGCGTGCCGTCGCGCAGAGCCGCGCGTTCGGCGGAAACGGGTGCGTCCGCCACCCGGACTGCGATATCTGCACGGACAGCGCGTGCTGTCAGGCATACCAGACGGATGCGCAGCTGCACGCCCGCTGGGGCAGCGAGTACGTCGTCCTCCGCGCGCGCATTGACCGCGCCGTCCGCGCAACAGACGGCTTGCTGCTCACCAGCGGCGGCTTGCCCATCGAGGTGCTGTACCACGCCTGTTCCGGCGGAAAAACCGAAGATGCCGCCGCCGTGTTCGCATCCGCCAAGCCGTATCTGGTCAGCGTAGACAGTCCCGGCGAAGAGGGGTACGCCGGATTCCGCGCCGACGCGTCCTTCTCCTGCGAGGAAGCGGCAGATCTGCTTCTGCGCGCTTTTCCCGGCTGCGGCGTGACGGCGGACACGCTGCCCAGCGCGATTCGTCTGCAATCCACGACCGCTTCCGGGC
>ENA-OYXU01000609-OYXU01000609.1-human-gut-metagenome-genome-assembly--contig:-NODE-609-length-13876-cov-5.907098_pt1 | contig 13876 bp, 11 predicted proteins | sample MGYA00243243_ERZ653435 | MGnify/ENA primary metagenome ERZ653435 (study PRJEB26926, sample SAMN06165113) | human gut metagenome | biome: ENVO:00009003; feature: ENVO:2100002; material: ENVO:00002003... | reverse complement strand
TTATCGTCGGCAGCGTCAGATGTGTATAAGAGACAGGTCAAAGTGGCCTTCATCACAATCGACGAGCGCTCGGGCGTAGAGAAAAAGACCTCACAGTTTACGCTCGTGCAGGCCTCGAACTTCAAGGAGGCACTTGACAATTTCACCGAAGGCATGAAAGATACTATGGCCGACTATGAAATCATGTCAATCAGCGAGACTCCGCTGATGGATGTCTATAAAGTCAAGTTAGAGGGCGCTTCGGCTCCCAAAGCCGAGTAACAGCCGCAAAATTTATGTCACAGGACAATATAGCCTCACGTCTTGACGCTATCCGGGTCACATTGCCAGACGGCGTCGGACTCGTGGCGGTGTCTAAGTTTCATCCGGCTGAGGCTGTCATGGAGGCTTATGAGGCCGGTCAGCGTGCGTTCGGCGAAAGCCGTGTGCAGGAGTTGGAGCAGAAGGTTGACCGGCTGCCTTCAGACATCCGCTGGCATTTCATAGGCCATGTGCAGACCAACAAGCTCTCACGTCTCATAGGCCGCGTGGCTTTGATAGAGAGTGTTGACTCGCTGCGTCTGCTGTCGATGATAGATCGCCTGTCGGCTGAGCGCGGGGTGGTGACACGAGTGCTTATGCAGGTCCATGTAGCTGCCGAGGAGACAAAATTCGGATTCGACCCTGACGAACTTGTCGGCTGGTTTGCCTCACGCGGCTTTGAGTCGCTGCAGGCGACGCATATCTGCGGTATTATGGGCATGGCCACCAACACTGACGATGAGAAGCGCGTCCGTGACGATTTCAGACGCATCGCCGACACGCGCCGACGCATACTTGAGGCCGCGCCGGATTTGCGCGGTTTTGACACGGTGTCGATGGGCATGAGCGACGACTATCCCGCGGCCATCGAGTGCGGCTCGACTCTTGTCAGGGTAGGGACTGCGATATTCGGGCCGAGAGCCTATTGAATTTTTAAATTTTATTATTAACTTTGTGCCAATACCACAAGCACGACTGACATAGCCTTAAAATTCATCAAATACTCTAACATCCAATACCAATCAAAATGACTCAAACGACTCAGAAGCGACCTATCGTCGCAATCATCACGATGTTCTTCCTCTTCGCGATGATTTCATTTGTCACCAATCTCGCCGCTCCTATCGGCACAATCTGGGGCAACACTTATGAAGGCAACAGCGTGCTCGGCATGATGGGCAACATGATGAACTTCCTTGCCTATCTGTTTATGGGTATTCCCGCCGGCAAACTTCTCGAGAAAATCGGTTACAAAAAAACAGCTCTCTGGGCTCTCGGCATCGGTGTCGTCGGCCTGTTGATTCAATACCTGTCAGGCATTGTCGGAGCCGACACTGTCGTATTCTCGTCAGAATCAGTTGTCGACGGCGTGCTGACACAATACAGCGTCTGCGCCAACTTTATTGTATATCTGCTCGGCGCTTTTGTCTGCGGTTTCTGCGTGTGCATGCTCAACACCGTGGTCAACCCGATGCTCAACCTGCTCGGTGGCGGCGGCAACAAGGGCAACCAGCTCATCCAGACCGGCGGCGCTCTCAACTCGCTCTCGGGCACACTGACTCCTTTCTTTGTCGGCGCGCTCATCGGCCAGCTCACCAAAGACACCACTATCCAGCGTGTCAGCCCGCTGCTTTTCATTGCCATGGGCATCTTCGTGGTGGCATTCATTATCCTCACCGTTGTGCAGATTCCCGAGCCTAACAAAGCTGATGACAAGGCTGAGAAAGTCGTTTACAAACATTCGGCTTGGAACTTCCGCCACTTTGTTCTTGGTGTTATCGGCATCTTCTTCTATGTCGGCATCGAAGTCGGCATCCCCGGCACCCTCAACTTCTATCTCGCTGACCAGACCGCATCAGGCGCGGGCGTCGCAGGCGACGCTTCGACAATCGCCGGTGCGATTGTGGCCATCTACTGGCTGCTCATGCTCGTCGGCCGCAGCTGCTCGTCGATTATCTCAGGCCGTGTATCTGCCCGCGCTCAGCTCATGGTCGCAGCCGCTGTTGCCATCGTATTCATCGTCATCGGTATCTGCCTGCCCAAATCGGCCACAGTGCCCGTGCCTGAGTTTATCTATTCAGGCGGCGCCGTTGTCCCGGCCAGCGCCTTCCTGCTGATACTCTGCGGACTCTGCACATCAGTGATGTGGGGCGGCATCTTCAATATCGCCGTCGAGGGCCTCGGCAAATATGTCGCTCAGGCTTCGGGTATCTTCATGATGATGGTAGTCGGCGGCGGCGTTATGCCTCTGCTTCAGCAGGGTCTCGCCCGCATCTCGGGCTATATGGGCTCTTACTGGCTCGTTGTCGCCATGCTCGCTTACCTCTTCTTCTATGCTGTGGTCGGTTACAAGAAAGTAAACTATCTTGACGAGTTTGACAACAAAAAGGAGAAAGAATTAGAGAACGCCATCGAGGATGCGCTCTAATCGTAAGACGTAGACTTTACAATCTCTGATTGCATGATATTATCGGCCCGGGGTCAGCAGCCTGCGGGCCGATATTTTGATATAAATTGTCTGACTAATTGGCGTATCCGTCTTTTTAGACAGCGAGAATTTGGACGAGAGACAACTTTGTTGTAATTTCGTTGCAGTAACCAAACATAAAATCATTAATAAATCCATAAATAAGCAATGAACACACAGGTTTTAAAACATGCGGCCGACAATATCCGCATCCTTGCGGCTTCAATGGTCGAGAAGGCCAAATCGGGCCATCCCGGCGGCGCCATGGGTGGCGCTGACTTTGTCAATGTGCTTTATTCTAAGTATCTGATTTCGGATCCCGACGACCCCACATGGTTTGCACGCGACCGATTCTTCCTTGACCCGGGCCACATGTCGCCGATGCTTTATGCAGTTCTGGCCATGACCGGCAAATACACACTCGCCGAGCTCCAGCAGTTCCGCCAGTGGGGCAGCGTTACCCCCGGACACCCCGAACATGACCCCGCACGCGGTGTCGAGAATACCTCAGGTCCTCTCGGTCAGGGCCATACGATGGCTGTCGGATGTGCGATAGCAGAGCGGTTTCTGCAGGCCCGTTTCGGTGATGTTGTCGCCCACAAGACCTATGCCTTTATATCTGACGGCGGCGTGCAGGAAGAAATCTCGCAGGGCGCCGGCCGTATCGCCGGTTATCTCGGCCTTTCAAACCTGATAATGTTCTATGACTGCAACAAAATACAGCTGTCGACCGAAGTCGATGCTGTCGACCGTGAGGATTATGCCGCCAAATACCTCGCATGGCACTGGCGTGTAATCGAGATTGACGGCAATGACCCCGAGCAGATTGCAAATGCCATCGAGGAGGCTCAGAAGGAGCAGCACAAACCGGTGCTCATCCTCGGTCACACCGTGATGGGCAAAGGCGCCGTGCGTGCCGACGGCTCGAATTTCGAGAGTCAGTGTTCGACACACGGTCAGCCTCTGAGCAAATCAGGCGCAGATTATGCAGCCACTGTCAGAAACCTCGGCGGTGACCCTGAGAATCCTTGGGCGTTTTTTGACGATGCCCGTCAGCTCTATGAACAGCGTGCCGACGAGCTCCGTAAAATTGTCGCAGAGCGTAAAGCCGCCTATGATAAATGGGCTGCGGAGAATCCTGCAAAGGACATCGAACTCAAGGCCTATCTTGCCGGTGTCGTTCCCGACGTAGATTATGCCGCCATCGTGCACAAAGCAAATGTTGCCACCCGTCAGGCATCGGCCGACGTGCTCGCAGTGCTCGCCGAGAAAGTCGGCAATATGATTTGCGCATCTGCCGACCTCGCCAACAGCGACAAGACCGACGCTTTCCTCAAAAAGACACATCCGTTTACCAACGGTGATTTCAGCGGTGCATTCTTCCACGCCGGTGTGTCTGAGTTGACCATGGCGGCAATCATGAACGGCATCGCGCTCCATGGCGGTGTCATCGGCGCATGCGGCACATTCTTCGTGTTCTCTGATTATATGAAACCTGCGGTGCGCCTCGCCGCTCTGATGGAGCTTCCCGTCAAATATATCTGGACGCACGACGCATTCCGTGTCGGTGAAGACGGCCCGACTCACGAGCCCGTCGAGCAGGAGGGTCAGCTCCGTCTTCTCGAGGAGCTGCGCAATTTCAGCGGACGTCCGTCAATACTGACACTCCGTCCGGCCGATGCGGTCGAAACATCGGTATGCTGGAAACTTGCGATGGAGAACACTCACACTCCGTCGGCTCTTATCCTCTCGCGTCAGGACATCCCCGAGCTGCCCGCAGCCTCGGGCGACCGCTACAAGGAGGCTCTCGGTGCCGCACGCGGCGGATATATAGTGATGAATCCCGCTCAGCCCGACGTAGTTCTCGTCGGCAACGGCTCTGAGGTTTCGCTGCTCTGCGAGGTCGCCGTGGCTCTCGACGCCGAGGGTATCAAGGCCCGTGTCGTGTCGATGCCTTCTATCGGCCTGTTCAATGACCAGCCTGAGGATTACCGCGAGAGCGTGCTCCCGGCTGATGTTCCCCAGTATGGTCTCACCGCCGGTCTGCCCTCGACACTCCGCATGATCGACGGATTCCGCGGCGAAGTCTTCGGACTCTCACGTTTCGGCGCATCGGCTCCCTACAAGGTGCTCGACGAGAAGTTCGGTTTTACTGCCGAGAACATTCTCAACCGTGTCAAAGCCTTCCTCGGCCGTTGATTGAGGGTGGCAGCGATAATATAACCGATAGGTTACAATATATATCATAAGAATCTGACATTGTGTGTTCACTTCAGGCTCAGGCCCTACACCGGTGTCAGACTCTTATATATTATGGAGCAATACTGCATTGTGAAACCATTAATATGATGTGAGAAAAAGGGTTTTAAATGCATGGAAACTGCGTGAACAGACGTTTTTTTGATATTGGCGAAAAATTTTATATAATTTTAGGACAATATCAAAAAAATGTATTAACTTAGCGCTCGAAATTTGCAAGGAAAAACTATATAACATTCATCCAAATATTAACTAATTATGAAAAAAGCTACTCTTTTAGCATTTGCTTGTGCTCTCTTTATGGGCCAGTCTCTTGCCGCACAGGAGGCTTCTCAAGAGGTTACTTTTGTTCCTGATGAGACTCAGGGCGTCCTTGTTAACCGCTTCAAAAACAACTGGTTTATTACCGGTGAGGTCGGTGCATCGATGTACTTCTCAAAACATGACGTGAAACTTGGTATCGGCGACCGTATCACACCCGCCGGCTCAATCTATCTCGGCAAATGGTTCTCGCCTGTCTTCGGTCTCCGCGCCGGTGTCAACGTGCTCCCCTTCAAGGGCCTCAGCTCTAACCCCGAGGTCTCGGGTGTCCGTCTGTATGAGAGCAAAACTGCCGGTTATTGGAATCAGAAGACTATCGAAGTCGGCCCCGTATTTGACGCAATGGTCAACCTTACAAACTGGTGGTGCGGTTACAAACCCGGCCGTATCTACAACGCTACATTCTATGTAGGTGCCGGTCAGTACTGGACTCTCGCCCGCAAACAGGAACGTAACGATGACGCTTGGGCTAACGCCAATAACAACATCTTCTCACTCCGCACAGGTATCATCAACGCTTTCAACGTAAGCAAACAGGTTCAGCTGTCTCTCGATATCCGTTGGTCTGCTTTCTCGGGCATGGCTGACAGCTATCAGGGCTACAACCCCAAAACCAGCGACCTTCAGGCTTACCTCGGCGTAACCTACAATTTCAACAAACGTGACTGGTCAGCTCCCGTCGTTCCCGTTTGCCCCGAGCCCGAGAACTGCGACGCTCTCCGCGCACGCCTCTCTGCTGCTGACGCACGCATCGCTGACCTCGAGGCTCAGCTCCGCGACTGCCTCAACCGTCCCGTTGAAAAATCAGTTGAAAAAGGCCCGGTTGCCACTATCTACTATCCCATCGGTGTTTCTCGCCTCACACGTGAGGACCGCAACATCCTCGGCGCTATCGCTAACGTGATGAAATCTAACCCCAAACAGCACTACCTCCTCACAGGTTGGGCCGACAACTACACCGGCACAGAGCAGATCAACATCCGTCTCCGTCACGCTCGTGTAAACGGCGTTGCCAAAGAACTCAAAAAGAACGGTGTTGCTGAGGATCAGATTACAGCTACAATCAACAACGGCAGCCTCTGCGACCTCGGTGAGAAATATGTTGCTCTCGACCGTGCCGTCACAATCGAGGAAGTTAAATAATAAACTACTTTCGTGAATTAAGCCGCAAGGCTATTTAGATGAATACCCGTCGGGGACCTGCGTGATGCGCAGATCCCCGACTTATTTTAGGGGGCTTATAAGTAAGGTAGCTATAGTAGCTAATTTGCATTGGCGGTGATTCGCTGTTAAGGAAATTGTGAGTAACTTTGCAGTCGCTATGAATAAGGCCGAACTAAGACAAAGACTTAAACCGTGGATGCTGCCTATTGCTATGGTCGGCGGCATGTTGTTTCACGGGTTTATCGAGCGCATTGCGTTTATTGCGCCGTACCTGATTTTCGTAATGTTGCTAATAACATTCTGCAAGGTAAAACCGTCGGAGTTTCGCGTGACACGTCTGTCGTGGTCGCTTCTCGGCGTGCAGCTTATCGGATCTCTTGCAGTATATTTCGCTTTGTTGCCGCTCGGCGACGATTTGGCTCAGGGAGCGTTTATTTGTGTCTTCTGTCCGACTGCTACTGCCGCTCCTGTAATCACCGGTATGCTCGGCGGATCTGTGGCACGTGTGGCTACATATTCGATTGTTTCTAACCTGTCTGTGGCTGTTCTTGCTCCCGTGTTATTTGAGTATATGGGTGGCGCGTCGCTCGGCGGCGGGATGTCGTTCTTCGAAGGTTTTATTACGATTTGTTATAAAGTCGGGCCGCTTATTATCGCCCCGTTGCTTATCGCGATGTTTATGAGCCGTACAGCGCCGCGTGTTCACCGTGCAATTGCAACGAGGCAGTCTCTGTCGTTCTATATCTGGGCTGTTTCGCTTTTTATTGTTGTGGGGCGTGCCGTGAGCTTTGTTATGGCAGAGCCTGCGGAGAAGGTGCCTGAGATGCTTCTGCTTGCAGCTGTGTCGCTTGTAATGTGCTGCCTGCAATTCTATATCGGGCGTCGTGTCGGGCGTCGCTGTGGCGACAAAATTGCCGGTGCTCAGGGGCTTGGACAAAAAAATACGGTCCTCGCCATATGGATGTCACTGACGTTCCTTAATCCGATTTCTTCGGTAGGCCCTGCCGCTTATGTCGCATGGCAGAATACAATCAATTCGGCCCAATTATACTTTAAGACACGTAAAAACGCCAAAGTGGGGGCCGGTTAGAACTTTAGCCGTGTCTCTGTGTTAGAATTATAACAGCTAAAACTTTCCTATCGATTATGAACAGCATGTTTGAAATCTTAATGGGACTGCCGTTGTTCAGAGGTGTCAGTCGCGACCGCATCGCTGAGATTGTCGGAATGGCAAAGTTTCATTTTCTCAAATATCTTCCAGACGAGAATATTGTCTCGACCGGAGCGCCCTGTGACCATATTAAGTTTATTATCTCGGGCTCTGTACGCTCGACTATAGTCAATTCTGACGGACGATTTAAGGTGAGTCAGACACTTGACGCTCCTGACGTGATAGCTCCGGATTTCCTATTCGGTCGCGCGACTAACTATCCGTGTTCTGTCGTGGCGAGTGAGCCTACGGGTATATTGCAGATTGCGAAGAATGATTATATAAAGATTCTGAATTCGGATCAAGTATTCCTGTTCAACTATCTAAATGTGTTGGCGATGAATGCGCAGAAAGCAGTTGACGGTGTGCTTGCGCTTACGACAGGCAGTACGGAAGAGCGTATAGCATTTTGGATTATAGCTCTTACGCAGCCTACGGGGCGCGAGATTACCCTGAGTTGCCGTCAGCGCGATTTGTATTCGTTTTTCGGTGTGCAGCGCACAAGCTTTATATCCACGCTTGAACAGATGAAATCAAAAGGTCTCATAGAGTATAATCAAAACGAGATCAGGATTGTCAATCGACGCGATTTGGTCGGACTTCTTGTAGCCCACCCCGAAGCAAGTCGAGACTCGGCTGTTGTAGAGAATCTGCAGTCATAGTCGACCGGATAAATAAAATAACAGACCGCATAAGTTTGTCACTGCTCACGCAGTATGGCTCTTATGCGGTCTCTGTTTATGCCGGCCGTAATGACACCGTGACTCCGGCGTTATAAGGATTGTATACCTTTTATTAGAGTAATTGTACCATTGCTTTTTATTGATGTCTGGATGCGAATTTCTGATATAAAATTACATTATATCGCGGCGGTCTCGCCGGATGTATTGGTCTGATATAAATATATTGTTATTATATTAATTTCTAAAGCCTTTATTTTCATTGGTTTGTGTTAATATGGCGTCAGCTATTGTATAACTTTTAATTTATGTCGTAACATTGGATTTGCTGCTGATTTGCTTTTGCGTTCCAATCGTTGTAAATTTGTATTCGATAATCTGTATCGCCATGAGAGAGATAAGACGGGCGTTTGTCCTATCATTTATAGTTATATGTATCATATCGCCGATTGTTATTGAGGCTTTGCCTCGAAGTATCACTCAGGCGATTGATACAGTCGATGTGATGCTCGTTGCGGCAGACTCGAGAAGTGCCGAACGTATGCATCAGGCGGCCATACTCTGCAAGAGGGCATCGGATAGTAATATAACTGATAAATCAAGGATTTATCTTGAGGCCGGACGACGCTATCGAACAGTAGATGTTGACTCTTCGCTTGAGGCCTATGGTATGGCCGTTGAAACGGCTTTAAACAAGCAAGATAAAGTATTGGCCGAGTGCGGACTTGCTTCGGTGCTTCCAATGACCGGCGCTATAAAGGAGGCCATTGAACTGTATGAGTCAGCCGATAAACGTGGACTTGACAGCGTCACACTTCGTGAGGTCTATATATATGGTTTCGATTTGTACTCCAATGCGATGGCTGCTTACGGAAAAGGCTTGTATTATGATTATTATAGAGAGCGTGCCGCTCTGATGACCGATTCGCTATTGATGTATTCAGACGGAGTCAAAACTCCGGAGTCGAGTTATTACAATAGTATCGGCCTCTTGTTCAGGGGGCAGTATCCGCGCGGGTATGCGCTTGCGCTTGATGCTGTCGACCGAAGCGACATGTCTGATGCTCTTTATGGACGCATAGCCAGTCTTGTCAGCGAGTACCATCGTCTTTATACACATAAATCAGAAGCGGAAACGTTCTATTTGGCTCTTGCGGCTGCGAGCGATTTGCATAATGGTACTCGTGAAACCACTGCGCTGCAGAGGCTTGGCGTAAAATTATTCGAGGACGGAGATATTAATAGGGCGAGTGAATACTTGAGTCATTCGCTCAAGGCTTCGCTGACATCAGGCGCAAAAATACGTACGCTTGAGGGTGTGACGACCTTACCTTATATCTCAGCCGCTCAGAGTCAGTCTGACAGCAATATGCGCGCGATACTTACGCTGCTTGTCGTGATGCTCGTTCTTGCGATGGTTGTGATGGTCATGAGCATGATAAGCGCGCAACGCAGCAAACGTGCGATAATCGAGTCGAAACATCATGCCGATATGCTTTTGTCTGTCAAGGATGATTATATCAAGGCTATGGTCGCGCTGTCGTCAGACACGATTGAGAGGCTTGAGGAATTTAGCCGTTATGTAGTGCGCAGGATTAAAGCCGGTCAGGCTATTGACTTGAGTCGTGAGCTCGTGGAAGGACATGTGGTCGATGAGCAGGTCGCCAAATTCCATAATATATTTGACGATGCGATTTTCAGAATTTATCCCAATTTTGTTGAAGATGTCAACGCATTGTTTGCAGAAGATAAAAAAATCAGTCTCGCGGCGCCATGTACATTGACGCCCGAGCTGAGAGTCCTTGCCTTTATGCGTCTTGGTGTAACTGACAGCAACCAGATAGCAAGTTTTCTCGGGCTTTCGCTTAATACTGTGTATACTTATCGCAACCGGTTGCGTAACAGGGCCGAATCGCGTGAGAACTTCGAGCATGACATTTTGAATAAACTCTGAACATAGCTAATTAATATCTTATATTATGTGTTGTAGTCTGATTATGTAAGGTGTTTGTATATAGTTGTATACATCATATTATAGGTAATATTTGTTTATATTTGACTTTGATATGTGCGCATATCCCTTTTGCGGTGGTTAACTTTGCAGTGTAAATAATTATTAGGTCTAAATCAGCTACATGATATTATTAGGCTAACAAAAGATATTAATAAGGATTTTTAAATGGTTTTAGGTATTTAGTGTTAGAGACACCAAAAGACGAGCCGACCCGTGAGGGCCGGCTCGCTGATTTTATAAGGTCGAGCGTTTTACAATGGTAGCGGCTCGCGGCGGAACGCATCGATATAGCTGCCGGGGGTAGAGTTATAGATATCTATGCCTCGTCGGCGTGCGAACGCCTCAATGCGGTGATAGCTCCGGAAAGCCGTATAAAGGCTGAACACGATATCGTGGAGCGGTATGCTGCGGTAGGCTGTCTCTGTGCGTATGCGCTCTTTCTCGTTATCCTTATAATAATGGTCAAGGGCAGAGATGACGTTGTTTTCTTCGGTGACTGTTATGGTGCGCATCCATGAGTGGTCAGCGCCCGTCAAGAAAATCTCTTTGAAGCCCAAAGATATGCCTATCATTATCGCTGCAATCAGCACATTGCGCGGGCGTGGCATTGCAATCGAGCGCCCGTAAACAAATCTCTCGAAAGCACCGAATCCTTCGGCGCCGACAGCATTGAACCCTTCGATCCGCAGTGTTTTGCTTTGTCTGAAAACATTACGGGCGGTCTTTATAAACCGACGGTCGACGAAGACAGTCATGGGCCAGTCTGTACGGTTGATATTGTCTATCAATTTTGAAACATTGACTTCTGATGTGGCCGACATAAAGTGTGGGTCGGCGAGCACATAGTATCTCGGACGAAGTTTTAAAAACTCCTCGGTGTTTGCGGCAAAATTGACCGCCATGAGCGTACAGCCGGGGAGCCGGTCGCCGTAATCAGCCATTGTCTGACGAAGTGAAGGGCCGTTGCCGAGTATAATGAGGCGCCGTTCTGTCGTCTGCATGCTTTTGAAGGCCGTCGGGCGAGACTGCAGACAGATTTTCACGATGCTCTTGAGCGTCTGTCCGGTTTGTGTGGCGAGTTCAGAGACTGTCATCGTCGTATTTATGAGTTTTAAGATATTGGACTACGTCAATCGGATTGAAGTCGCCCGTAGAGCAGATTTTTTCGCTTGAATATGTCAGTGTGCGGCACATTTCATCGAGCTTTTTGCGCCCGAAAATCCATTTGTACCAGCGTGGTTTGATGTCGAAGACACGTTTTTGGGCGATGCGCCATGCAAGTGCGTCCGCGAGGTCGTTGATGCGTGTTGCCGAGCGTCCGCAGACATTATATATATCAGGGTGACTGATGGCGATGCGTGCGGCGTCAGGGAGGTCGACTGCGTGGATGAAACTGCGCTCGGCCTCATTGCCGCTGACGCCGACATATGTGCCACGGTAAATCTGTTCGGCCATCTTGCGCGGCAGCCCGGTCATGCCCGTGGCGATTATATCTGCCGCACGCAGTATAGGCGCGTCCAAACCGCCCGGCGAGGTCGCTTCGATGAACTCAGCCTCGGCCTTAGCCCATGTCGACGACGGATTGACAGGTGTGAGTTCATTGTATAGACAGCCCTCGGTGACATCGTATATGTCTGTTGACGATATCATTACCGCCGCGTCTGCGTCGTCCGGGCTGTCGGTGAGCCTGTAGTCAGGCATCAGACGCTCGAAATAGGGGCGCACAAACTCGCGGCCGGGTGCCAATAACCATAGCCTCGGTCGTTTGTCTTCAATGGTGGGTTGGTTGAGCTCTTCTGACATTATTATTTTAATATGACGGCGAAAGACATGCAATCGCAGTGTTTCTGCAGCAAAGTTACGTAAAAAGCTCAACTTGACGCGACGTAATTTCAGCCTTTTGTGTAATTTTGTACGATAAATGTAAAAACACTCATGGCTAAGGACAGCGGCCCTATACATATAGATATAGCTCAGGTGCTTGCAGCGCGATTAGGCTTCTGGTCGCGGCTTGTGCCCGGTTTTGCCGTACGTCGTCTCGAGCGCACCATCTGTCAGGACCGTCTCAACGAGCTCTTGGAGCACAATTATCCGCGTGAAGGAGCAGACTTCTGCGAGGGTGTGCTCTCTGACCTTGACGTCAGCTTTGACATAGTCGGTGCCGAGAATCTGCCTCCGGTCTCGCATCGCCGGGTGCTGATAGTAAGCAACCATCCGCTCGGAGGCTTGGACGGCATGGCTTTGATAGCATGGGCAACGCGCCGCTACGGTTGTCGTGTCAGATTTATTGTCAACGACTTGCTGATGGCCGTGACGCCGTTGCGGGCAGTCTTTCTGCCTATTAACAAACACGGTGCGCAGAGCCGCGACGCCATACGGGCCATCGACGAGGCCATGGATGCGGACGAGCCTCTCCTGATGTTTCCTGCCGGACTGTGCTCGCGTCAGAAAACGGCCGGCGCCGAGGTCGAGGACTTGGAGTGGAAAAAGATGTTTGTCAATAAGGCCATCGAGTCGTGTCGCGACATAGTGCCGCTCTACTTTGACGGTCGCAATTCCGACCGCTTTTACCGTGCGGCGCGTCGCCGCGAGTGCTGGGGGCTGAAATTCAACATTGAGATGATTCATCTGCCCTCAGAGGTTTTCCGCGCCGCCGGGAGCCGTCTGCGTGCGGTCTGCGGCCCGCTCATCCCGTGGCAGAGTCTGCGCGGCGGCAACGACGCCACAGCTACAGCTGCTGATGTGCGCCGCCGTGTATATGATTTAAAACAAAAATTACAAAACGATAAATGAACCGGAGAATTATCGATGCAGTAGACCCCGAAGTCATTGAGGCCGAACTCACTGACCAATTCTTTTTACGCGACACCAACAAGGCCGGCAACAAGATTTATGTCGTCGACGCCGCTTCGGCGCCGAATGTGATGCGCGAGATAGGCCGTCTGCGTGAGATTGCTTTCCGCCTCGCCGGAGGAGGTACGGGCAAGGACTGTGATATAGACCGTTACGACGCCATGACTCCTCCCTGCCGACAGCTTATCGTTTGGGATCCCGAGAGTAAGCTGATACTCGGCGGCTATCGCTATATCTGTGGTAAAGACATACGTCTTGACGAAGACGGACGACCGCGCATCGCTACGAGCCACATGTTTAACTTTTCCGAGCGCTTTATAAAAGATTATCTGCCATACACCATCGAGCTGGGGCGCTCGTTTGTGCGTCCTGAGTATCAGTCGTCGCGCGCCGGCGCCAAGGCCATTTATGCGCTTGACAATCTCTGGGACGGTCTCGGGTCGTTGACCGTCGTCCACCCCGACATCAAATATCTTTTCGGCAAGGTAACGATGTATCCAAGCTACATCGAGCGCTGCCGCGACATGATTCTTTATTTCCTTCACAAACATTTCCCCGACCCCGACGACCTCGTGCGGCCCATCCGTCCGCTCAACACCTGCATCGACCCGCAGGCCATGGAGCGCCTGTTCACCGGCGACAGCTTCAAGGCCGATTATCGCATACTCAACGCCGAGGTGCGCCGCTATGGCGTGACCATCCCGCCGCTTGTCAACGCCTACATGAGCCTGTCGCCGAAGATGCGCATGTTCGGAACGGCCATCAACGACGAGTTCGGCGACGTGGAGGAGAGCGGCATCTTCTTCGCCATCGACGACATACTTGAAGAAAAGAAAAAACGCCATATCGAAACATTCACTCAAAGCAAACACGCATGAGCCATATCG
>ENA-OYXU01000608-OYXU01000608.1-human-gut-metagenome-genome-assembly--contig:-NODE-608-length-13878-cov-4.069739_pt1 | contig 13878 bp, 7 predicted proteins | sample MGYA00243243_ERZ653435 | MGnify/ENA primary metagenome ERZ653435 (study PRJEB26926, sample SAMN06165113) | human gut metagenome | biome: ENVO:00009003; feature: ENVO:2100002; material: ENVO:00002003... | reverse complement strand
CGAGATGCAGCGTAGTCTCGTGGGCTCGGAGATGTGTATAAGAGACAGGTGGTGGTCACGGTACCGATGGAGTTTCCGGCGACATCCTCGCCACGCACGGTTACTTCGTTCGGCTGCGTGCCATGGTAGTCGGGGCCGTCCTGCAACTGCCAGGCCACACCCTTGCGCACGCCTTCCTCGAGGTAGGCGTTGAAACGGCCTCCGCGCATGCTACGGTAGTCGTCGATACCGGAGTTTTCGTCCTCAAGGCGGTGGTAGCCCGTGCCGAGCTTATGCTCCACCCAGGCGGAGTAGACATTGTTGGTCGTCTCGCCGCAGCCTACCCACTTGAAGCCGGGACGCACCTGGTTGACATGGCCGAGCTCATGGGCCATGCCCCAGAAGCCGAATTTGTCGGGGTTGGCCCACTCGCCGATGCTGCCGAAGGCCGCGGCGGCGCCGACACCGTCGGCATACATGCCGCTAGTGACGCAGCGGGCGAACTGGCGGTTCTTGGGCTCGCGGCCATAGCGGGCAAGACCCATTATCTCGCGCTCGCGGAAGATGACCTGGTTGTGGATCTCGGCGAGTTCCACACCCTTGCGGGGGCATACGCTGCGCAGGGTGCTGAGGGGTATAGCCGCCTGCAGGCGCTGCGAGCGGATGTCGATGATGTCGCTCGTGGCGTTGGCCAGGAGCTGCTCCCAGTCCTCGTTGGTGTCGCCGCGCTGGGCGTCGAAGTAGCCGTTCTCCGAAGCCATCGCGAAGTGGATGCGCACGTTGGGCAGCGAGGCGAAGTTGTCGGAGAAGTACGACACGTAGCCGTTGCCGCGGTTGGCGGGCATGATCACGTTCGCGCCGTTGTGCAGCGGATAGCTGCTCTCGGGCTGGCCCTCGCCCTTATACGACTCCGGCCCGAAACTCTTGATGATGAGTGAGGGAGCTACGCCGGTGATACCCTCGACAAAGGCTACGATGGGCTCGCCCTTGCGGAAATAGATGCCGGTGGGGTTCTCGTAGCGGTTGTACTGGGTGGTCTTGAGTTCGGCAGCGAGGCTGGAAAGCGAGCGGTAGGGCTCGAACTCGCCCACACGGTACTTCGTGGAATAATCGCCCTGCAGAAGATTGTAGACGAGCTGGCGCACGTAGGGCACCTTTATCTCGGGAAGCGTGGCCTCGGTGACGCCGGGCCTGAGCTGCGCACAGAGGGCGTCGGTGAAGTAGGCGTCAAGACAGGACTGCAGGGAGTTGTTGTTCTCGTAGAAACCCATTTCGGCGCAGGAGGCGAAGTTGCCGGCGCCGCTCTTGACGATGAAACGCACCTTGAGCACGTTGTCGATACCCTTCTCGCCGAAGTCGATGCGATGACTGCCGCTCGCACCGCCGAAATTATAGGTGCCGAGCGTCACGTAAGTGCCGGAAGCCGTAGAAAGGGCGTACTGCACCTCCACCTCGCCGAAGTTGCCGTTGGACTGGCCGTCCTGACGCGTGGTGTAGAGGGCGTAGTCCACATGCTGGGCAGAGCGGAGCGTGTAGGTAAGCGTCACGGGAAAGGTCGTAGCGCCGCCGTACGGCGAGTGGTAAAGCGTGGCGGTATTGCCGTCGTAGCTGCGCTCGATGCCCTCGCCGGGCTGAGAACCCGAAGCACTGGCGGTGCGGATTTCATGCTTCGTGTCGCCCTCAAGAAGTAAGGCGGCCTGATTGGGCGCCTGCTCCACAACGAGCGTGCGGGCGAAGCTGCCGTCGGTCGAGGCGAGGGACACATAGGCCGTGCGGGCGCTGCCCGACTCGTAGTTGTACTTGCCGAAGAGAGTGAGGCTGCCGTTGTTTTCCTTGCGGAGCGTGAGCCAGTCGGCGTCATTGGTGACGGTGTAGCCGGTATTGCCGGCCAGGGCCACCGTCTTGAAGTCGTTGTCGTAACTAAGACGCACGGTATCGACACTGGTCAACACATAGGAACGCTTGTCGGCGTCCGTGCCGAAATGCAGATTCTGCGCACCGGCCGCCAGAGGAGCGGCAAAGGCGAAGGCTGCGATGGTATTTCTGAGTATATTCTTCATAATGATATGTAGTTGTTGAACTTATACGTTGATTGCCGTCCGAAACCTGCGGTATCCCCCAAGGCGGAGACCGCGACGGGCGTGAAGGCCGGGCTGCGGAGGGCAGAGGGCCGAAGGCCTTACTTCACGAGGGCCTTATGGCCGTTGACCACATAAAGGCCGGCGGGCAGATGCCACGTGCGGGTGCCGGCGCCGACACGCTCGCGGGCCACCGTGACGCCGCTTGCCGAAACAACCGTCACCGTGACAGGGGCGGAGGCCGTAACGCTGAGACTGCCGGAGGCCGTGCTCACGGCCAGGGCGGCGGCGGAGGGGGCCGAGGCTATGCCCGAGGTGAAGACGACATTGAAGGGAGCCGTACGGAGACTTACGCCGGGATAGGCGTAAGAGGCCTCGGCGGTGATGTAGGCGCCGGGCTGTTCGGTCTTGAAGGTCCAGTTGCCGTTGGTGAGGACATAGTCGCCATTCACATTCTTGACCAGTTCGTCGCCGGCGGCATTGTGGAGCTTGAGCTGAAGGCCGACAGGAGCCGTGCCGTAGCCGTTGACGCTAAGCTGCTCCTTCAGATTGTAACGCTCGCCGATGATGAATTCCACTGCGAGGGGATAGGGCGACTGCGGCATAAGGCTGTAATGGATGTCAGTACCGGTCAGAAGAGGGAAGGAACTGAAGAAAAGCCGATTCTCATGAGCGTAGAAATCGGTCAGATTCGCAGCACGGTTCGTCCATGTGATAGTGGAGAGCGCATTGTCGTTGAGGCTGACGGCACGCAGCGAGGCGACGACGCCCGAGAGGTCGACCTCGGAAAGCCGGTTGTGCTCGGCCCAAAGGTCGGTGAAGCCGGACGAGGAGGGGAGGTCGAGTTTCGTCAGCGCGTTACCGGGAACCACCACGGAGCGCAGCTGCGAGGCGCGCGACAGGTTGAGAACCCGCAAGGAGTTGCCGGCGGCCCAGAGATTGCGGAGTGAAATCAGGTTCGTCTGGTAGCGCAACGTGTCGATGGAGTTGCCCGAGCATATCAGCGTATGAAGGCTCGTGACGCCGGCTGCGCCGTAGCTCAGACCGGCAAGCTCGTTGCCCGAGCAGTTCACCTCCTCAAGACTACGGTTACTGTTCAGAGCCAGCTCTGTGAGTTTGTTGTCCGAACAATCGAGCTCCGTCAGCATCGTGTTGCGCGTGAGGCTGAGAGAGGTAAGCGAATTGTCGGAGCACATCAACGTACGCAGAGAGGGGGCGCCCGAGACATTCAGGCTCACCAGCCCGGAAGAAGGCACATAAAGCCGCGTGATCTCGCCGCTTACCGAAGTAATGGTCAGACTGTCCGAACGGACGGCGACATCGACCGGACTGCCGTCGAAGCTAAGCGTCTCGCTGGGACCGTCTTTCCACGTGAGCGTTGCGCTCAGGCCCGCGTTGAGAGCCAGGGTAAGATGCTCGCCGATGTCCTTCGTCGTCTTCATGCCGACTACATCCGCGCGCACGGTACTAATTGAAAACGACAGCAGGGCCGCCGAAAGAATTAGGGGGAATTTGCACATGGTTATTAAATTTAAAGAAAGTCTATATTGGCAAAAGTACCGTTTTATTAGGCTACGAGCAAAAAAAACAACTTAATTATACCTTTTTTTACAAATAAAGGATGTATTAACAGGTGCGACAATTCCGCTTACCGCGAATAGAGTTACCTTTGTTCCGCTATTCCGGAAATTTCGTAAAAGGGACTACGGACGCCACGCCGGCGCCCCGCGAACGAAGACGGAATCTTATTTGCAGAAAGAAACATGAAGATCGTCTATTTACACGGATACGCCTCGTCGGGCGCCAGCGGCACGGTGCAGCTGCTCCGCCGGCTCCTGCCCGAGGACGAGATACTGGCACCGGACATTCCCGTAGATCCGGCCGAAGCGCTGCCCTATCTGCTCGGCTTCTGCGCCGAAGAGCGGCCCGACCTGGTGGTGGGCACGAGCATGGGCGGCATGTACGCGCAACAGATGCGCGGATTCACACGCATCTGCGTCAACCCGGCTTTCAACATGTCGACGATGAGCAAAGGCCTGCGCACGGGGACGCACAAATTCCTCAACGGCCGCAAGGACGGCGCCAAGGAATTCCGCATCACGCAGGACATCATACGCAACTTCAACAAGATGGAGCGGGCGCAGTTCAAGGACATCGCGCCCGACGACCGGGAGCGCTGCTACGGCCTCTTCGGCACGGAGGACCAGACCGTGAATCCGGTCAACGCCTACAACACCTTCCGCAAACACTACACGCATGCCGAACGCTTCGAAGGCGGACACCAACTCAACGAGAAGGTGGTGAAGGGAACGCTCCTGCCGCTCGTGCGACGGCTCGTAGCCGAGGGGCTGCTGCCCGGCACGGGGCAGACGGCACATCAATAGGAAGGGCGCCCGAAGCGCCCGGAAAAAAGGAACGACTACCAACCCAAACAACAAACCATACTTTTTACATGAAAAACCTGTATTCGCTCACCACGCTCGGCCTGCTGCCGCTGGCCGCCGGACTGCACGCCCAGCAGGCCAACGGGCAGAACCGCCCCAACGTGATACTCCTCGTGGCCGACGACCTGGGCTACGGCGACTTGTCGTGCTACGGCGCCACGCGCGTGACCACTCCCTGCGTGGACAGCCTCGCCCGGACGGGCCTGCTCTTTACCGACGCCCACGCCTGCGCCTCCACCTCCACACCCTCGCGCTACGCCATGCTGACGGGCGAGTATCCTTTCCGCAAGGCCGGTACGGATGTGGCCGCCGGCAACGCGGGCATGATCATCAGCCCCGAACAGTTCACCGTGGCCGACGCCTTCAAGGAGGCCGGCTACCGCACGGGGGCCATCGGCAAGTGGCACCTCGGCCTCGGCTCGAAGACGGCCGGGCAGGACTGGAACGGAAAGCTCGACAAGGATCTCTCCGACATCGGTTTCGACTACCACTACATCATGGCGGCCACGGCCGACCGCGTGCCGTGCGTATTCATCGAGAACGGGCGGGTGGCCAACTACGACGCGTCGGCCCCCATCGAGGTGAGCTACCGCAAGAACTTCGAAGGGGAACCCACGGGCAAGGACAACCCTGAACTGCTCACAAAACTCCGTCACAGCCACGGCCACAACCAAAGCATCGTCAACGGCATCGGCCGCATCGGCTTCATGAAGGGCGGCGGCAAGGCGCTCTGGCGCGACGAGGACATAGCCGACTCCATAGCCGCACACGCCATCGAGTTTATCGAAGACAACGCGCAGTCGCCTTTCTTCCTTTACCTGTGCACGAACGACGTGCACGTGCCCCGCTATCCGCACGAACGCTTCCGTGGCAAGAGCCCGATGGGCCTGCGCGGCGAGGCCATCCTGCAGTTCGACGAGACGGTGCGGCAGGTGACGGACGCCCTGCGCCGCCTGGGACTGGCCGACAACACCATTCTCGTCATCACGAGCGACAACGGCCCCGTGCTCGACGACGGCTACCGCGACCAGGCCATAGAGCTGGCCGGCTCGCACAAACCGGGCGGCCCCTTCCGCGGCGGCAAGTACAGTTCCTTCGAGGCGGGCAGCGTAGTGCCCTTCATCGTGCACTGGCCCGCAGGCGTCAAGGGCGGAAAGGTGAGCAACGCGCTCGTTTCGCAGATAGACTGCATGGGCACGCTCACGGCCATGGCGGGCATTCCGATGCCCGAGAAGGCGGGCGTGGACACGCGCGACAACGCCGCCACCTGGACGGGACGCAGCAAGAAGCCGCGCGAGTACGCCGTCTCCTTCGCCGCCAACCACAACATCACCATCCGTGCCGACCGCTGGAAGTACATTCCGCCGCGCAAGGGTGAGAAGGTCATTTCCTGGGGTCCCGTCATCGAGACGGGCAATAGTCTCGATCCGCAGCTCTACGACATGAGCCGCCGCGGCGACGAACAGGAGAACGTGGCCGCCAAGAATGAGAAAGTGGTCAAGAAACTGCAGAAAATCATCGACGAGGTGAAGGCCGTCAAATAAGCATGCCTTCGCGCGGAGCCTTCCGTCCGCGCGAAGAACGCCCCTCCCCTACTCCCCGGACCGCCGTTGTGCGAGTCCGGGGAGTTTTTTCGGCCGCGGGGAGGCAACGGCAGGAACCGCGGGCACGGAGTTTATCGCCCGACGGTCTGCCCTGACTTTAACATATTTAACCTTCGGCAACTTTTCGGGGCGGACATTCCGAAAATGCAAGTAATGGTTTTCGGCCGCGAAGTAACTTTTTTTAAAATGCACTTATTGCCGGAAAAAATGCAAGTAGTGCATTTCCGCAAAGCATTACTTGCATTTTTCATGAAAATACGGCAGTTTTTTCTGAAAACCGGCCCGGAAAGGCCGATAAATAAGGGGCGGACCGCAATGGCCCGCCCCTCTGCAAAGGCAAAGATACGAAATTTTCAGCCCGAAAGCAAATAGTGTTAAAATTGGGCTTATGGGACTATTGGTCTAATTAGTCTAATTGGTCCAATTAGTCTAATCAGGACTTGACTCTACTGTCCGGACAGCCCGTGGCAATCGTTAAAAAGACGAAAAAAAGGGAAGAGGAAACCAATAAAAGCCGCTTCGTTTTCTTACGGAAAAGAATTTTATACGTAACTTTGCCCCCGAAATACGGCCTGCGGAAGCAGGTTGAAAACTATTTATAAATGAACAGATTGCTAACAATAGCGGCAGCCTCCGCGCTCCTCTCTGTCACCCTCACCTCCTGCATAAAAGAAGAAGCCCTCAACGCCGAGTGCGACATCACCGGCGTGGACGCCGCATGGCTCACCGAGCACAAGAGCCTGCTGCTGGGCGAACCCATCGTGGGCAACACGCACGTGGCCTTCAGCATACAGAAAGGCAGCGACCGCTCGGCCCTGAATCCGCGCTTCGAGCTGACGCCGGGCGCACGGCTCGTGACCAGCGCCGGCGGCACCACGGCCGACGCCAACGGCACCGTGCGCGACTTCTCCACGCCGCAGACCTACACCGCCATCTCCGAAGACGGCAACTGGACGAAGGACTACACCGTCTCCTTCAGCTACCCCCGCCCCATCGGCACGTGCAGTTTCGAACACTACGAGCTCGACAAGACGGGCCGCTACCAGGTGTGGTATGAAGTGGACCCCACCGACGCCGACAATCCGCGCCGCGACTACTGGAGCACCGGTAACGCCGGCTTCGCGCTGACGGGCATGGCGCACGCTCCGGCCGACTATCCGACGGCGATAGAGCCGCTCGGCGTGAAGGGCAACTGCGTGAAGCTCGTCACGCGCGACACAGGTTCCTTCGGCAATACCGTCAAGATGCCCATCGCCGCCGGCAACCTCTTCATCGGCGAGTTCCGCGTCAACCAGGCCATGCTCTCGCCCCGCCGCGCCACGCGCTTCGGCCTGCAGCTCGTAGGCGGCCGGCCCCTGCGCTTCGAGGGCTACTACAAGTATAAGGCCGGCACCGTCTTCACCGACAGCAAAAAACAGGTGCACCCCGAACTGCACGACACGGCCGACATCTACGCCGTACTCTACGAGGTGAACCCCGACGGCTTCGTAGCCCTCAACGGCGACGACGTGCTCTCCTCGCCCCGCATCGTGGCCATGGCCCGCATCGACAAGCCCGGAGAACCCGAGGAATGGACCCGCTTCAGCGAAGAGTTCCGCCCCATGAACGGCAAAGAGTTCGACGAACAGCGCCTCCGTACCGACGGCTACGCCATCGCCGTGGTGGCCACCTCAAGCCGTCAGGGCGCCTACTTCGAAGGCGCCGTCGGCTCCACGCTCTACGTGGACGAACTACGTATCGTATGGGACGGAGAACAACCGGAATAAACCTTCAACCGAAACGTACATGAAACGAAACATAGTCCTGCTCATAGTCCTCGCGGCCAGCCTCGGCGCCGCCGCACAAAGCACCGACCGCCCCGCCCGCCGGCCCCTCGCCGACACAGACCACAACCTCCTGCAAGCCGCCCTCAAGGGATGGCACGTGCGCCTCGGCGCAGGCTTCAACATCGGCGGAACGGCCCCCATGCCCCTGCCCCGCGAAATACGGAGCATCGACGGCTACCGGCCACAACTCAACATCGTGCTCGAAGGCGATGTGCACAAAAGAATCGGACAGACGCCCTGGGGCGTCATGCTCGGCGTGCGCCTCGAACAGAAGGCCATGAAGACCGACGCCACCGTCAAGAACTACCACATGGAGGCCGTCAACGCCGACGGTACGGGCAAAATCGACGGCGCATGGACCGGACACGTGAAAACCCACGTGAACAACTCCTACCTCACCTTCCCCATCCTCGCCACCTACGCCATCAACGAACGCTGGCAGGTGCAGGCCGGCCCCTACCTCGCCTGGCGTGTCGAGGGCGACTTCAACGGCGAGGCCTACGACGGCTACATACGCGACCAGAACCCCACGGGCGAAAAGGCCTACGTGACCAGCGCCACCTACGATTTCTCCTCCTCGTTGCGCCGCTTCCACTGGGGCCTGCAGGCCGGCGGGGAGTTCAAGGCATACAAGCATCTCGCCGTAACGGCCAACCTCCAGTGGGGCTTCAACGGCATCTTCCCGCACGACTTCAGCAGTGTCACCTTCGCCCTCTATCCTATCTACGCAACCGTCGGCTTCGCCTACCTCTTCTGAGCGGCGCCACCGGCACACCGATAAGAGAAGACGCAAAAACATTATTCACCAAAACAACATGCACATGAAGAAATTTCTACTCACAGTAATGGCCGTCATCGGCCTCGGCACCTCGGCAACGGCACAAACACCTGCCGAACTCGCCGGCAAATACTACGGTGATCTCTACGTATCGCTCGGCACGCCTATCGACGAGGCCGGCAAGGACGGCGGCGACCCGGCCATCGTCACCCACTACCAGAGCATCGAACTCGCCGCCGCCACTGCCGAAGGCTGCATAGACTTCGCCCTCCACAACTTCACCTTCGCAGGCATCCCCGTGGGCGACATCCTCCTACCCGCCATCGGCATCAGCAACAGCGGCGAACAGACCGTCTTCGCCGAGAACGCGCCCGCATACCTCAGCCTGGCCGGAGGCGAGATCAAGGCAAAAGCCAACATCGAGCACACCACCAGCTACATCAAGGGCGACAGCATCTACACCGATGTCAACGTGGTATGGGTGATGGACGGTATGCCCGACACGCCCATATACGTGCGCTTCATCGGCGCCAAGCCCGCAGCCGACCAAGTATTCAACGGCCACTTCAACATAACTTGGACCGAATGCACCCCCTGGGACAGCAAAAACCCCGACGGTTTCCAATGGCCGGACGATAAAAAAGGCATATACATCCAGCCCGAAGGATGGACCATCTCTAACGTAAGCGGCATAAACGGCCTCGGTGCAACGCTCGTAGGAGCCTGCGACACCATTGACGCCGAATATCCTGACTACGCCGTTACGCTCACCAATGCGCCCAACCCCTTCGCAAAAACACAGATCGTACCCGCCTACCTGACGCTCGGCACCTCCTGGGCCACAGCCAACGGTCTTTCCGTACTCGGCGGCAACTACAGCTCCGCCGACGGCGGCTCGTTCGGCGGCGTCAAGTTCACCGCGCTCCCCGACGCCCTCACGCTGCGCTACAAGCGTAGCCACGGCGAGGCCAACGCTACGGAGCGTGCCTCCGTCATCGCCTACCTTTGGAAGGGCACCTACTCCCAGGCCGATGTGACAGGTAACACATATCTGGGAGGCAGCGGTACGACCTGCACGATGGTAGACCGCGACCGCAACATCCTCGGCATGGAGACCAACATCGGCGGCGAGGTGACCAAGAGCGACGACGCCGCCTGCATCGCCCGCCTCGAGAGCTACATCGAAGGCGACGCCGCCGAGTGGACCGAACTGACCGCCGAGTTCAACTACGGCGAGTTCGACGGCACCGGCACGCTGCCCGAAAAGATGAACATCATCCTCTCGGCCAACGACTACTTCGGCGACCGCAGCAAGATAGGCGACGGCAACAGCCTCACCGTCGACGATGTGCGCCTCGTATACTACAGCACGCTCAAGGCGCTCGCCTATGAAGGCGAAGAGCTCGAGTTCTCCGCCGACAAGACCTCCTACGACCTGAGCGGCGTGGTCTACGACGCCAGCAAGCTCTCGTTTGCCAAGAAGGGCCAGGGTGCCACAGTCACCACGAGCTACAATGAAGCCACGGCCCAGCTCGTCGTCCGCGTCGACGGCGCCGACATCGCCACCAACCCCGCCAACAGCACCGCCTACGTAGTGCAGTTCAAGGCAGGCAGCACGGGCATCGCCGGCATCGAGGCCGAGAACGGCAGCCACAACGCCGTGTACAGCATCAGCGGCGTGCGCGTAGCCTCCAAGTTCACCGACGACCTCCCCAAGGGCGTCTACATCGTAGGCGGCAAGAAGGTGGTCAAGAAATAAGCGCGCCCTATGAAAAGAGTCCTATTATACATATCACTCTTCGTAGCGGCAAGTACTGGGTCCATGGCCCAGTACTTGCCTAATTATGGCTTCGAGCAGTGGAAAGGCAACGGCCAGTGCGGCAACAGTTACCAGTCGAGTTCAGGCTCCATCAACGGTTCCGGCTCGCCCTTAGGCGACCGCCAGCGCCCCGGCAACGAGCCGGCAGAGTGGAACGGTTCAAGCGTCAACCAGAAGGTGCTGATGAACAAGTCGGAGATTCTCGTGGAAGTCACCACCGACACGCCCGACGGTTCTCAGGCCGTGCGCCTTACCAACAAGTTCGTGGGAGTAGGCAGCATGGGCTCCAACGCGCCGGCGTTCATCACTTTTGCCACACCGTGGGTATATGCCCAGTCGAACATCAGCAGCTGTGACGGCGGTGCCTACGGCGGCAGAGCCTTCACCCACCGCCCCGACGCCATCCGCGGCCTCTTCCGCCGCCCCGACAACGGCAACGGCGAAAAGGCGCACATCATCGCCTACCTCTGGAAGGGCACGTACAAATCGAACATAGCCTCCGGCACCGGCGGACTGGAGCGCGAGAACGTGGACCGCGTCATCATGAAGCGGGCCGAAGCCTCCGAGGCCGGCACCCTCGTGGCATCGTGCGACCATGAGTTCGCGTCGACCGCCGGCGAGTGGCAGGAAATCACCGTCCCCCTCACCTACGAGCCGGGACAGGAAGATACCGCCCCCGAGATGATGAATGTCATCCTCTCGAGCGCCGACTACTGGACGCGCGGCAACATACAGGCCGGCAACGTGCTCGAGGCCGACAACGTGCAGTTCGTCTACTACTCCGAACTGGCCTCCTTCAGCTTCGACGGCACGGCCTACACCCCGCAGCCCGGCGGCACGGTCGAAGTGCCCGCCGCCTACGACGCCGCCAAGGTGGCCTACACCCGCAAGGGCGTCGGCGCCACCGTGAGCAGCACCTACGACGCCGAGAGCCGCGTGCTCACCATCGTGGTGACGGGCAACGACGCCGACGCCACGCCCGCCAACCGCCACACCTACCGCTTCAGCTTCGCCGAAGAAGGCACCGGCCCTGTCGACCCCGTCGACCCGGTGGACCCCGTCGACCCTGTGACGCCCGAACTGGGCGAGCGCGTGACCGACCTCGCCGCCACGAGTCCCGAGAAGACCTACGTGCTCTACAACGAGCACTTCACGGCATACGCCGTATATGCCGCCGCCCACCACGGCACCAACGTGTGGACGGCCGGCATGCGCGGTGACGACGGACACCCGCTCAGCAACGACACCTATGCCGAACCGCTCGACGCCACCCTGCCCTCGAGCAGCTGGATGATACTCCCGCGCGACGGCGGCTACTGCCTCTACAATGTGGGCTGCAAGAAATATCTTGATGTGCCCGACGGCAACGGGGGCGACTCGTCGCTCTTCTGCACCTTCGCCGAAACGGCCGTCGTGCTCACGCTCGAAGATCTCGGTGAGGGCCGCTTCGCCATCACCCGTAGCGCCGGACAATATGACTATATGTGCGCCGCGCCGCAGGCCTCCGCACCGCTGTCCACGTGGGAGAACAGCGACGCCGGCTCGGCCTGGCAGATTGTGGAGAATCCCAACGTGGAGCCCGACGCCGACCTGCTGGCCACGCTGGTCAAGCCGCTCGGCGACAAGGTAAACTCGCTCGACGAGACCACTTACGAGAAGACCTACGTGCTCTACAACGAGCATTTCACGGCCTATGCCGTCTATGACGCCACGCAGTCGGCCACCGATGTGTGGGCCGCCGGCATGACGGGCGACGACGACCATCCGCTGGCCAACGAGGCCTATGCCGCAGCACTGCAGCCCAAGGATGCCGGCAGCAGCTGGATGATTATCCCCTACATGGGCGGCTATTGCCTCTACAACATGGGAGCGGGCAAGTTCCTCTCCACGCCTGCCTACGAAGGCAGCACCTCGCCCTGCACCTTCACCGATGTGCCCGTGAAGCACACGGTCGTGGAGCTGGGCGACGGCAACTTCGCCTTCACGGCCGCCGGCCATGCGCAGGATTACCTGTGCGCCGCGCCGCAGGCCGCCAGCCCCGTCTCCATCTGGCGCGTCACCGACGCCGGCTCGGCCTGGCAGCTCCGCGAGAATCCCAACGTAGCGGCCACGCCCGAACTGGGCGATGTCGTGTCCTCCGTGACAGGTGCTCCCGTCCTCGCGCCCGCCCGCGGCATCTACACCCTGCAGGGCACGCGCCTCGGCGTCACCTCCACGCGCGACCTCCCCGCCGGCGTCTACATCGTCGACGGCCGCAAGGTGGTGGTGGGCCGCCGCTAAGGGGCACGCACATTTATTCTCTTCCATAAAGGACGGCCTCCGCGGACACACTCCGCAGGGGCCGTCATCTTTACGCCCCGCGCGCGGCGCAGAGGCGCTTCCCCCGCAAGGCGCCGTTGTTCTGTTTTTCCGTCAGGGCGGCCCGCAGCGGAAGCGGCGGTAAGCCGACGGAAAAATCCACTACTTGGTGTGACGAAAAGTACTTACTCGTGTGCGAAATGCAAGTAATGCTTTTCCGAAAACCAAGTAGTGGATTTTTTGCGTTCTGTAGTGCGCTGAATATCAGATGCCTTCCCGCCCCGTTTCCACGACCTCGGAAAACAACGACGCCGCCTCCTGCTGCGGAGACGGCGTTGTTCTGTTTTTCGGTTCGTAAGATGGCGGCGCAGAGGGCGCCGCGCGGTTTTCCGCAAAAGGCGCGCTACGCCCGCTCCAGCACATCCTGCACCACGAGGCCGGCGAGCGTGAAGCCGAACACGGCCACGGCGTGGGCCACGGTGCCGTTGATGCAGGCCTTGGGGCCGGGATCCTCGTCGCTGGCGCCGCGGTTGGGCTGCAGTTCCTCACTGTACACGCAGCGCACCTTGGCCGCGGGGCCCGTGTGCTGCTTGCGGTACCGGCGGCAGCCTTGATTCCGACGTAATATGTGTCGGTAAGATTTATATCCAGTGAAAGAGTCTGCGCGTCATTTGTTGTCGGCTGCGCTGATGCCACAGGGTCACTCAGGTCAGCGTTAGCCGATACCAGCAGCTTGCAGCGTTCGTTGCCGCCCCAAGAACTGCTGTGAGTCTGCGCGGAGACGGTGGCCTGGATCTTTGTGAAGCCGGTAAGGGAAATCTTGTTTGCAGTGCGGGCATACGCCGTACTGCTTGTCTGGTTCACAGATACAGTAAGCCGATTATTTGTTTTTGTGGCTGCGGCATCACCGCCCGTAGTCACGCACGTCCAGCCGTCTGTCTGTGCGGTGTATTCGTTGCCTGCGTCGTATATCGTGCCGTCCCAATAGACCAGCGTCACCGTCGCGGCCTGCCCCTCAGCTGTGATGCTCACGGCCTTGCTCGCGCCTGTCT
>ENA-OYXU01000606-OYXU01000606.1-human-gut-metagenome-genome-assembly--contig:-NODE-606-length-13945-cov-5.595824_pt1 | contig 13945 bp, 8 predicted proteins | sample MGYA00243243_ERZ653435 | MGnify/ENA primary metagenome ERZ653435 (study PRJEB26926, sample SAMN06165113) | human gut metagenome | biome: ENVO:00009003; feature: ENVO:2100002; material: ENVO:00002003... | reverse complement strand
CGTAGTCTCGTGGGCTCGGAGATGTGTATAAGAGACAGACGTAGTAGTACCCTTCGGTCGTGTAAGGATTCATCCTCGCTATATAACGGCCTGACGCAGCCTGCTCCCAGACCTCCGGCCCGACTCCGTAAAAGACCACAGAGCCGTCTGACTGAGCGGCGGTCTGCACCATGGGCAAATCGTCGATATACGACGCCTCGGTCATCACATCGTCAATGCGACGGCCGCCGTAACCGTAAATCCTGATTTTTGACGGATCGGAGAAGCCCCACTGTCGCAAAGCCTGCGGAGTCAGGCGGTAAAGGCCCGACCGACTTACGGCAATCTTGACCCAACGACCTGACGCGAGGACCGACTGCTGACTATAGTGGGTGAGTTCAAACGCTCCCGCCGTCATGGCGAAGACAATGACGGCGACAAGCGATGTTAATATGCGGTGTATGTATATGCGATTCATCTGTTTAGATTGGCTTATAGGTTTTAACGGCTTGCGGAGGCCGTTTATTGCATCGCGATGTATTAATGACATTTAACGTCTGACGCAAGCCAGCGCTCCCAGCTGATACTGTCGCCGTTAAAAGTGTTAAGGTCCACCTCGCCGTCTATGCCGTCGACATGACTGCGGTGACTGTGCTGCCAAAGAGTCCAGCTGTCAGTGGCGATAGGCGGATTTGTAAAGGAGCACACCCACACCGGCAGTTCGTCAAAACGTCCGCGCACAAAGCGCTGATATCCCTGTTTGTTTGTATAGACGATAACACGGTGTCCGCATCCTTCGAGCCTGAATATCATGCGTCGGAGTGCCCTTACGACCTCATCGGTCGTATAACCGGCCGGATTGCCCCACTCCTCGACGTCGATGGCAAGCGGCAAATCGAGGCGACGGTCTCCGACTGATGCCAGAAAGTTGATGCCCTGCAGGTCTCCGTCACAATCAAACCTGAAGAAATGATAGGCCCCGACTTTTAGGCCGGCGACACGCGCAGAGTCATAATTGACCGCAAACTTGGCGTCACGGAACGTCTCGCCCTCAGAGGCTTTCAGAAATACGAAATCGACTCCTCCACGGCTTACGCGACCGAAGTCGACATCGCCGTTATGTGATGACAAATCGACTCCCATCACCGGAAACTCATCGCGCGGCAAATCGACATGCGGCACACGCGACCCGAAAATACGGCCCGTGGCTACGGCAAATATCATCATGCCTGTCACGGCAATGATAGCAATGGCTATTTTGGCGGCGCGGTTCATAATCCTTATGACAAAGTTATAAAAATCGCCTTAAAGCCCAAAATCTTTTGCTCCGCCCGACATGAGCGCGATTTAAATTTGTCCGTTTCGCCAATATATTATAAATTTGTAGTTAATTGCAATAAATGTTTAGCTATGGAACAGCCTCCGGTAATGAGCCCTGAAGATGAAGACCGCATGATTGAGGCCGCCTTTAAGGATGTCCTTGACGGTTATCTCAAAAGCAACCACCGAAAGAAAGTGGAGATTATCGAACGCGCATACCGGTTTGCCAAAGAGGCCCACAAAGGCATACGCCGCCGTTCGGGCGAGCCATATATCCTCCACCCCATAGCCGTGGCCAAAATCGCGAGTCAGGAGATTGGCCTCGGCTCGACATCAATCTGCGCCGCGTTGCTCCACGACGTCGTCGAGGACACTGACTACACCGTCGAGGATATCGAGCAACATTTCGGCCCGAAAATCGCACAGCTCGTCGCCGGACTGACCAAAATCTCAGGCGGTATCTTCGGAGACAAAGCTTCCCTGCAAGCCGAGAATTTCCGCAAACTGCTGCTGACAATGAGCGAGGACATACGCGTGGTGCTCATCAAGATGGCTGACCGCCTCCACAACATGCGCACCCTCGGCTCCATGGCTCCGAACAAGCAATATAAAATCGCCGGCGAAACGCTATATATTTACGCTCCCCTCGCCCATCGCCTCGGTCTGTTCGCCATCAAGACAGAGCTTGAGGACCTGAGTTTCAAATACGAGCATCCGGCAGCCTATCAGTCTATTTCAGACAAAATTAAGGAGAGTGAGGCGCGCCGTGCCGCTGTATACAGCGACTTCTCCGAGCCTATCAAGCGCAGTCTTGACAAAATGGGTCTCAAATATGACGCCAAGGCGCGTCTCAAATCGGTCTATTCCATCTGGAACAAGATGGAGACCAAGCATGTGCCGTTCAACGAGGTCTACGACCTCTATGCAATGCGCATCGTTTTTGACTGCGATGACCCGTCAAAGGAGAAAGGCATCTGCTGGTCGATATATTCGGCCATCACCGACCTCTACAAGCTTCACCCCGACCGCACGCGCGACTGGATATCCGTCCCCAAGGCCAACGGTTATCAGGCTCTCCATCTGACAGTCATGGGACCCGACGGCAACTGGGTCGAGGTGCAGATACGCTCGCGCCGCATGGACGAGATTGCCGAGAAAGGCTTTGCCGCCCATTGGAAATATAAAATCGGCGAGGGCGACGAGGAGTCTGAGCTTAATGTCTGGTTGCGCACAATCAAGGACATTCTCGATAACCCCGAGCCAAGCGCCATCGACTTCCTCGACACGCTCAAGCTCAATCTGTTTGCATCCGAGATTGTCGTATTCACGCCTAAGGGCGAACTGCTCACACTGCCTGCCGGAGCCACGGTGCTCGACGTCGCCTTCGAGCTTCACTCAGAGCTCGGCACTCACTGCATCGCCGGCAAAGTCAACCACAAGCTCGTGCCGCTCAGCCACAAGCTGCGCTCGGGCGACCAGATTGAGGTGCTGACATCACGCTCTCAGTTGCCGCAGGCCCAGTGGGAGAACTTTCTCGTAACCGCCAAGGCCAAGACACGCTTGCGTCAGGCCCTGCGCAAAAAACGCCAGCCGGCCATCGCCCGCGGCAAAGAGATTCTGATTAAATGGCTCGACGAGCACAACATCCCCGACACTAACGCCGTAATCACAAAAATTCTCGGCACATATCATGTCGCAAACCGCGAGGAGCTCTGCTACCAGCTCGGCAATGACGAGATAATGCTCGGAGATTTTCTTATCAAATCGCTGCGGAAACCTGCCGGTCAACAGTCCGGCGGCCTTTTCTCAAAAATAATAAACCTCGGTCGCAAAAGTTCGTCTAACGATAAAACGAAACCTGACGAGCCCAAAGCCGAGCGTCCCGAGATAAACACCAAGGAGACATACGTGCTCCGCTACGACGAACACGGCTCCAATTTCAAGATTGCCGACTGCTGCGGACCCATTCCGGGCGACGATGTCATGGGCTTTATCGACGACGACGGACAGGTCGTGATACACGCCCTCACCTGTCCGCGAGCACAAGTGCTGAAAGCCGGCTACGGACCTCGTATCGTCGCCACACGCTGGGAGAGTGTCAAGGGACGTTTCCCGGCACATGTGCGCATCGAAGGCATCGACCGCCACGGCATACTTCAGGAACTGATACAGATGATTTCGACTCATCTCGCCATAGATATACGCAAGTTAGACATCGAGGCACGCGACGAGGTCTTTGTCTGTGACCTGTGGGTCAGAGTCAGCGATGTGTCTGCCGTGACAAGCCTCTGTGACAAAGTGTCGTCAATCGACGGTGTGCAATCGGCCACACGCATCAACTAAACGACTATCTGTAAAATGCATACACAACTCTTCAAACGGTTAAGTAAACGCGCCCGACTACTCAGAGTTCTCGTCTGCGTCTGCGCTGCCATAGTCATTACATATTTTTACCCCCATCCCGAGTCGAGCCACTACAACTATGAGGAGGGGCGTCCGTGGAACTATGCCAAACTGATAGCCCCGTTCGACATACCTATCCACGCCGACTCGACAGTGATGCGCGAGGCACGCGACTCGTTAGAGGCAAGTTTCATACCTGTCTATGAAATCAATCAGCAGATGGTCGACACCGTCATAGCCGGACTGCCAAAACTGCCCGGCACCAATTATCACAATCAGCTCGCAGCCCGTCTGCGCCGCATATATGCCTCGGGAGTCGTCGACAGTCAGACACGCGACAAAATCGAGGCGAACGAACTGCCAAAGGTGCGCATACTCGAGAAAAACGTGCTCAGCCTTATGTCAGCCGAGAAATTCATCTCGCCGCGCGACATATATATGCTTCTTGACTCGACGATAACCGACGCCGGGCTGCACCAGTATTTCACGTCGGCCAAACTGCAGAATCTACTGCGCCCAAACATCGTCTACAATGCCGCCGAGAGCCGCCGCCATTATGATTATGACTATCTGACCCTCACGGCAGACCGCGGTGTCATACAGCAGGGCCAGACCATCATCGACAAGGGCGCTATCGTCAGCCCGCAGGACTTCACCAATCTGCGCACCTACGAGAGCATGCTCGAAGACCGCGTGTCAAAAGACTCGCAGAGTGACTGGCTGATGCTGCTCGGACAGTTTGCCTACGTCGTGCTGCTTTTGTCCGCTCTCTATATCTATCTGCTCATCTACAGCCCCGCCATCTATGACAACATGCGCGCGTTTGTCTTTGTGATGGCTCTGCTGACGCTCTTCTTCCTGCTTGCCGTCGCGCTTAACACATTCATATCGTCGGGCATCTATATCGTGCCGATGGCTATGGTGCCGGTGCTCGTCTTGGTCTTCTTCGACGGCCGCACGGCGCTGATGGTGTCGACTGTGACCACAATGGTCTGTGCGGCCATCACGTCGTTCCCGCTTGAATTCATCTTTCTGCAATTCTGCGCTGCAGCGGCGGCTGTATATTCGTTGCGCGAACTGAGCCAACGCTCACAGCTGTTGCGCACGGCCTGTTTCGTGGCTATAGCCTACGCCCTGTCGTATATATCACTCGAATTGCTGATGAACGGCACCTTCGAGGGCTTCTCATGGCGCATGCTCGTCTACTTGGGTGTCAACTCGGCCCTGACATCGATGGCTTATGTCTTCATGTCGGCCATCGAGAAAGCGTTCGGCTTTGTATCGGTCGTCACTCTTGTCGAACTTGCCGACATAAACAATCCGCTGCTGCGCAAGCTCAACGACGAGTGTCCCGGCACATTCCAGCACTCTATCTCCGTGAGCAACCTCGCTTCCGACGCCGCCAAACGCATCGGAGCCAACGAGCAGCTCGTACGCGCCGGCGCCCTTTATCACGATGTCGGCAAAATCAACAATCCGGCATTCTTCACCGAAAACCAGCACGGCGTCAACCCACATGACGCGCTTGCGCCCGAGCAGAGCGCACGCATCGTCGTGGCCCACGTCACCGACGGCCTCAAACGCGCCGACAAAGCCGGACTGCCCGAAATTATCAAGGATTTCATCCGCGAGCACCACGGCCGCGGCAAAGCCAAATATTTCTACTACACCTACTGCTCGCAGCATCCTGACGAACAGGTCGACCCGACGCCCTTCACCTATCCCGGTCCTAATCCGCGCTCGCGCGAGACATCGGTGCTGATGATGGCCGACGCCGTCGAGGCCGCCAGCCGCTCGCTTCAGGAGCATACGCCGGAGTCGATTACGGCGCTTGTAAATAAAATCATCGACGGTCAGATTGCCGACGGGCTCTTCGACGAGTCGCCGATCTCATTCCGTGACATACCCATTATCAAAGAGGCATTTATAAAACGCCTCAAGACCATCTACCACTCTCGCATCACCTATCCCGACGCCCCCAAAAGCGCCGCAGCGCCTGCACAATAAGCCGTCGGGCCGCAGCGTTAATAATGATGATGAAAAACCGGGCCAATGTTTTTATGATTAAGACACTGTTACTCTCAGTAATAGTGTCAGCACTCGTTCTGTCATCATGCAGCAGCCGCAAGAACACAGCCGCACGTCGGCAGTACACGGCTTTCATCACCCGCTACAATATCTATTACAACGGCGACGTCCATTTTAAAGAGACACTTGCCGACATGGAGGACAAATACGAAGACGACTACTCGCGTCAGCTCTTCATGCACCCCGTCGAAGCCAAATCCATGCCCGAGGCGCCACAGCCCTCCGGTGACTTCACACGCTCAATCGAGAAAGCTCAGAAGGCTATACAGCTGCGCTCCATCAAGCAGCGTCCGCAACGCAAACCCGGCCACAGCGGCGACGCGGCTTACAAGGCGTGGCTCAAGCGCGACGAATATAACCCATTCCTCCACAACGCATGGATGATGATGGGCCGCAGCCAGTATTTTAACGGTGACTTTCTCGGCGCTGCATCTACATTCTTCTATATCAGCCGCCACTTCACATGGCTTCCGCGCACAGTCACCGAGGCCATGCTCTGGCAGGCCCGCAGCTACGTGAGTCTCGACTGGCTGTTTGAGGCCGAGACCATACTGCGCCGTATCAAACCCGAAGAACTGACCACAAAAAAACTGCGCGGACTCTATGACTTCACCATGGCCGACTTTGAGCTGCGCAGCGAGAACTACAACGATGCCATTCCCTATCTCAAAGGTGCCATCAAGGCAGCCGACCGCGCACAGCGCACGCGCCTAAACTTCCTGCTCGGCCAGACCTATGCCCGCCTCGGCGACAAAGCCGCAGCCTACGAGGCATACAAGAAGGCCGGCAGTTCGTCATCGACAAGCTACCGCACCAAGTTTAACGCACGCATCAAGCAGAGCGAGGTCTACAGCGGCGCTGACATCACACCCGAAGTCAAGGCTCTCAAGCGCATGACGCGCTATGACCGCAACAAGGAGTATCTCGACCAGATTTACTATGCCATCGGCAATCTCTATCTCTCGCGCGGCGACACAACCGAAGCCATCGCAAACTATCGCCTCGCCTCCGAGAAGAGCACGCGATCGGGCATCGATAAGGCCATCAACAACCTGACACTCGGAGGACTGTATTTTGACCGGGGACAATACAATCTCGCCCAGCCGTGCTATGCCGAGGCTGTGCCGCAGCTGCCCGAGAATTATCCCGACTACAAGAACATCGTGCGCCGCAGTGACGTGCTTGACGAACTCGCCGTATACTCCCAGAATGTCACCCTGCAGGACTCCCTACTGCGCCTCAGCCACATGACTCCCGACGAGCAGCTAGCGGTCATCACCAAAATCATCGACGAACTCAAGAAAAAAGAGAAAGAAGAGGCCGAGGCTGCCGCCCGCGAGGAGTTTCTTGCCAATCAGGAGGCTGAGGGAGATGCTTTCGCCGGTCAGAACAAGGCCCCGCAGACCTTCAATATCAACGCTGACAACTCGTGGTATTTCTACAACACGGCGACCCGCAACGCCGGACGCACCGAGTTTCAGCGCCGCTGGGGCTCACGCAAGCTTGAGGATGACTGGCGTCGCCGCAACAAGGCGACATTCAATACTGCCGATTTCGACAGCGACTCCGACTCCGATGACGACGAGGCTGACGGCGACAATGCTGACGACTCCGGCGATGAGGCTCCGGCCGACACTGTGCCCGAGACAGACGCCGCCAAGACCGCCGACCCCCATTATCCCGAGTATTACCTCGCCCAGATACCCAAAGACGACGCCGAGCGCGCCACTGCCGGCGAAATCATACAGGAGGGCCTCTACAATATGGGCGTCATACTCAAAGACAAACTCGACGACTACCCTGCGGCAATGAAAGAGTTTAACCGCCTCCTTGAAGACTACCCCGACAACATCTACCGTCTCGACACATATTATAATATATACCTTATGTATATGCGCCGCGGCGACAAATCGCGTGCAGAGCAATACCGTCAGCTGATTCTCAAGGACTTCGCCGACTCGCCTTACGGCGTCGCGCTGCGTGATCCCGACTACATAGAAAACCTCAAGCAGATGGATGCCCGTCAGCAGCAGCTCTATGACCGCGCCTACGACGACTATCTCAACAACCGTAACGGTGCCGTCCACGAGGCACGTCAGGAGATGGAACGCCTATATCCGATGAGCAAGATAATGCCTAAATTCATGTTTATCGATGCACTCGCCTATGTCACCGAGCGCCAGCCCGAGAAGTTCAACGCAACACTGCGCGAGATGCTTGAGCGCTATCCCGACACCGACATCACCCCCATCGCCGCCGCATGGCTTAAAGGCATGGCACAGGGCCGTCAGCTGCAGTCGGGCTCGGGCGGCAATATGCGCGGCATGATATGGGACATGCGTCTCGGCAACGTCTCTGACTCGACAGCCGTCGACGGTCCGCTCGACTTCGACCTCAACCCTGATACGACTCAACTGCTCGTGATGGTGTTTGACGCGGCCGAGGTGCCCACTAATCAGCTGCTCTTTGAGATAGCGCGCCACAACTTCAAATCATTTGTTGTCAAAGACTTCGACCTCGAGCAGATGAATTTCGGCCGCGTAGGCATGATTATCATACGCAGTTTCGAAAACATGCCCGAACTCAACCACTATCGTCGCGTGATGGCCGACTCGCCTGACTTCAAACTTCCCGCCGGTGTGCGTCCCGTGGTCATCTCGGCCGCCAACTTTGACAAACTCATCAACGAGGGCCGCAGTTTCGACGACTATTTCCGTTATCTCGACGAGCAGAACTATATCGACGCCCAAGCCGACATCCTGCAGCCCGAGCAAATCGAGACTCTCCCCGAAGCCACCGAGGCCGAAGACCTGCGTCAGACCGAAGGCATCGCCCCCGAGGCTGCCGAAACCGCCGAGGCCGAGGATATAATTGAGGCTGAAGAAAACACCAAGGAGTCTGAGCCGGAAGCCAAACCCATTCAAAAGCCCGAGCCTAAGAAGCCGGCGCCTCAAAAACCGACCCCGGCGCCTCAGCAAAAGCCGCAGCCCAAGCCCACCGTCCCTGTCTACGAGCCGGGCAGCGAGGGCGACGACCCGCTCTTCGAGCCGTGACAACATTAACAAGCAAGCCAAGACGATATGAATCAGCAATATAAAATATTATGGGCCGATGATGAGATAGACCTGCTCAAACCGCACATTATGTTTCTCCGCGGCAAGGGTTATGAGGTCCTTACGGCCAATAACGGAAGCGACGCCCTTGACATGGTCTCCGCAGAGCCGTTTGACCTCGTCATACTCGACGAGAACATGCCCGGCCTGTCAGGTCTCGAGACCCTCAGCGCCATCAAACGCTCGCAGCCCCATCTCCCCGTCATCATGATTACCAAGAGCGAGGAGGAGAACATCATGGATCAGGCCGTCGGCAGTAAGATTACCGACTATCTCATCAAGCCGGTCAATCCCAATCAGATACTCATCGCAATCAAAAAGATTCTCGACAGTAGCCGCCTCGTAGCCAACCGCGCCACGCAGGACTATCAGCGCGACTTCGCGCAGATATCATCGATGATTAATTCGGCCGACAGCATCGGCGACTGGTATGCGCTATATGACAAGCTCGTCTTCCGCGAGTTAGAGTTAGACGGACTCGACAGCAACATGGACCAGATGCTCGAGATGCAGAAGACCGAGGCAAACTCCGAGTTCAACAAATGGGTGCGCCGCAACTATGAGACATGGGTGACCACAAATGACCGCCCGCTGATGTCATCTCGCATCTTCCCCGAGCGCGTCTTCCCGCTCTTGGACGCAGGCGAAAAGGTTTTCTTTATCCTTATCGACAACTTCCGTCTTGACCAGTGGCGCACCATCAAGCCGCTGCTGACCGACTACTTCAACATCTCGGAGGAACTTTACACTTCGATACTCCCGACGGCCACACAATATGCGCGCAACGCCATCTTCTCGGGTCTGATGCCGGCCGACATAGCCCGCATGTTCCCCGACCTGTGGGTCGACGAGGACTCTGAGGAGGGCAAGAATGTCAACGAGTCGCCGCTCATAGCCACACAGTTTGAGCGCTACCGCCGCAACTGCCGTTTCTCTTATAATAAAATCAACGACTCAGTCACAGGCGAAAAGCTGATCCGTGACTTCTCGCGCCTTGAGGCCAACGACCTCAACGTCGTCATCTTCAACTTCATCGACATGCTCTCGCATGCCCGCACCGAGTCTAAGATGATACGCGAGCTTGCCTCGACCAACGCCGCCTACCGCTCGCTGACAGAGTCGTGGTTTCGCCACTCGTCGGCATTGGAGTTCTTCAAGGTCATCGCCTCAAAAGGCTATCGCATCATCCTCACCACCGACCACGGCACCATACGTGTCGACAACCCCATCAAGGTCGTCGGCGACCGCAACACAAACACCAACCTGCGTTACAAACTCGGCAAAAATCTTAACTACAACCCGCGTCAGGTCTACGAAATCAAGCAGCCGGCACGCTACGGCCTCCCCTCGCCCAACGTCTCGACGACCTATATTTTCGCCACCAACCGCGACTTCTTTGCCTACCCCAACAATTACAACCACTACGTGCAATATTACACCGACACCTTCCAGCACGGCGGCATCTCTCTCGAGGAGATGCTCGTACCGCTGATTTCGCTGTCGGCCAAATAAATATCAAACGCTAAAACATTAACGACCACAATATGACAACTATACACGTCAAAACTCTCGAAGATCTGCCCGAGGCAGCCTCACAGTTTGTCAAACTCATGGGCGACGAGACCGTCTATGCCTTCAACGGCGAGATGGGCGCCGGCAAGACCACTTTCATCAACGCTCTCTGCCGCCGTCTCGGCGTCGAGGACGACATGGCCAACTCGCCCTCATTCGCCATCATCAATGAGTACCGCTCTGACACCACGGCCGAGCTCATCTACCACTTTGACCTCTACCGTCTCGAAAATATCGACGAGGCCCTCGAAATCGGTGTCGAGGACTACTTCGACTCAGGCGTCCTCTGCTTCCTCGAGTGGCCCGAGCGTATCTCCGACATCCTGCCCGACGACACCGTCAAGGTCGACATCCGCGTCAACCCTGACAATTCGCGCGACATCATCATCGCCGACTGATGGCCGCCCAAGTGCGTTGGGTCGACACGGCCGGCTCGACAAATAATCTCGTAGCGGCGGCCGCTGCCGACGGCGCCCCTAACGGCCTCGTCATAGCGGCCCGCGCCCAAAGCGCCGGCCGCGGACAGCGCGGCAACTCGTGGGAGTCTGAGCCGGGACGCAATCTGACGTTCTCATATCTTATCCGTTCCGAGGGCTTCGACGCCGCGCGCCAGTTTGAGCTCTCGATGGTGACAGCCATCGCCGTGCGCGACAGACTCGCGCACCTGCTGCCCGACACTCTTGCCCCGCGTCTGACCGTAAAATGGCCCAACGACATCTATTTCGACAATCTCAAAATCTGCGGCATCCTCATCGAGTGTCAGCTGACGGGCCGCGAGCTACAGTCGGCCATCGCCGGCATAGGCATCAACGTCAATCAGCTCCGTTTTGTCTCCGACGCGCCAAACCCCGTCAGCCTCGCACAGATTATAGGCTGCGATACAAGGCTTGAGCCGCTTTTAGACGACATCGCCGCCGCGCTTGACGCGGCCCTGACAGACTATATAGCCGAGCCCGACCCCAAGCGTCTGCTGATAGCCTTCCACGCCCGTCTGTGGCGCCGAGACGGGCTGCATCTATGGCGAGACAAACTCACCGATGAAGTTATTGAGGCATCAATCATCAACGTGGCAGCCGACGGCCCGATAACCCTCCGCCTCGCCGACGGCACCGAGCGCACCTACTCCTTCAAAGAAATTGCCGCCATCATTACCGCCCCCACCAGCCACGCCTTCGAACGCTTCTAACCGCCCGATATGGAAGGTCGACTTGCAATCGACCGACTGATTACCAACCCGTTACCGCCAAGACGCAGGGACGTGCCTTTGGCACGTATTGTTTGGCCATCAGGCGATTATATACAAACATAGCGAGTTATACATGCCGCCGCTCACTACCGCTCGCTTTGGCATGTCCCTACATTTCAATAGCTTACACATTGTAGATGGTGGCGAGGACATAACCTCAACCGCCCACCGACTTCAATACGCCAGCTGCACGTTATCGACGCGGAAGTCGGTGCCTATCGTACCTATATACGGCTCGCCGCTGCCCGATGAAAACATGATAAGCATATGCGTCGGCGTGGCGTCGGCATCATCCCAGCCTTTTTCGACCACAGGCACCATCTCGCCTTTGGAATTGCGTGCATAATAGCTCTTTGCCTCGGGGATAAGCCCCATGAACGGTTTGTAACCGGCTTGGCCGGTGATGTCACCGTACATTACCTTCAGATGGTGACCGTTGACCCAGTCTGGGGTAGTTTTAGCTAAAAGTTCGCGGCCCGTTCCGACGCGTTTGGCATACAGTTTACCGTCGGCATCTTCCCAGCGGCGCTGCAGAATTATAAACACCTCGGCCTTATCCGAGCCCGGATAAGTCTTCTTCGCCCCCAAACCTGACGAATAGAGACGTGTACCACCGGCCGGAATCGACAGCTTGTAGTCATAGACAAGCGCTGTCGGGCGTTTTGTGAACGGTATGCCCATCTCCATCTTGCTGTACGGATTTTTAGTTGACTTTATAGGCTCGAACATCTCGCCGAGAAAAATCGAGCCGGCTACGACGACATCAATATTGATAATGCCGATAGCCTTGCAATTTTCTAATTGTGTCATAAGCTTGCAGCACTTGCCGTTGCCCGGTCTGCTCTCCGGATAAACCGCATTGCTTGTCTTGGTGATACCGCATACCTTAGCCATGACATTAGACGTAGCCCACGGCGAACCGCCCATATTTACATAAGCCTGATTGCCGTCGATAACTTTGTCCGGCCCTATCTCATACACCTGCCGTGTATTTCCGCCGATAATATGCGACTCCTTTATGTTACGTGTCACCCACGTATCAAAATTGCCGTATTTTATAGCCTCGCGACGCTCGGCCCTCACTGCAATAACTGACAGGAAGCACACAATCGCCAATATGTATTTTTTTTTCATCGCGTCTGTATTCATTAATATCCTCAAATGATGTCTATATAACATCCGAGACTTTACAAAATTAACAAAAACTTATTCTTTTTTCCGTAAATAAGCCATACGGGACAATATTCTCGCATTATTATCCAATATATTACTGACCGAGCACATCATTTGCTGCCACAACATGCAACATGTCATTCAGAGACATCACGAATATGTATAATTAACCGTTTTCGCATACATTTTGCTTATATTTTATAGATATTTTAACCAAAAATTTGTCATTTGTAACAATAGCACTATCTTTGTGTTTGAAAACATATTAATTACAAACCATTATCATCAATCCATCATTTTTTAGGGAAGTATGAAAAAACTATTCTCCGTTATGTTTGTGCTGACGGCACTCTGCAGCTCTGTTTGGGCCGCGCCGTCACACAAGACAATTCTTGACGCCTGCAGGCCGCGCCCACTGTGAGCCAAGCCGCAGCCGAGACAGGTGCCTACACCGTGCCGGCTCAGCAGGCTGCCTATGCCAATGCTCCGCTTAAAGCCGTCACTGCGGCCGACAACGTGCAGACGTTCTACGGCATCATGGCGCACAGCGACGCATGGGACGCCAACTCAACCGGTAACTATGGCGTCTATTCGTTCCCGGCTATCGCCAACACTAATTTCGAGAAAGTCCTCTCGACAAAAAACATCACCGCCGGCGCCTATGCTGACGGCCGCATCTGCGGTTACTATGTGCTTAACTACGGCACTGGTCCTATCAGCGTCCGCTATTACATGTATGACGCTGATTCAGGCGCACTTAAAGTAGAGAAGAGCTTTGCCTCTTATAACGTAAAGGACCTCTACGCGTACTACGCCTACTCATTAGCTTACAACTACAAGGACGCCACGCTCTACGGCATCTTCTTCCGTAAGACCACTGACGACGTGGTCGTCGTCCTGAGCAAAGTCGACCAGCTGACCGGCGTACCGACCGAGGTGGTCGAGCTCAAGACCGGCGTCGAGTTGATTAACGCAATCGCCTTTGACGATAACGGCACCCTATATGCTATCGGCGACACAGGCAAGCTCTACACCTGTCTCTTATACACAT
>ENA-OYXU01000600-OYXU01000600.1-human-gut-metagenome-genome-assembly--contig:-NODE-600-length-13978-cov-5.198449_pt1 | contig 13978 bp, 9 predicted proteins | sample MGYA00243243_ERZ653435 | MGnify/ENA primary metagenome ERZ653435 (study PRJEB26926, sample SAMN06165113) | human gut metagenome | biome: ENVO:00009003; feature: ENVO:2100002; material: ENVO:00002003... | reverse complement strand
GGATGGAGATGAATCCCGACGAGACGAGCAGGAAGAGGCCGCCCCCTATCAGAAGCAGAAACAGAGGGTAGCCGCAGACGGTGTCGGCGACGTGGGTCAGCATTTGCTCGAAATCCATAACACAAAAGTATGAAAAAACCTCCAACTCCGCAACAGGGGGCCAAACTCAGTGATTCGGGCAGCCGCTCGGATTGGCTTGCACGCCATTTGTGGCCAATCGCGAAAACCGTCACAATGTTAAAATGCTATAAGGATTGAGAATTAAATTTGATTAAATTATAATCTTTTTATACGTTTGAGAAGTCTATTTCTAACATTGTGATACGTAAATCCAAGTTTCGTTTATGAAAATCAAATCTTTACTTCTTCGTTCAGGTGTGGCAGCTGCCGCCCTTACAGTTGTCCCTTTGACGTCTTATGCCGACGACTATCCTTTTGACAAAACCGGCGAGACATTTACGGTTGACGAAATCAATTATGCGGTTCTGACCAACGGGACAGTGGTGGTGAGCGGCTACGGTTCCGCTGTGCCCTCAGACCTCGTTATTCCAGAGAGCGTGACATCCGGCGGCACGACCTATACGGTGACCGGTATTGACGATTGGGCCGTGGGTTACGGATGGTTTGACTCCATCACGCTCCCATCCACGCTCAAGGCCATAGGCGGTAGCGCATTCACCGGAATCAATGTGACCGAACTTGAAATACCCGAGGGTGTCACGTATATCGGCGATAACGCTTTTGCCTACTCCTCTCTCAAGTCGATGACACTTCCCTCGACGCTCGTCACTCTTGGCAGCTACACGTTCAATATGTGTAACGATATTGAAAAAATCGTCTTCCCGTCGTCGCTCAAGGTGATACCACAGAGCTGCGCCGACTCATGTCCCATGCTTGAGAATATCACGTTCCCCGAGGGCATCGAGGAGATTGGCATCTATGCCTTTGTCAACTGCGCCAAAATCACGACCATAAACCTTCCGACCACGTGTAAACGCGTGCTGCAACAGGCGTTTGAAAACACTTCGTTCACGGAGCTGACCATACCCGCAAATGTAGAGTATCTGGGCAACGGCTGTTTCGGCTACAATAACTTTCTGCCCGACGTGAAGCTGACGATAGCGGACTCAGAGACTCCGCTGCAGCTCGAGGGCTATCCGTTCGGCAGTCTCGACGTGACAAACTTCTACTGTGGCCGCGATGTCACGGGCGAAACACTTGAGTTTTCCGTGGCCAACACCGCACGCTTTGAGACCGGCGGCTCAATGACGCGTCTCGAGGGCTTCCGCTGGGGCATGCCCTCATTATCAGAGCTTATCCTTGGCGAAGGACTCGAATTTATCGGCGTACAGACCTTTCTCGATTCTCCCCTCCTCACCGAACTGACCCTTCCCGGCTCGCTCAAAGAGATGGGCAAATATGCGCTTAGCGACCTCAAGGGGCTCAAGAAACTGGTTTTTGCCGACGGTGATAAGCCGCTTAACTTCCTTGAGACCCCAATGCAGAATTCGGTTCCAACCGAGGTATATCTGGGCCGCGTGCTTGAGGGCGACAAATCGACGCTTGACCTCACTAAGGTGACGGATGTGACTTTCGGACCCACTCTGACGGAGATTCCCACCGACATGTTCAAGAACTCAAGGGAACTCGTGAATGTCACCGCGCGCGCCGCTGTGCCTCCGGTGCTCTCAATCGACGCATTGCCTGACAAAACATTCTCAGCCGGTACTCTCTACACTGACGAGCAGGCTACAGCCGACTATGTCAACGCCGAGGGCTGGGAGGAATTCAACAATATCTATGGCGCACAGGTGACCGTCAAAGTCAGCGTCAACGAGGGCGGCACAGTGACGGTCAACGGCAACTCGAACAGCGAGGTGGCCGTGGAGCGCAATGCCGAAGTGGAAGCGTCGGCAGTGGCCGATGCCGGCTATGCGCTCAAATCCATTACGCTCAATGGTAAGACACTCACCGTGGAGCCTGATGCAGAAGGCAAGTTTATGCTTCCGGCTTTGCGTAAGAATGCCACGCTCGACGTGGTGTTTGAGAAGCTTGACGGTATCGCGGTTGTTTCGGACGATAGCTCTAATGTTTCTGTCAATGGTTTGACCATCAGTGTTACAGGCGTAGACTGCGTCACCATAGTTAATGTTGACGGTCGGGTCATCTATAGTGGCGCCGACACTGAGGTAACCCTTCCCGCAGCAGGGATTTATCTTGTCAAGACTGGCACGACGACTATCAAGGTTGTGGTAAAATGACGGGACCAATAGGGTGATTAGTCCGAATGGGCAATATGTAATGACAATCCGGCCGGGGTGACTCGGCCGGATCTTTTGTGTGGATCGGCGACCCGGAAGCCGCTCATCCAGATGTTCATCCAAGGTTATTTGAGGATGGCGCTGTTGGTGTCGGAGGAGGTTTGGATTTCGTTGTTGCGGCTTACTTTTTTGCCGTAGGGGAGGGTGTAGGAGAGGGTGAGCTGAAGGGACCTTGCGAAGCCACTCTGCCACCCCCAGCCATGAGCGGAGTATCTCGCCGAATCAAAATGAAAGTAGCATTTGTAATCGTCAAACCAGTTACGGAACTGCAATGCGGCCCTGAAGTCTCCCGCAAAATAGTTCACCATTATGCCGTAGGTGTTTTTGTTGTGGGTGCGCACACCGTTGCCGAACGCGCTGAGATTTTTCTGCGGCGCCTGATAATAAAGGACGAAAGAGAAATGTCGTATGAAATAGCTTGCCTGGAGATTGGCCGTAATCGTGTTTAACGACTGGGAATCAATGCCGCCGGTGGCGATGCTGCGCTTTAATAACCCGGAGGCACGCAGCGAGAGCGAGTTGTCAAACAGCTTGAGTGACGCCGAAATATAAGCTGTCAGGTCGTGAAAATCACCGCTGTTTATCTCCCGGCGTATCAGGCCGTCATAGCCGGGATGTGAGAAATATTCGCGTGCGGGTTTATCCAGAAATCCGTAGTATTCGGCTGTTGCCGAGAGGCTGAGCCGGTTTGTGGGTATAAACGTGTAAGAGGCCGAGGCGGTGATGAACGTGGTGTTGCGCAGGTCGGGATTACCCTGAAGCCAGAGGAGCTCGTTGCTTTGCACAATCGCCGAGTTGGAGGATGACGGAGTCGGATGGTTATTGCCCCACCATCCCTCGACAGAGGCCGAGTGCAGGTCATTGATTTTATACCGGAGCTGCAACCCGAGCCGGGGATTCCATTGCTTCAGGGTGTTCACGCCGTTCAGCCGACCGAGGACATATGACGCCCCGACACGCGAATAGAGGCTCAGGCCGCACTTCCAGTTCTGCATATACTCGAGAAACAGCATGTTTTCAGACGATAAAAGCTTCTGCAGGCCATCATAAGAGCCATCGTAACGGGTCCGGTAGATGGTGTTGAAACTCATCAGGGAGGTCCTGAAGGTGTTGTTGTGCGAGAAAGACTTTGAATACTGGAGGATTATCTCGGGCGCGTATGACGACTCGCGGTTGTTGTTTACAATCGGCGACAAATCGCCGAGCTGATAGGTCGAGTATCTGCGGGTGCTTCCGTAAGTGAAGGTCCAGTCGATAATCAGGGAGTTGTCTTTGGGCATCGCAAAGAAATAGGAGCCGTTAATCGCCGGAGAAAGTGTTTGGCCCGATTCGCGGGAGAGCGCCGAGGATGACGGAAAGACGCCGTCGGAGAATTCCACTTCCGACAGATTACGGGTCAGAGGGTTACCCGAGCGGTTGTAATAAACCGAGTGGATAATCTGGGACGATTCTGTAGCGTAAGTGGCGCGGAATGACACATTCTGAGAGTTGTTCTGACTCAGATAGCCTTTGCCATATCGGGTTGTGCGGGATATTTCGTCATAATGGCGATTGTCAACAGATATATCGCGAAAAGTTTCAACTTCATGGCCGCGGAGCTTGTCGTTGTAAGCGATTGAGCCCGTCACGCCGGCATCAAACGTCCATTTGTTCTTGACAAATTTGGAATACAACAGACCATCGGCACGGTCAACGCCGAGCGTATTGCCGGTCGCGGTGAGTTTAGTGTAGCCGCCCCAGTCATATTTGCGCATGATGAAATTGACCACATTGGCCTGTCCTCTGAAACGCGGGTCCTGTGGATATTGCAGAACCTCAACGCGGAGGACATCCTCGGGGCGCAGTCCCTGTAAATCGTCTTTGGTGGCCTCACGGTAGTCGATGAACATGGCGACATCTTTTCCGGTATATGTCTTCACCGTCATGCTGCCGGGCGTTATGTCGAGCTGGGGAATGTTCATAAGGCTCAGGAGCTGTGTGGCGTCAATAGCGGATTTCTTAGTGCGCTTTGAAGGGATGTATTCCACACCGTAGTCAATCACATGCTGCACACGGGCTTCGACGACCACTTCATCAAGATTCTGCTGAGCGATGGTGTCGGTCTTTTCAGACTGTGCTGTAGCTGATAAGGCAATAAAGGCGCATAAGAGTGATATGGGTGTGTGGCGGTTCATATAGTTGTCTGTTTGTGATGCCCAAAGATAGTGATTTTTTAGCGGGGATTAATGGGGAAAAATAGGCCCAATATGGCAAACAGGGCAAAAAAACGGGCCCGACAATAATATCGGGCCCGCTACAGTTATATAGGTTGATTCAATAGTAGATTTTTTCAGATTTTCCGTCTTCCACTTTTATGAGTATGTCGCCGTGGGTTGGACGATATACACGAATGCCTTGTAGGTTGTAGTATACGGTTTCTCCCTTGTCTGCCATAGGTACGTCAATGCCTGTCCTGACTATCCGGATGGCGTCAGATGGCATCGACTCGCCGCAGTCGTAAACAGCAGTGATGTGGTAGATGTGCTCGCCGTCGGTGACAGCGTCATTGAATGGAGCTGCCACATGAGGTGTGGTGGTGATACATACTCCGTCACGATAGATATTATAGCCCAACAGGTTGAGAATTTCTGTGGGAGCCGTGGCGGTGGCCAGTGACACATTGTCGAGACCAAACATTACTCCGGGGTTGGATACCACCCTCAGACAGAAACGGGCGGCACCCTTGGGGAGCTTCACGCGCACAGGAGTCCATGCGTCGGCAGCCAGGGTAACGGTGGCGACTTTCACAAAATCGTCAGCCGATGTCGAGCCAGTGGTGTAGCCCAGTTTCAAGGTCTCGGGGAAGTCGGTGCGTATGCAGCGTGCCATGAACGAAACATATTGCATTTCGCCTGACAGCTCGGGAGAGAAGAGCATAACATTCATGGGTATCTCCGAGTCGGTGTTGCGTATGCATGCGGCATACTGCATGCCGTCAAACGGCATCAGGTTGTATGACTGACATTCCTTGGAGTTGAAGATAAAGAAAGGTACCCTGGTCTGGCCGCCGGTGAGACAGGGAATAGCAACGTCGCTGAATTCCACATTGAGACCGTTATCGAGTTTCACAGACTCCCAGTCTCCGAACTTATCAGTGGTCCAGGGGGCATAGTCTTCAAAGGTCTCAGTCACGGGATTATGGATGGTGGTCTCAGGCTTTTCCCAATTCAGCTGTACCAGCCCATCGTCTGAAATTTCGCCTGAAGCAATCTCCACAGGAGGCAGCGCTGACGAGTAGACGCTCACTGCGACAGGCTCAGACTCCTCGGCGGTAAGATCGCCGGGATAATCGACCACCGCCTTATAGGTTACAATGCCGTCAGGAGTGAGAGCTGTTGTCGTGTCAGAGAATCCTACTGAACCCTTCTGGCCTGAACCCACTGCCGGGAGTTTGAGTGTGGCTATGGTCTCGCCGTTGCGCAGGATGGTCACACGGCTGTTGTCATTGGAGAGACGACCAATGTTGTCGAAGGAGATGACCATTGGCACGAGATCGCCGGCCTGTACTTCTTCGGGCATCGTGATGGCCACATTCTGAATGTCGCGCTCAGGGAGTTCCTTGATCTCGATGCAGTCAATGAGACTTATGCTATAGCTGAGGTAGCTGACATCCAGACCAAATCGTATCTGCTTGCCGGCAAAGTCTCTGAGCGAGACAACTGACTTTTTCCATCCGGGATTGCCGTCGGTCGGGAACGAGGCCACAGTTTTGAAGTCGTTGCCGTTGCCGCGCTCATTGATTGAAACATTGATGATATTGGTTGAGCCGGGCATCAGTGCTCGGTCAAAGCAGAGCATGTAGACGCCATCTTCAGGAATCTGGATGTAACCCTGAGTGAGACGAAGCCGGTCATCAGGATAATAAGCATGGAATCCAAGGAAGCCATTGTCGCTGTCGGAAGATTTGTAGTCAGTAAACGCTTCGTCAGTGTATGTCTCCCAGTTTCCGTATAAATTGCCAAGGACATAAGACATCGAATAATGCTCGATTTCGCCGTTTGGAGCGCTCTCTTTGAATGGAACGCCATAGGGCTTGCCATACCAGTCATTATTTGAATATGCGATTTCCGAGTCACCATAGGGCGAATGTGTTATAAATGAATAGTAGATGATGCTCTGATCAGCTTCGTCTGCTACAGGGAACTCGTCAGTGAGAGATGTTTCGGTGGTCTTATCGGCAATCACGGTTTCATCCCAGCCATCTCCGTTGTAGGTGTTGCGTGTAACGGTATAGGTAAACTCCGAGGGATCAATTTTATGGCCCATGATGTCAGTTGTTACCTGAGGCCAGTCAATTTTTTTCTTGTTATAGAGTCCATTAGTTGAGATGTCAGTGGTGTGCACACCGTCAACCGGACTGGCGTTTGCACGGCCTACAAACACCTTCGTTTCAGCATCGTCACCGGGGCCCTCGGGTCCGTAGGCTATCACTGAGTAAAGATGCTCGCCGTGGGTAGTTACAGTCTCATCAGTGTAGGTGCACACCTGACCGGGCGTTACCGGAGAGACGTGACCTATGAGGCTGCCGTCACGATATACGGCTATGTGCTTAAGTTCGGTGAGGCTTTCGCCTGAAATTGTCATGTCGGGGGCAGTAAATGTCAGTGTAGCCTTGAGTGCACCATCGGGGTCGGCTACGGCGGTAAGCTCCTTGACGGCAGTGGGAAGAATAGTGGCTACGCCCTCGCGAATGTCAATGTTGTCGACAAACATTTTGCCGCCCCATGAGGGTACGGTGTTACGGATCGCTACATAATACACGCCTGTTTCCTCAGGTACGAAGCTGACGGTGAAGTCCTGCCATTCAGGCTCGGTGGAGGTGACGGGTGTGGCGGGAAGAAGCTCGGTCGACAGACCTTCGAGCGTAGGCTCTGAGCCGAAATAAACGCTCAGGTTGTTGGGCTTCCATTCTGAAGGTGCTCCCTCGAGAGCTGCCTTAAACTTGATTTTGTAGAGTTTGTCTTTTTGATACTTGATGCCGGGTGTAACGAGATAGGTGTCGTTACCCTGCATGACGCCGGTCTGTACCATTGCCCAGAAATACTCAAAATTCCACATCCAGTTGCTACCCGAGCCGTCGGCGCCCCTGAGCACCAGGCACTGATTGAATTCGTCTTTGGTGTCGAAGTTGAGGATGTAAGGGGGCAGTATGTAACCGTAACTGAAAGTGTCAGTGGTCTGCTCGCCCGACGTCAGACCGAGATATTTGGCTACGATTATAAAGTAGTAGTTGTTAATCTGTTCGGGTTCCTCTACCTGACATGTATATTTAGTTCCGGTGACATCAGCGGCCAGCGGGGTTAAAACATCGTGGGTTTTGTCATAAAGATAAATGTCATAGGTGAGACCGTCGGGTTTTATAGGTGAGCCCATCACACACTCCGTCGGGGCTTCCCAGGTGAGGGTAAAACTGTTACCGTCGAGTGTGTATTCAAAGTTTGAGGGTCTCGAGGGGTTATCAGGACCTACAAACATCTGGATGCTGGCTTTACCGCCTTTACCTGCAGAGTTGGAGAAGATAACCGAGAAGTAGTGGAGACCCCCTTCGTCAACAGTGAGTGAGGCTGTCACATCGCTGCCTCCCGTTGTGGAGCCTGTAGCCTTTTCGACGCCGTCGACAAGCACGCTATAGGTCATATTACCCGTGGCTACCGAGCCGTCAAGGAGAGTGCCAGGCGCCTTGAATCTCAACATGCCGGTTAGGGAGAAATCGGGGAAGTCGCCGGTAATGTCTGTGGCGAGTCCCGGCACAGCGTTATTGACTGGCGCGGGTATCCACAGGCCTACTATCTCCATCTGGTCAGGAAGTGCGCATACCTTGGAGGCGGTCAGGGCGTCCGTATCGATTACCCATAGGTCGGCTGTACTTTCAGTGTGAGAGGTATAGTACATCAGACCGGTGTTCTGATCAATTACTGCGCCTACCACATGTTCGTTGGCCATCTCTGGAAAATCTTTAAGCAGGGTGTAGTCGCCGGTCTTTTTATCGACCTTATAGAGAGAGCCGGCATCATCGACGCCGTATATCTCACCCTTGCTGTTGACCGCTATGCCTGAAAAACTTAACGATCCACCCCAGTCTTTGATTTGGGTGGTAGCGTAAGTGTAAGGATTGAATGTTCCGAAGTAGTAGGTTTCCGTCTCATAGTTGGCAAATACCCCGTATATTGTTGCTGTAGATTCCTCGTAACACATTGCCATGGCGCGGAAATCCCCATCATACTCCGACTCTATGAACGAGAAGTCAGTGGTGTTGATCATATAGAAATCGGTTCCCAGCCACCATCTGTTTACTCCGAAGAAACTGTTGTCGAAATAGACTGAGCCATAGTTGGCGTTGATGTTTACGTTACCGATAACAGTGTATGTAGGTGTCTCGCTAACATCAATCGACACAAAACCGCGTTTGGTGCCCGATTCAAGATTGTTAGCCACCATCATGGCATTGATTTTGGACGGCATGTTGGCGGGGAGCATGGCTCGCGTGGCCATGGGAGCGTGAAACTTCTGCGTCTTGCGGGCATGTTGTGGCTGAGTGAGTATGTGAGTGGAGGATACGCTCGGATTCCATACTTTTATCTCGGCAAATCCAGAGCCCGACTCCGCTCGAGGCAAGTTTTCAAACTTAGTCATACTAAGCCGGCTCTGTGAGTCACGTGATGACATCTCCCCTTTGATAAGAGGAGACTGAGCGCAAGTCATTTCTGCAATGGCAAGCATCGGCAAGAGCGCGGACAGTCTCATTAAGCATAATAATTTCATGGCATGAATGAAATAGATAATTTGTGTTTCGCAGGTCCCTCTACATTGAAACTGTAAGTGAAATAAAAAAAGCGTGAGGAACGTACTTGTTGCCCGTTCCACAAACGAAGGCTCCGGTATTGCCCATCATGGTAGAACGAGCAAACAACGCAGAAGCCCACGTTGCAAAATGCTACAATAACAAGTGCTAATAACTGCCAATAAATACACTTTATATCAATATATTACAAAATATCTATTTTGGCACTTGTTTGTTATTGTTAGCGTTATTTGCAGAAAATATCTGGTTCGTTGGTGCGTTTTTGGTTCTCGTTATAGTAACAAAACCAAATATTTTTTGTAACTTTGTACTCGGTAACAAATCTGTATGACTATGAAATCCCCCTCTGAAAAGGCGAAGAAGTCGCCTGTGAGAATACGCTTCAAGGACCTGGCCGACGGGTGCCGCTCCATCTACCTTGACATATATTTCAAGGGGAAGCGCAAGTATGAATTTCTAAAACTCTACATCCACCCCGGCACAGACGAGGACACCGTTCTCGCCAATGCCGAAGCTATGCGCATGGCCGAAGACGTGCGCCGCGAAAGACTCGCGGAACTTGGAGAGGCCGATGCCGCTCCCGCGCCTTCGACTCCCAAAGTCGAGACCCCTGCCGACGAGAAGACCGCCAAAGCCCGCGTCAAGGCGAGACGTGCATCACGCGAGCCTGTGACTGTACGCGCCAAAGACCTCAAGGATGGTCGGCAATCCCTTTATCTCGACATCTATTTCCGTGGTGAGCGCAAGTATGAGTTCCTTAAACTCTACACCACTCCGGGCGATGAAGATGGTAATGCCGCCGTCATGCAACGCGCAAATGCCATTCGTGAGGAACGTATGGCCGAAATCGTGAAGCCTACCCCGGAAGAAAACGCGGCAGAGGAAGAAAAGACCGAGAAAAAGGTCAAGCACAAATTCAAGGTGCTTCTCGCATGGCGCCTTCTCCGCAACGGCGACAAATCCTTTTATCTCTATATCCATTACGGAGAGAACGGCGAACAGCGTTGTTGCGAGCCGCTTTACCTCTATGCCCCTGCGGACGCCTCCGAAGCCGAGGTCAAGCGCATCAAAGCCAAGGCAAAAGCCGTAAAGAGAGAACGCGAGGAAGAACTGCGCAACGGCACTTACATTCCGAGGCCAAGCGCACGTGAGCCTAAGAACGTATTCGACGACACCGACCACTACAAGGAGTTCCGGGCAATGCGCAGAGCCGAGACCCAGGTTCAGGCAGTTACAACGGAGCTGAAACGCAACAGCAAATCCAAAGAGCCGGTAAGGATTCGGTTCAAGAAGCTCGCAAACGGAAGTGTATCGGTCTACCTCGCAATCAACGTGAACGGCAGACGCACCTACGATTATCTGAAACTCTATCTTGTGCCGGAGACAGACCAGACCGCCAAACTGCAGAACAGGCAGACTATGGAGGCCGTCTACGCAATCAAGGCCCAGCGCATACTCCAGATTACAAACGGCGCGGCAGGTATAAAGAAAGACCTGCGGAACAAGATGCGCCTTGTGGACTGGCTGAAAATCTATCAGGACAGGCAGGTAAACAAAGGCAAGCGCGGCGCGAAGCGATGGGTTCGCACCATGATTTTCGTAATTGAGGGGTACGACGGAGGAAAGGACGCAACCCTCGCCGACATAGACCATCAGTGGCTCACCGACTTTATGATCTATCTGATGAACGACTATGTGACCTACAAGAAAACCAAACTCACAAACGGAACGGTTGACAACTATCTCCGCTGTCTCAAAGCCGCTTTCAATGTGGCGGTAGAGGAAGGAATCATGCCTGCCAATCCCATGCTTGCCCTTGACCGCTCCCATCTCAAAGGCACCACCTACGAGCGCGAGTTCCTGAGTGTCGAGGAAGTGAAGAAACTGATTGACACTCCATGCCGCCGACCAGACATCAAGGGGGCGTTCCTCTTTTCCTGCTTTTGCGGACTTCGCATAAGCGACGTTCGCAGCCTCCAGTGGAAACACGTCGTTACTGCCGGAGGCAAGATGTATCTCAAGATAACGCAGTTCAAGACTCGCCGTCCTCTAACCATTCCTTTGAGCCGTCAGGCTCTCAGATGGATGCCGGAGCGAGGCAACGCCGGAGAGGATGAATATATCTTCCCTCCTCTTTCAAAGAACATGACAGTGCTTGACGATTGGGCTAAGGAGGCCGGTATCAATAAACACGTAACTTTCCACGTGAGCCGCCACACCTTCGCCACGATGGAGCTTACCATGGGTGCCGACATCTACACGACGAGCAAACTGCTCGGCCATACGAGCGTAGCGACCACACAGATTTATGCCAAAGTCATAAACAGCAAGAAAGAGGAAGCCGTTTCATTATTAGACGGAGCGTTTGAATAATTGGACGTTTTAATATCAATTCACTATGAACGATTACAAAATACCGTTCTCTCTTTTTGAGAGACCCGAACAAGCCGGATGAAAACGGCAGAGGGGTTTTCGACCCCGACAAAAACCTCCGAGCCCTATTCATGGAGGCTTACAGACGTTATCAGAGTGAAGTCATCGGCTGCGGAAAGTCCTACGACCGCTATGCCGATGACTTTATTTGCGACCACCGCTTCAACTATGCCGTATCCGCATGGGAAGCCAATCAGAAGTACACCAACCTGAACAGGATAGACACACTTCTGAAGACTCGCCGCGACCTTGTCGAGAAATACTTATCGTCAAAAACATTCGGTCCTACCGACTTCGCGGCTATGTTCAGCGAGTTCAACCGTGGCACCGCCCCAATCTCTCCCGTCATTGCCGGAGGAAAGACAATGAACTTCGGGTGCGACCTTACAGCCATGCAGACACAGGCGATTGCAGACATCGCCAACGACCTCAATATTTTCAAGCAGAAAGTGTCCGGCGAGGATATGGCAAACCTTTTCTCTCCGTCGCCAGATATACGGCTCATGTCAGCCAACAACAGAAAGCTCGCCATCCTGTTCGACTCCCTTTCCTATGAAAAATTGATTGCCGGAGACTGGCAGAAAGTGATTGCCGCCACTGGCGTAATCATTTCCTCTGCCAATGCTCCGCTCACGCAGAGCAAGCTGTCAACGGCACTCAACGAAGCGAGAGGCGAAGAAAGTGCCGCCTTCGTCACTATCAGAAAAAGGGTGCATGAAATAGCCGTAACTACATAAAACACTACTCCGGCCACTATCTGAAACATAAAACCTTGACATTTACCTTGACATCAGCCTTATGTCAAGGTAACTTTCTCATATCCCGTTGTTTGGCGCGTTATCTTTGCACCGTCAATCAGATTGATGCCGGAGGGACGCCTCCTTAATCCGAAAATCAAAAAACGCAAAGAAATGCCAAAACAGAATAGCGATACACAGTTGGCCGAAAGGCTCGCCGAGGTCGAGCGCAGACTGGACGGCTTCGGACCGATAGAAGAAATCCTGTCGCGCATCGAGAGCAACACCGGAGAATCCGCCGCTCCGAAAGAAGTCCTGACACTTGAGGAAGCGAGCGAGTTCCTGGGCGTGTCGAAAAGCCAGCTCTACAAACTGACGCGCACCGCCGCCATCCCACACTACAAGCCCAACGGCAAGTATATATACTTCGACCGTGCAGAGCTTATCGAATGGGTAAAGCAGAACCCGGTCAGAACGAGAAAACAACATGAACTTGACGCGGTGAGATATGTGACCGCCAAACCGATTAAAAAACGCTGAACAATGACAATAAAAGAGGAACTTTTCGCTCTCATGGAACGCATTGCCAAGCCCTGGCCCACAAAGACAATAACAATGATAATCTGCTGCGAGGCCGAAACCAACTCGCTGTGCTCGATGGTCGGCTACCGAAATGACAACGGTATCGGAACAGTACTGCACATCGCGGTCAGCTCCGATATAATCTCAAAACTGATGGCCGACGCTTGGGAGGCCGCCAACAACAGGAACAATGCTGAACGTGATGACGAACAATGATATAAAGCACCGGGAGGCGACGCAGCTCAACGGCTTTCTCGACACCCTCACTTATCGTGAGAGGGTCGAGTTCGTCACCGGGGTTGTCAAGTCCGCGGGGGTAAGGCGGCAGACCTTCTTTAACTGGAAAGGAATGGCCTGCCGCATACCCGAACACGCGAAACAGATTATCGAGGACGAGGCCGGGAAGCGTATCTTTGACGATGCAGTCCCCGACACAGAGCGAGCGCAGCCATGATCGAGATACGCCCCAAATGTGACCCCGACGGTGTATTTTCAGTCAAGAGAACTTGTGCCGAACTTGGCGTCTGCCACAAGACCCTGCGCAAACTGCGCCGCATGGGTCTTATCTCTCCCTGCAACAGCAATCCGCGCAGATTGAAATACACCGGCCAGTCAATCATCGACTGCTGGGACAAAGCCAAAGTATTATGATAAGCGATAAGACAATAGAGGCAGTACGCAATCTCGACATCGAGGACGTTCTGAAATCTGCGGGGCTGGAGTTCCGTCGGCGAGGCTCAACGATGTTCGCCTATTGCCCGTTCCACTCCGAGAACACACCCTCCTTCTCCATCACGCCCGGCAGAAACCTCTGGTTCTGCCATAGCTGCCACCGTGGGGGTGACGGCATCAAATTCTATATGGAGCGCGAGGGGATGGACTTTTTACAGGCCGTCGAAGCCATCGCAAAAGCCAACAATCTGCATATCGAATACACTCAGGAAGAACAAACCGACGAACAAAAGGAGGCGGCGAAACTGAAAGAATCAGTCCTGGCCGCCGTCGCCACGGTGCATAAATTCTTCTTCGATCAGCTCCGGGTGGAACTGAGCGACGAAGCCCGC
>ENA-OYXU01000599-OYXU01000599.1-human-gut-metagenome-genome-assembly--contig:-NODE-599-length-13988-cov-5.855882_pt1 | contig 13988 bp, 11 predicted proteins | sample MGYA00243243_ERZ653435 | MGnify/ENA primary metagenome ERZ653435 (study PRJEB26926, sample SAMN06165113) | human gut metagenome | biome: ENVO:00009003; feature: ENVO:2100002; material: ENVO:00002003... | reverse complement strand
TCGCCCACAAGAAATAAATCCGCCAACTCTCCCTCCGCAGATATGACAGCAGCCATGGCCATTCCGGCCACCCACCCTCTTGTATCGTCGCCGGTGCTCATCTTCCTGATAGTGCTGGCGGTGATTCTTCTCGTGCCATTGCTGCTCAACAAGATAAAAGTGCCACATGTCATCGGCATGATTCTTGCCGGAATGGCGTTGGGGCCTTATGGATTCAACGTGCTCGCCCGCGACATGAGTTTCGAGGTTTTCGGGCAGGTCGGACTGCTGTATCTTATGTTTCTGGCCGGTGTGGAGATCGACATGTATCACCTCAAGCGAAATCTGCGACGGGGTGTTGTCTTCGGCATGTTCACCTTTCTGGTTCCGCTGGCCATTGGAGCGCTCTCGAGTGTGGTATTCCTTAAATTCGACTTGCTGACATCGATGTTGCTGGCATCGATGTTCGCCTCCCACACTCTGCTCGCTTATCCTGTGGTGTCGCGCTTCGGACTGACTACAAACCGGGCAGTCGTCATAGCCATTGCAGGAACCATCTTTACCGTCCTCGGCTCCCTGATGGTGCTTGCAGGCGCCGTCAGCGTGGCCCGCGACGGCAATTTCAGCGCCATCACCATTCTCCGGCTTGCGGGCGGACTGATTCTCTACTGTATAATAGGTGTCTATGCCTATCCGCGTCTGACCCGCTGGTTTTTCCGGCGCTACAACGACTCCATAGCCCAGTTCGTCTATATTCTCGCCATGGTGTTCCTGGCGGCGGAAACAGCCGTGTGGATTGGAATAGAAGGCGTGTTCGGCGCATTCTTCGCCGGTATCGTCCTCAACCGGTTCATCCCGGCCCGTTCCCCCCTGATGGGGCGAATAGAGTTTGTCGGCAATGCACTTTTTATCCCTTATTTCCTTATTGGTGTCGGGATGCTTATTAACGTGAGGGCTCTTTTTGCCGGATGGGATTCGCTCTACGTAGCCCTCGTGATGAGCATTACGGCCATGGCCGGAAAATGGCTCGCCGCTTTCTTCACCCAGAAAACTTTCAGGATGCTTCCGGTTGAACGTTCCATGATGTATCAGCTCTCGAACGCCCACACGGCCGTGGCGCTCGCTGTTGTCACCATAGGCTACAGAATGGACATTTTCAACGAAGCCGTGCTTGACGGAACGGTGGTCATGATTCTCGTGACCTGCACCGTCTCCTCCATAGGGACCGCCCGCGCCGCCCAGCGGCTGAAGCTCATGACCATGTCAGACACTCCCGTGATCGATCCCGAGCAGGCCAAGGAAGAAAAAGAGAAAATCAACACCCTCATTCCCATTGTCAATCCGCTGACTGCTCCGGAGCTGGTGAATCTGGCTCTAATGATCCACAACGTGAAGCCCGGCGGTCACAACCGTTTCTATGCGCTTCATGTCAGGAACGACAACTCGGCTTCTTCCCGTTCGCTGGGAGAGCGCTCTCTCGATGTGGCCGAGCAGACGGCCGCAAGCATAGATGTTCCTCTCCAGACCATAGAGCGCTATGACCTGAACTTCATCACCGGCGTACTGAACACCATGGAGGAACGTGACATAAACGAGGTTGTCATCGGCCTCCACCGCCGCACCACCGTTGCCGACTCTTTCTTCGGAGAAAAATTAACCCGTCTGCTCAAATCGACCTACAGGATGATTGTCATATCGCGTTGCTATATCCCGGTCAACACGGCCAGGCGCGTCGTGGTGGCGGTGCCTGACAAAGCCGAGTTCGAGACGGGATTCGTGCGCTGGGTCAAATGCATCGGGAATCTCGGCCAGCAGCTCGGATGCCGCACGGTATTCTTCACTTCCGAGGCAACGCGCGACGCCATAGAAGCCGTGCTTAAACAGCGGCGCTTCAACATACGCCACGATTACCGGATAATGGACACATGGGACGACATCGTACTTCTCGCCAACAAAATCATCGACGATGACATTTTCGTCGTCGTGTGCGCCCGCACCACTTCCGTTTCCTACAATTCAGGCATGGCTTCGCTGCCTGAGTTCCTGCAGAAATATTTCGCCCACAACAATCTGATCGCCATCTATCCCGAGCAGTTCGGCGCCGAGGCAGTGGTTCCGACCACGATGGGCGATGCCATCAATGCCGATGTGGAGATGATGCCGTCGGCCGTCTGGATAAAGATCACGCTCTACATCCGCCGACTTCACGAACTGAAACGCCGCATATTCAACGGCAAGAACCATCCCCGGAAACTCGATCTCTGAAAACGATACCCACAAAAAAACGGGCCCGCGGAAAACCGCAGGCCCGAATCTTCTATAATATCTTGCGATCGGCTTATTCAGCTTTGCCATTTGAGCCGAGCACGTTTTCGATCTTGTGCTTGTAGAGACGTTCCATTTCGTCGCGGGCCGGACCGAGGTATTTGCGGGGGTCGAATTCACTCGGTTTGTCATGGAATACCTTACGGATAGCAGCTGTCATGGCGAGACGGCTGTCAGAGTCGATGTTGATCTTGCAGACAGCGCTCTTGGCTGCTTTGCGGAGTTCCTCTTCGGGGATACCGATTGCATCGGGAAGCTTGCCGCCGTACTCGTTGATGATGTCAACATATTCCTGGGGAACAGAGCTTGATCCGTGGAGCACGATGGGGAAGCCGGGGAGTTTCTCCATAACTGCGTCAAGCACGTCGAATGCCAAGGGAGGGGGAACGAGCTTGCCGGTCTTCGGGTCGCGGGTGCACTGCTCGGGAGTGAACTTGTAGGCACCATGGGAAGTACCGATAGAGATAGCGAGAGAGTCACAGCCTGTGCGTGTTGCGAAGTCGATAACCTCTTCGGGGTCGGTGTAGGTGTGGTGGTCGGAAGAAACCTCGTCCTCAACTCCGGCGAGCACGCCGAGTTCACCTTCGACAGTCACGTCATACTGGTGAGCGTAGTCAACGACTTTCTTTGTGAGAGCCACGTTTTCCTCATAGGGAAGATGAGAACCGTCGATCATCACTGAAGAGAAACCGTTGTCAATGCAGGATTTGCAGAGTTCGAAGCTGTCACCATGGTCGAGATGGAGGCAGATCTGGGGATGTTCCCAGCCGAGTTCCTTGGCGTAAGCCACAGCACCCTGGGCCATGTAGCGGAGCAGAGTAGCGTTGGCGTAGTTGCGGGCGCCTTTGGAAACCTGAAGGATAACGGGAGATTTTTCTTCAGCAGCGGCTTTGATGATAGCCTGCAGCTGCTCCATGTTGTTGAAGTTGAAAGCAGGGATGGCATATCCGCCCTTGATTGCCTTGGCAAACATCTCGCGGGTGTTGACCAAGCCTAATTCTTTGTAACTTACCATAGGTTATGAATATATTTTTGATTAAGAAAGTATTTCCAGTGCAAATATAACAAAATTTCGCCGATAAACCGCATGGTGAAAAGCTCATTTTAAGAGTTTATTTAATATCTCTAAGATTCTTTTCACCACCGCGTGCTGCCGGAGAGAATCATTTGCGCAGATGAACGTAGGCGTTGACCGCTCCGACAAGCAGCGCGCCCCCTATGATATTGCCTATAGTGGCCGGAACGAGATTGTCGGCGACAAACTGCCAGACGCTCACATCGGCGCCTTCCATCATGCCGAGGGGAATGAAAAACATATTGGCTATGCAGTGCTCATATCCGAGAGCCACAAACGCCATGACCGGCAGAAAACATCCGAGGGCCTTCTCCAGCAGGGTGTGGCCGGCAAGGGCGAGCCACACGGCCAGACATACGCACCAGTTGGCGCCGATGCCCTTGACCAGACAGACCATCCATGGGAGCGAACACTTCGCTTCGGCTATCCCAATGATCGCCGAATGATACGGGTCAGCCTTGGTAAGCCCGGCATAATACACCAGAAGCCACGTGAACAGAAGGGCGCCGGCGAAATTGGCCAGATAGACCATTGTCCAGTTGGAGGCGATTTTCTTCCATCCGTAATGGCCTTTCATGCAGCCCGGCACCAGCAGCGCGTTGTTTCCGGTGAAAAGTTCAGCTCCGAGCACAACCACGAGAATAAGGCCTATTGGAAAGACAAGACCGCTCATGAGTTTCTGCATCGCGGGGTTGCCCGACGTTATCTCCGGAAAGCCGAACCCGACGATCAGCGACAGAACGCCGCCAAATGCGATGAATGCCCCTGCCTGGATCGCCTGGATGGCAACCCGCCACGCAGGCATCGACGTTTTGTTTTTTCCGACGGCAAGAGTGAAGTCCGTGATCTCCTTGGGTGTTCTTATCTCCATAAAATGATTGTTTTTTCGGTTTCAGTCACAAAATTACTCATTTTTCCCGCAAACGACAAGCCGGCGCCCCCTCTAAGGGACACCGGCAGGCAATATCATCGTTTATGTTGTTCTATGTGACGGACCGATTATTTCTTGTCCTTGATTTTTTCGAGCTGTCGCTCAATCGCTTCCAGGCAGAGGTCTATTCCTTCCTCGAAAGTATCGGCGGTCTTGGTCGCCACGTGTTCTCCATCGTGAGGCACGATCACCTTTACACGGGTCTCTTTGTTCATGGCGGTTTCGGGTTTGACCACTCTCAGTACAACATCGATATAATCTATCGTAGGAAAGCGACGCGTCAGCTTGTCGGCTTTTTTGTTAACGAACTGGGTCAGTTTCTCACTAACATCGAAATGGATGCCTTGAATTCTTACTTCCATGGTTATCCTCCTTTGTTTTGTGCACGTGGATGTGCGAGTTGATAATTTTGTTTTAATTCACGAAATGATATATGTGTATATACCTGTGTGGTCGAGAGTGACTGATGCCCGAGGAGCTGCTGCACCGAAGCGAGCCGCGCCCCGTTGTTGAGAAGATCCGTGGCGAATGAATGGCGCATCACATGGGGACTCATCCTGGATGCGTGGACATTCTCCTCCATGGCCCGGTGAACTATGTTATAGACCAGTTTACGGTAAAGCGGTTCGCCGGAGGGCCTGACGAAGAACGGTCCGCAGCCGCGCCCTACCGTGGCCTCACGCACTCGCCGGTAATCATCGATCAAGTCAGAGAGCTCTGTCCCGAAAGGAACTATACGCTCTTTATTACGCTTTCCGAGCACTTTTAGTTCACCCTTGACCGTATCGACATCGGCATCTTTAAGGCCTGTCAGTTCCGAGCAGCGCAGCCCGGTGGAATAGAACATATCGAGAATCAGCGCGTTACGCAGATCTGTAAAATCACCGGACTCCGCTCTGCTCTCCATTGAGTCTATCATGGCCATAGTTTCTTCCTGACGGACATAGACGGGCAGCTGACGCTTCTGACGGGGAATCACGAGCTCCGCCGCCGGATTGTCGCCCATTCCGTGGACACGCATCATGTAACGGAAAAATGCCCGGAGCGCCTGAACCTTCCTGCGCACCGTCCGGGCCGATGCGCCATCACGCGACAGACTGCCCAGCCAAAGACGCAGATCTGACACCGATGTGCTCTCTGGACGCAACTCATACCGGCCCCCGGAGGTGGCATATTCCTCCCACTGCCGGAGATCTCGGCCGTATGCTTCGACTGTCAGTGCCGACAATCCGAGTTCGTTGCTCATATATTTCAGAAACGCCTCTATCATGGTCATGAGTGCGCCGGGCTTTTTATGACATCCCGAATGTTCGCAGCCGCAAGTTAAGACCTTTTCCCGACAATTCCAAATTCCGCCCGTTCTTTTTCATCTGTTTTACAACAGCTGTTCCGACATCTGACCGCAGACAGAGAATAAAATACCGTATAAAAAAATGCAAAGATATGGATTAACGTACTCTTTATTGAAAATATTTGATTAAATTTGAGGATTAAAACCAATAAAGTACATCCGTATAATCAAAATCTACATGAAAACTTATCCTAAGATTGGAATTCGCCCCACCATTGACGGCCGTCAGGGTGGAGTTCGTGAAAGCCTCGAAGGCAAGACAATGGCACTCGCTCAGGCAGTGGCCGATCTCATCACCAAAAATCTCCGCTATCCCGACGGCACTCCCGTTCAGTGTGTCATAGCCGACAGCACCATAGGCCGTGTGGCCGAAACAGCCGCATGCGCCGAGAAATTCGAAAGAGAGGGAGTGGGCGCAACTATCACCGTCACCTCATGCTGGTGCTACGGCGCGGAAACCATGGACATGAATCCCTACTGGCCCAAGGCTGTCTGGGGCTTCAACGGAACGGAGCGTCCCGGAGCCGTCTATCTGGCCGCCGTGCTCGCCGCACATGCCCAGAAAGGACTGCCCGCATTCGGAATTTACGGTCATGACGTGCAGGATCTGGACGACAATACCATTCCCGCCGACGTTGCCGAAAAGCTCCTCCGCTTCGCCCGCGCCGCTGTCGCCGTCGCTTGCATGCGTGGCCAGAGCTACCTCTCGATCGGCTCCATGTGCATGGGTATAGCCGGATCGATCGTCGATCCGAATTTCTTCCAGGAATATCTCGGAATGCGCAACGAAAGCATCGACGAGACCGAAATCCTGCGCCGCATGGATGAGGGCATCTATGACCACGAAGAATTCAAGAAGGCCATGGAATGGACCGAAAAATATTGCAAGGTCAACGAAGGCGATGACTTCAAGAACCGTCCCGAAAAGCGCAAGACACGCGAGGAAAAAGACGCCGACTGGGAATTTATCGTGAAGATGACCCTCATTGTCCGCGACCTCATGAAGGGCAATCCCAAACTCAAGGAAATGGGATTCAAGGAAGAATCTCTGGGCCACAACGCCATTGCCGCCGGATTCCAGGGACAGCGCCAGTGGACCGACTGGAAGCCCAACGGCGACTACACCGAAGCCCTCATGAACACGTCATTTGACTGGAACGGCATTCGCGAAGCTTTCGTGCTTGCCACCGAAAACGACGCATGCAACGGCATCGCGATGCTCTTCGGCCATCTTCTGACCGGCATGGGCCAGATGTTCTCCGATGTCCGCACCTACTGGAGCCCCGAAGCAGTGAAACGTGTCACCGGCAAAGAGCTCACCGGCCGCGCTTCCGGAGGTATCATACACCTCATCAATTCCGGCGCCACCACTCTTGACGCCACAGGCGCAAGCGTCAACGCACAGGGAGAACCCTGTATGAAACCCTCCTGGGAAATGACCGAGACCGACGTGGAGAACTGCCTGAAGGCAACCACATGGTATCCCGCAGACCGCGACTATTTCCGCGGCGGCGGCTTCTCGTCAAACTTCCTGACCAAAGGCGGAATGCCTGTCACCATGATGCGCCTCAACCTCGTCAAAGGCCTCGGACCGGTTCTCCAGCTCGCCGAAGGCTGGACCGTTGACATCGACCCCGAAATCAACGCCATTCTCGACAAGCGCACCGACCCGACATGGCCTACCACATGGTTCGTCCCCCGTCTCTGCGACAAACCCGCTTTCAAGGATGTCTATTCAGTCATGAACAACTGGGGTGCAAACCACGGCGCAATCTCCTACGGACACATCGGCCGCGACCTCATCACCCTCGCTTCAATCCTCCGTATTCCCGTCTGCATGCACAACATCCCCGACGACGACATATTCCGTCCCTCGGCTTGGAACGCTTTCGGCATGGAAAAAGAAGGCTCCGACTTCCGCGCATGCAAGAACTACGGTCCTATCTACAAATAATCTAACCGTTGAATAAAATGAACGAAATCACTCAAGAACATATAGAGGAATTTGTCAGACAGGCACGTCGCGTCGGCGACCACGGTCTGACAATCTGCTCGAGCGGCAACCTTTCATGGCGCATCGGCGACAAGGTGCTTCTCTCAGGCACCGGCTCATGGGTTCCCGAACTCACCCCCGACCGCGTGGCTGTCGTCAGCCTCGCTGACGGAACATCGCTCAACGGCGTACGCCCCACCATGGAATCGACCTTCCATCTGGGAGTACTCCGCGAGCGTCCCGAAATCAACGTCGTGCTCCATTTCCAGAGCCCCTACGCAACCTGTCTGGCATGCCGCAAGGATCTGCCCGAAACCCTCAACTTCACCGCCGAAGTTCCCCTCCATGTGGGCGACACCATTCCGGCCATCCCCTTCCTGCGTCCCGGCTCCAAGGAGCTGGCCGAGGCTGTGGTGGCCGCGATGAAAGACCACAACTCCATCCTTCTGAAGAAGCACGGACAGGTAACCTGCGGAAAGGACTTCAACCAGGCTCTCGAGCGCGCCATGTTCTTCGAAATGGCAGCCCACATCGCCGTTGTCAACGGAAGCAACATCGATCCGCTGACCCCGGCCGAGATTGACTCTCTGGAAGAATATTTCCTCGGCAAAAAACATTAAGGCATGAAGACCGCAACTTTTCTCGCGGTTGACTTCGGAGCCGGGAGTGGCCGCGTGATCGCGGGCACTCTCAGCCCCGAGGGTCAGCTGACCTTCAAGGAGATCCACCGTTTTTCCAATTCTCCGGAAAAGCGCGGCGGACTCATGCGGTGGGATTTCGCCCGTCTTCATTCCGAGATGCGCGCCGGTCTGAAGAAAGCCGCCCGGGAGTGTGACGGCATAGTCGGAATAGGAGTCGATACGTGGGGCGTTGACTTCGGGCTTATCGGGCCTGAGGGTCAGCTCGTGGAAGACCCCATCTGCTATCGCGAGACGGCATGGGAACCGATGATCTCAAAGCTCGAGACCATCGTGAGCCCCGAAAGCCTGTATGCCAGGTGCGGACTCCAGCCCATAGCCATAAACTCCATCTACCGCCTGATGTGGATGGCCGGAGAAGGCGTGGATTTCTCTGACAAGAAAATTCTTTTCATGCCCGATCTCTTCAACTACTTCCTGACCGGAGTGGCCGTCAACGAATATACCATGGCTTCCACCTCGGGCCTTCTCGTGGCCGAAGAACGCAACTGGAACCATCCGCTCATGCGTAAGGCCGGAGTTCCTTTCGCCTCCCTGTGTCCCGTGGTGAAACCGGGCCACAATCTGGGCCCCGTGACGCCCGAAGTGGCCCGTGACCTCGGATTGCCCGAAACGGCAAGCGTGATCGCCGTTGGCGCCCACGACACTGCCAGCGCAGCCGCTGTCGTTCGTTTCGACGGCGACACCGCCTTCCTCAGCTCCGGCACATGGTCGCTTCTCGGAATCTCGCTCGACGACCCCGTGACCACCGAAACGGCCCGTCTGTCGGGATATGCCAACGAAGGAGGAACCGAAGGAATCCTCTTCCTGCAGAACATCACCGGAATGTGGATTCTCCAGCAGCTCATGGGCCGCTGGAAAGAGCAGGGCAAGACCTACGATTTCCCCACTCTCATCCGCATGGCTGAAGAAGCCTCCATCGACACCGTGTTCGACGTGGATTGCCCCGAATTCGCGGCCGCCGGCGATATGGACACAGTCTTCAGAGAGCATTGCCGCGCCCGCGGGCTCACTGTGCCGCAGACCGACGGCGAAACCGTCAGAGCCCTCCTCCAGTCGCTCGCCGCGCGCTATGCCCGCGCGCTCCGCGACCTCGAGAGCGTTACCGGCAAAGCAATGAAGAAGCTCCAGATCATTGGAGGCGGCTCACGCAATGCGCTTCTCAACCGTCTGACCGAGGAAGCCACCGGGCTTGAAGTGGTGGCAGGGCCTGCCGAAGCGACCGCCATAGGCAATATCCTGACCCAGATCAAAGCCCTGGGTTATCCCGCTCCCAAGGAGATAATCGAAAATTTCTAAAACGACATTCTAACTCTCCGGAACCGGCAGGGGCCGCGACCGGCTCCCCGCCGCGTTTCCGGAACAATCATTATCATTGAATTTGACGCCATGAATAAATTACGGGCACCGCTCATAGACAAGCGCTACAAAGTCACCTTTGTGCTCATCACAATCCTCTTCGCGCTCTGGGGCTTCGCCAACGACATCACCAATCCCATGGTTGCCGCTTTTCAGACTGTTATGGAAATTTCGGCGACCAAAGCATCTATGGTGCAGTTTGCTTTCTACGGAGGATATGCCACAATGGCCATTCCCGCTGCGCTCTTCATTCGCCGCTACAGTTTCAAGAAAGGAATCATACTCGGTCTGGCGCTTTACGCGCTCGGAGCGTTTCTCTTCATTCCGGCCGCACAGTGGCAGATGTTCTCATTTTTCTGCATTTCCCTCTATATTCTGACATTCGGCCTCGCCTTTCTCGAGACTACCGCCAATCCGTTCATTCTCTCTCTCGGCGCCCGCGAGACGGCTACCCGCCGACTGAACTTCTCGCAGTCGTTCAATCCGATGGGGTCGCTGATGGGGATGTTCGTAGCCTCGCAGATCGTTCTGCCCAACCTGATCTCCGACAGGCGCGATGCTGCAGGTCAGATTATTTTCGGCACCCTCTCCGAAGCAGAGAAAGCCCAGATCCGTCTTCATGACCTTGCCGTCATCCGCGACCCCTACGTGGCCATCGGCCTCATAGTGCTGGTGATGCTCGTCATCATCGCTCTCACCAAGATGCCAAACGTTGACCATAGCGGGCCCAAGGTCAGATCAAGCGAAACACTACGCCGCCTCTGGGCCAACAAACGCTACCGCTTCGGGGTGGTCAGCCAGGTTTTCTATGTGGCCGCTCAGATCATGGTCTGGACTTTCATAATCCAGTATGCCGACAACCTCGGCATCTCCAAGGCCACGGCCCAGAACTATAACATCTGCGCCATGTGCATGTTCCTCGGCTTCCGCTTCCTCGGCACATACTCCATGAAATGGATTCCCGCCCCGCGTCTGCTTACCGTCTTCGGTATCCTGGCGTCGCTCTGCATCATCGGCGCCATCTCCATAGTCGGTTTCGGAGGGCTCGTCTGTCTCGTCGCCACCAGCGCTTTCATGTCCATCATGTTCCCGAGCATCTACGGCATAGCCCTCGAAAACGTGGAGGAACGCGACGCCTCGCTCGGAGCCGCATTCCTTGTCATGGCAATCGTGGGCGGTGCGCTCATGCCTCCCCTCCAGGGCATGATCATCGACATGAAGACCATAGCAGCCATGCCGGCCGTCAACGTCTCGTTCGTGCTTCCCCTCGTCTGCTTCATCGTGGTCAGCATCTTCGGCTTCTACACTTCGGCCCGTCGCAGCTGATCCACTCTTCGTCAACGAAACATACCCTCATCCCGGAAGGCCACTCACTTCCGGGATTTTTTGTGTGGCTCATCTTAGCCAGTCGATGTAGTTTTCCGGAGTGATGACAGCCGTTTCTCCCACGGGATAAGCCTCTATAAATGCCCTCGGGAACCTGACATTGCTTTTCTTTGGATTCCATTTAATTTCAAATAAAAGCATTTCCCCGTCTCTTTCTTCTATGAAATCAACCTCCTGCTGCGCGGTCGATCTCCAGAAATAATAGTTCTGATGAGCTCCGCGATAAGCATTGTATTTCATGCGCTCCATTATGAAAAAATTCTCCCATAAAGACCCTATGTCGGTCCTGACTTCCACGGGTGAGAAATTATGCAGTATCGCATTTCTGATTCCGGTATCATAAAAATAGATTTTTTTCCCTTTTTTCAGCTCATTACAGAGATTTCGGCTTAACCCGTTGAGAATCTTCACTACATAGGACTTTTCGAGAAGATCGACGTACTTTTCAACCGTTTTAGGGTCTGACCCGACGGTTTGTGCCAGCTCATTATATGACACCTCACTTCCTACCTGAAGAGCAAGCGCGATCAGCAGTTTTTCAAGTAAAACCGGGCGTCTTATCCCCTCAAGATCGAGAATATCCTTATACAGATAACTCCCTGCAATCCCCGACAACAGCTCAAGCGCATCACCGGGGTGCGTCACTATCTCGGGATAACTTCCGTATATAAGACGTCGTTCAAGCATGTCGCGCGTATTGACAAGACCATCCGAGGCCAAAAGTTCATCAGTTGAAATCGGAAACAGTTCATATTCGAACTTCCTCCCGGTCAAGGGCTCGTTTATGTTCGAACGTAAATGAAGCGATGAACTCCCGGTAACCAGAAATTGTCTGTCAGGATATTGTTCTACAAGGCGTTTTATAGTAAGTCCGATATTTTCGACTCTTTGGGCCTCGTCGATCATTATGATTCTGTTATCTCCTGTGAGAAGTGGGATCTCATTTTCCGGAATATCTTTGAGCAGGCGTCGGATTTCGGGAGAGTCACAACTGAATTCAGCATATTTCATTCCTGATTCCGAGCAGACTTTCCTGAACAGGGTTGTCTTCCCGACCTGTCTTGCACCGACCAGTATGATTGCTTTCCCTCGGAACATTCGTTCTCTCAGCTTCGGCAGTAACGCTCTATTTATCGTCTCCATATCTTATTATTTTTTGCAAAAATAATTCAAAACGGTTCCTAATCCAAAAATTTATATGTTTTTTTTGGATTATGATCCAAAAATTCTATTGTTTTTTTTGGATTAGGCTTTTTTCGAAGCGAAATCAATTCAGCCACTTTCGGGGCGAACCCATCCTTCAATGCCGTTGAGTTAAGGTGAATATGCTTGACGGACATACTGCGTCGTAACCGTGCATGTAGCGCAACGGAGTACACGGTTAGAGGCGTCCCACTCTCACCGGCGTGTAGGAGGTATGGCACACCGGTATATGCAAGCTCATTTATCACAGAATTTTTAAGCAAAACTCTTTGATTTTCGCAAAATTATCACTATATTTGTGATATAAATTTAAAAACATCTATTGCCATGAATTATTACAGATTTAAAAAGCATGCCTTAACCCCTATTGTTGCCATTTTAGCCTCATGTACGTTCTTGACGGCATGTAATCAGACAACCACGACACCCCAGAACGATCTCCGCTTGGAGGAGGAAACGGTGGCTGCAAATGCCTTGAACCATTACGACTCCTACGAGGCCTACGTCAATGCGGGAACTACGGAAAGCGTCCACAAAAAGAATTATCGCGACAAAGAGGAAGCGGACAGCAATACAATCTTTGTGATTTACGGCATAGACTTGAAATCACCGCAATTCGCAAAAGGGGATTTCATTTGGATGGGAGACCTTGCCCAAACCGACCATCCGGATTCCGGATTTGACGGATTCACACTGCCTATCACCGGTGCAGTAATCGTGCTCCGCAAATCGACCATTGATATGCTCTGCCCCGATGCCAACCGCTTTATCATAGACGGCAAGGAGGCAGATCGTGCCGCATTTGACAAGCTACAACCAATAGAAATCCAATGCGTCACAATAAAAGGAGATACTCTTCTGATAAAGAAACGCTTCATACCCGAACCCGATGCCGGAAATGCAGATGTTGATAAAGCTCAAGATGATGAAGGCCACCTCATGCGCCGCATGTTTACCGCGGAAGATGAGGCGCTTTATAAACGCAACAAATGATTCATTATAATGACCGTTTACTCCACTTAATCCCGGGAAACTCACCTCTCCGGGATTTTTTGATTAAATACTTATGTTTTGATTTTGTTTTATCATGAAAAAACTGCTGATTATTTTAATCTTGTACGTCATTCCGGTTTTTATCTCAGCACAAAACCCGTCTGACTCTACTCATAATGCTATCAAAATAGGGAAAGCCAAGCTTGTTGTGGATGTACTTTGTTTTGCCGACTCTGCGGATACTCAAACCTATGGCACTATGAGTCTGGACGAGATCTTTGCGCCATTGGAAATTTACGGCATAAGCGCTCCGATCTATGATTATGATGAGAATTTGATTCTTACGCCATTAAAGCGTGATTCAACTACTTATTCTGCCGAAATACCTGTTGAACGTCTTGAAGAAATTGGCGGGTTTCAAGTCTTGATTGACGGGAATTGGGTTTTTGGATCTCCGGTGCTGTTGAGACAGGATGATCCGACAGTGGTGGGGCTTGAGATTTTCCTGTCTGCTCCTGACCGCCACTATATCCGTTATTACGGAGCAGGCAAGCAATATTCCATGGAAGATTGGAGGGCGATCAGCGGCACCGCCATTAATGCAGTTTCCACCGATCCTTTTTTATATATTCCAAAAGACAGGAACTTATATCTGTCTCTTATACACATCTCCGAGCCCACGAGACTACGCTGCA
>ENA-OYXU01000598-OYXU01000598.1-human-gut-metagenome-genome-assembly--contig:-NODE-598-length-13993-cov-5.345961_pt1 | contig 13993 bp, 10 predicted proteins | sample MGYA00243243_ERZ653435 | MGnify/ENA primary metagenome ERZ653435 (study PRJEB26926, sample SAMN06165113) | human gut metagenome | biome: ENVO:00009003; feature: ENVO:2100002; material: ENVO:00002003... | reverse complement strand
CTTTTCTTCTCCGTTGGAGCAGTTCTTTAAACACATTCACTAATTTTGCACTTGCGTGTTGACTCTACATCTGACGTCTATTTTGTCGGGGACATCATGATTTGGAAATAATTGCGTATCTTTGTACCTTAATTCCGGTCGGTGCATTCAAATTGTCTAATTGCATCGTACAATAGATTTTTCATATACTTATCTCGTTTTCACACAAAACAGAAACCATGAATCTAAGATTTTCAGCAATCGGGCTGTTTCTTTGCGCTGTCATGAGCTCGTCAGCCGCGCAGCCGTCAGGCACTCTGCCCGTAATCACCATCAACACCGATGGAGGCGTAGCCATCACGTCGAAAGACAACTATGTCGACGCCACTTATTCTCTTGACCCGCGCGGCACCGCGGATGTTGAAGCATTTAGCGGAGTGCTTGAAATCAGAGGCCGCGGCAACTACACCTGGACAGGATTTGACAAAAAGCCCTATCGCATAAAACTAAAAGATAAGGCCGGCCTGATGGGCATGAAGAAAAGCAAACATTTCGTGTTGCTGGCACATGCCGATGACAATCTCGGATTTCTGCGCGAGGCTGTAGGCTTCAAGATGTCCGAACTGGCACCGCTGGCCTGGACGCCCGGCATGAAACCAGTAGAGCTGATACTTAACGGCGACTACGTAGGTCTCTATTTCCTCGTCGAAAATATACGCGTCGACAAAGACCGCGTCAACATCTTCGATCAGGAAGATGAGGTCCCGTCAACCGATGTAACCGGCGGATGGCTCTGCGAGATTGATAACTATGACGAAGACCCTGCAGAACAAATCAAGCTGACCGACGGCGACGGACAACCTCTGCGCGTCACCCACAAGAGCCCCGAAGACGTTAGCCCCGAGCAGGAAAACTGGCTCAAAAACCAGTTTCAGTCAATGGACAACGCCATCTACAACGATGACCCGTCTTCATCCCTCTGGGAGACGTATATCGACAAAGAGTCACTGGCCAGATTCTTCATCATCCAGGAAATAATGGACGGCCAGGAATCGTTTCACGGCTCATGCTATCTCCACCGCGATCGCGGCGCAGACCAAAAATGGATATGGGGACCAGTATGGGATTTCGGCAATACCTTCAACCGTTCTGACGACATCCATATCTATGAGAACCCCGACTGGGGTCAGACCTGGATTCACCGTCTGGTGAAATTCGATTCGTTCCAAAAGGCAGCCAAAGAGCGCTTCAAAGATTTTGTAGACAACGACTACAAGCCACTGATGGCCTATATCGACGAGTTCGCAGCGAGCATCGCCAAAGCTGCCGTTGCTGACGCGGAACGCTGGCCCTCATACGGCAACCCTGACGTTCCGGCTAAGGCGCACGAAATTAAACGTCGCATCCATAATCGCACACGTTTTCTGGCATCATCCTACGGCGTAGAAGCCGACCTCGGCGACGAACCCTCAGGCATCTATCTGCGCGGCACGTTTAATGGCTGGAATGCCGACGACGCCTGGGAGTTCACTTCGACAGGCAACGGCTCGTATGAACTGCGCGACGTGACAGTCAGCAATGAGTTCAAGATTGCCGACAGCAAATGGGGAGCGGACAACTGGGGAGCTCCGGAGGACAATATGTTTATTGAGCCGGAGAAACCTCTGACGCTGGTAAACGGCAGCTCATTTAATGTCCACATCGCAACACCCGTAAACGTCAAACGGGTAGTTTTCGTCAAGAACGGCGACTCGGCCACCGTCACTCTCACCAACGAGACATCTATAAGTGACATAGACCGAGACAACAATCAGCAGGTAACCATCAAGGGTCGCTCAGTCATAGCCGATGAAAATGCTATCATCACAGCCCATGACCTCACCGGACGTCTCGTCAAACGCGGACACTCGACCATCACCCTCAGCCCCGGACTCTATATCATCACGACCTCGACTGCGACAGCACCCGTGCGTGTCGTCATAAGATAAATCGGGAGTCTTTTCTCTCTGATAAAGGCCGGGCATCGACTGTCCCGGCCTTTAATCGTATCAGGCCATTTCTCTTTTGAGGGCAAAAAACAAGTCAAACTTACTTTTGCAAATGTTAAAACAAAATGTTAATTTTGTCACTCTCCCTCTCCGGGAGTCGTAAGCGATAAAATTCACACAACTTTCGGGGAATTTAATTGTTAACATAATAAAGCTTAAACTTTTGAAAAAAACACGCCCACGGCGACGCATATAAGAAGATGAAAAAATCAACAATATGGTTCCTCACCATCATTATGGCCATGACTTTTATGGGCCTTCTGTATGTGCAGATTATGTACATGCGCAACATGGTGAAGATGCGCGACGACCAGTTTGCCGAGGGCGTCAAGCGCAGCCTCTATGCTGTCACCACACGGCTTGAACAGGACGAGACAAAACACTTTCTCGACGAAGATATGGCAAACATAGAGACATCGTTCCTGCCACGATACTCAGCTGACGGAAAGGGCGTAATCGGCACGTTTGCCTCTTCATTCACCACAGCCGAAGGTCTCAAGGGAGACATCACGCTCGAACGTGATCTGAAGCCCTCGGCCGGCAACACCGGAACTGGACGATACCGCAACACCCAGGAGACCCTGCGCGGACTCTATCTCTATCAGAAAGGACTGCTCAACGAGGTTGTGCTCAACATAATCAGCCAGTCGAGCGACCGTCCTATCGCCGAACGCGCCGACTCGGCCACCGTGGCCGGATATATGCTCTCGGAATTCGGCAACAACGGGCTCGGGCTTCCGTTCGAGTTTGCAGTGGTCAACCGTGTCGGAGCCATCGTCTATAAATCAGCAGGATATAATCCCGCCGACGCAGGTCAGGGCAATATGTTCGTACAAACCTTGTTCCCGAACGACCCTACCAACAAGATGAACTACATCAAGGTCTATTTCCCGACAAAAGAAGACTACATCTTCTCGTCAATCAGATTTATGATTCCGTCGTTCATCTTCACATTCATACTGTTGGTCATCTTTCTCTACACCATCATCGTAGCCTTCAGACAGAAGAAGCTGACCGAGATGAAGAACGACTTCATCAACAACATGACCCACGAGTTCAAAACCCCGATTTCGACCATATCACTCGCCGCACAGATGCTCAATGACTCGAGTGTGCTCAAGAGCGAAACCATGCTGCGCCATATCTCGACGGTCATCAACGACGAGACCAAACGCCTCAGGTTCCAGGTCGAGAAGGTGCTTCAGATGTCAATGTTCGACCGTCAGAAGTCAACACTCAGGCTGACCGATGTCGACGCCAACGTCGTGATAGCCAACATCGCCCACACATTCAAACTGAAGGTGGAGAAATTCGGAGGCACCATCGACACGAACCTTGATGCCGAAGACGCCATTGTCAACGTCGACGAGATGCACTTCACCAACGTGATTTTCAACCTCCTCGACAATGCTCTCAAATATCGCCGCGAGGATGTCCCGCTCAAACTGGTGGTCAACACCCGCAACCGCGATAACGGACACCGGTTGGAAATTTCGGTGATTGACAACGGCATAGGCATACGCCGCGACGACCTTAAGAAGATATTCGACAAATTTTATCGTGTCTCGACCGGCAACCGCCACGACGTCAAGGGCTTCGGCTTAGGATTAGCCTATGTCAAGAAAATCGTCGGTGAATTAGGCGGCGAAATCAGCGTCGAGAGCGAGCCTAATATCGGAACAAAATTTATAATAATATTACCACTAACTAAAAATTAGCAAATTATGGAAGAACGTATGCGTATTCTTTTATGCGAAGATGATGAGAATCTTGGCATGCTCCTCAGAGAATATCTACAGGCAAAAGGCTTTAACGCCGATTTGTTTTCGGACGGCGAAGCAGGCTACAAGGCCTTCCTCAAGGGCAAATATGACATCTGCGTCCTCGACGTGATGATGCCCAAGAAAGACGGCTTTGCCTTAGCTCAGGAAATCCGTACAGTCAACTCGGAGGTGCCCATCATCTTCCTCACAGCCAAATCACTCAAAGACGACATCCTCGAGGGTTTCAAATTAGGTGCTGACGACTACATCACCAAACCCTTCTCGATGGAGGAACTCGTGTTCCGTATCGAAGCCATCCTGCGCCGTGTCAAAGGCAAAAAAGGCAAGGAAATCACCATGTATAAGATTGGTAAATTTACATTTGACACTCAGAAACAGGTGCTGATGGTCGACGACAAGGTGACCAAGCTGACCACCAAAGAGTCAGAGCTGCTCAGTCTGCTCTGCGCCCATGTCAACGAGATACTCGAGCGCAACTTCGCCCTCAAGACCATCTGGATTGACGACAATTATTTCAACGCCCGTTCGATGGACGTCTACATCACCAAGCTGCGCAAGCATCTCAAAGACGACCCGTCAATCGAAATCATCAACATCCACGGCAAGGGCTACAAGCTCATCGCTCCCGAGCCTGACGCTCAGAAATAATCAGGTCCAAATCATATTTACGCAGGCCATGACGGGAATCCGTCATGGCCTGCGTTGTTTATAACCAAGTCTGCAAGGGTCTTATTTGCCGAGGTCGGCTGCAAGCGATGACGAAAGCCGTGCAAAGACTGCAACCGTCACGGCAAGCGCGACATAGACGACGGCCGTCGAATGGAGTATGTCACCGACTCCGACAAGCGGTGTGACGACAGCACCGACAGCATAGCCCGAAATGCCGAGCAACGACGAGGCTTCGCCGGCCTGACTGCGCCCCTCGTTCATCGCGAGAGTGTTTGACGATGTGAATATCAGACCGAGGCCTGAGAGCATGATGAGTGTGAACACTTCATAGAGGACAATGCTGTGTACCGTCCACAGAGCGACAGCCTGACACAACACGCCGACAGCGACCAAGAGCGCTCCCCACGAAGCCGCCGATTTGAGCAGTCTGAACTTAAGAGCCGCCATTGAGCCGCCGGCAACAAAAATTGCATTAAATCCGATAAGCAGACCGTAGGAGGTCTGCGACAGTCCGTAGTGTGTCTGCAATATGAATGGCGAGGAGGATATATAGGCGAAAAGCAGACCGAGGGCGGTGCCTTTAAGACAGATATGGATGATAAACGGACGGTTACGAATCAGATTCTTATATCCGCCGAATGATTGCCACAATCCGGCTTTGCTCCGTCGGGCAGGCTCAAGAGATTCGTCCATCACGGGCGAAAGCGCCAGCAAAAGGGCGGCAAATCCGGCGAGGACGATAAATATGCCTTTCCAACCGAAGGCGTCAGCCGTAAAACCGCCGATAACAGGCGCCGATGCGGGAGCGATGCCGTTAATGGCGCCGATGAGTGCCATGAGTTTGGCCAACGGGCGGCCGGTGTAGACATCGGCGGGGATGGAACGCGCGAGGAAGTAGCCGCCCGAGGCGCCCATGCCTTGGAATAGACGGCAGAGGTTGAAGACATGTATCGTAGGCGAGAACACGCTCGCCACAGCCGAGACGACAAAGAGCGAAGCAGAAGCAATCAGCACAGGTTTGCGGCCGTATTTGTCGCTGACCGGCCCGAGCAGCAGCTGACCGAGAGCGAGGCCTGTCATGCCGGTCGCCAAACCCATCTGCGCGACCGGCACACTGCAGCCGAAAAAGCGGCACATGCCGGGCAACGCCGGTGTATACATGTCGTTGACAAACGAGCCCAATGCGCTCAGACATACAAGATAGGCCACTAAAAACCAATAATAATCGCCGGGACGGCCAAGATGACGGGCAAGACGCGAATCGCCCGTGGTCAGATGTTGATTGTCATTCATTTAATCATTTATTATATAACGCAGTCGTTTACTATGGAGCCTGCATCGTATTCATTATATTATAACAAACAGCAGGCCGAAAAATCGTTTTATAATTATCACATAATTATTGTAAATTTGCCTAAAGGATTACAAATCAACTTTCTCATCACATAAAACACATTCTGACCCATGTCACGACTCTTGATACGCATGCTGCTGTGCCTTGTTTTCTATATGAGCGCGGGGTCAATCCGGCTCATGGCCGACGACAGCTCACCGCGGACAGTTATCGACGGCAAGGCCTATATAAACTATATCGCCACACGTCTGCGCTTCAAATGCGACTGGCGCCGACGTCTATTCTCGTCGGGCTACACCACCGAGGCCGAGATGGTGATGGTCGATCGCCTCGACAATGTAAGCGAGGGCATCTCACATAAGATTTCATTCGGTAAAACGGACATCTTTGCCGACGAGGTCGACAACTATTGGGACCCGGATTTATGGGCCGACTATAACATCATCGAGCCGACAGAAACACTTGACAAGGCTGTCGACAGACTGCGCAAGGCAAACGCGGAGCTGAAAAAGTGAAACGGGTATGATTATCCATAAAAAAGTTTAGGCAGCGGCGTACAAAAAATATTATTTTTGCATCCGCACCCGGACATAAAAAGATAAACGAAACAGTATTATGGAACAGACAAAAACACCGTCGACCGTATATTTCTGCCCCCGCATAACGGCTGACAATCTTGTCAAAGTATATCAGGCTTTAGGACGCGAGGCCAAAGGACGCGTCGCCGTCAAGCTATCTACCGGCGAGGCCGGCAACCCCAACCACCTGAGCGTCGATGTCATCAAGCGCCTCGTCCACATGGTCGACGGCACCATCGTCGAGTGCAACACGGCCTATGACGGTCGTCGCTGCAACGTCGCCGACCACCTACAGACAGCTGCAGAGCACGGCTTCACGGCCATAGCCGAGGTCGACATCATGGATGCCGAAGGTGACATGGCGCTGCCCGTACGCAACGGACGCCACCTCAAGGAGAATTTTGTCGGACGCAACTGGCGCAACTACGACTTCACCATCGTGCTGTCGCACTTCAAGGGTCACCCGATGGCGGGATTCGGCGGCGCACTCAAAAATGTAGCCATCGGCATGGCGTCGGCCGCCGGCAAGGCATGGATTCACACCGCAGGCCGCTCAAAAGACGTGCCCGTCGACTGGGAAAACGTGCCGCCGCAGAATGACTTCTTGGAGTCAATGGCCGAGGCGTGCGAGTCTGTCTTTGACAAGGCCGGCGACAATATACTCTATATCAGCGTCGCAAACAATCTGTCGGTCGACTGTGACTGTGTGGCCGAGCCCGAGGAGATACACATGCACGACATCGGCATCCTCGCCTCGTTAGACCCTGTTGCTTTAGACCGCGCCTGCGTCGACATGGTCTACAACTCTGACGACCCCGGCAAGTCGCACCTAATCGAGCGCATGGAGTCACGCGGCGCCACTCACCTTTTAGATTACGCCGAGGAGCTCGGCTTGGGCTCAAATAAATATGTCATCGTGCCTGTCGAGCCCGCAGCCGCGCCGGCTTCATTCTGAGCGACAATGTCACGTGACACTGTTTCACAGGCTGCCGCGCTTGTCGGCGACGCACAGCTCGTAGTGATGTGCGGCATCAGCGGCTCAGGCAAGACGCGTTTTGCGCGTGAACTCGAGCGCTGCGGCTACACGCGTCTGTCATATGACAACGCCATGTGGCAGCGGTATGGCGAGGCCATGTCCACTATGCCGCTGTCGGAGCAGCGTCCGGCGTTCGAGGCTGTCGCCGCAGAGACGGCCGGGACTTTGCGCCGCATGCTCGCCGAAGGGCGCCGTGTGGTACTTGACTCGACGATGTGCCGCCGGACCAAACGCGACGAGATGCGCCGTGTAGCCTCCGAGTCAGGCGCCGACATGCGCCTTGTGTGGACCGACGCGCCTTTAGAGGTGCTACGCGAGCGCCTTTCGCGCCGACATGGCGCCGGTCCCGACGATCTGATAGTCCCCGAGGCCAATCTCGAAATGTTTTACCGCAATTTCGAGCGCCCGACTCCCGACGAGGATTTTGTCAGACTCGGCGACGCTCTCTAAAAAAGATTACAAACAGCAATCCGACGGCCAATGCATAGGCCGCGGCAAGCATCCAGAACTCGGTCCAACCATAGAGCCGGGCCAAGCCGGGTGGTTGGCTGAAGACAAGGCGGTTGACGACTTGCTGAGCTATGAGTATGCCGGCCGAGCCGCCGATGCCCGTCGACATGGCCATGAAAAGTCCCTGCGCCGACGACCGGCGGTCAGGCGTGGTGCATCGGTCGACATAGATGCCGCCGGCGATGCTGAAAAAGTCGAAAGCCACACCGTAGACAACACCCGAGAGCAGGAGCAGCCAAAGGCCCGAGCCCGTGTCGCCGAGGCCGAGAAGGGTGAAGCGCAGCGACCATGCAAGCATGGCCGAGGCGATTACCGTCCTGATGCCGAAACGCCGCATGGCCACGGGTATGAGCAACAGACAGAGGGCTTCGGAGGCCTGCGAGACAGCGATGACGGCGTTGGCGTTGGCGGCCCCCCATGTGTCGGCAAAGGCCGCGATGCGCGCAAACGACGAAATATACATGTTGCCGTAGGAGTTTGTAATCTGCAGGGCCACGCCGCCAAGGATGCATAAGCCGAAGAACACGGCCATACGGCTGTCGCGCAGCATGTCGAACGCCCCGAGCCATGACCGGGAGATGACCTCGGAAGCTTTCTCGCGCGGCACGTCGCAACGCGGCAGAGTAAGGGCGTAGACGGCAAGCACGAGAGCCGTCACGGCCGAAGTGACGAGCTGGCGCGCGTCGGTCTGAAACTCGGTGAAATTGACAAAGAGCATGGCGCAGATAAATCCAACCGTACCCATGACGCGGATGCGCGGAAAGCGTGCGACGGTATCGATGCCGCGGCTGCGCAGCGTTTTGAAGGACAGCGCATTGACAAGGCCGATTGTGGGCATGAAAAATGCTACGGCCATGACATATAGACCAAACAATACACCGAAATCAGGACGCTCGACAGTCAGGCCGTAGATGCCTGCTGCTCCCATGAAACAGGCGAACAGGACGTGGCAGAGGCTCAGCATGCGGCGCGCACCCGTGTAACGGTCGGCCACTATGCCGATGAGCGTAGGCATAAAGAGGGCGATGATGCCCTGCGCGGCATAAAACCACCCTACCCTTTCGCCGAAGCCGATGCGCCCCAAGTAATTGCCTAACGATATGAGGTATGAGCCCCATACGGCAAACTCGAGGAAAATCATCGCCGCTAATCGCAGTTCGGTTTTGGTGTTGGATGTCATAATTTATGGAGGGTCGATTTTTAATCGACCTTTTGTTAATGTGTTATCTCTCGGGCGATTTCAAATCGCCCTCCCATATCTTATCGCCCTTCCATATTATACATCGGCCTCGAGCATCTCGGTGATATTGGCCGGCAGAGGCGGGGCGAGCGGCGAGGGCGTGATGTCGCGGATGTCATATTCCTTCTCGGCAGCTTTTGCATCTTCAACAGTCAGGTAGACCGCTTCGACGGGGTAAATCTCTATGACGCTGTAAGTTTTGATGGGCTCTTTGGTGTGGAAGGCGCGTTTGACCCACTTGCTCTTGATGGTCATGCCAATGGCGTATGAGCACATCTGCAGCGTGGACGGACCGTAGGTGGCGTCGTCGGCGAGAGTGAAGATGTTTTGCGAGCGCATCTCGGTGGCATCGATGGTCATGCCGAGCAACTTGAAAATCCACGGCTCCCAGTGGTGGCCCTTGTGGTCGGCCAACAGGTCGCACGTGTAGATGACCTTGCCGTCAGGGGCGAGGCGCAGCGTTGCGTAATCGCCGCTTTGTTTACCCGGCACGATGGCCGTGCGCCCCTCGCGCACGCTGTCAGCGAGCGTTTTTGTGGCGGGATTTATGCCGCAGAGTTTCGCCCATGATAAGAACTCGTCCTCGTCGGTCGGACGGGAGATAGAGTCAAGGCCCTCGGCGTTTTTATGGCGCATGCGCTGACGCTGCACGCGTATCGTAGCCGTGTTAGACTTGAAGCCCTTGACCTTTTTAGCAGGCAGGAAATAGTCGGACATGTACTCGCCGAACAGCTGCAGCGTGTCAGTGCCGTAGGCGGCCGTGGTGTATTCGCGGATGTAGCAGCGCAGCTTGAGCACGGGGCGGTCTTCGGGCTGCACGACCATCTCCGAGAGCTCAAAGGCGCGCGGCGAGAGAAAGACCGTGTCAGCCGCGGCCGTGAGTGTCGCGTCGTCATAGCCCATGTAGCGCACGGTGGCGGGCAGGTCGGCCTCGGTCAGCTCTATGGCGCCGCGCTCGTCGGTGAGGCCCTTGATGGTGCCGTTGGCCGTCATCAGTGGTGCACCCGCAAGAGGCTGACGGTCATCACCCCCTGCGACGACGAGACTGAACGCAAAAGCGCCGGCTGAAGTCAAGCTCATAATCGCCGCAACCATCAGTCTGGATAAGCCGTTAAGTTTCATTGCATAATGTGATTTAGGAGTTATTTCAAAAAATATATGTCGTGCAAATTTACTAATTTATGCACCTATATAACTGACGGATATGCAAACAAATGCAAAAATTACTTTAAAATTTGGCAATGCGAATTATTCATATTTACTTTGTGGCACTTTTAACAATCATTTATCACTTGACGGACTATAAGATGCCTTTATCCTTAAGACTCAAGACTATAGACGCGGCGTTAGCATTATCGGGATATAGCCTTGTCTGTCAATCATTTACCCCCCCCCACAAATCAAATTTCAGGGAGTGATCGAGACCGGTCATCAGAGACCGGAAATTCGCCCTCATTTATCACGACCCGGCGAAGTAGACACACTCTCCGCGGGTCAACGACTGTGCGTCGGATGCCGGCAAAACCGGCGTCCGAGGTTTTGTCGTGCCTGTTTGTAACGGCAAAAAACAGCTCCACACGACGTATTCGCTATCAAAATCTAATAAATCAATTTAATAACTTAAGAACACCGCAATGAAAAAACTCAAACTTTTTGTTCTGTCAACAGCGGCGGTCGCCCTTATTTCGTCATGCTCGCAAGACGAACTGTTATCAAACGGCGAGGGTGAAGGCACTGTAACATTCTCAGTCTCACTACCCGATGAGGGCCTCGGCTCACGCGCATTCGGCGACGGCTACAGCGCTACAAAGCTCCAGTATGCTGTCTATGACGGCGATGCCGAAGCAGCATCATTATTAGAAGAAGGCACTGCCAATTTCGAAGAGAATTCGCTGTCAACCAACATCAGTTTATCTCTTGCGACAGGCAAGAGCTACAAGATAGCCTTTTTCGCCCACAACGACAAGGGTGCATACACGTTCTCGGCAGATAACAAGACCGTTACAGTCGACTACGCTAAAATGTCAGGCGAAGACTACAGCTACAATGTCGCCGACCAAGATGCTTTTTACGCCGTCTATTCAACAGGCCAGATAAACGGAGCGGCCAACCACAATGTTACTTTAACCCGTCCGATGGCTCAGATCAACTGGGCGACAAACGACCTCACGAATAACAGCGTCGTTGCTTTATATGGTGAAGGAGCAACCAACCTCACAACTTCCGTCGAATTCACACATGTGAGCAACGTCCTCAATCTCCTTGACGGTACAGTTTCAGGCGATGTGACCGCTAATTTTAGCGTTCAGTCCCGACCGACTGAAGAATTCCATATGACAGGTTATGATTATCTGAGCGTAAACTACATCCTTGCGCCTGCCGGAACGGCTCTTGTGGATGCCGTCCTCACCCCCTATGCGTCGGGCGAGGCAAAACCGGCCGTCAATGTGACCAACCTCCCCGTTCAGGCCAACTACCGCACCAATATCTACGGAGGTCTTCTGTCATCGACCCAAGGCTTTGATATTTCCAAAGACCCCGTTATCGGCGGTGAGCACCCGTATCCTATCGAGCAGACATGGCAGGGCGACGTCGTCAAGCCGGTTATCCCTGAAAACAATACAATTGACATCGCATCGGCAAACGAATTCGCCGGTCTGGCCAAAATGATTCAGGAAGGTGACACTGACTTCAAAGGCGTGACAATCAACCTCACCCAAGACCTCGACCTCAATAATATCGCCTTTACTCCTATCGGCACATTCCCCGAAGAAGGTGACACAGGCACCCCCTTCAAAGGCACGTTCAACGGTAACGGCCACAAAATCATTAACCTCAAGAGCGAACATAAAGGTACGGCCGCTCTGTTCGGCTATGTGACCGGTCCGGCCGAAATCAGCAATGTGACAATCGAGAATGCAAAACTCGAAGGCTCACGCTATGCCGGCGGTGTTGTCGGTCTTTTACACCACGGCACCGAAGCGCCGATGAATCCGACAATCAAAGACGTCACTATCCGCAACTGTGAGATATCTGCTTCCAAGAAGTGCGGCGGCATCACCGGTTTCTTCCAGTCAAACGTAGTTATCGAAAACTGCAAAGTTGAAAACTGCGTATTATCAGCTACAGAAAGAGAAGTCGGCGGTCTCTTCGGCTCGGGCACTTACGGCGGAGCTGACGCAACCCGTCTCAAAGACAATTCGGTATCGAATACTATCATTTATATGGATGGTGCAAATCTGAAGAGTGCCGGATTGCTGTCAGGCGGCTTAACCGACACTATGCCTAATGATCAGAAGGTAGAAGCATACAACACAAACAACACCGCGACAAATACACGCATTATCGCTACGGCCTCTACATCCACTGCGCTGAAAGCAGCTCTCGCATCTGCAACCGACGGCTTGGAAATCCGTCTTGGTGAAAATGAATTCAGTACACAAGACCTCACTTTCCCCACGAACATTGCGCTCACTATCTCCGGTGCCGGCGCTGATAAAACAGTCATCAATGCCGAGCCGTACCCCGCTGCTGCAGGCTGCGACCTGACGTTCAACAATCTTATGATTGTAACCACCACAATGGCCGGAACAGAACTCGGATTCCAGCACATCAAGAAAGGAACATATAACAATGTCACTTTCAAGGGCGAGATGTTCAACTATGCATCAGAATCAGAGACATATAACGACTGTACCTTTATCCCCAACTTTGCTAACGGCACAAACAAATACTCTATCTGGTGCTACGGAGCGGTCAAATCTGTTTTTAACAACTGCGTATTCAACAACAACAAAGGCAAAGGCATCCTCGTCTATAACCACGGAGACGGCCATGACTATGATATCGAAGTAAACAACTGTGTCTTCAATGTCACATCAGACGGCACGACCGAGATGACGACAGACAAGGCTGCCATAGAGATACATACAGAGACATTTGTTGCCAACACCAAAGGAACAATCAAAATCAAAGGCACCTCTTGCCCCTCATACTACAGCAAAGGCTTGTGGCAGGAACTCAACAACACAACGTCAGAGCCCACAACATATTTTACAATCATTGTTGACGGCGAAACAGTTCAGCAGGGCAGCCGCCAATAATCATCCGAATCACTGATTACATTAACTTGCCGGGAGTTTCTCTCGGCAAGTTTTTTTATTTAGCGATGCGGCTACGACCGCTAACGCGGACGATAATTCACGACGCCATGGCCGTTTTTTGATAAGGCGGTAAGGTCAGGAAGGTCGTTAAGGTCTTTAAGGAGGACAAGGCCGACCGGGCGGACAGATTAGACTTTTTAGACGGGACTTTTAAGGAGCGAGTGAGGGGTTATTTGTCTTTTTGGTTTTGGCGGAGGGAGCGGCGGAACTCGCGCCAGCTGCGGTTGGCGTTACGGTGAGACTTGATGGCAGATATGCCTGTGAGCTGTTTTAGCATGAAGAGGGCGCGGCGTCCTATTTTGAAGTTGCGGTCGCTCGACGTGAAGCTTGCCAAGCGTTCGTCAGGCACAAAGTCGAGACGGACGCCGTCGTGGTCGAGGGCCTCGACACGCCCGACAAGCGCCTTGACCGAAGGCTGCAGCTCGGGCGCCTCGTCGGGCTCGAAAATCTCTATCTCGCCAGCGTCAAACTTGTGTCGTTCCCATTTGCGCGCCTCCTTGACCGTGACATATTCTTTATCAAGTATATAAACCTCGGCATAAGTGCTCACGAAGACCTGTTGGTCGACTTTGTTGAACATAAACCTGTCTCTTATACACATCTCCGAGCCCACGAGACTACGCTGCATCTCG
>ENA-OYXU01000597-OYXU01000597.1-human-gut-metagenome-genome-assembly--contig:-NODE-597-length-13995-cov-4.283357_pt1 | contig 13995 bp, 14 predicted proteins | sample MGYA00243243_ERZ653435 | MGnify/ENA primary metagenome ERZ653435 (study PRJEB26926, sample SAMN06165113) | human gut metagenome | biome: ENVO:00009003; feature: ENVO:2100002; material: ENVO:00002003... | reverse complement strand
TGGTGAACCTGATGGTGGACGCCGACATGGCCAAGGTGGCCGTGGAGCGCGCCGGCGAGCAGGTGAAGATGAACCTGGAGGAGTATCTGGAGAAAGGAATCGTGAAGTAACTCCTTTTTCAAGGCATGAAGAAACTACCGTTTATACTTGTGTCGTTGCTGTTCCTGCTGTGGGGAATGGCCAACAACATGAACGACACACTGCTTGCGGCGTTCAGGCGCATCATGTCCATGAGCGACCTGCAGACATCGCTGGTGCAGTTCGCTTTCTACGGAGCCTACTTCTGCTTCGCTCTTCCGGCGGCTATCTTCATCAGCCGCCATTCCTATAAGGCGGGCATCCTGCTTGGCCTGACGCTCTACGCGGCGGGCACCATGCTGTTCTACCCCGCAGGTCTGACAGCATCGTATGGATTCTTCCTTTTCGCCATCTATGTGATGGCCAGTGGATGTGCGGTTCTTGAAACCACAGCCAACCCATACATCCTGTCGATGGGTCCAACCGAGACGGCCACCCGACGCCTGAATATAGCGCAGACCCTGAATCCAGTAGGAGCAATCTGCGGCATACTTCTGAGCCGTCACTTCATCCTGTCGGAACTGAACGCGGCCGACGCAGCTGAACGTGCCGGAATGGGAACCGAAGCACTAGCCTCCATACAGGAACACGAGTTGAACGCCGTATCGGGTACCTATATGCTGATAGGCTCAATGCTGATCGTGCTGCTGGTGGTCATAGCGGCTGTAAGGATGCCGAAAGACCGCGATTCGGGCAGGTTCGATATCCGCAGGACGTTCGGCAAACTATGGCGCAACAGGCGCTGGCGCTATGGCGTTGTGGCGCAGTTCTTCTATGTAGGCGTACAGACGGGCGTATGGTCGTTCACCATCCGCCTGGCCATGGATCGGCTTGGGATGGTGGAGAAAGATGCCTCCATGATATTCCTGTATTCCATCGTGGCGTTCACCCTGTTCCGGTTTCTGTTCACATGGATGATGGGTTATGTCAAGCCGGTGAAACTGCTGGCTGCCGCATCAGTCGGCGCAATCGCTTGTACGTTAGGCGTAGTATTCGGAACGGGTTGGACATCAATCTGGACATTGGTAGGCATCTCGGCGTGCATGTCGCTGATGTTCCCTACCATCTACGGCATAGCACTGGAAGGCGTGTCAGGAGATGACGCGAAACTCGCGGCATCGGGACTGATAATGGCAATCTTAGGCGGCGCGCTGATCACTCCGTTGCAGGCGGTGGTGTCCGATGCCATAGGCATCGGCCCCTCCTTCTGGGTGCCGGTTGTCTGCTTCGCTGTGGTGTTCGTATATTCGCTAATGCAAAATGCCTGGAAAAGTCATGAATAAGAAGGTATTTGTTTCGGGGTGCTACGACATGCTCCATTCCGGGCATGTGGCGTTTTTCAAGGAGGCGTCGCGGTTCGGCGACCTGTATGTGGGCATCGGTTCGGACAAGACCATCGAGGAGCTGAAGCACCGCAAGACGGTCTATTCGGAAAAGGAACGCCTGTATATGGTCAAAGCCATCCGCTATGTTACGGACGCCTTCATCAACACGGGCAGCGGAATGATGGACTTCGTGGAAACGATGGATGCAGTGCGTCCCGACGTGTTCGTGGTGAACTCCGACGGCGGCAGCGATGAGAAGCGGAGGCTTTGCGCCGAGCGGGGGATCGAATATATCGAATTGAAGCGGGTTCCGGACGCCGGCCTGGAGGCACGGTCCACCACCTCGCTGCGCCGCGAGGTGAAGTCTCGTCTGCCCTACCGCATCGACATCGCGGGCACGTGGATAGATCAGCCGTACGTATCGCAATACAGCGCGGGGTGGGCCATCACGGTCAGCATCGAGCCGACGCACGACTTCATGGAGCGCGGCGGTATGTCGACCTCGACGCGCAACGCGGCGAAACGCATATGGCCATACGAGTTGCCTGACTATAATGAGGAGATGCTGGCACGGCTGCTGTTCTGCTTCGAGAACGATCCGGAGAATAAAGGCCACGTGTCGGGGGCGCAGGACGCTATAGGCATCTGCATGTCGGGACTGACGCGCCATCACTACGACGGGCGCTACTGGCCCGACCGCATAGAGTCATGCCACGACGAGGGAACGCTGGCATGGCTGGAGCGGCACATAGTGCTGGTGCCGATGTTCCCGCGCCGTCCGGGCTGCTCGGTGGTGGAAGGCAAAGATATTACACCTGGTAAAGTCAAGGATCTCACCGAGGCAGCTGACCGATGCTGGGACGCTATAATGCGCCGGGACCTACAAGACTTTGCCGAAGCTTTCCTCGATTCGTTCAACGCGCAGACAGCCATGTTCCCGGCCATGATGCAGCCCGGCGTGGCGGAATGCATCGACACCATCCGCGACAAGGCGCTGGCATGGAAGATGCTGGGTGCCGGAGGCGGAGGACATCTGGCGTTGGTGCTTCCCAACGACGCGGAACTGACTCCCGACATGATTCCCGTCAAAATCCGCAGGCGCGGATTATGAATGAGGTTTTCCAAAAACAACTCAAAGATTATGGAAAAGAATTCCAAGATATACGTGGCCGGCCATCGCGGGATGGTCGGCTCGGCCATTGTGCGCGAGCTGGAGCGCCAGGGCTATACCAACATCATAACCCGCACTCATAAAGAACTGGACCTGATCGACCAGCAGGCAGTCAATGACTTCTTCGCCGCGGAGAAACCTGAATATGTGTTCCTGGCGGCGGCCAAGGTGGGCGGCATCGTGGCGAACCAGTCGGCGTTGGCCGACTTCATGTACGACAACATGATGCTGGAGATGAACGTGATCCATGCGGCGTGGAGGAACGGCTGCAGGAAACTTGAGTTCCTGGGCTCCTCCTGCATCTATCCTCGCATGGCTCCGCAGCCTATGCCGGAGTCGTGCCTGCTGACCTCCGAACTGGAGAAGACCAACGAAGCTTATGCCCTGGCCAAGATCTCGGGCCTGAAATACTGTGAGTTCCTGAACCGTCAGTACGGCACGGACTATATCTCGGTGATGCCGACTAACCTCTATGGACCTAACGACAACTACCATCCGGAGCATTCCCATGTGCTTCCTGCGTTGATTCGCCGTTTCCATGAAGCCAGGGAAGCGGGACTGACGGAGGTGACATGCTGGGGTGACGGCAGCCCGTTGCGCGAGTTCCTGTATGTGGATGACCTGGCGAACCTGTGCGTGTTCCTGATGAACAACTACAGCGGCAACGAGACGGTGAATGCCGGAACAGGCAAGGAACTGACCATAAGGGAACTGACGGAACTTGTAGCCGATATCGTGGGATACGAAGGCCGAATCCTGTGGGACACGACTCGTCCTAACGGCACTCCCCGCAAGCTGCTTGATGTCAGCAAGGCCAAGGCCTTGGGATGGACATACAAGACGGAATTGGCTGATGGCCTCCGGTTGGCTTATGACGATTTCCTTAACAATCCGATGAGGGCTGAGCGATGAGTAATAATCGTAATAAAAAACCTGAAACCTTGGTTATAGTAAACCAATCAACAGGAAATCTGACTATTGACATCTGCAATGCATTTGTTGGTAAGTACAAGAAAATTATTCTCATAACCGGTAAAGTAAACAAGGGAATTACTCCACTTGACCGTTCTATTGAGGTTCGAAAAATCATTCCTTATGACAAATCATCAGTATTCAAACGATTGAATTCCTGGTGTAGAGGTTCACTGCAGATAAAGAAACATCTAAAAAGCATCAAGGAAACAAAAGATGTTTTGTATTTCACGAATCCCCCTATGTCCTATTTCTGGGCCGATAAATTGAGTGACCGTTTCGGTATTGTGGAATATGACCTTTATCCAGATGCTTTAAGAAACGTTCATTGTCCAGAGTTCATCATCAAATGGTGGGCAAAACGGAACAAGCAAATTTTTGCAAAATGTGCAGGAATAATCACTCTGAGCGAGGGAATGAAATCTCAGGTTACTCAGTATTGTAATCCAGACATAATCAAAGTGGTTCCAAACTGGAGTACAATAGGCACACCTGAATTCGTACCAGAAAATGAAAATCCATTCATTAAGTCTTTAGGATTGGAAGGGAAATTCATTGTTATGTACTCCGGCAACATCGGATATACCCACAATGTCGAGACTCTTATAAAAGTAGCCGATAATATGAAGGCAGACGAGGACATTCATTTCCTTATCATAGGACAAGGAGGCAAGAAATCCGCATTGCAGGAAATGGTTAAGAATCTTGGTCTAACTAATGTAACATTCCATGACTATCTTCCCTTCCATGAATTGAAATATTCCATGAATGCAGCCTCTATCGGAGTTGTAACCTTGACACCATCAACGGCAAATGCAAGTGTCCCGAGTAAGACTTACAACAATCTTGGATATGGGCTTCCTCTGCTAAATATCGCCCCAGCCGGGACCGAAGTCGAAAAACTTCTAAAAGAGAATTCATGCGGAGTTTCATTTCAACCTGAAGATATTAATGGCATATCCGCATTTATCCGTAAATGCGATAAAGATAGGAAGTATCTATCAGAACTCAAAGCAAACGCTAAAACTGCAAGTCAAAAATTCACTTCTGAGAATGCTAAAGCATACACTAAATTATTCAAGAACTGATAATTTATCACTAATATTTCTTAATTCATAAATTCAAGGCATGAAAATCATACTACTTTCAGGAGGGTCAGGCAAAAGACTCTGGCCCTTGTCTAACGATGTAAGGTCTAAGCAATTCTTGAAACTGCTTACGGCGCCTGATGGATCGAAAGAGTCTATGATTCAACGTGTGGTACGCCAAATTCGCAAAGCAGGATTGACCGATGATATAATCATCGCAACAGGAGCAACACAGGAGAAACTGATCAGAGACCAGTTGGGAGATGACATCAGCGTAGTAACAGAACCTTGCCGACGTGACACATTTCCTGCTATTATGCTGGCATGCTCCTATATCAAATACAAAGGAACGGAGTCTACCGAACCCGTTGTTGTAATGCCTTGTGATTCCTATACCGATTCATCATATTTCGAAGCCATAGATCATATGGCAGAGACTGTAAATCAAGGAAATGCCAATATAGTACTAATGGGAATAGAACCTACTTACCCATCATCTAAGTATGGCTATATCGTACCAAATCGTTTAGATGCTTCTGTGGATGAAGTTATGCCGGTTAAATGCTTTACTGAAAAACCTGACGTAACCAGGGCTGAAAAATTATTAACGGAAGGAGCCTTATGGAACGGTGGAGTTTTCGCATTTAGATTGGGATATTTATCCGATATCATTGAGAATGTCAGACCAGGGTCGGATTTCGAGACATTATATCGGGATTATTCAGAACTGCCAAAAATCAGTTTTGATTATGCCGTAGTCGAAAATGCAGATTCGGTAGCGGTTGTGTCATACTCTGGAAAGTGGAAAGATTTGGGAACATGGAATACATTGACTGATGAACTGGATGAAAGGAATTATGGCAACGTTATATGCGAAGGTTCTGACAGTTCATATGTTATAAATGAATTGGGAATTCCAATAATCTGCATAGATGCAAAAAATCTTGTAGTTGTTGCCTCCCACGATGGCATATTAGTCTCCGACCGAAACCACAGCGAAAATTTAAAACATCTATTAGACAGGCTCCCATAATAATCTGATGAATTAATGGCATTGGTGCAAGTATATGCGGTTCGGAGATTCCACGCTACTAGCGGACATTTTAAACCCGCTACCATCAGTTTGGAAAGTTGATGCCCCAGAATTGAATGAACCTATATAAGTTATTGAAAATGGCTGTGGGGCGCGGATTGCCGCAGCCTGTCAAGTTAGTAGGGCTCGCTACCATGTTCAGATTGCGAAGGCGTACCGCAGGTGTATTCTTGGACCCGATACTGTCTTGCAATCTGCGTTGCAGGATGTGCTATTTCTCCGACACGGAAAAGCGAGCGTCGATGAAAGGCATCATGACCGACGAGGAACTGCAAATATGTGCCAAGGCACTGTTCCCCTACGCCATTAAACTTCAGATCGGTTGCGGAGCGGAACCCACGCTTTATCCCGACCTCGAAGGAATCATCAAGTCGGGTAGAAGTTACAACGTGCCGTACATCTCGCTAACCTCCAACAGTCAGTTGATCGGCAACGGAAAAGTCTCGCTGGAAACCTTGGTCCGCGCCGGACTCAACGAACTGACTCTGTCGCTCCATGGCACTACAAAAGAAATCTATGAGAACCTTATGCTTGGAGCAAGTTTCGACACCTTCAAGAAATTGACTGCGGAAATCGCCCGTGTCAAGAATCTATATCCCGACTTCAAACTACGCGTCAATTATACCGTCAATTCACTCAATGTGCATGACCTGAAGGGCAGTAAGTTCTGGGACCTGTGGCAGGATGGCGGAGAGCCGGACATAGTCCAACTGCGTCCCATCCAGAAAATAGGGAACACCGACTGGCAAGACTTTGATCCAAAACCGTTGGTTGAACTCTATGACTCTACAATCGGCGCAATAGTTGAAGAATGTCGCCGACGCGGAATAACCTGCCTTGCACCTAAGCGTGAACAAATCATGACCGTGGCCGGTGAACAGGACGGGACAGCCGCCATAATCGAGGACCTTACATATGTCTATGTCTCCCCCGGCGAATGCTACAAGGAGGATTTCAATCCCGCGAAGGAGAATTTTGCGGCATATCACAGGCGTCATCACACCGTCCGTAGACTCCTGACAGCCACATTCCGTCCCTCTTCCGCCCGTGCCAAGAACGTCAGCAAGAAACTGAACTACACCATTGAACAGTAGGGACATGATTTCAGTATGTTTCCTCCTAACCTCAGTCATGCCATAAGCATGACAATAATCCAAATTAACATCCCGAAGGGATGTCCGTACATTTGTCGGCGCAAACAGACGCGCTGCCTTCGCTAAATATCAATATGAATCTATATAAAAAATTCTTCAAACGGGCCATCGACGTTACCGCAAGCGGCTGTGCGCTGCTGGTGCTGTCAGTACCGTTGGCAGCAGTGACCGTCTGGCTGCACTTCGCCAACAAGGGTGCGGGGGCCTTCTTCTTTCAGGAACGACCAGGCAAGGACGGCAAGATCTTCAAGGTCGTGAAGTTCAAAACCATGACCGATGAACGCGATGCCAATGGCAAATTGTTGCCGGATGCCGACCGTCTTACCAAAGTAGGCCGCTTTGTCCGCTCCACCTCCATTGACGAACTACCTCAGTTGTGGAATGTGTTCAAGGGAGATATGTCTTTAATAGGACCGAGACCTCTGTTGGTGCAGTATCTCCCCCTCTATTCCCCCGAACAAGCCAGGCGTCATGAGGTGCGCCCTGGCATCACCGGCTGGGCTCAGTGTCATGGACGCAATGCCATCTCATGGAAGAAGAAATTTGAACTTGACGTATGGTACGTTGACCATATATCTTTCGCAACCGATTGCAAGGTAATCTGGACCACCATCCAGAAAGTCCTGAAACGCGCCGACATCTCCCAGGAGGGTGAGGCCACAATGGAAGCCTTCAACGGCAATAATTAATTCAATGCACAGAAAATGAAAGATATAGCAATATATGGCGCAGGCGGCCTCGGTCGCGAGGTTGCCGCTGTTTTACCTCGACTCACGTACTGCAATCCGGAAGGGTGGAATCTTATCGGTTTTTTTGACGATGGCTGCAAATCTGGCGATCAGATAGGAAATTTCGGTACGATTTTAGGTGGAATAAACGAACTTAACAACTGGCCAGAACAGATAGGTATTGCCCTTGCTTTCGGAGAGCCAGCCACCATCAAAGCGGTTCGCAATAAAATCACAAATCCTCTGATAAGTTTTCCCAATCTTATCAATCAGAATTTCGATGTCACTGATCCGGATACACTTTCCATCGGAGAAGGGAACATCATTCAAGGCAATTGTATAGCTACAACATCTGTCCACATTGGAAATTTTAATTTATTGAACGCCTCTATAACCTTGGGACATGATGTAACCGTAGGAGATTACAACGTCTTCATGCCAGGCTGCCGCATATCAGGCGAAGCAAATATCGGTTCTGGATGTCTTTTCGGGGCCATGTCGTTTGTAAAACAACAACTGACAGTTCCGGATGGAGTACGCCTGAGTCCATTATCAGCATTATTAACAAAACCTAAACCCAATTCTACGTATATTGGCAATCCTGCCAAACGTATGTGTTTTTGACAATCAGCACTAATAAAATCATATAATATGGAACTTAAAGAATTCGTAGAGAAATTCGCCGAGCAGTTCGACGAAACCGATCCCGCAGACATCACGGCTGCGACAAACTTCCGCGACCTTGAGGAGTGGTCCTCGCTCATCGGTCTATCCGTAATCGCAATGGTCGACGAGGAGTACGATGTAACACTCCGTGGTGACGACATGCGCAAGGCCAACACTGTGGAGGAGCTGTTTGAAATCGTTAAGGGCAAGCAGTGATGAAATTCAACCCACTGACAATCGAAGGTAAGACCATCGTTGTCACAGGCGCGGCATCCGGTATCGGGCGGCAGTCGGCAATAGACTTCGCCCATGCCGGGGCCAATCTTGTATTGCTGGACCTCAACGCCGAGGCTCTCGAAGCCACTAAACAGGAATGCCTTGGGGCTGGCGTCAAGTGTTTCGCCCGCGGCTGCGACCTGACCGAGGCATCATCATTGCCTGCAATCATTGAAGAGGCCGTCGCCGAAGTCGGGCCGATCAATGGTCTTCTGCATGCCGCTGGAATCGAGAAAACACTGCCGTTTAACAAATTGTCATCCGAGGATTATCTGCGCATCTATGCCATCAATGTGGTCAGCGCAATGAACCTTGTCTCTATCATCTCAAAAAAGAAATTCAGAGGCGAAGGTGCCAAGTATGTACTAATCGCATCAATCACGGCACTGGTGGGTAGACCTGGAGTAAATGCTTATGCAGCGTCAAAAGGGGCCCTGATTTCAGCCGTTAAGACAATGGCATTGGAACTGGCGCCTAAAGGCATAAATATAAACTGCATATCCCCTGGTACAATACTCACGCCATTAATGCAGAAAATGATGGATTCATTGTCGGAGGAGCAACGGGAAGAACGCAAAGCAGGCTTTCCTCTCGGACTTGGACGGCCCGACGACATTGCCTCAACCGCAATGTTCCTGATGAGTGATGGCGCACGATGGATCACCGGTCAAAACATAGTTGTTGACGGCGGTTATACATCAAGATAAAACCTGTTTCAATGGAATACAATCCTTTCTCATTGTCCGGTAAGACAATACTCATCACAGGAGCCTCGTCCGGAATCGGCAAGGCAGTTGCTATTGAATGTTCAAAAGCCGGGGCCAGAACAATACTGACCGCAAGGAATACCGAGCGTCTGAAGGAAGTTCATTCCCTGTTGGCGGACCACGACGGCCAGCCGCCATTCATAGAGGCCGACTTAAGCACTGATGAAGGAATAGAAACGCTTGTCTCGCAATGTCCTAAACTGGACGGAGCGTTCATCAACGCGGGAATATCGATAAATGTACCAATCGCGTTCATCAACCGCGAGAAACTGACTGAGATATTCGACATAAACACATTTGCCCCGATACTGTTGACGCGTTCGTTGGTCAAGGCCAAGAAACTCAATAAGGGTGCATCTCTGGTATATACTTCATCCGTCTCAGGCAACAATACGGTGACGGTGGCACACGAGATGTACTCGGCGACTAAGACCGCCATCACCGGTTTCATGCGCAACACTGCGCTTGATCTCGCTCCCAAACATATCAGGGCGAACGCCATCAACCCTGGAATGGTGAACACTCCCATGGTCCACAGCGGCAAGTACAGTGACGAGCAACTGCAGAAAGACATGGACAATTACCCGTTGAAACGCTTCGGCGAGCCGGAAGAAGTAGCGTACGCCGTGATATATCTGCTGTCGGACGCGTCTGCCTGGGTTACCGGACATTCATTGGTAATCGATGGCGGCTTAACCTTGAAATAAATGAATCATGCCTTTTTTTAAATTCAACAATATAAAGATAGCCGGAATGGCCGCAGCTGTTCCTACCGAGCGGGTGGATGTTAGCAGTTACGGAGAGACATTCGGCGAGGAGTATGTCGCCAAGTTCTCCGAATCCACCGGAATAAAGGAATTCAGGAGAACCAAGGAACATCAGACGGCATCAGACCTGTGTTACGCAGCAGCCGAGAAAATCATAGAGAAAAAACATCTAAATCGTGAGGAAATCGGGTTGTTGATATTTGTGGCACATTCCACAGACTACCGCAGACCTGCCACTGCCTGTGTATTACACAACCGTCTCAGTCTATCCAAAGATTGCGCGGCATTTGATATTGCGTTGGGATGCTCGGCTTTCGTCTATGGACTGCAAACGGCTGCATCCATGATGGCATCCTCTGATATCAATAAGGCTTTGCTGCTTGTTGGCGAATCCTTAACGAAAATGGTGAACCCGCACGACAAGTCTGTCACAATGCTGTTCGGTGACGGTGGCGCAGCTATTCTATTGGAAAAGACCTCGGAACCGGAGCAAATACAAGGACTGCTAAAAACCGATGGAACTGGCTACAGGGCTATCATAGCGCCAGCCGGAGGTTTCCGTAACCTAAACGCAACGACACAGGAATTCACTTGGCCTGACGGAAATGTTCGATCCCTCTATAATACCACCATGCAAGGTGAAGACGTGTTCGCATTCACAATCTCCGCTGTGCCGAAGACAATCAAGGAATTCCTCGCAAAAACAGGCACCACCGTGGATGATTATGACTGCCTTGCATTCCATCAGGCAAACCAATTCATCCACAAGATGCTCTGCAAGAAACTGAAAGCAGACAATACGAAGATGCCTCTGTGCCTCGACCGATACGGAAACACCTCGGCGCCTGCGATTCCTTTAGTGATATGCGACAGATATGGCTCAATTGACTCAAACAAAAATGTCAAATTCCTGATGTGCGGTTTCGGTGTGGGTCTGTCATGGGGCGTCTGCTCCGCCCCCATCAATGTCAATGATATCTATCCCATAATCGATACTGACGAAATATTTGAGGAGGGCATTATCAACTCACCTGAGGATTTTCAGAAATGAAAGACGACAAGAGAAAGTTCAGAGGCTTGGAGATAGCCATGGACAACATCCGCATAGAAGAACAGTTACTGCCTGATGGCGAGACCCTTGAAGGAATGCCGTCAGGCAATCAGCCATTCTTCAAGAAATATGGATTCAAGGTATCGGAAGTTTTCTCAGCCATCTATGAGAAAGCCGGTTGCCCGAAAGATGAACGATACATCCCAGCAAGTCTGTATTTCTATTACATCAGTCCATACCTTATGAACATGAACATGACCATGTCATGTGTTGATAAGAATTCGTATGAGCAGCGATTTCCCAATGTGAGACAGCCGGAAACAATCCTGCACAACATCAACGGCAAGTTCTGTAACCAACTGGGGGGGGTGATAGTTAGCAGACATGATGCGATAAGGCTTCTGACTGAAGAACCTGAATTCATAATCAAACCTGCCATAGAGTCTGGTCGTGGACGTGATGTCATGATGGTAAGGGGTAATAAATCCCCAGATGAGATTTCGGAAATCCTCAGCACTTTCGGTTCTGACTACATAATACAGAAAGTCCTCCACCAACATGCAGACCTGGCAAAATTGAATCCGACTTCCCTGAACACCTGTAGGGTATATACCTATCTACCAATAGGTTCTACGGAACATGTCGTACTTGGTGCCGCAGTCAGATTCGGCGGAGAAGGTGCCTACCGCGATAATGCATGTACAGGCGGAGGATTCTGCAAAGTCAATACCGACGGATCTGTTGAAGATAAGATATGCCAGTACAGATTCTGGGGACGCAGAAGCCTTAGAGAAGAAAAGAACATTTCTAATCTCGTCTTTCCCTCCTTTGACAAAGTCATCAGAACTTGTCTGGAATCCCATAAGTCGCTGCCTTATATGGACCTTGTCGGATGGGATATAGCGGTGTCGGAAGATGGAACTCCTGTCTTGATTGAACTTAATCAGTATCCGGACTGCGAGTTCATCCAATTATTCAACGGTCCGATGTTCGGGGAATATACAGATGGTTTACTTAATGCCATTAAGGACAACGACACACGATTCGTTACTGTGGCAAAGAGATCGTTTCCTAACCTGTCGAGCCATCACGATTACAATTTCGAGATCGGCAAACAATACTCTATATGAAAGACCTTCTTAAGATTTCATTTGCCGGTGACATCATGTGTCTCAAGGAGCAGATTAAAAGTGTCGGAAATACTCAAGATATAGCCGACACTTTCAACTATGCCCTCGATGCTGTCAGACCGTTTTTCAAAGACTCCGACTATGTAATCGGCAATCTTGAAACTCCAGTGTGTAGCGAGCCTTTATCAGATGCCGAGATCTGTTTCAATACACCTGTAGAATTTGTCAATTCCGTGTATAGGTGTGGATTCGATTTCGTATCAACCGCAAACAACCATTGTCTTGACCGAAATATAAAAGGAATCGATGAGACGATTGACAATATCGAAGCTACGGGATTGGAGCATAGCGGAACATATAAGACAAAAGAAGATTCTGAGACTATATTCATCAAGGAATTGGATGGAATCCGTATAGCCATAATCTGCGCCACATTCGGAACCAATTCCGAATATAACGGCATCCTGTTATCAGAAAACGAATCCTACAAAGTGGATTTATTAAAGAAACAGAACAAGCCTGCCCGTGCCAGATTCAATCCCAAAGGAGATGAGGGAAGAAAGATTATTGTAGACAACGTAAGTTCCGCTGCCATTACCAACAGAAATAATCTGCAGTATACCGACAAGTTGCTGTCTAAAATAAGGAAAGCCAAGCAGATGGCTGATATAGTGATAGTCATGCCACATATAGGTGGTCAATATAACCCGGCTCCTGGAACGTATACCAAATATATAGCAGACGCTATAGCCGCAGAGAATCCTTCCATAATTGTCGCCGGCCATCCCCATGTACCATTAAGGGCAGAAATCATCAACAATGTGTTCACTGCCTATAGTCTTGGTAATTTCTGTTTTACACCTGGGGTAGGATATTTCATACCCAATGTACTGGCGGAATATGGCATTGTTCTTCACACATATTGGGACAAAGAAACAAAGACATTAGCAAAAGCGACATTCTCTGTTGTTGTAAATACGATTGACGACAATGGCATTGCTGTAACCCTTCCTGTGCAGGAACTATATTCCCGGCTGCAATCAGCCATTGACAAAGACCGTCTTCTGATGGAGAATGAAGCTGTTGTGAATCGTTTTGTAGGTGGCCGTAGCAGAGTCCCCATCCAGGATGAGTATGATTTCCGTTGAATCACATATCAATAGACTGTTCAATTCGGTATCATATCGAGTTGGAAATGCTATTGTTGATGCGGGCGACGTATGGGATAGTTTCAATAGTTTGGACATCATTTTATTGACCCATGCGCATTTTGATCATATATATGGATTAAAGGATTTTCTCAAAATAAATCCCGAGGTCCGGATATATACAAATGCCATGGGAAAGGAAATGTTGTTGAATTCCCGTAAGAATCTTTCACTATATCATGAAACTCCATTTCAACTCGATTCAGATAGCAATATTGTCGTAATTAATGATGGAGATGTCGTTGACATCGGCAACGGATTAACAGTTAAAGCGGTATATACTCCAGGTCATAATGCAAGTTGCATCACTTGGATATGCGACGATTTGATCTTTACTGGAGATTCGTTGATACCCGGTGTAAAGACCGTTACGAATCTACCGGGAAGCGACAAGCATGCAGCGTCAGATAGCGAGAATCTGATTAAAACCCTTGCCGTTGGAAAAAATATTTGTCCAGGGCACTATTTAACACCTGTCTCTTATACACATCTCCGAGCCCACGAGACTACGCTGCATCTCG
>ENA-OYXU01000596-OYXU01000596.1-human-gut-metagenome-genome-assembly--contig:-NODE-596-length-13998-cov-5.481317_pt1 | contig 13998 bp, 11 predicted proteins | sample MGYA00243243_ERZ653435 | MGnify/ENA primary metagenome ERZ653435 (study PRJEB26926, sample SAMN06165113) | human gut metagenome | biome: ENVO:00009003; feature: ENVO:2100002; material: ENVO:00002003... | reverse complement strand
AGATGCAGCGTAGTCTCGTGGGCTCGGAGATGTGTATAAGAGACAGATCTACGAGAAGCAGATATCGCAGGAGCAGCTCGACAAGCTGGCCGACATGATTCAGGCACCCCACCACGACGCGTCGGAACTGGGGTACATACAGAACAAGCCCCTCGTGTGGGAGAACGAGTGCACACGCCACAAGCTGCTCGACATCGTGGGCGACCTGGCACTCATAGGCAAGCCCATCAAGGGCCGCATCATAGCCACACGCCCCGGCCACACCATCAACAACAAGTTTGCGCGCCACATGCGCAAGGAGATACGCAAGCACGACGTGCAGGCCCCCATCTACGACCCCAACGACACGCCCGTGATGGACGTCAACCGCATACGCGAGCTGCTGCCCCACCGCTACCCCATGCAGCTGGTTGACAAGGTGATAGCCCTCGGGGCCACAAGCATAGTGGGCGTGAAGAACGTGACGAGCAACGAACCCTTCTTCCAGGGGCACTTCCCGCAGGAGCCCGTCATGCCGGGCGTGCTGCAGATAGAGGCCATGGCACAGTGCGGCGGACTGCTCGTGCTCAACACCGTGGAGGAGCCGGAGCGCTGGTCGACATACTTCATGAGGATAGACGACGTGAAGTTCCGCCAGAAGGTGGTGCCGGGCGACACGCTCATCTTCAAGGTAGCCCTGCTGGCACCCGTGCGCCACGGCATATCGTCGATGCGCGGCTACGTGTTCGTGGGCGACCACGTGGTGTCAGAAGCCACATTCACGGCACAGATAGTGAAGAACAAGTGACGGCAGAGGCCCGGACAAAGCGAAAAAACATGATTTTCCACCCAAACAAGACATCAAAATGAACCAGATAAGCCCCATGGCATACGTAGACCCGGAGGCCAAACTCGGTGACAACAACATCATCGGCCCCTTCTGCTACATAGACCGTAACACCGTAATAGGTGACAACAACAAATTCTACAACAACGTCACCGTGCACACGGGAGCGCGCATAGGCAGCAACAACGAGTTCTTCCCCGGTGCAAGCATAAGCACCAAGCCGCAGGACCTCAAGTTCCGCGGCGAGGAGACCCTCTGCGAGATAGGCGACAACAACAGCATACGCGAGAACGTGACCATCAGCCGCGGAACGGCAAGCAGGGGGACAACCAAGGTAGGCTCCAACAACCTGCTGATGGAGAACATGCACGTGGCGCACGACTGCGTGCTGGGCAGCGGACTCATCATAGGCAACTCGACGAAGTTTGCCGGAGAGGTGACCGTAGAGGACAACGCCATCATCAGCGCCGTGGTGCTCACCCACCAGTTCTGCCGCATAGGCGGATATGTGATGATACAGGGCGGATGCCGCTTCAGCCAGGACATACCGCCGTACATCATAGCCGGAAAGGAGCCAACACGCTACTGCGGAATAAACATCATCGGACTGCGCCGCAGGGGATTCAGCAACGAGACGATAGAGACCATACACGACACCTACCGCACCATCTATGCCAACGGCATAATAAAGGACGGCATACAGGAGGCACGGGCAAAATATCCCGGCAGCAAGGAAGTGGAATACATCTGCTCGTTCATAGAAAACTCTAAGCGCGGCATCATACGCTGATGAAGAAAACGCTTGTTGTCATCACAGGCCCCACGGCCGTGGGCAAGACCGCACTGTGCATGGACATAGCGCGGCACTACGGCATACCGATAATAAACGCCGACTCGAGGCAGATATACCGCGGCATGAAGATAGGCACGGCCGCACCCACGGCAGAGCAGCAGCGGGAGGTGAAGCACTACTTCACGGGCTCGCTCGACCTGGCCGACTACTACAACGCGTCGATGTACGAGCAGGAGGTGACACGCCTGCTGCCGCGGCTCTTCGCCGAAAGCAGAGACGGCATGGCCCTGCTCAGCGGCGGCTCGATGATGTACATAGACAGCGTGTGCAACGGCATCGACGACATACCCACCATCAGCGACGAGACACGCGCCACGATGAAACGGAGGATGGCCGAAGAGGGGTTCGAACGGCTGTGCGAAGAACTGCGCCTGCTCGACCCCGAATACTACGCGCTGGTGGACAGGAAAAACCCGCGCCGCGTAATCCACGGACTGGAGATATGCCACCAGACGGGAAAGACGTACACCTACTTCCGCAAGAGGGAGAAAAAGCCACGCCCGTTCGACAACATAGTGAAGATAGCCCTCAACAGACCGAGGGAGGAACTCTACGGACGGATAAACAGCAGGGTGGACGCCATGGTGGCCGAAGGGCTCGCGGAAGAGGCAAGGGCACTCTACCCCCACAGAGAACTAAACTCGCTGAACACGGTGGGCTACAAGGAGATGTTCGAATACATCGACGGCAACTGCACCCTGGAAGAGGCCGTGGAACGCATAAAGGGCAACACGAGGCGCTACGCGCGCAAGCAGCTGACATGGTTCAGGCGCGACGAAGGCGTGACGTGGTTCTGTCCGGACAACAAAGATGAAATAATGGATTATATCTCTCAAAGCTTATGAGCAACAATTCAGACAATAACGGGAAAAGCGGAAAGGCAGGGCGCCTGCTCAGCTCCTTCACCGGAATATTCAGTAAGGCATGGAACTGGTACAAGGGCATCTTCTGCGGACGGCCATGGTACATAAAGATAGTATCGGGTGTGTGCTCGCTCATTGTCTTCTTCATCCTGTACCTGCTCGCCGTAGACTTCAACTTCCTGTGGCTATTCGGAAAGTCGCCCACCATAGAGGACATCAAGACAGCCGAGACGAGCGAGGCGTCGGAACTGTACAGTGCCGACGGCGTGCTGATAGGCAAATACTTCAGCGAAAACCGCACACCGGTGGCCTACGAAGACGTGAACCCCATATTCTGGAAGACTCTGATATCGACAGAAGACGAACGTTTCTACAGCCACTTCGGAGTTGACGTGAAGGGCATCTTCGCAGCAGGCAAGGACTATCTGGTGCACCACGACGCACGCGGGGCATCCACACTGACACAGCAGCTCGTGAAGAACATGCTCAAGGCACGCACCGACTACCCGGTGGGACCGCTGGGAAAGGTGCCGGGGCTTAACATGCTGATAATGAAGACGAAGGAGTGGATAACCGCAGTAAAGATTGAATGTTATTTCGACAAGAAGGAGATACTGACGATGTACGCCAACACCGTCGACTTCGGCTCGAACGCCTTCGGCATCAAGACGGCCTGCAAGACATACTTCGGCAACACCCCAAAGGACCTGAGGGCCGAACAGGCGGCAGTGCTCGTGGGCATGCTCAAGGCCACCACCTACTACAACCCGAAGATAAACCCCAAGAACAGCCTGCGGCGGCGCAACATCGTGCTCAACAACATGCAGAGCCACGGGGTGATAACCAAGGCCGAATGTGACTCGCTGACGCAGCTGCCCATCACCCTCGACTACAGCGTGGAGAACAACTACGACGGACAGGCGCTCTACTTCCGCGAGGCCGTGGCCAACGAGCTGAGGGAATGGCTGAAGGAAAACGGCAAGGACCTCTACCGCGACGGTCTGAAGATATACACAACCATAGACACCCGCATGCAGAAGTACGCCGAGGAGGCCGCCCGCAAGCAGATGATGCAGGTGCAGCGCAACTTCAACAACCACTGGGGCAACACCAACCCGTGGCAGGACGAAAGGCATGTGGAGATACCCAACTTCATAGAGAACCTGGCAAAGAAGCTGCCGGTGTACAAGTATCTCTCCGGCAAGTATGACGGCAACACCGACTCCATCGACTTCTACCTGAACAAGCCGCACCGTGTGAAGCTGTTCGACTACGAGAAGGGAACGGTGGAAAAGGAGATGAGCACGATGGACTCGATACGCTACATGGAGCATTTCATGCACTGCGGATTTGTGGCCATGGAGTCGGAAACGGGTCATGTGAAGGCATGGGTGGGCGACATCGACTTCGAGACGTGGAAGTACGACAAGGTGACGGCCATGCGGCAGCCCGGCTCGACGTTCAAGCTCTTCGTATACGCCGAGGCCATGAACCAGGGACTCACACCGTGCGACCGCCGCGTCGACTCGTACTTCAGCATGAAGGTGTACGACAGCAAGAAGAAGGAGGAGGTGACATGGGCGCCGACAAACGCCAACGGCTACTTCACCGGCGACTCGATGCCGCTGAAGGCGGCTTTCGCACAGAGCATAAACTCGGTGGCCGTGAAGCTGGGCCAGGAGGTAGGCATAGAGAACATTGTGAACACAGCCAAGGCAATGGGCATAAAGAGCAAGCTCGACCCCACCCCGTCGCTGGCTCTCGGGGCAAGCGACGTCAACCTGCTCGAACTGGTGAACGCCTACGCCACGGCCGCCAACAACGGCAAGATGCACGAGCCGGTGCTCGTGACACGCATCGTCGACCGCAAGGGCAACGAGATATACACGGCTCCCACCGAACAGATACAGGCACTGCCCGAAAAGAGCGCGTTCCTCATGCAGAAGCTGCTCATGGGCGGCATGCGCGAGCCGGGCGGAACGAGCATGAGCCTGTGGCGCTATGTTGGCAAATATGCCGACACCGAGTTCGGCGGAAAGACGGGCACGTCGAACAACCATTCCGACGCCTGGTTCGTGGGCGTTAGCCCGAAGCTGGTGGCGGGAGCATGGGTTGGCGGCGAATACCGCTCGATACACTTCCGCACGGGGCAGCTCGGACAGGGCAGCCGCACGGCACTGCCCATCTGCGGCTACTTCTTCGAGTCGGTGCTGGGCGACCCCGCGTTCCAGAAGTATCACGGCAAGTTCGGCGGACCGGGTGACGACGTGAAGTACGAGATGTACAACTGCGCAAGCTACTATCAGCGCAGAGACAGCGACAGCATAGCCTCCGACAGCATACCCACACCAGATCTGGACGCCATTGAACTGAACGAAGGCGGACAGCATGCCACCGAAAACGATGACGCGACGTTGTCACCCACCCCATCGGAACAGATGAACGGCGAAGCCGCTTTTTAATTACTAATTATTAATTTTTAATTATTAATTATTTTCCGATGCTTTTCGTTTTCTCAGGAACAGGAAACACACGGTGGGCGGCAGAGACCATCGGCAAGATAACAGGTGAGACACTGCTGTCGATACCCGACGAACTAAGGAGGGGCGACTGCCGCTACACGCTGGCGGAAGGCGAGCGGCTGGGCTTCTGCTTCCCCGTGCACGGCTGGCAGCCGCCACGCATTGTGCGCGAATTTATCAGAAAGATGACCGTAAGCAATGCCGGAGGACACTACTGTTTCGCCCTCTGCACATGCGGCGACACTGTGGGCGACACGATGACGATACTGAACAAGGAGCTGGCACGGCACGGCTTGAAGGCCACGGGACAGTTTTCGATAGTGATGCCAGAGTCGTACGTGTGCCTGCCGTTCATGTACACCGACACCGAAGAGCGGGAGCGGGAGAAGATAGACGCCGCCGGAAAGCTGCTCAAAGAGATAGGCCGCATGGTAGTGTCGCGTGAAGCCGATACTGCAACGCTCGTGAAAGGTGCCACGCCGAGGCTCTATTCATACGTGATAGGACGTTACTTCAACAGCAGGATGATAACCGACAAGCCGTTCACGGTCAGCGACGAGTGCATAAAGTGCGGCCTGTGTGCCGAGGTGTGCCCCACGGGCGACATAACGGGAGGCCGGGGAAGCAGCCCCGAGTGGAAGCACGACGGCAGCTGCACATGCTGTCTGGCATGCTACCACCACTGTCCGGTGCATGCCATCAACTACGGCAAACGCACAAAAAACCGCGGACAATACTACTTCAGGAAAAACCGGGACAGCGGCAATATATGAATATTGCACAAAATAAAAATACAGACACAAAACAATGTAGGGACATATTCTTGTATTTGTCCGTCAAGAAGTCATTTAATATCAACATGATATAAGACGGACAAATACAAGAATATGTCCATACCAAGCACCGTTTAACCATTTTGATACAGCTCCCACGATGAACAGTCAAAATGCCAACGGGTTATGCGAATACGAACATCACCGAATTGTACAGTTGCACAATGAGGATATAGAAGAGAAAAAACGGTGCCGACATGCCTATGCCGGCGCACACTGACTTGTATACATCGACGATACTGCGGAAACGGGCGGAAACGATGCCGTAGACAACAGACAGGAACGTAACGCCAAAGGCACACACAGGCACCGCCGACGAGCTGAACGGCGACGGAAACAGACTGCCCGAGACACTGCGCAGCACGGCATGGGGTATGAAAGACAAAAGGGCAAAGGCCGCGGCGTACACCACCATGAGCATACAGACAAGCCTGATGGCTATGCGCTCGCGGTAGCGCAGACGCCCGACGGAACGCAATGCCTGCCCCAACCCGCTCACGCGGAAACAGCCCGCCGCTGTCGCGACAAGAAGAATCCACACCAGCACCGGCCCGGCCAGCATGTCGGCAAAGCCGCCGAAAAACCATCTTATCCCCTCACCGCCAAGCATACTCCTTATGCCGCTGCCGGGCAGAAGCACACTGAATATCCATGAGGCAGTGACAAGCACAACCTCAAGTATGCCCAGCACGAGGGCGGCGTATGCCAATATCCTATTCTTCATCGGCCTCGAGACTGTCAATGTCGAGTATGTGCAGCTCGAAGGCACGCACCACGAGGCGCGTGGCGTTGACGCCACAGCCTCCGTTGCCATCGGGGAACAGTTTCTGCACCAGTTCGTTCTGACGCTTCTCCAGACTCTTCACACCGAAGGGCATGCCCCGCAGTCCGGCTATCTGCTCCTTGGTGTAGCCCAGGGCAAGGTGGCGGAGCAGACGCTCGTCGTACTCGTCTATCTCATAATGCACGAAGGCTTCCTGACGTGCGAAGCTGTTGCCGACGGAACGCTTGAAGTGTTCCACTATCTTCTGCAGTATCGGTTGGTTGAAAACAAGGCGCTTGCCCTCCATCACACTGCGCACATCGCCGCGCGTGAGCAGCTCGCCGCTCTTCAAAATAATGCCGTCGGCACCGGCATCGAGCACGTCGACCCACAGCTTTTCGTTGAGTATCTCACCCGTAAAGATGAGCACTTTCACATCAGGATATCCGTCTTTGGTGTGGCGGCAAATCTCCACGCCTATGGTGGTGGAGCCGCCGAGACCGAGGTCGAGCAGCACCATGTCGGGCACTTCACGCTTCATCAGCTGCCAATAGGCGGTTTCACTGTCGGCCGTACCTATTATGTCGGCCTCGGGGATGTCACTGCGTATGATGCCTTCGGTGCCCTTCAGCTCCAGCGGCACGTCTTCAACTATTATTATCTTGAATCGTTCCATAATCACTGTTGTTGTATATTGTTAGTCATAATGTCGTTATACATGCCGTGGCAACACTATCCTCACCGTAGTTCCGCCATCACCCGCCGCTGCCTGTATGCCGCACCCGCGTCTGCCGGCAGCCTCGGAATGGTCGCGCACTATCTGGCGGCAAAGCAGATAGGGGATGTTGTCGGCCGAAGGGGCGAACAGCAGGGCGGCCGTTCGGGCATCGTGGCGGAGACCTGTCATAAGGACGGTGAACAGCAGGTATCTGTCATCCTTTGGTTCCACGGTGACGGCAAGCGGGCGGCGCCCGTTCTGCCTGCCGAGTATTTCAAAAAGATACTCGAGCAGATGGCGGTTGCCGAGCACACGGAGCCCCTCGCCCGCACCGGCCACTATGCCGCCGACGGGCACGGGGGCCAACGCTATCTTTACGCGCACAGTCTGGCGCACGGCCTGCCGGCACAACATGGTGTATATGTCACGGTAGTACGCCACCAGCTCGGTCATGGCACCCAAATCGATGTCGGCCTCATTCACCAGGCGGTTTATCCTGCCGGGATAATACATCGTTTCGTGCTTCAGGGCGGAGAGACAGTTGTCGAGCACCGAATTGGTGACATGCAGGTTGTTGTATTCGTATTCCGCCTTGCGGCACTCATCTTCGGCCAGTTCGATGGTGGCGGAACGGTCTATGCGCGACGATATGTCATCGTAGAGGGCACGCACAATGCGGTCTACAATATCCTGCAACTCGGCAGGATACTGGTCGTGTACGAGAGGTTCCATACGTTTCAGCTTCTCCGCAGGGTCGGTGTTGTCGAGAAGAATGTCGTTGACGGTCTTCACGCGCTCCACGCAGAACCGGTAATAGAGCCGGTGGCGGTAGTAGAGAAGATAGTAGGCGGGCAGTATGGCGATGAGGACAATGACAAGCATGATGATGGCAATGGTCTTGTTGGTCTGCGACTGCTGCATCGTACGGCAGTAATCCGCCAGAGTGTTGTCGGCCGACATCTCCTTGAAAAGCTGTGTGTAGGCCCTGTTGTTGTAGGCATAGCGGTGCCAGCGGTGCAGGGCGAGAGCCGCCACGGCACTCTCGTTGCGTATGTCGAGTATGATGTTGTAGTTGGTGGGCAGGCTGTCATGAAACCATTTTATCTCCGGAATGGCTACAGACAGGTCTCCTTCCGGCTGCATCAGGCATGTGCCGGCGGGATGGAGCGACAGATAATGGCGGTTGAGATAGTGGAGGCATGAGTCGGCAAAGAGCATCGTCTTTTCGTAAGTGCCGTCAATATTTGAAAAATAGGCGCTGTCGGCATACATCTTTGCACGCGGGAGATTGCCGTCCACCACCCTGCCGGACACACCTGCCGAGGCCGTGACAGACAGCAGCACCGCCAACGCACGTGCAACGCCGCGCGGCAGGCGGAAGAAGAACCTGCTGCCACACCCCGGTTCACTCTCGGCCGAGAGTTTGCAGACACTGAAGATACGGCTAATCTTGCGGTATTTCTCCATTATTCCGCGACAGTTCATAAGTCCGAAACCATGTCCGTTGTACACCTTATTGCTGAATATGTCCTGAAGCTGTCCGGCCGACATGCCGCAGCCGGTGTCTTCTACGGATACCTCAACATATCCGTCACCTTCAGCCGCGCTTATCCTCACCCTGCCGCCACGTGGCGTGAACTTGCGTGCGTTGTCGGCAAGGGTGTTTATCATGAACAATGTGAGCACCCTGTCGGCCTTTACCCAAGCCGCTGTGGCATCTACGTCAAGCTGCAGGCACGACATGACAAAGCCCGTACGGCTCCGTGCCACGATGTCGAACAGCGGCTGGAGCGGGAAGCTTTCTATATGCAGGTCGATACGTCCGTTATGCAACTGTATCCAATGGGTGAGCACATTGTTGTATTCGTCTATCTTGCCGGCAAGCTCGGCAATGTAAACATAGCGTTCGGAACGCTTCTGCGAATCTTCGTTGCGTGAAGAGAGCAGACGCACTTCGTTTATTATACGGTCGATGAGGGGGATGACACTGCCCGCGAGCGACACCTTGGCACGGTTGTCAAGGCACCGGCGCTCACCGTCACGCACACGCATCTGCCGCAATGTCAGGGCCTCGTGCATCTCTTCCATACGCTCTTCAAAACGCGACTTCTGCACGACATTCGTCTCCTGCCACTCACGCAAAGGTTCGAGAAGACGGTCCATCGGCCACTTGCTCCGGCGCTTCCTGTTGAGATAAAAGAAGAGACAGAGCAGAAAAACAAGCAGGAAGATGGCCGTGACTACAGCAACAATCATGACGTTGAGCTGTGCGGATGCCCTGTCGAGCATCTCTGCACGCGACTCGAGATATCTGTCCTGGCGTGTCTTCTCCTGAAGATCGAGGTAGATATTGCGGTTGTAGTCGCTCGACGGTTTGTCGTTGACGGCCGAATAAGCCACACTGAGCTGCTCGCGTATGCTCGCCACAAGGTCGGGAGCCTGATATATTTTTTTGTTTTCCAAAGCCTTGTCAAGCTGCTCCAGTGCCGGCATGTAGTCGCCGCTCTCCATGAACGACGAGGCAAGGGTGCGGCGGGCACCGGCTATCTGATAGACATCACCGTACTCACGGAACAGCTGCAGGGCACGGCCGGCCATCCATCCTGCCAACATATCGTCGCCGACAGTGTCGGGACGCACAAACTTCATGGCGAGAGCGTTGTCTGACAACAGCAGGTCACGTGTATCACGCGACATGAGGTGCTCCGACATTGCCTCGAGAGTGTTGGCCTCGAAGAATGTATAACCGTACTGCACCGACAGAAGATAGCACCGCATGAGACTCTCGAACTCTTTCTTCACCACTTCTGTCTGGGTGCCTCCGGTAACAATTCCCCCGGAACCCACATTATACAGATAGCTGAGATACTGGGCGGTGTCGCGCCGTATCTCGCCGTCAGCGTCTATCCGTTGCAATGCTTCTGCCGACGAACGCTCCAGACCGACATAATAATAGTATATGGAATTGACGATGGAGAACTCGGTCTCGGCATATACCAGCCGCCCGTAAAGTCGTGGCGGCAACACGGCACGCTCTTCGTTGATGCGCTTCAGGCGGCCGGCGGCACGCTCGCAATAATCATAAAACTCCTTGTTGCGCGACATTCTCTGGCAAAGACGCATCTGCTGCACGTCGCTGACAAGCAGCTCCACCTGGTTGTCGGTATACGACCCTACACCATCGAGCAGCTTCTTAGCCTTGTCATAGTCCATGCGGGCAATGCTGACGAAAGCCATATTGTTGACAGCCTCGGCACGGCCGTCACCGTAACGGCCGGACATGGCATAGGCCTTGCGGGCGTATGCTTCCGCCGAATCGAGATTGCGGTAGTGACAGGCGTATGAAAAAGAATTCAGCTCGTCCACCTGACGCCTATCGGTATGTGAACAGGCTGAAAGGAACAAAAGGTTCCAAAGGCATAACAACAAGCCCTTGAAACCTTTTGATACCATCGTTTTATCCGCGTGCCTTAGCAATGTAACCAAGAGCCTCAACACACTTGTCGGTGATTGCCTGCCAGTTTTCGGCTGCAATGACATCCTTCGGGAACAGCTTCGAACCCATACCGACGCAATATACACCGGCCTTTATCCATGATGTGAGGTTGGCCTCGTCGGGAGACACGCCACCCGTAACCATCAGCTTCGACCACGGCATGGGAGCCATAAGACCCTTAACAAGGTTCGGACCGAGCACATCGCCGGGGAATATCTTGCACAGGTCGCAGCCGGTCTCCTGAGCCGCACCCACCTCCGACACGCTGCCGCAGCCGGGAGTGTAGGCAACAAGACGGCGGTTGCAAATCTTTGAAATCTCGGGATTGAACAGCGGACCCACAACGAAGCAGGCACCGAGCTGGATGTAAAGGGCTGCCGTAGCGGGATCAACAACAGAACCTACACCGAGGGCAAGCTCGGGGCACTCCTTTGCCGCAAACTTTACAACCTCTTCAAACACTTCGTGGGCGAAATCGCCGCGGTTGGTGAACTCGAATGCGCGCACGCCACCGTCGTAACAAGCCTTGACCACCTTCTTTGCCACCTCAGCATCCTTGTGGTAGAACACGGGCACCATACCTGTCTGGCCTATCTTTGCCAGTACGGCTATCTTATCAAACTTTGCCATTTGTCTTTTATTATATATTTAATAATGTCACTGTTAACGCTGTACACGTCCGTTGGCGTTGCCTCCGGCCAATGCCTCCACCTCGGCTACAGACACAAGGTTGTAGTCGCCGTTGATGGTGTGCTTCAGTGCCGATGCAGCCACGGCAAACTCGAGTGCCTCGCCCTGTGTCGGCTTTGTGAGCAGACCGTGAATCAAGCCGCCGGAGAAAGAGTCGCCACCACCCACGCGGTCGATGATGGGGTTGATTTCATAGCGCTTGCTCTGATAGAACTCCTTACCGTCATAGATAAGGGCCTTCCAGCCGTTGAACGTGGCCGAGAAGCTCTCGCGCAGTGTCGAAACAACATACTTGAAGCCGAACGTCTCCTTCATCTGCTTGAAGATGCCCTCATATCCGGCAGCGTCTGTCTGTCCGCCCTCAACGTCGGCATCGGGCTTGAAGCCCAGACAAAGCTCGGCATCCTCTTCATTGCCTATGCACACGTCTACATACTTCATCAGCGGACGCATGATGGAGATTGCCTTTTCTGATGTCCACAGCTTCTTGCGGAAGTTGAGGTCTACGGAAACGGTCACGCCGTGACGCTTTGCAGCCTCGCAAGCCAGACGTGTAAGCTCGGCAGCCTTGTCGGAAACGGCGGGGGTGATGCCCGACCAATGGAACCAGTCGGCGCCTTCCATTATTGCGTCGAAATCGAAATCTTCCGGTTCTGCCTCGGCAATGGCACTGTGTGCACGGTCGTAGATGACCTTCGACGGACGCATTGACGCTCCGGTCTCGGCATAATACAGACCCACACGGTCGCCGCCACGTGCGATGAACTGTGTGTTGACGCCATAACGGCGCAGTGAGTTGACAGCAATCTGTCCAATCTCATGGGCGGGCAACTTGCTCACAAAGTAAGCGTCGTGCCCGTAATTGGCACAGCTTATAGCAACGTTTGCCTCACCGCCACCGGGGATGATGCGGAAAGAGTCTGTCTGAATGAAACGGTCGTTGCCGTTAGGTGAAAGGCGGAGCATTATCTCGCCCAATGTTACAACTTTAGCCATTTTTGATTTTAATTATTTATTAATGTTTATAATAGATTCGACAGTTTGTCGATTACAAAATTAGTACATAATTCTTAAACAGCGAAACAAATCTGCCAAAATCTTCAATATTTCGTAAAATATCCGAATGTCTGTTACTGCAATTCATTTTTTATTGGTATTTTTGCAAGGAAGAATCGCAAAACGACAAGCATGGGTAGTGACAAAATAAGAATAAAGGATATTGCAGAACAGGCGGGAGTGTCTGTCGGAACGGTTGACAGAGTGCTCCACAACAGGCCCAACGTATCAAAGGCCGCACGCGAAAAAGTAGAGAAAACACTGAAGGAGATGGACTTCCATCCCAACATGTATGCAAGTGCACTGGCATACAACAAGACCTACACCTTCCACTGCATCATACCCAAACACGAATCGGAGGCTTACTGGGAAGAGATAGAGGAAGGAGCCATGAGCGCGGCAGAGCGCCGCCGCGACTTCGGCATCGGCATAAAGATAAAATACTACAAGCGTTTCAACAACGACACCTTCGTAAAGGTGACGGAAGAAAGCCTGAAAGAGAATCCCGACGGCATCATCATCGTTCCGTCGGCGCTCGACATAACACGCAAGTTCACGGACGAGCTGCACGAGCGGAACATCCCCTTCGTATTCCTCGACTCCTACATGCCCGACCTGAAGCCGCTGGCCTTCTACGGGCAGGACTCGTTCTGCAGCGGATATTTTGCGGGAAAGATGCTCATGCTCATAGCCAGCAAGGAGAAGGAAATCATGCTCATGAAGCAGATGAAAGACGGCAACGTGGCGAGCAAGCAGCAGGAAAACCGAGAGACAGGGTTCAAGCATTACATGCGCGACCACTTCCCCGATGTCACCATAACGGAGGTCAACCTTCCGCTTGACGAGGAAAGGGAGAAGTACGACGACATACTCGAGGAGTTCTTCACCGCCCACCACAACGTGCACCACTGCATCACATTCAACTCGAAAGCCCATCTCGTGGGCGAGTTCCTGCTGCGCAGCAACAGACGCAACATACAGATAATGGGCTACGACATGGTGAACAAGAACGCCGAATGTCTGCGGCAGGGCTCCATATCGTTCCTCATAGCGCAGCATGCCTACATGCAGGGCTTCGCGTGCATAGAGTCTCTCTTCGAGGCCATCGTGCTGAAGAAGGAGGTGATGCCGGTGAACTATATGCCAATAGAGATACTGACCAAGGAGAATGTCGACTTCTACAGGCGCACACAACTGTAACCCGCAGACATCACATAATGGAGAACAAAACAATAGTATTAACAAAATAACTACTTAAATGGAACAGACTATCATCAAAATCAATCCGGCCGACACCGTCATCGTATGCCTGCAGGCAAAAAGCAAGGGCGACGTTGTGGACTGTCTCTTATACACATCTGACGCTGCCGACGATAAG
>ENA-OYXU01000593-OYXU01000593.1-human-gut-metagenome-genome-assembly--contig:-NODE-593-length-14020-cov-4.428428_pt1 | contig 14020 bp, 9 predicted proteins | sample MGYA00243243_ERZ653435 | MGnify/ENA primary metagenome ERZ653435 (study PRJEB26926, sample SAMN06165113) | human gut metagenome | biome: ENVO:00009003; feature: ENVO:2100002; material: ENVO:00002003... | reverse complement strand
GAGCCTTATCGTCGGCAGCGTCAGATGTGTATAAGAGACAGACATAAGCGAAGCGGATGTGCAGCAGGCCAAGATGCGGCTGGGCATCGTCGGCAGTGCTCCGGCCCTTACTCAGGCCGTGGCGCGTGCCATACGCGTCGCACCCATCGACCTGAGCGTGCTCATCATAGGCGAAAGCGGCACCGGCAAGGAGTTCTTCCCGAAGATAATCCACCAGTACAGCGCCCGCAAGCATGCCAAGTACATAGCCGTGAACTGCGGCGCCATCCCCGAGGGAACGATTGACAGCGAGCTGTTCGGTCACGAGAAGGGCGCCTTTACCGGCGCGCTCGCTTCGCGCAAAGGTTACTTCGAGGAGGCCGACGGCGGCACGATATTCCTCGACGAGGTAGCCGAGCTGCCGCTTACCACGCAGGCGCGCCTGCTGCGTGTGCTGGAAAGCGGCGAGTTCATAAAGGTAGGCTCCAGTCAGGTGCAGCGCACCAACATCCGCGTGGTGGCCGCCACCAACGTCGACATGGCCCGCGCCGTGGCCGAGGGACGCTTCCGCGAGGATTTGTACTACCGTCTGAGCACGGTGCAGATAGGTATCCCGCCGCTGCGCGAGCGTGGCAGCGACATTCTGTTGCTCGCGCGCAAGTTCGCCGCCGATTTCGCCGAGCGCTACCGCATGCCGGGCGTGACGCTGAGCGATGGCGCGCGCGCTCTGCTCACCCGCTACCGTTGGCCCGGCAATGTTCGCCAGCTCAAGAACGTCATGGAGCAGGCCGCCCTTTTCGAGGCCGGTTCGGAGCTGAGCGCCGACGCCATGAGCCGTTATCTGCCGGCAGGCAGTGCGGTGATGTCGCCCGTGCTCGCCGCTTCCGACGCCCACACCTACGAGCGTGAGCGCGACATGCTGTTAGGCATGATAATGCGCATGCAGGCCGACATACGTCAGCTTCAGGAACGTGCCGATGCCGCCGGAGGTGACGACGTGCGCCGCCACCGTCACACGCCGGCCGATACCGGCTACGTGGAGATGCCTCCTCAGCTGCCTGTCAAGCTCGAGGATGTGAATCCGATGGAAATCAACACAAGCGACTCCACGCCCTCGCTCGACGACACGGAGCGCGCCGCCATAGTCAACGCCCTGGAGCGCAACCTCGGACGGCGCAAGGCGGCAGCCGCAGAGTTGGGGATAAGCGAGCGCACCCTTTACCGCAAAATCAAGGAATATGGCCTGGAGTAAACGTATATGTGCCGCGCTCGTGCGGCCTCTGCTCGTGTTGGCGGCGATGTGCGTTGCCCTGCCTGCATGCAAGGTTTCGTACACGCCCAACGGCTCAATGCTCGACTACAACATCTACAAGACAATACGCGTTGCGCAGTTCCCCATCCGTGCCGCGCTGGTGTATCCGCCCTTGCAGCAGATGTTCGAGAACGAGCTGCTCGACTATATCTCGCGCAACACGCGTCTTCAGACCGTGGAGGGAGCCTCCGACCTTGAGCTCGAGGGCGAAATCACGGGCTACAGCCTCACACCGCAGGCCGTGACCGAGAACGCCTACGCCTCCAAGACGCGTCTCACCATCAGTGTGCGCGTGAAGTATCTCGACAACAAGAACGACAAGAACAACGTAGACCAGACGTTCAGCGCCTATCGTGATTTCGATGCGTCGCTCATGCTCACCGATGTGCAGGACGGCCTCTGCGAGGAGATAAGCGAGGAACTTGTGAATCTGATTTTTAACGCCACGCTCGGCAACTGGTAATCCCTCTCGATATGACATTCGCCGAAGCTCTGCACCGCATCACAGCATGCCCCGAAGCCGTCCCCGACCGGGAGACAGCCGACGCGTTGCGCGATGCCGCCGCACGCTGGCCTTTCAGCCCCCTGGCTCCGGCCTTGCTGTTGCGTTACGGCCTGGTGGAGCCCGGCGAAGCGGATGCCATGCGAGCCCGCGTGGCAGTGCTTACCGCCGACAAGCAGACCTTGGCGTCTCTTGCAGCACAGCCGGGCGAGGACCCTGCTTGCTTCTATCCGCCTCAACCCGTCGCTGAGCCTGTCAGTACCGACTCGGCCATCGACACTTTCCTCGACACCTACGGCCGGACATCGCCCGAGGAAGATGCCCTGCTCGAACGTCTTATTTTCAACCCGGTGCCTGAGTACGCCGACTTGCTCGAGGATAATGAGACACAGTCTCAGTCGGCTCCGTCGACAGTTCAGGATGCCATGATCGACGCTTTCCTGCGCCGCGAGGAGGAGGCACAGACACCCCCCGAAATGCCTGCCACCGAAGAACCGTCGCCTGCCGAACCGGCACCGCAGCCCGAGGCCGCGACGGCGCCTGAATCGGCCGCAACGCCGGCCGACAGCTCGCTCAGCGAGAGCCTTGCCCGCATATTCATAGGACGCGGCAGCTACGGCCGTGCGCTGGAGATAATCAGCGACCTCGCCGCACGCTTCCCGGAAAAAAATCCTTTCTATGCCGACCAGATACGCTACCTGCAGAAGCTTGTGACCCTGCAGGGTATGGCCGGCGGAGGCAATTGACCCATATTCTTTCGCAGCGGTCCAACAATTGCCGCCGTTTGTTTGTTATGTAAGAGAAAAATCTGCATAGCAATACATCAGAATATGGAAACCGTTTATCTCAAAGGCACTCCGTGCCACACCTATGGTTCGTTGCCCGAAGTGGGCGATAAAGCACCCTGTTACACTTTCGTCGATAAAGATCTCAAGGAAATCAGTTGCATGGACTTCCTCGACCGGCGCGTGATACTCAATGTATTTCCGAGCCTTGACACACCCGTGTGCGCTGCTTCGGTGCGCCGTTTCAACGTAGAGGCCGCAGGCCTGAAGAATACGACCGTGATATGCGTGTCGATGGACCTGCCCTTCGCCATGGAGCGTTTCTGCACCGCCAACGGCATTGACAATGTGGTAGTCGCATCGGCTTTCCGTTCGCCCCTGTTCGCCCAGAAGTTCGGTGTGCAGATGGTCGACGGTCCGCTGGCCGGACTGCTCGCGCGCTCCATCTTCGTGCTCGACGAGGACAGAAAAATCATATATTCGCAGCTCGTGTCGGAAATTACCCACGAGCCTGACTACGAGGCCGCCATAGCCGCGCTGAAGTAGTCTGTCATCATATAGTAAAGCGCCACAGCATTGTCGCGCCCTTGTGGGCGGCTGACGATGCTGTGGCGTATTATTGTTGGGCCGGAGGCTGTTATTCAGCCGGTGTTGCGGCTGCGGCTCCGGCTGCTGTAGTTGCAGCGGCTGCCGGGGTAGGCTTGGCTTCCCAGCCGAGGGCGCTGGCGCCGAGCACGGCTGCGTCGGCTTCCTTCAGCTCGCTCAGGAGCACTTTGGGCTTGCCCTTGAAGATGTTGAGCATGCTGCGGTCCATGGCCTCGCGCAGCGGCTTCATGAGCAGGTCGCCGCTTTTGCTGAGTCCGCCGAAAAGGATGAATGCCTCGGGCGAGGAGAACACGGTCATGTCGGCGAGTGCTTCGCCCAGTATCGTGCCGGTGTAGTTGAAGACATCCTTGGCGAGCTTGTCGCCGTTCATGGCGGCGTCGTACACGTCCTTCGAGGTGATGGATTCGATGGGCAGGTCGCGCAGGGTGGAGGGCTCGGTGCGAATCTCCAGGAACTCGCGTGCCGAACGTGCCACACCCGTTGCCGAGCAGTATGCCTCAAGGCAGCCCGTGCGTCCGCAGCCGCAGAGGCGGCCGTTGTTGCGCTTCACAATCAGATGGCCCAGCTCGCCGGCGAAGCCGTCGTGGCCGTAGACCAGCTGACCGTTGATGACGATGCCCGAGCCTACGCCCGTGCCGAGGGTAATCATGATGAAGTCCTTCATGCCGCGTGCGGCGCCATAGGTCATTTCGCCGATGGCGGCTGCGTTGGCGTCGTTGGTGATGGCTACGGGAATGCCGAATTTCTCAGTTACGAGCTTAGCCAGGGGCACGTTGGACCAGGGCAGGTTAGGCGCGTTCTCGATCATGCCGGTGTAGTAGTTGCCGTTGGGGGCGCCTATGCCTATGCCGTAGATCTTGTCTTCCGCGTCGTTGGCCTTGATGAGGCGGGTTGCCTCGGTGTAGAGCTCGTCGATGTAATCCTCGATTTTTGCGTGCTTCTGTGTCTTGATGGAGTCGGAGGCGATGACGATGCCGCGTGCGTCAACGATGCCGAAAACGGTGTTGGTGCCGCCGATGTCAATGCCCAGTACGTAGGGTTTCATTTCTTGTATGCGTTAAGGTTAAGAGTTTATTGGACAAAATTAACAAAAACCTCGCGTCGCTGCAAACATCCTGTGCTAAAAATCAATAATTGTTCTTGCTCCGTTCCTGCGATTCCATGAGGTTCCAGTACACGGTGTAGCGGCGGTGGTGGGCGTCGTAAAGCGGCATAAGGGTGCGTCCGTCGGGGGTAGCGAAGTGGAGGCCCTCGCCGGGAACGCGGCACACGGCGGAGGGGTCAAGGGCGGTGTTTAGGTCGGCCGGTACGTGATAGTCGTAGGTGTAGTAGTCGTTGCGCACGGTAGGGTCGGAGAACGGAGCCGGTGCTGCCATGCCCTCCGTGCCCATGTCGCCGGCGAGTACCACGGGGCCGTAGAGCAGGGCGCCGCGCGAGGCGTCGTCGCGGGCTGTCTCCACGTGCAGACTCATGGGGTAGCGCACGTCCACAGTGTCGCCTTTGCGCCAGCGGCGGCGCAGCGTGATGTAGCCCGAGGGTGAAGTCTTGGCGGCCACTCGCTTGCCGTTGATGCGCAGCTCGGGGCGCGCGCACCATGCGGGGTGGCGCAGCGAGAGGGCAAGCGCCTCGGCGGGAGCTTCGTCGACGGTGAGGCATACGGTCTCCTCGTCGGGGAAGCGCGTGGTCTGCGTCAGCCGCAGCCCTTTCTCGCGCCATGTGAGGCGAGAGGGAATGAAGAGGTTGACCAGCAGTTCGTCGTCAGTGTGGTAGTAGATGCCCTCGCCGTACTTGGCGTGGCTCTCGAATCCGCTGCCCACGCAGCACCAGAAGGATTTTTCAGGGGTGGAGTACACCTTGTAGGCGCCGCTGAGCAGGGGCAGGAAGTAGCACACCATGCCGCTGGCCGTGTCCTGCTGGGCGAGGATGTGGTTGAAGAGCGCGCGTTCGTGATAGTCGGCCACGGATGCGTCGGCGTCCCAGCAGAAGATGTGGCGCCCGAGCTTGAGCATATTGTATGTGCAGCATGTCTCGCCGGTGTAGCCGTTGATGTTGCGGCTCATCTCGTCTGGATTGAAGAAGTGCTCTTTCTGGCTGAGCGAGCCGGTGGCGAATGCGTGCTTGCCGAGCATCTCGCTCCAGAACTGCCGCACCATGTCGCGGCTGCCTGTGTCGCCGCACAGCTCGTAGTTGCGGGCCTCGGCCAGCAGCTTGGGCAGGAAGGTGTTGCAGTGCTTGGTGCCCATGTCGAAGTCGCCCCGGGCCAGCGGGTCGAGCACGTCGTTGTGGTAGAAGAAGCGGGCGCCACGCAGATAGGTGCTGTCGGCGGTGGCCGCATAGAGGTTGTATAGCGACTCGTTGATGCCGCCGAACTCGTTGCGCAGCATCAGGCGGCGCGTCTCCTCGGGCAGCGAGTCCACTTTCTTGGCCGCCCACGAGCCCATGCGCCTTGCTACCTCGAGCGCCTGTTCGTTATGGCCGTAGACGTACTGGTCGAGCAGGCCGGCCAGTATCTTGTGCAGCGTGTACCAGGGCGCCCACACCGACTTGCCGCGGATGTTGCGGTTGATAAGTTCCTCGGGGAAGGCGCTGAGGTAGCCGTCCGGTCCGAGTGCTTGCTGCACCTCGGCCAGCCCGGCCACGAGGCTGTCGCCCTTGAGGCGGAACAGTTCGTCGCCCGTGGCGGCGTACATCAGTCCGTAGGCCGAGAGCAGGTGTCCGGTGGTGTGGCCGCGCAGGTCGCAGTCCGGCGACTCCCAGCCGCCCAGGCGTATGGGCGTATCGTAGCCGCCCTCGCGCCCGGCGAAGACGCCGGCGTTGGTGCGGAAGTTGTGCAGCAGCCTGCGCACGGGGATGGACGCTATCCATGCCGAGTCGCGGGCGATGTTGTCGTGGACGCGGCCGGGAAGCACGCGCACGTCCTCCAGCGCGAACGACCGGGCGCGAAGCGGGGCCGTGGTGTGCAGTTGCAGCGCCTGCTCCGTGGCGCCGGGATATACTGACTGTGCGGCGGCCGAGAGGGCTGCGGCGCACATTATGGCGGTGATTATTCGTTTCATATCAGGATGTTTATGAAGAAATACGTTTCAGCCGCCGCCGATACCCAATGGGGCGGCAAGTGGCGCCCGTTCGTGCCGCCGAAATTTTTCTTCTGAAAAAATTTGGAATTACGAACAGCATCGCTTAATTTTGCGTTATGAAAGAAAGGGCGGAAGAGACCGCCACAAGATACACCACATCAAAGTAGATTGGGAAACTCTTCAAATTTTACTGAAATGCCGAGACACGCTTTGCCGCCCAATGGCGGGCCTCAGCCTCGAGCCCTTGGCGAGAGGATGCCTTTGAGCCGGAGGATTACAAAGGACGGCGAGCACTCAAACCCTGTCTTATCGGAGTTTCATCGCATCCTTTGATGTGGCCTTATAAAAAGAGGCGTCCGACCATTGCGGTCGGGCGCCCTTTTCGTCGTGTGCCTTACGGGGTTACATCCTTATTTTCTCCACGCGGTTGCCCTGGCGGCGTATGTAGAGCCCTCCGGCTTCGGGATGGGCCACGCGTATGCCCTGCAGGTTGAAATACTCTACGGGAGCCTCGCTGTCGCTCTCCTCTACGGTGTTGCTCTCTATGTCGTCGATGCCGGTGCTGAGCCGCTTGGCGGAGATGACGATTTTGTCGCCTGCATTCAGGCTCGGGAATGCCACGTAATCATCATTTGCTACGGAGGCGGCAGCATATGCGGCGGCATGCTGTGGCGCTGTATATGTTTTGCCGTTAAGATAGATGTACATGCTGCTAATGTTCGGGTGATGAACTTGTAGTTTGCCATTGTGCGATACGTTGATGGTTGCACGCTGCACACGGCTGTCGCTCCAGGTCATGTCGGTGGTGTATCCGCCTTTTGCGCGTATGCCTTTGATTGAACCGGCTGTCCATTCCTGAGGGAGCGCCGGCAGCAGATCGATAACGCCCGATACGCCCTCTTGCGTAACGCTGCCGCGGTAGCTCTGCAATAGCATTTCGGCTATGGCTGAGGTAAGGCCGGCGTTGCCCTCTATCTGATATTGCCCGAGGGTTGTGTTGTTGAGGTTCAGCATCAGGTGTTCCTCTGCCACAGCGGTGCGCAGATTTTCGTATGCACCTTTGTATCCGTTGCTTGTGTTGGGCTGGCGTGTACGTGCGCGGCAGTTGGCGCGCCATGCGTCCACCCATCCTGCGGCTTCTCCGCCGTCGCCGTCACCGCGAAGCTCGAGCGAGCGTATAGTAGCGTCGAACGCGGTCGGGTCAGCATCAAACGGAGATACTTGTCCTAATGGGAAAAGACACATCAGATGCGAAAGGTGACGGTGTCCGTCGGCTATTGGTGCCGTACCTTCCCACTCCTCAATGGCACCACCGTTTACGTGGATACCGTTGTCAAGGCGGGAAAGTATATCCTGCATAGTGGAAAGATAGCCGGTGTCTCCGCCGAGTATTTTCCGGCCTGCTATGGCATTGGTGAACAGATCGGTCACGAGCTGGCGACCGTGGACAGCCGTTGTGCCGCCGCCACCGCCATTCTCCGGCGACCAGCATTCAGGAAGCACGAGTTTGCCCGAACCGTTGCTGATGAGGCGCTTTTCCCAAAAGCGGCAGGCATTTTCCATTACAGGTACTATACGCGCCAGATATTCTCTGTCGAGGGTGTAGACGTAGTGTTGCCACAGGTGATGGCAGAACCAGGCGTTGGCTTCCGAATACTGCGAGTTGAATTCAACCTGGTGGCCGAATATATTGTTGGCGTTGCCGAGAGTCCATGCTCTGCTGTCGCAGCCGGGAGCGCGTGCGGCTGCAAGTTTGCGCCATTCAGGACGTTGCGACATGCTGATGATGTAATTGAGGAATGCCATGTGGGGGTCGCTCAGTCCGGTACTTTCGGCCGGCCAATAGTTCATCTCAACGTTCACATCGGCATGAATGTCGCGGTTCCACTGGTCGTCTGTGCCCCATATGCCTTCAAGGAAGTTTGGAAGCACATTATTTTTGCGCGAGGAACCGATGAGTGTATATCGTCCGTAGTTGAAAATAATGGTCTCCAGCAGGCGCCACTGCGCATCGGTCAGCGTGCCTTCCCGGCCTCCTTCTACGAGCCGGTCTATGGACATGTCGTTTTCGGCTGTGTTGTCGAATTCCAGTGCGCATGCGTCGTAGAGAGTGCTGTGGTCGGCCACATGGTCGGCGTAGAGTGAACGGAAACCTTTGGCAATTGCCACGTCAGTCTTTCCGATGGCCTCGGCTGTGAGGTCTTTGCCGCTGCGGAAGTCCTCGGCGGTCTGGTCATAGCTTGAAGCGCATGCCATCACTACCATGAGACGCGTGGCGTTGTTGATTTTTACTGTTGTACCGGATGTATCCGCCACGCCGTCGGTATCCCATGCTATGCAGACTGTATTGCTGACGGTCTTCAGTGAAGCGGAGGCTATGAAGTGAGAGCCGTCGGTGCATTTTCCTGAGAGTCTGCCGCCAAGGGCTATTTCGTAATTGCGCGGCTGCTCTGATGTCAGGTTGGCAATAAACACGTCGTCAGGGTTGCTGACGAAATACTCTGCGGCCACTGGCTTGTCGCGTAAGGCATAGGCGGATACTACACCTTTGCTCATGTCGAGCTGCGACAGATATTTGAGGTCACCGTTCTCGTTGTTGTCACGTATGGAAAGTTTCCCCAGTTCCTCATACTGTCCGGGGGCATCGATGTAGCCTGTGCCGGTTGTGGTTGTTGGGTAGGCCGATGGTGGTGCACCTTCATAAAAAGTCTTGTAGCAAAGCTTCATCTCATCGAATCGGTTGCCGGATAATGTCAGGCCAATGCTTCCGTTGCCTATCAGGAAAGTGTGCATGTCGTAGCGTGGCGAGCATTGCATACTCCATCCGGGGTTTGTTTCCTCATAGAAGATTGTGTTGGCTTGGTTGGCGGGTGTATAGCCATTGCCGGTCCATTCCAGCATTTCCTGTGGGAATGTGGAGGAAAATCCTTCGTCGGGCAGCGAGGGGTCGCGGTAGCTCGTGCAGGTGTAGGAGAGGGAGAGCGCAGTGGGGTCGACGCGGAGGTCGTAGCTGCCGGCGGCCGCCACTTTGTGGCCTGAGTCGGAGGTGCTCAGCGCCATGGTGTGTGCCTCGGCGTCGGCAGCGAGGATGTCGGCGCCCAGATAGAGACGGGTGCCTTCGTAGACGATTACGGGCACTGCCCCGGCGCTGTAGAAGGCCGTCTTGGTGTAGATGCCGGAGGCGTCGGGGGTGACTGATGCTCCGTCCAGTGTCAGCACGGGAGTGTAGGGGGCGCGGGTGACGGTGCAGCCCGTAGGCTCGCCGTCGCGCAGGGCTATCGTCAGCGAGTATGTGCCTTTCACGCTGATTGTCGCAGCGTTGCCGCCGGCCACGAGGCGGAGCTTAAGTGTCTGCTGTGCGTTGCTGGTCGCATCGAATGCCGGGTCGGCTTCAAAGGCGTAGGAAGTGTCGCCCACGGTGACGGGACCTAAGCTGAGGCTGCCGCCGGCGTCCACATTATAAGTGCCCTGCACGTTGAAGGCGCCGGTCTGCCCCTCCACGTCGTCGGCCACTATCAGGCTGTTGCCGCCAATGTTGACTTTGAGAGGGATCTTGTCGCCCGATGCTTTGGTGATGAGGCATGCTGACGGCACGCCTTTCTGTACGCTCAGTCTGACGGTGTAGATGCCCGGCCGGGTGACGCTGATGTTCGCGCCGCCGCTGACGAGGGCCACAGTCTGCGTCTGCTCGTCCTTGCTGTCGGTGAACGTGGGCTGTGTCTGTGCGCCGTAGACTGCGCCTCCGGCGGAGATTCCACCGATTGTGAGGCTGTTGCCGTCCGTGACCTCGTAGCTGCCCTCGATTGTGAAGGTCTCGCTGAGTCCGTTGATGTCGTCGCTCACGGCTATTGTCGTGCCGTTGATTGCCATAGACAGCGGGGTGGGGTCGGCTTTCGGCAGGTCCTCAATCTTACACAGAGTCATTGTGCATGTGTTGTCGCCGTTTACGACTACTATTATGCCGAAGTCATTACTTTGGGTATCACCCACATAAAACCTTGATGAATCTCCTGCGTTTAACGTGACGGTCTTTGGCAAGTCGTTGTAGCCTCCTATACCGGTCTCTTGAGAGAATCCGTATTTCGTCCCGTCTACTTCAATGATGTAGGAACCCCAGCTTGCGGGAGTGAACGTACCAGTATAAGTCTTACCGTCTGGAACTAATGGCGTGAGGGTTGTCAGTAGTTGGTGATTCCAAAATTCATAAAACTTAACATCGGCTGCTTTTACGGTTGCTGTTGCACATATTGTCAGTAGCAACGATAGAATCATCCGTGTTATCGGTCTCCCGGGGGTGTTTTTCATAGTATTTAATGGTGATGGTTTATTGTTTTCTGTACAAAAGTAATGAAATTTTTAGATAAAATCGCAAAATTTGTTTAAAATGTGATACTATTTTAACGTCTTCGGCACTGAACCGTCAGACAGAGGCGGTTACAATTTGTGTTTTTCATGCTAAAACGCTATCTTTGCAGAAAATATCATACTTGCCAAAAAAACACAGTTTACTTAAGATGAAGAAATTATTACTGACATTTGTGGCTCTCGTCCTGGCCTGCGGCATCGGCGCCGTGGCTCAGATTGTCACCACTACGCCGGCCGTCCTGCAGGAAAACTCTACCGGCGTGGTGCTTTACTATCACGCTGATTCGCCTCTCGGCAACGACGGAATGAAGAACTATACCGGCGACGATGTGTACGCCCACATAGGCGTCACCACCGCTGCGGGCGACTGGCAGTACATCGCTGCGGGTTGGGACACCGACCTCCCGAAGTGCCACATGACGCGTGTCGACGCAAACACTTACTCGTTGGCGATAGGCGACATCCGCACATTCTTCGGAATCAAGGACGGCGACCACGCCACGCGTCTGTGCATGGTGGTGCGCAACTCCGGCGGCTCGCGTCAGGGCAAGGCCAGAGGCGACAAGGACATCTTTGTCGACATCAAGCCCGCCGGCCTGGCGATGAACTTCGAGTGCTCGGCGGCCGGGGTAATCACTGCCGCCACCACAGTGACACTTGCCGTCAACACTACCGAGGAGGCCGACATCGCCATCACCGTCAACGGAGCACCGTTCGCCTCGGCCACAGCCGCAGTGTGGCTTGCCAAGGACTACACCATAAGCGCGGCCGGAACATATGAATTTGTAGCCACGGCCACAGCCGGCGGCAAGACGCTGAGCCAGACACACACGGTGACGTACGTCAGCCCCTCGGCCGAACGCGAATATCCCGGCGGCACGCCCCGCATGGGCGCCGTGGAGAACGCCGACGGCACCGTGACTTTCTGCCTGGCGGCTCCCGGCAAGAAGAGTGTGGTTATGGTGCCCTCGTGGGACGGACACAAGGTGCTCGACAGCAACACCATGTACCGCCACGACTATAACGGCGCGAGCTACTTCTGGATTACGTCGCCCGTTCTGGCCGACGGCACGGACTACACATATTATTATATAGTGGACGGTCAGACAGCCGTGGGCGACCCCTATGCCCGCCTTGTGCTCGACCCCTACAACGACAAGTATCTGCCCGCAGCCGACTGGATGCCGGCCTATCCCGCCGAGGTCACTGAGACCGTGCCTCTGGCCGTATGGCGCCGCGGCATGAACGACTACAGCTGGAGCGACTTCACGATTCCGGCACACGGCAGCCTGTACATCTACGAGATGCTGCTGCGCGACTTCACAGGCACCGAGGGTCAGCGCCTGGGCAATGGCACCCTGGCCGCCGCCATGGAGAAGATACCCTACATCAAGAGCCTCGGCGTCAACGCCGTGGAGCTGATGCCGGTGATGGAGTTCAACGGCAACAACTCGTGGGGCTACAACACCAATTTCTACATGGCTCCCGACAAGGCGTACGGCTCGCCCGAGGAGTACAAGGACTTCATCGACGAGTGCCACCGCCAAGGCCTGGCCGTGATTCTCGACGTGGTGTTCAACCAGACCGACGGTCTCGCTCCCTGGTATCAGATGTATCCCGCGGGCAGCAATCCTTTCTATAACGCGACCGCGCCGCACGATTACAGCGTGCTCAACGACCTCAACCCCGAGAATGCCATCGTGGAGCAGCACTACAAGGACGTGCTGCAATACTGGCTGCGCGAGTACAACGTGGACGGCTTCCGCTTCGACCTCGTGAAGGGTCTCGGCGACAACGGCAGCTACGGCTCCGGCACGGACGCCGCCAACACCACGCGCACGGCACGCATGAAGCGCCTGCACGTCGCCATGCGCGAGGTGAAGCCCGACGCCATCCACATCAACGAGCTCCTGGGCGACAATGCCGAGGAGAACGCCAACGCCGCCGACGGCCAGCTGGGCTGGCACAATCTCAGCCACAACGCCGGGCAGTTCGCCATGGCCTACGACGAGAACGGCCGCGGCATCTCGGAGTTCTATGCCGTCAATGCCGGCCGAACGGACGGTCATGCCGTGTCCTACGCCGAGAGCCACGACGAGGAGCGCCTCGCCGCCAAGATAATGGCCTATGCCACTGACAACGTCAAGACAGCCACCGTGCGCGCCGCACGTCTGGGCGCTACCGGCGTATGGATGATTCTGTCGCCGGGTCCGAAGATGCTCTGGCAGTTCCAGGAGCTCGGCAACGAGGAAAGCACCAAGAACGCCGACGGCTCGAACAACACTGACCCCAAGACCGTGCGCTGGAACGACCTCGACAACGCCGTGCGTCAGCGCATCCTCGAGGCATACCGCGCCGCAGGCTCCCTGCGTGCCGCCCATCCCGAGATGTTCGGTGCGGACGCGGAGTTTGCCTCGGTATGGAGCGCAGACAAGTCGTCCCCGCGCAGCATCTGCGTGCGCAAGGACAAGAAGTCGGTTGTGGCGTTCTTCAACCCCTCCGTTTCGGCCGCGCAGACCGTGACCGTCACTTCCGCCGGTCTTGAGGCCGCCGACGCCGAGCTGGTCTATGCCAGCCGCGGCTTCAGCAATCCGCAGCTCAGCGGTACGGGCGGCACGCTGTCGCTGAAGGTGCCGGCCAACGGCTTTGCCATCTACTGCATGGCCGGCCTCAACGGTATTGATGACATCACGGGCGATGGCGGCGGCGCATCTGCCGTGCGTGTGCGCGGTGGTGTCGGCGAGATCATCGTGGAGGGCGCCGAAGGCATGCCCGAGGCTTACGATATGTCCGGTCGCCGTGTGGCTCTCACCGGGCTCGACGCCGGATTGTATCTCGTCCGCGTTGACGGCTCCGGCTACAAGGTCGTTGTGAAATGAAGAAAATTATCCCCATATTCCTTATAATCGCAAGCGCATGCGCGAGGCCCGGCCATGATGATGGCTCGGGCGAGCCGCAGGCGCTTGCGCCCGTCTATGAATACTTCGCCGAATATGGTTCGGCTCCGGCGCTGCCCGACAGTCTGCGCCCCGAGGTGGAGGCGTTCATGAAGGTGACGGGTAGGGGAGATGCCTCGGCGCCCGTGCTCGCTGCCTGGGCGGCTTCGCCGGCAGTGGAAGTCTTCACTCCCGCCGTCGACAGTGTTTTTCCCTCGCTTGCTCCGGTGGAGCAGGGGCTTGGCGATGTGCTTGCCCGGGCCGTCCGTGAGGGGCTTGATCTGCCGCGACGGCGTTATGCCGCCGTTGTGTGGGGACGTCCGGAAAGCATCGTGTTCTGCGACAGCGTGATGCTTGTGGCGCTCAATCACTATCTGGGAGCATCCTATCCCGGCTACAGCCATCTGCCGGCCTATGCGCTGTCTCTTATACACATCTGACGCTGCCGACGATAAGGC
>ENA-OYXU01000592-OYXU01000592.1-human-gut-metagenome-genome-assembly--contig:-NODE-592-length-14061-cov-4.329716_pt1 | contig 14061 bp, 11 predicted proteins | sample MGYA00243243_ERZ653435 | MGnify/ENA primary metagenome ERZ653435 (study PRJEB26926, sample SAMN06165113) | human gut metagenome | biome: ENVO:00009003; feature: ENVO:2100002; material: ENVO:00002003... | reverse complement strand
ACGAGATGCAGCGTAGTCTCGTGGGCTCGGAGATGTGTATAAGAGACAGGGGCATGGAGAGACGGGGTCTGAGAACCAAGGAAATCCTCATAAGTCTGAGACAACACCTGAAGATGGAGAAGGATAAGGATCCTGCAATGACAACTCCCTATTTGACGGCAGCCTTGAACTATCTCGACAAGTTTTGGAACAACATCTTCGCCTATACGAAAGACGGCAGCTATCCTATAGACAACAACATCGCCGAGCGTACCATCCGCCATCTGACAACCCAGCGTAACTCAATACTCCACTTCGGCAGTGACGAAGGTGCGGAGATGGCTGCTACCTACCATAGCATCATCAGCACGGTAAAGATGCAGGGAAGGTCTGCATGGGAATATCTCGGGAAGTTTTTTACTAAAATATTTAACGGTTGCAGAGATTTTGTCAGTCTGCGACCAGACAAAATCGGATTGGCAGTATGCCAATAGTTAATAAACAACGTGATTTTTTAACAACTCAAATAATAGGCACTTGCAAAAGTGCCTATTCAAAGGGGGATGCCCTAATTTGAGTACTAACTCATGGAGTATCAATACAGGATTTCTGTGTGAGGAACAAGGTACCCTACAACATTTTTTCCAAATGGTACAAGGATACACGCAAACAGATAGTAGAGGTTACGGTCGATGGTCTTCCGTCAGAAGAAGAGGCTTCTGCTGCTCCATCTCGTCCCCAACCTCATTCTCCTTCCGGCACTCCGGTCCGCATACTTGTGGAAATCCGGATGAGCAATGGACTTCATATCAGTCAAAAGAACCTAAGCTACCAGGCACTGTTAAAGTTGGTAGAGAAATTGGAGGGGCTATGCTGAGTGTTACGGGACTGAACCATTTCTATTATTTGCGCGACTTTACAGACATGCGTTGCAAGCATAGTCGCGTACTCTCGATCATCCGTGAGCGTCTGCATCGTGAGCCATCGGACGGTGATGTATTCATCGTTATGTCTAAAAACCGTAGAATCGTAAGGATGTTTACCTATGACCATCGTTCCTACAGCCTGTTTGAAAAGAAGTTTGTCGCAGGCTATCAGTTCATGAAAGTGGAACGAAATGGGGATGAAAAAGTATATCGCATAGACTGGAAAGATGTGGTTTTGCTGTTGGAAAGTCCTATTGTTAAAACATTGAAAATCAGATAATTATGTTACAAAAACATTTGTATATCTCAGAGATTTTCAGTACCTTTGTTACTGGAATTCAGATATATACGAATGGAATCATTGCAGCATATCATCACCCAAAAGCATGAACTTCTGGCGAGGGAGACGTTCTCTCGCCGGACAATCAACTATAGCGAAGATATGCCGGCTGATCAGAAAGATAGATATATCCATTATCTGGTGGACAAGGTCAACGAACTTGACCTTGACAAGCGTGCCATGGAAATGGCAGTCGAAGAGTTTCAGGGTATCCACGACACTGTGTTGGAACAACTCGCTGAATTGCAGAGAAGCATAGCAGAAATCAAGGCTGAGAATGCCGAGATGAAGCAAGAGATATGTAACGAGAAGGAAAAGCGCAAGCGTGCAGAGGCGAAGGCTCGCAAACTTGACCAGCAGTTGAAGTATGACCAAAAGAACAGGTTCGGGGACAAACGCCAAAAGGCTCGCAAGGATAAGAATAAGGAGGAAGATGCCGACAGGGAGGATGAGAAGGACAGGTTTGACGGAACAGACGGAACAATCTCTACCAAGTCAGTTCAAGAGAATCATGTGGAAGAACGTCCGGCGAACGAGAAGAAGGGACGTGACCTCTCTAACCGTCCGGAGAAATATGACACGATGTCGGTTGAAGGTGCTCCCGTCTTCCATCCAACCGATGATTCAAAGGTGCCGGGACGAATAATAGAGCGCAAGTCCGTCAAGGTCTTCAGTTTCAAGATGTGCCTTGTGGAGGAACAGTTCGATATGGTTCATTATGTAGAACCTGGCAAGAAACCAAGATGGGGATATTTCCCTGCTGACGGTCATCCTGAGGTAGTCACGAAGTTTGAAGGCACAAAGGCTACTCCTGAGTTCCTTCAGGCTCTTGCCTACGAGGTCTATGTGAAGAATGTCACCTTTGGACTTCTTCACCAGTGGTTGACTGATATGGGAATGACAATATCCAAGAACACGCTTCACAACTGGCTGAAGAAAGGCAAGAAGTACCTGGACAAGCTGATTGTGGTTCTTAAAACCATAGCCTTGGAGAAAGACTCGATAGTGAACTGCGACGAGACTTGGTGTAAGGTACGCAAGTACGACCATTACAAGAAATGCTATATATGGGTGTTGGTGAACAAGGCCGAAAAGATAGCGATCTTCTTCTATGAGAATGGCTCAAGAGGCCGTGATGTGCTTACTCATTTCCTTGGAGATGCGGAGTTGAAGAGCATCATGACAGACGGCTATAATGCCTATGTATTTATAGGTGATGAGTTGAAGTCAGCCCAGTTCAAGAACACCGATCATCTGATTTGCGCGGCTCATGCAATGGCCAAGTTAGCCAAGGCGGCCAATCCTGGCGGAGACGAAGCGGCCTTGCCGTTTTGGGATGACATGCACCTTTTCTACAAGTTGGAAGACAGGTATGACGAGGAAGGAATAAGTCCTGAAGAACGTGGAAGGCGACGACAAAGCCTTGAAACAAAAGAGATAATGATAAGGCTAAGGTCAAGGCTCGACATGGAACTTGCAAAAGATGAGTCAGAACGAAGTCCCTACTTGACAGAAGCCTTGAACAATCTGGACAAGTTTTGGGACGGAATCTTTGCCTATCAGAAGGATGGGAACTACCCGATAGACAACAATCTCGCAGAACGAACCATCAGGAAACTCACAACACAGCGTAACAACTCCTTGCATTACGGAAGTGATGAAGGTGTTGAGATGGCTGCTGCCTACCATAGTGTCATCTCCACAGTAAAGCTTCACGGCATGTCCTGTTGGAGGTACCTTGGTGAATTTTTCAAAAAGATATTTAACGGATGTCGGGATTTCCTAAGCTTGACACCCTCCAACATCGGATTGTCGCCAATCTAATGTTAAAACAAACATCGAAACTTTAACATACTCCATTATAGGCACTGGAAAAGTGCCTTAAAATGGTTGTATGCCCTAAATTGAGTACTTACGGATTGAGTGCTTACCAAGAATATGCGAGTAATTATAGAACCCGATTACGACAAGATGTCGAAGTGGGCGGCTGACTATGTCGCCAATCGTATCACTGAATTTCAGCCTACAGAGGATAAACCGTTTAAGTTGGGTTGCCCCACCGGCTCATCGCCCTTGGGTCTCTACAAGCATCTTATATCAAAATATGAAGCCGGTGAACTGTCGTTCAAGAATGTCGTGACATTTAATATGGACGAATATGTCAATCTCGATGAGAATCATCCCGAGTCCTACCACTCATTCATGTGGAATAATTTCTTCTCACATATCGACATCCTTCCTGAGAATGTTCACATCCTCAACGGCAACGCTCCCGACCTTCTGAAGGAATGTGAGGACTATGAGAAGGCCATCGAGAAGGCCGGAGGCATCGACCTGTTCATGGGCGGCGTTGGGTCCGACGGTCATTTGGCCTTCAATGAGCCGGGCTCATCACTTTCATCGCGGACGCGCATCAAGACTCTTACCACCGATACCATCATCGCCAACAGCCGCTTCTTTGATGGCGACCTCAGCAAGGTACCGTCTCTGGCCTTGACTGTAGGTATCGGCACTGTGATGGATGCCAAGGAGGTTCTCTTGGTATGTAACGGCAACCACAAGGCTCGTGCCCTCAAGCATATTGTGGATGGAGACATCTCTCACAAATGGACGGCTTCTATGCTTCAGATGCACCCCAAGGCCATCGTTGTCTGTGACGAGCCTGCATGCGACGAACTGACAGTCGGCACGTATAAATACTATCTTGACAAGGAGAGGGGGAATCTGTAAATATCTATTTGTACATCATATTTTTTGATGTATAATAATTTAATTTGAATTATGAACGACTTTAATGACATAAAGATAGCCGTAGCCGGCACGGGCTACGTGGGACTAAGCATAGCCACACTCTTGGCGCAGCACCATCAGGTGACAGCCGTGGATGTAATCCCGGAGAAAGTGGAGAAACTCAACAACAGAATTTCTCCCATACAGGACGAGTATATCGAGAAATATCTGGCTGAGAAAGAGCTGAATCTCACCTCCACACTCGATGGCTGTCAGGCTTACAAAGATACCGACTTCGTTGTGATAGCAGCCCCCACGAACTACGACCCGGTGAAGAACTATTTTGACACTACTCATGTGGAGGAAGTCATCGACCTGGTTCTCGAGGTCAATCCCGATGCGGTGATGGTGATCAAGAGCACCATCCCCGTGGGCTATTGCCGAAGCCTTTATGTCAAGTATGCCAAAGGGGGGGTGAAGCAGTTCAACCTGCTGTTCTCACCGGAGTTCCTGCGCGAGAGCAAGGCACTCTACGACAATCTCTTTCCCAGCCGCATCATCGTGGGCTATCCCAAGATAATCAACCGTGAAGAGTTCAGTGAAGAGAACGATGCCATCCGTCAGGTGACCGATGTGGAGAAGATGAAGGCCGCTGCCGAGACCTTCGCCCACTTGCTTGTTGAAGGTGCTATCGGCCATCATGGTGATACGAAGCAATTGGATTCTTCACTCTTCACTCTTCCCTCTTCACTTAATAAGAACATCCCCGTTCTCTTCATGGGCATGAAGGAGGCCGAGGCGGTGAAACTCTTTGCCAATACCTATCTTGCCCTTCGCGTGAGCTACTTCAACGAGCTGGATACCTACGCAGAGGTGAAGGGTCTCGACACACAGAGCATCATCACCGGCGTAGGTCTCGACCCGCGCATCGGCACCCACTACAACAACCCGTCGTTCGGATATGGCGGCTACTGTCTGCCCAAGGACACAAAGCAGCTGCTGGCCAACTACGCCGACGTTCCCGAGAACCTGATTGGTGCCATCGTGGAGAGCAACCGCACGCGAAAGGACTTCATAGCCGATCAGGTGCTGAAGATGGCAGGATGGTACGATGCCAACAGCAGCTGGCGTGCCGACAGGGAGGGCGAATGCGTCATCGGCGTGTACCGCCTGACCATGAAGTCAAACAGCGACAACTTCCGCCAGTCCTCGATCCAGGGCGTGATGAAGCGCATCAAGGCCAAGGGCGCCAAAGTGATAATCTACGAGCCTACGCTCGAAGACGGCACCACCTTCTTCGGCAGCCTTGTTGTCAACGACCTGGACCGATTCAAGACCCTTTCCCACGCCATCATCGCCAACCGCTTCGATCCCTGCCTGGAGGACATCAACACCAAAGTCTATACGCGCGACATCTTCAAGAGAGACTGACATAGTAACGTCACTCGATGCCGCGCATCAACTATGATTGAATGCCTTATTTTCAAAACGAATCTATAGGTACATGCCTTAGGCATGCTAAACTCTAAGTTTCCACTTACTCCCCATAGGTCTAATTTATGAATCTTTACAAAACCGACAAGATACGTCGAGGCGAATTGCCACCTTATCAATACTGGATGCGCAAACTCCAGTCAAATCGGGGAGGATATTTTATTGCCTTATATAAAATACTCTACCGTATCACTAGCCTTATGTACTGCAATGATATTTCATATCAGGCTGAAATCGGTCCTGGCTTATACATTGGCCACCCTTATGGCATAACGGTTAATGGCAAAACCAAGATTGGAAAGAACTGCAATATCCACAAAGGCGTAACTATCGGCCAGGAAAACAGGGGGAAACGTAAAGGCACGCCGACAATCGGCGATTCCGTATGGATAGACATCAACTCAACCATCGTAGGCAACATCACAGTCGGCGATGATGTATTGATAGCTCCAAACACATATGTCAACTGCGATATTCCATCCCATTCAATCGTCTTCGGTAATCCCTGCATAATCAAATCATCAGGCAACGCAACCAGCGATTACATCAATAATCCAGTTTTCTGAATCCAAGGATTTACTTTTCCAGTTAGCCCGAATGAACATTACTGATTGCATATCAAACCTTCGACAATTTGTCATAGCAATCCTCAAGCGAACGCCCTGTCTTCCAGACATGCTATACCTACGCATGAGATATTATCTTGAAAATGGCCAAAAATTACATTTATCCAATGCTATTACTTTTCAAGAGAAAATCCAATGGCTAAAGATTAACCGTCGTAAACCTGAATTTACAACGATGGTTGATAAATATGCCGTCAAGGCTTATGTCGCATCCAAAATCGGTTCAGAATACATAATCCCGACATTAGGTGTCTGGAACAGTTTTGATGAGATCGATTTCAACAGACTTCCATACAGTTTCGTACTGAAGACCACTCATGGAGGCGGCAATGGAGGTGTTGTAATATGCCGAACCAAGAAGACATTCAATAAAGACGAGGCTCGTAAGAAAATAAACGCATCATTAAAAGAATGTATCTATGATGCCTTAAGAGAATGGCCCTACAAAAACGTTCCACATCGAATAATAGCGGAAGAACTGATCACGGATTCTGCCAAACAAGATCTTACAGACTATAAGGTCTTTTGTTTCAACGGAGAGCCGCGATACATACAGGTTATTCAAGATAGAAATACCAAAGAAACCATAGACTTCTTCGATACGGAATGGAACCATCAGGAATTCTATGGCTTGAATCCAGTATCCGGTCCCGAAATCAAGCCTTCAACCTGTAAAATCGCAAGGCCCTATAACCTGAGCAAGATGTTGGAGATTGCAGAAATCCTGTCCAAAGGAACAGACTTTCTGAGGGTTGACCTATATAACGTTAATGGTCATATTTACTTCGGAGAACTTACTTTCTTTCCAGCGTCAGGATTCGGCACATTCACCCCAGCGGAATGGAATGTCAGACTTGGAAACATGATGAAAATATGCTAAATAAATCAATCAGGAGACTCGGCGACCTTAATCAATGAAAGAAGAATTGCCAGTCGAAGGGAATTTAGACAAAACTATTGGCGCATTCGTCACACAAAGAGAACAGCCAAACAGCCTTTCAATACTCCTCTTACAAAAACTCGATTAACTGAATTCAAGGAATATTGGGAGTTCGTTCGTGATGTCTATTAGTTAGATCCAATGTATTGTCAGTTCCATACGAACGCCACTGGGGGTCGATCCACGATATATGTCTGACGATTTCTACTATACTGTTATAGAAACTTCACGCTCAGGCAAAGGATAAATTCATCCATTTGGTTAACACTTACGCATATCCGAACCACAATCAAAATAAAAATAAAATGAAAATAGGCATATTGAAGGAAACCAAAACGCCCGTGGACAACCGTGTAGCGCTCACCCCCACACAGGTTCACGATTTGATGATACGGTTTCCTAATGTCAAATTCAAAGTCCAGAAGAGTGATGTCCGAGCCTTCAATGATGACGAGTATCGAAATCTTGGGATAGACGTTGTCGATGATATCGATGACTGCGACCTCATATTCGGTATTAAAGAGGCTAACTTAGATGTTTTGAAACCTAACAGGCATTACATTTTCTTCGGACACATTGCCAAACGTCAACGATACAACATACCTCTCTTCAAAACCTTACTTAAGAATAATGATACTTTCTCCGACTATGAGTACCTTGTGAATGATTCCGGAGAGCGACTTGTGGCATTTGGATGGTTTGCCGGGGTGGTAGGAGTATATTATACCCTTATAGGCTGGGGACGCCGTACTGGCGCATTCACATTGCCATGGCCACATCACCACATGACCGTAGATGAAATAATCTCTAACATCAGGGAATACTTCAAAGGCAATATTCGAATCGTCATCACCGGCACCGGTCGTGTATCACAAGGAGCACAGCATGTTCTCAACAATGCAGGCGCCCGTGAACTCGGCGTGGATGAGTTCATCAATGGCAATCAGAATACATCAGGAATTGAGTACTGTGTCGCTCCACTTGAATCACTTGTTGCACGCAAGGATGGAAAGGAATTCGATCATGCAGATTTCTTCAAACACCCTGGAAACTACAAGTCTACATTCAACGGATTCGCGCAATCTGCTGATATGTTGATTTCCGCGCATTACTGGGGCGACCACGATCCTGTCTATCTGTCAAAGGAAGATTATCTGGAACGGGGATTCAGAATCAAGATGATCGGAGACATCACATGCGACATTCAGGGCAGCATTAAATCCACCCTACGTTCATCCACACATGCCGACCCCTATTATGACTACAATCCTGTTACCGGCATGGAGGAGCCTGCATTCAGTTCTGACTCCAACATTTCTGTAATGGCCGTTGACACATGTCCAAACGCATTGCCCCGTATCACAAGTGAATATTTCGGGGAAAGACTCATTGAGCAAGTATTGAATGATCTGTTGAGCAGAGATTCCCTGCATTCCGAGGTGCTTGACCGTGCCACAATTGTTGACAAGGGAGAACTCGGAGCCAATTTCCGCTATCTTGATGACTATGTTGCAGAGTTTTAAGAAACATCTAAAGCGCAACCCACTAATTATCGCATACGGAGAGTACCGCTTGCGTAACAGGGAAATTGAACGTTTTACCAACGAAGCAATATCTAAGGTCCAACATCTGTCACAAGATGAGCAAGACAGGATCTTAAAAGCCTATATCCGGGATTTAAAGAAATATATGTTCACATTCGATGAATGGATGAACATTTATAAATTATACGGCAAAGAAGACAAACTGAAACGTACATACATATCACGCTCCGAAGCTCAAAAATGTTACAGAGCTACGATAAAACCGAATGTACGCTCTATTTTCCATAACAAGGAGTTGTTCCTTAAGAAATTCTCTAAATACATAAGGCGAAAATATGTATATGCGAGTTCGAACACCACACAGAATCAAATTGCTGTAAGGGATCTTTTGGCCGGACATGATGTAATAGTCAAACCTCATGATGGATCATTGGGCGCCGGAATTTACAAATTAAGGAAGATAGATGCAGAAAGCACAACAGACAGCAAAATCGAACAGATCTGCAAAGATAGATGCCTTGTTGAGGAATGCATAGTAGGTTGTGATGAGATTCAGAGATTCCATCCCGAATCGTTGAACACAATTCGTGTGGTAACTGCCTTTGACGGCAAATATTACTCCGTATTCTACAGTTTCATACGGGTGGGATCCGGGAAAGCGGTGGTTGACAATGCGCATGCAGGTGGATTCGTGTGTCCGATAGATGTTGCCACAGGGCGCATTAAGAGTGATGCTTTCAAGGTAGGTGAAGCAGGAAATATTGAATTCCATCCGGACAGCAACCAAAGATTCAAAGGATTTCAGATTCCCAAATGGAATGCCATCTGCAAGGAATGCACAGAAGCCCATCATCTTGTAGATATTCCATTTGTAGGATGGGATGTATGCATTAATCAAAACAATGAGGTTGAATTTATCGAAGGAAATCATGCACCTGACATGGACGTTTGCCAATCACTCCCAAACAGTGGATTGCGGGATGAATTCCTTCAGATAATCTCATCGTATAAAAAGCATCGTAAATGAATTTAAGAAATATATATCCAAGGATAGTTCATCGTCTCGCCAAGTATATCCCCGAAGACAGTCTATATCTAAGGCTTCTTTTTAGAGCAGAGATGCATAAGCCATTGGACTTGAATAACTGCAGAACGATGAATGAGAAACTGCAGTGGCTTAAGCTCAATAACAGATATCCGGAATTGACCAACTATGTTGACAAGATCAAAGTCAAGGAATATGTGCGCGGAATTATCGGAGATAAATATATTATCCCCACCCTTCAGATTTGGGATAATCCTGACGATATAACCCCTGGATGCATTGCAATATTGCCGGATTCATTCGTCATGAAAACCAATCATTCAGGCGGCAATACAGGAGTTGCAATCTGCAGCGACAAAGAATCATTTGATATTGAAGCAGCAAAACATAAGATGGAGACATCTTTAAAATCAGACATCTACCGCAGTTATCGCGAATGGCCCTATAAGAATGTCGAGAAACGAATATTTGCCGAAGAATATTTGGGAAGCAATCTCGTAGATTACAAATTTTATTGCTTCAATGGACATGTAGATTCGGTGATGCTGTGCGTCGGACGGCAAAGTGGATTGGGAACAAAATTCTATTTTTTCGACCGCGCATGGAATCTTCGCAGATATAACAAAGCCGGAAAGGCGGCTCCCGCTGACTTCACGTTGCCTAAACCGGAGGGAATGGACGAAATGTTTGATATGGCGGCCAAATTATCACAAGGATTCCCGTTTGTCAGAGTGGATCTTTATAATGTGGAAGGACACATCTATTTCGGCGAGCTGACTTTTTATCCTGCCTCTGGACTCGACTGCAATCGACTCCCAGAAACAGACATATATTTCGGCAATAAAATCGACCTATCTCTGGCTAAAAACACAATTGGCAGCAAATGATTACAACCCTCTTCAAATGAGAAGTATATAGCCAGAGACATCTCCATGGGAATAATTCAAAAGATAAAACGCAGTAAAGATGCTAAAACATTAGCTGCAAACTTCATATACTTATCTCTCCTAAAGGGAATCTCATTCATATTCCCATTGATCACATTGCCATATCTAGCTCGGGTGATAGGTCCTGACAGCTTTGGTGCAATTGCATTTGCCACATCCATTATGGTTATTATTGAAACCATTACAGATTGGGGATTTAATTTCACTGCGACCAGAGACGTTGCACAGAATCGCGAAGATATCAAAATTGTATCACAGATATTCAGTCAGGTATTATATGCACGGATACTTCTGATGATAATCTGCTTTGTCCTAATGATGATTGTGATTGAATCCGTCCCTTCCTTACATGAATATAGATTACTTCTAATCCTGACATTTCTATATATACCAGGACATATTTTATTCCCTCAATGGCTATTCCAGGCTTTTGAACGTATGCGATATATCACAATATTGACACTGATTGCAAATGCTGTATTCACAGGATTGGTGTTCATTGTTATTCGGGAACAGTCTGATTATGTATATCAGCCTCTATTGACAGCATGTGGATTTATAGCCAGCGGAATAATTGCTCAATATATCATCTATCATTCCTTCAAAGTCAGACTACAGAGACCGAGTTTGCATCACATCTATATTCGGTTGAAAACTTCCACCGATATGTTCATCAGCCTTCTTTTGCCAAATCTTTACACCAACTTCTCGACAATAGTTCTAAAATCATACTGTGGAGATTTTGCAACAGGAGTTTACAATGGAGGACAACGGTTCCAGAATATTGTAGATAATCTTACAGGAATTCTATCCAGAACCTTTTTTCCGTTTCTGGCCCGTCATAAAGAGAAGCATCACATTTACGTAATCATCAGTGGCTGTATCGCTCTGTTTTCCTCCGTGTTTATGTTCATTGGAGCCAATTGGTTTGTCAATCTATTCCTTACTCCCGAATTCAAAGATGCGGTTACAGTGATGCGTATATTTGCGATAACTCCCATATTTCTTTATCTGATGAATACCTATGGCACAAATTATCTTGTAATCATTGGGAAAGAAAACATTCTGCGTAACATAATATTGTTTGTTTCCATTTTTGGATTCGGATTAACCTGGTGGTTAACACCTGCATATAGTTACATAGGAGCAGCAATTACCGTTACGACCGTATGGGGTATTCGCGGTCTTCTAACATGGTTCTTCGCCAAGAAATACCAAAGGGATTTTAAAATTATAGATTAGACAAGAATCGGATTGATATGGTTAAGATATTAATTAGCGGAGATTTTTCACCGAGTAATCGAATTGCAGAAGCAATAGAACGAGAAGACTATGCTAGCTTCTTCAGCCAAATCAAAGAATTAAATAAGATAGCGGATTACAGTATTGTCAATTTTGAAAGTACGGTTGCTGATGATACAGACATCCCTATATATAAATATGGGCCAAACCTGAAATGCACCCCCAAAGCCTTAGCCGCTTTGAAATGGGCAGGATTCAATATGGTAACCTTAGCCAATAACCATTTCTTCGATTACGGTCAATCCAGTCTAAAGAAATCATTTGCTGCCATCGAACAGAACAATATTGATTCTGTCGGCGCAGGAATTAATCAAGAATCTGCAGTCAGGACTTTTTATAAAGAAATCAATGGAAAGCATTTTGCTTTTATAAACTGTTGCGAACATGAATTCTCAATAGCTACAGACGGCCATGGAGGGTGCAATCCCCTGAATCCGATTCAACAATATTATGATATAACAGAAGCCAAAAAGCAGGCGGATTTTGTAATAGTGATTGTTCACGGAGGACATGAGCATTTCCAGTTACCAAGCCCAAGAATGAAGGAGACTTATCGTTTCTTCATTGATGCCGGTGCCGATGCAGTCATCAATCATCACCAGCATTGTTTCAGCGGATTTGAGTATTATAAGGACAAACCTATTGCATATGGTCTCGGGAATCTGTGCTTTGATTATGGAGTTGGTAAAAACAAAACCTGGAACGAAGGATGCATTGCAGAATTGCTTTTTGATGGCAATAACGTCAGCATTAAACTTCTGCCTTATATACAGTGTGCGGAGATACCGGATATCAAGTTTTTAGAGGATAGAACAAATTTTGAATCAGAAATATCAAATCTTAATTCAATTATTGCAGATGACAGCCAACTTCAATTAACCGTATACAACTATTATAATGACAGTTCCAAGCATTATCTCTCCACTTTTGAACCATACGCTCCCATACGATTGTTATCATCGGCATGGTCTCGAGGTTTGCTTCCCGACACTTTTAGGGGTAAAAGGATAAGTCAAGCTGAAAATATGCTTATGTGCGAATCTCATCTGGATAGACTCAGATTCGCCGTAAACAAAAAATTCAATTTAATAAAGTAATCCTATACAAATCCATCTCACAAGTAGTAAAAGTTTATGACATCCGATGACAACACATTTCATAATATGCAGAATTGCAACTTCTGTAAAACTGTTTTAATGTTGATAATCGTGTTCTACCATGCAGGTATGTTTTGGACAGGAGATTGGTTTACAGCGATAAGACCCGCTCAAACATCTCAACCAATTTCCATTGCGGTCCACTGGATGGGGACATTTCACGTTTATGCATTCACTCTCATTTCAGGATACATATATTATTATATTCGTTTTCAGCGCGGAGGATACGAAGAGATAGGCAAGTTTATCATTAATAAAACCAAACGTCTGGTAGTACCATACATTTTCATTGCCACATTATGGGTTATTCCTTTAAGCAATATATTTTTTCATTTAAACTGCATTCAAATAGTGAAATCATATACACTAGGTGAATCTCCGTCACAACTATGGTTTCTATTGATGCTTTTTTGGGTATTCATTATTGCTTATCCTTTATCAAAATACTTCAGAAGCAATCCAATATCATCAGCATCGGTAGTAATTGGTTGTTGGCTTTTGGGGATTGCCGGGAATGCCGTCTTACCAAACATACTACAGATATTTACTGCCTTACAGTTTATACCATACTTCTGGATTGGCTTTGAAATACGAAGATGGCAAACCGAATCAACAACTTCTAAAAACATGATATTCAATCCACTGATTGGAGCAGCAGAATTAATTCTTAATATAATATTCTTTCTACTATCTGAATATAATGCATTTGAAGGATTGATCGGGACTGCCATCGGTATCAGCGCATCATTCGCATCACGCATCTGCGGAGCCTTGATGGCATTTAATTTTCTTATGCTACTTGCTTGCAGAATACAGTGGCATACACGCTTCTTTATCGCACTTTCTAATGCCAGCTATCCTATTTATCTATTTCATCAGCAAATAATATATTTTATTCTCTGGCAATTAAATGGCCATCTTCCTCCATTTATACTCATGCTTGCATCCTTTATAATTGCAACTATTACCTCATGGATGATCTCTTATGCCTGTCTCTTATACACATCTGACGCTGCCGACGATAAGGCTCG
>ENA-OYXU01000585-OYXU01000585.1-human-gut-metagenome-genome-assembly--contig:-NODE-585-length-14158-cov-4.822378_pt1 | contig 14158 bp, 14 predicted proteins | sample MGYA00243243_ERZ653435 | MGnify/ENA primary metagenome ERZ653435 (study PRJEB26926, sample SAMN06165113) | human gut metagenome | biome: ENVO:00009003; feature: ENVO:2100002; material: ENVO:00002003... | reverse complement strand
GGCAGCGTCAGATGTGTATAAGAGACAGCTCTTGAATCAGCGATTACGATGCTGTAAAAGGCATAGCTCTTACGACCGCCGCGCTGCAATCTGATTTTTGTTGCCATTTTGTTTTATTTGTTTGTTAGGTTTGAATTTATGCTGCCATCTCGTGACAGCGGCTGCAAAATTAGTGCTTTTTTACAGAAAAACGTTCACTGCAGCCCTGTTATTATTATTTTTTAACAAGAGCGAGGCCTGCTTTCATCCCCTTTACACTGCTCATGAGCGCAGTGACAGTCTTTATGCTGGAGTTGGTCGACTTGCTGCCCAGTGTCTTGAACATGTTGAGCAACTGGCTTGTGTCGGTCACAATCATGAGTGTCTTTCCATCAACCTGAGTGGTTATCGACACGGGCTTTATCGTTCCATACGTAAGAATCAGCTTCGAGTCCTCCATCTTCCACTTTCCCTTCACCTGCTTTCCCTTCAACATCTCGGTGAACGTTCCGTCTTCGGCAAACGTGATGCTGACAGCACCCGGAGCGATGCCGAACTTTGTCAGATGCTCCTGTATCTTGCTTTCCATCTTCTTGGCGGCCAGACTTGCCCCCGCCTTGGCCAGAAAGTTATCCGATTCAAAAACGATGGCCGGCTCCTTGTATTCCCATGTACCCACAATCTGAGTCTTTGTGGCCTGCTTGTCTTTGGAAAACACCGATGTAAGGTTGGAAATCAAGTCGCCACCCGATGTCTGGTTGCCGGCAACGGCACCCAAAATGTCACCCAAGTTAATCTGTGCATTTGCGCCGACATTGCCATACATCGCGAAGACGCCCAGCAATGCAAATTTCAAAATAGACTTTTTCATAAATTATATTACTATAAATTCACCCGCAAAAGTAATATTTTAATTGAATATGTCCAAATAAAATAGATAAAACTTCCCCGTATAACATTTTTTGAGTATATTTGTACCGATTAATCTATTATACAGACAAGGCGTGAACAACCAGGAAAAATATCGTTTGTCGATACTGATACCCGTATACAACTACGTGTGCACCAAGCTCGTAGACAGTCTCCACCGGCAGGCCGAAGCCTCCGGTTTGGAGTATGAGATAATAGTGGCCGATGACGGTTCGGACAACAATGCCGTAAAGGAAGCCAACAGCAGCATAGGTTGTCTGACGCACTGCAGATACATTTCGAGAAGCGCCAACACCGGGCGGGCGGCCATCCGTAACTTCCTCGCCGCACAAAGCCGCTTTGAACACCTGCTGTTCCTCGACTGCGACATCAGGCTGCCCGACGGCAATTTCCTGCAAAGATATGCCCAATGCGGTGGCGGGGCGGTTGTATACGGAGGCGTGCGGACGGTGGATAAGGCATCATCACCCGGCAGAGGCAATATAAGATATGTGTACGAACGGGCTGCCGAACCGCACCACACGGCCCGCGAGCGGGACAAACGGCCGTACAAGAGTTTCAGAACGACAAACTTTCTGATACGCCGCGACATCATGCTCGACTGCCCTTTCGACGAGCGTTTCAGACACTACGGCTACGAAGATGTCTTTTTCGGCAAGTCACTCAAGCACAGGGGCATCGCGATAAATCATATCGACAATCCCGTACTGATAGCGGATTACGAACCCAACCACGTGTTCGTGGCCAAGACCGAAGAGGCCTTGCGCACGCTGCACCGCTTCCGCAACGACCTTGCCGGCTACTCCAGTATGTTGGAACGCGTCGGAAATATGGGGCGCTTCATGCCGATGGGCATCTTCCGGATATGGCACAGACTGTTCGGAAAGTGGGAACTGGCAAACCTTAAAGGCAACCGTCCGCGCCTTTTCGTGTTCAATATCTACAGGCTCGGCTACTATCTGTCACTGAACGACAGCCACGAAGACAAGCCATAAGTCAGCCATTACCAATCATCTATAATAAACCACAACTTAAAAAAGACTGAAACAATGAAAAGATTTGCATTCAAAATGATTTTGAAAAAGGGATGCGAGGCCGAATACGCCAAGCGTCATGCAGCCATCTGGCCCGAACTGAAACAGATGATAAAGGACCAGGGAGTGAGTGATTACAGTATATTCTGGGACAAGGAGACCAATCTGCTCTTCGCCGTGCAGAAGTGTGACAAGGACACAAACAGTCAGGACACGACCAACGTCGACCCCATCACGCAGAAATGGTGGGACATGATGGCAGACATAATGGAAGTGAACCCCGACAACTCTCCCGTTTCCATACCTTTGGAAGAACTCTTCCACATGGACTGAAAGGAGTTTTTTAGAAGTTAAGGAGTTTTTCAGGAGTTAAGGAGTTAAAGGGAGTTAAGGAGTTAAGCCAAATGCCCAAGCAATGATTCATGTTCATAGTGCTATTGGCTTAACTCCTTAACTCCCTTTAACTCCTTAACTCCTAAAAAACTCCTTAACTCCTTATCTTACCCTCAGCCTGTCACCCACCTTTATCTGATAATAAGGTGACAGCCGGTTCATCTTGTAAAGACTCTTCAGACGTATGCCGTAAAGCTGCGATATGGTGTACATCGACTCCCCCTCGCGCACATAGTGCATACGTCCCTTGTAGACTTTCGGTGCCTTGGTCTGCTTTTTCTTCAGATATACTATGTCTCCTTCGGCAAGCACGTCCCTGCGGTCGCGTTCGTTGTAGCGGGCCAGCGAGCGGTAAGATATGCCCACCTCAGCTGCTATCGACTTGAACGTGTCTCCCGCACGGGCTTTCAGATAATAGTTTTTGTTGAACTGATATATGGGGTGCAGTTCCCTTCCGCCCACCGGCACATCCTTGCTGCGGCGGGCAATGAACCTGTTGTACCCTTTCGCACGGTCATACTCGTACAGTCTGTAGAGCTGTATTATCTCTATCAGCCTGTCGGCATACTTGGGGTTGGTGGCATACCCGCAGGCTCTCAGGCCGCGTGCCCATCCCTTATAGTCCGTTATATCCAGACGGAAGAGGCTCCTGTAACGGTTTCCGCCCGCGAGAAAGCGCGAATGGTCCTCGTAGCTGTCGTACACACTGCGGTAGGCCCTGAAACATTCGTCGGGCGCGTCATCGGTGAAATACATCTTTCTGCCTGTCCATCCGTGACATTTTATGCCGAAATGATTGTTGCCCTGCTGTGCAAGTCTGCTGCGTCCCGCCCCCGACTCAAAGAGCCCCTGCGCCAGAGTTATGCTGGCAGGTATGCGGTACTTGTGCATCTGCTCTATGGCCAGGTCCTTATATTGGTTGATATATTGCTGGTATGCCTGGTTCCATCTCATCTGCGCGTTCATTCCCAACGAAAAGACGAACAGAAGCAATGTCAGTGATAATCGCGTCATAAAGTTTGCCTGATTACATTTGATTTGCAAAAATAATGAAAACAATCCATTTATCACAGATAAATTACTAAATTTGCAATAAAATTATATTTATTATGAAAAAACAAGTGATTGAATCAGTTATCGGTGTTTGCGGCATTGACGAACTCAGTGATGCCGAAAGACATCTGGTGGAAAAAGCCGTCGAGGCCACCCGGCGTTCATACGCCCGTTATTCCCATTTCAAGGTGGGGGCGGCGCTGTTGCTCGAAGACGGCACCGAGGTCATCGGATGCAATCAGGAGAACGCAGCCTATCCCGTGACAATATGTGCCGAACGGTCCGCACTCTTTTCTGCCGGAGCCCAATACCCCGATCTGGCCGTGACAGCCATCGCCATCGCCGCACGCAACGAGCATGACGAACTGCTTGCCGAGCCCATCACTCCGTGCGGCAGCTGCCGTCAGGCACTTATAGAGACCGAAACGAGATATGGCCGGCCGGTAAGGATAATCCTCTACGGCACCAGCCGCATCTATGTCATCGACGGCATCCGTCATCTCATGCCGCTGTCGTTCTCTGACAAGCAGATGTAAATCCTCTCTTACCTTGAATATCTGTACTGATAGCATCCCGCGTCGGGCGTGTCACCACGGTCATACCCGTCACGGTCGGTGGCAAATGCGGGTATTGCATGCGCCCTGCCTATGGCTGTCGACAGTGAGTCGAGATGGAAATCGTAATAGAGGTTGTCCTCGTCTACGGTCTTGAAATGCGCTTTCCCCTGTATCGAGTCATCGGGAGTTTCAAAAACAACATTCACATACTGCTCCGACTCCTTCATTTCCTCCGTCTCCGGAGTGCGCATCACCACATTCTCGAAGTAATAGACAAAGGGCACATCCGTCTCCGTCTCTCTCGTCTCACCCATTATCTCGTCACCGGCATAACCCGTTATCAGCGAGTTGTGGCACTCCAGCATGTACAGCGGGTAGTCGTACCCGCCGGCGAAATTGGTGAAACGCAGGGCCACACCGCGGTCGCCGCTGAACGGATAGAACTGTGCCAGAGTGCAGTACACCAGCAGCGCACTGCCCCCGTATACCGACAGACAGTCGCCGAGAGTGTTGCTTATGAGACAGTTCACCAGAGAAATGTTTGAGTTGTAGCTCGTCAGCCCCGGCCCCTTGCAGTTGTGTATCGTGACATTTTCAAGGGCCAGGCGCACATTGTCGGCATCATACGCCGCAGAATCGCAGACGATGCCATGCTCCGCACTGTGTATGTCGGCATTGCACACAATGTTGCCCGTAGAGGAAGAATGTATGGTTATGCCGCGCCACTGCCCGCTCACACGGTCGTAAGGCAGATAGTCGAACATGCGGTCAAGACGGTCGCCGCGGAAAACCACGTCGCCGTCGCGCCCTTCTCCGGCAGGGTTTACAAGCAGGCGGCCGTACACGTCAATCCCCGCCCCGCTGTGAAAGAACATCGCCGTGGGTGCGTTGACGGTCAGGGTTGCCCCCTCTTCCACCCTTATGCCCCTTCTCACCACCACGGGTTTGCTTTCCGCAATCACCGTGTCACGCCTCACGATGATGCTGTCCACCATCAGGGCATCCCACGACCAGGCCTTCAGATTGACACGCTGCTCCGCGCCGCTCTGCAGGGTGAACACCAGGTCGTCGGCAACAAGCTGTGGTTCAGGCCTGCCCGTGGCCGCCGAAGTCAGCTCCACGAACACCCTTATACTGTCGCCCTTGCGTATTTCGAAGTCGCCAGCCACGCTTCCGAGCGTGTTGTCAAGATAGGTTCCGTCCACGTTCACCCTGAAACCGCTTTGGTTGCCATGCAGCAGGCGCACCTGGGCCAGCCTCAGTCCGTCGTCATTCCTGTTGTACACCCAGAAAGTCTGCGTGGAGGTGGGCACCGTACTGAATACGGTGTCAAGACTGACCGTATCGCGTGAAAAGGAAAGCAGGGCCGAACGGCTCGTCGTGAACGAGTCGTCATCGCCGCACGACGCTAATGCCGCCGTCAGGGCCATGATATAAAAAAACAGTCGTTTCATCTTAATGATAAAACGACTGTTCCGCTATTTTATTGTATCACGTTTACTTGTTGTCGCCAAAATAGCGCTTGTAGAGTCCCATGAAACCGGCGCAGTGGCGTGCCTCGTCCTTGGCCATCTCATGAACGGTGTCGTGTGTGGCATCCATACCGGCAGCCTTGGCGTTCTTTGCAATGCGGAACTTGTCCTCGCAAGCGCCCTTCTCTGCTGCTATGCGGGCCTCGAGGTTGGCCTTGGTGCTTCCCAGAACGTCACCGAGAAGCTCGGCGAACTTCGATGCGTGCTCAGCCTCCTCGAAAGCGTAGCGCTTGTATGCCTCTGCTATTTCGGGATATCCCTCACGGTCGGCCTGGCGGCTCATGGCAAGATACATGCCCACCTCGCAGCACTCACCGTTGAAGTGTGCGTTGAGGTCCTTTATCATTTCCTCGTCGGCACCCTCGTTCTTGGCTGCACCGAGTACGTGTACAGTGGCAAAATCAGCTTCACCGTCAACCGTCATCTCTGTAAACTTAGACGCCGGAGCCTTGCAGAGAGGACATTTCTCCGGAGCGGCATCACCTTCGTATATGTATCCACATACGGAGCAGATAAACTTTTTCTTCATATTCGTATTCCTTTTATTATATTGATGTTGAATAACCATGCAAAGTTAGACATTATCCCGCATACTGGCAAGCATTTCATAAGAAATATTCCACACAATTCTTATTTTTTCCACTTTGCCCCGTCGCGCAGTACAAACTTTATCTTCTTGCCCTTGGGCACATCGGGCCTCTCCCATTCGCCGCCAAAAAGCTGTACGGTGGTCTTCCTGCCCTGCTGAGCCTTGTCCACTGCCTCCTGAACGGTGAAGCAGTCGCCTATGCCGTTTGCCGCCACCGACATGTCACGATGCACCACATGCTTTTTCAGCGCCGGAACCTCCGCCGCCACGGCATCGGCAAGCAGCGAAGCCACCACGTGGGCGCCATACACATTGTAGTGGGTGTTGTCCTGGCGGCCCTTCGGCACCGACGGTTCCTCGCCCGGCATGAACCACATGTGCAGCTTCTTCGAAGCCTCGCGCCCCATACCCTGCTCCAGTTCGTGGGTTATCCTGTTGGCGTCTACGAACGCCACGCCGAGCTGTTCAGCCACATTACGCGGTGCCACGATGTAGTCGCCGTGGGTGTCTACAAGGCTGTCACCCTCTTCTGCGGCGTCCACCTTCGTCGGGCCTGTCGTGTTGCGCAGCGCCTCGTCGTCATCGTTCTTGGGCACCACCTTCAGGAAGTTGCGGCGCACCACACTGTTGAACAGCACCGGTATGCCCCCCTTCTCGCGTGTCTCACGCACAAACTTTGCCAGATTGGCGTCGAACGTCGTACCCGGGTCTGTATGGCGGTCGGCCTTCGGCTTCTCGTCGTTGTGTCCGAACTGTATGAATACATAGTCGCCGGGACGTATCTTGTCCAGCACCACCTGCCATCGTCCCTCGTCTATGAAGCTCTTCGACGAGCGTCCGTTGACGGCATGGTTGTCCACGCGTATGCCGTCATCGAAATAGCACTGCAGCGCCATGCCCCATCCACGCTCCTTGTTTCCGTTCTTGAGGCTCTTGTTGGCCATCGTCGAGTCGCCGATCATGAATATGGTCACCACCTTGTCCTGCTTGAACGCCGACAGCACGAGCAGTGCCGCAAGGGCATATACAAGTATTTTATATTTTCTCATCGTTATTATGTTTTTTAAAAAAGCCTCACCCCAAGATGGTGTATCAAAATGGCTACATGATGCTTGGTAGGGACATATTCTTGTATTTGTCCGTCAAGCAGTCACTGAATATCAACACGGTACGAGCGGACAAATACAAGAATATGTCCCTACTATGTGCATCCCCTGCATTTTTGATACACCACCAGTTTATATGCTTTAATTATGGGCATGAAGACGTATATTCTCTTCACTCTTACCTCTTCACTCTCTCCACGAGCTCGTCGGGCGTAACGAGTGTCTGTTCGCCCGTAGCCATGTTCTTCAGCATCACCTTGCCTTCGCCTATCTCGTTTTCTCCGGCCAAAGCCACAAAGGGTATGGCCTTGGCGTTGGCATAAGCCATCTGCTTCTTCATCTTCACGGCATCGGGATATATCTCGGTCTTGATGCCGGCCCCGCGGGTCTTGCGGGCTATTGGCATGCAGTAGGCCGTCTCCTTGCAGCCGAAGTTGATGAAGAGCAGGCGTGTGCCCGTCACGGCTTCCTTCGGGAAGAGGTCGAGTGTGTTGAGAACGTCGTAGATGCGGTCGGCCCCGAACGATATGCCCACGCCGCTCAGTCCCGGCATACCGAAGATGCCGGTGAGGTTGTCGTAGCGTCCGCCGCCGGTGATGCTGCCCATAGGCGTGTCGAGAGCCTTCACCTCGAAGATGGCGCCGGTGTAGTAGTTCAGGCCGCGGGCGAGAGTCAGGTCGAGCTGTATCTCGTTGTCCAGCCCAACAGTCTTCAGCGTGTCGAGTATGAAGCGTGTCTCCTCCACTCCCTTCAGTCCTGTCTCGCTGTCTTTCAGCACCTCGCTGATTGTCCGGAGCTTCTCGTCGTTTGTCCCGCCGAGCGATATGATGGGCTGCAGTTTGGCTATGGCCGCGTCGTCAAGCCCGTTGGCCTTCAGCTCTTCGTTCACTCCGTCAGGCCCTATCTTGTCGAGCTTGTCTATGGCCACCGTTATCACCGTTATCTTGTCGGCCTCGCCTATCACCTCGGCAATGCCGGTGAGAATCTTCCGGTTGTTTATCTTTATCTGCACGCGTATGCCCAGACGGCTGAACACCGTGTCGACAATCTGCATCAGCTCCACCTCGTTGAGCAGCGAGTCGCTGCCCACCACATCGGCATCGCACTGGTAAAACTCGCGGTAGCGGCCCTTCTGCGGCCTGTCGGCACGCCACACGGGCTGTATCTGATAGCGCTTGAACGGCAGCTGCAGCTCGTCGCGGTGCATCACCACATAACGTGCGAAGGGCACCGTTAGGTCGTAGCGCAGCCCCTTCTCGCAGATGCACGATGCCAGCGACAGCGAGTCGCGGCAGGCAAGGGCGTCATCGCTCACCTTGTTCAGATAGTCGCCGCTGTTGAGCACCCTGAAGAGCAGCTTGTCGCCCTCCTCGCCGTATTTGCCCAACAGCGTGTGCAGCGTTTCCATTGCCGGTGTCTCTATCTGCTGGTAGCCGTAAAGCGCATATACCGAGCGTATCGTGTCGAAAAGGTAGTTGCGCTTGGCCATCTCCACCGTGGAGAAGTCGCGCGTTCCCTTGGGTATACTTGGTTTGTTCACTTTTTTAATTATTAATTATTAATTGAGGAGTTAAAGGGAGTTAAGGAGTTAAGCCAAATGCCTGTGCAATGATTTGTGCTCATAATGCTATTGGCTTAACTCCTTAACTCCATTTAACTCCTTAACTTCATTTAGCTTCTCACTATTGTCTGTGCCCTGTCCGGACCTATCGAGATGATGGCGATGGGTGTCTCCAGCTCCTCTTCAAGGAACTTCACGTAGTTGTTGAAAGCCTCGGGGAACTGCTCCTCACTGGTCATCCGTGTCATGTCCGTTTTCCATCCCGGCAGCTCCCTGTATACAGGCTCTATGCCGCTTTCGATGCTGAAGGGGAAACGGTCGGTCTCCACGCCGTCCTGCCTGTAGGCCACACACGCCTTGATGGTGTCGAAGCCGTCGAGCACGTCGCTCTTCATCATGATGAGCTTGGTCACGCCGTTCACCATTATCGCATACTTCAGTGCCACGAGGTCTATCCATCCGCAGCGGCGCTCACGTCCGGTCACGGCACCGTACTCGTGGCCGAGGTCGCGTATCTTCCTGCCCGTCTCGTCGAAGAGCTCTGTGGGGAACGGTCCGGCCCCCACACGTGTGCAGTAAGCCTTCATGATGCCGTAAACGTCGCCTATCTTGTTCGGGCCGATGCCCAGACCGGTGCATGCTCCCGCGCATATCGTGTTCGACGACGTGACGAAGGGGTACGAGCCGAAGTCGACGTCGAGCATGGTGCCCTGCGCTCCCTCGCAGAGTATGGTCTTGCCCTCACGCAGCAGCGAGTTTATCTCGTGCTCGGAGTCGACGATGCAGAAGCCGCGCAGATACTCCACGCCCTCCATCCATTTCTTCTCCACGTCGGCTATGTCATAATCGGTATAGCCCATCGACTTGAGTATGTTCTCGTGGCGCGCCTTGTGCTCACGGTATTTCTGTTCGAAGTTGTCGAAGATGTCGCCCACACGCAGGCCGTTGCGCGATATCTTGTCTGTATATGTCGGACCGATGCCCTTGCCCGTGGTTCCCACCTTGCTCTTGCCCTTGGCTGCCTCGTAGGCGGCGTCGAGCACGCGGTGCGTGGGCATGATGAGATGGGCCTTCCTGGATATGTGCAGACGGCTTTTCAGTTCGTGGCCGCTTGCCTCCAGTGCCTTGGCCTCGTCCATGAACAGGTCGGGGGCGAGCACCACGCCGTTGCCTATGACATTGATCTTTCCTCCCTGAAAAATTCCGGACGGTATGCTGCGCAGCACGTACTTCTCTCCTTCAAACTCCAATGTGTGTCCGGCGTTCGGACCGCCCTGGAAACGGGCCACCACATCGTAGTTGGGGGTAAGCACGTCTACAACCTTACCCTTTCCTTCGTCGCCCCACTGCAGTCCCAGCAGAACGTCAATCTTACCTTTATTCATTGTCTTTATCGTTTTGTGGTTTCTTTTTCGTCTTGCTAATGCGTTGTTTTGTTATCTGGGTCTGACAAGTGCTGCATATGCCGTACAGATAAAGCGAGAAGCCGTCTTTGCGGAACCGCTTCAGGTGCACCGCGGCTATGGCCTCGTCTATTTCGGCCGATCTGAACTCCGTCACCCTGCCGCACACCGTGCATATCTGGTGGCAGTGGCTGCCTCCGTCGTAGCAGGCCTCATACTTCGTGCTGCCCTGGAAACGGTGGCGTATGACGAGCCGCAGCTCCATGAACAGCCGCATCGTGTTGTACAGTGTGGCGCGGCTTACGGGGAACCTCAGGTCGCGCCTGAGCTTCACGCCGAGTTCGTCGAGGGTGAAATGCCCGTCCATGCCGTAAACGGCGTCGAGTATGGCATAGCGCTCCGGAGTCTTGCGGTGACCCTTCATGTCGAGATAGCCGTCCAGTATCTGCCTCACTGAAGCCTTTACTTCATCTTTCATTGCGACAACACTTCATCAACCGTACAAAATTACTATAATTTCGCCAAATAACAGCCATCCGGTTAAAAAAGTTCTATGCCGACGCTCTTCAGGGCGTAATCGGCCATGCGCCGGTACACTATTCCGAGGTCGGCGAAACGCACGGCACTGGCCGCAGCCGCCTTCCTCACCCTGAGCGAGTCCTCGCGCATCACCGTGGTCAGCTGGTCTATATACTCGTTTATGCCCCGCGTGTCGGGCGTACGGCCGTTCATGAACAGCCGCGAGAGCACGTTGAAGCCGCACATGCGGTACATCTCGTTGTCTGACGCTATCCAGCGGTAAGCCTTCTCGGCCGCGAACGGCAGATGGCAGTAAAGCCCCGACGAGGCTATCTCGGCTATCTCCCACTCCCTTGTCTGCTCCATCCAGATGTCGGCCACCTCGGGCAGCATCCTCTCGGCGGGCATCACGTAAACGGCCAGTATCTTGCACTCGCGCACATCCTCCTTCCACAGGGCGATGGCCAGGTCGTAGTCCTTGCCCGTCTCGCGCGCCTTCTCCCTTAGCATGGGCAGGGGTGCGCCCCAGTTTACCCTGTAGGCCACACCCTTGTCACGCATCGACTGTGCCGTCTGTCCGTCCATCATCAGGCGGAACGACCGCTTTATCTCCTTAACCTTTTCTTCTGTTGTTGTCATTCAGTTTTTACATTTGTTTGCCGGCCATGCCGGCCTCTTCTGTCACACCGCGGTGCGTCAGAGTGCCGAATAGTCGCGGCCGTAACGCATCATCTGCTCGTCGTAGCCCTCGGTGTAGTCCACCTTCACGTCCACTATCTCGCCGCTTGCGCTGTCCGTCACCGGCACCAGCACGGGGTTGATGAAGCCCTTGTACGGCGCTATGTCGAGCCGGCGGTAGCGTTCGAGTATCTCGGCATGCAGCTCTGCGTCCACCTTCACGCCATACGTCTCCACCAGACGGCGGGCGGCCTCGTAGTCGCCCTCGCTCTTTATGCGCTGCACCTCGGCGAGCAGTCGGGCGAAGAGGGTCCGCAGACGTCCGTAGTCGGCAATGCGCACGAACGTGCGTCCGCCGCCGTCCTTCACCAGCTCCACCGTGCCGCCCTGGTCCAGACACCACCGTGCCACGAGTGCGCGGTTGCGCATGTGGGCCTCCTCGATGTCGCGGCCGGGCTGTATGCGCACGAGCTGCGTCATGAGTCCGTTCATTATATATGTATAATAATGTGACTTGTACGCCTCCATGTCGGGCAGCAGCCCGAGCTCCACCATCTTTGCGTCGGCCATGAAGTAGAGTCCGAACAGGTCGGCACGGGCCTCCTCTATCGTGTTGCCGTACGACTTCAGCTCGTCGCCGCCCACGCCGGGCAGCAGTTGTCCCGAGCCGTGGCCCAGGCACTCGTGCAGGTCGGTGTGCAGCTCGTCGCACATCTCGCCGTAGCGCTCCACCAGGCGGCGTGTCTCGCCGTCGACGACAAACTCGTCCTTCATGCCGCTCTCGCGCGACGCCATGTTGTAGGCGCTGATGAGGTTGCCTATGGTCACGCTCTTGCTGCCGTGCTCCAGGCGTATGCGGTCGGCGTTGGGCAGGTTGATGCCTATGGCCGTCGAGGGGTACTCGTCGCCGCCGAGCATGGCCGCCGACACCACGTTGGCCGTGACGCCGCGCACCACGGGCTTGCGGAAGCGCGCGTCTACGGGCGAATGGTCTTCAAACCACTGGGCGTTGTCGCTCACCGTGCGCGTGCGCCGCGTGGCCTCCGTGTCCTTGTACTCCACTATGCCCTCCCACGAGCCTTTCAGACCCAGCGGGTCGCTGTACACCTCGATGAATCCGTTGACGAAGTCTACCGTTCCGTCGAGTGCCTTGACCCACTTTATGGAATATTCGTCGAAGGTGTCGAGGCTGCCCGTTTCGTAGTAGTCCATCAGCGTGCGTATCACGTCGCGCTGCGCCTCGTTTTCCGCCACTTCGGCAGCACGGCCGAGCCAATGGACGATGTGGCGTATGGCCGCGCCGTATTCGCCGCCGGCATACCACGCACGCTCGCCGAGGGTGCCGTCGGCATGCTTCACGAGTGTGGTGTTCAGGCCGTAGGTGATGCGGCCCGCGCGCTCGGTGTCGCGCTTCTGCGCTTCATAGAACGCCTCGGCCTCGGCCTGTGTCACATTATTATAATAGGTACAGGCCGAAGTGACCACAAGGTCGTCTCCGGCTTTCTTGTTGAAACGTGTGGGGAGTACGTCGGGGTCGAACATCACGGGCACCAGCTCGTCGCACAGTTCGTCGCGCGTCATACCGCCAAGCGGTAGCAGCGCCTCGTCGGTCTGTGCCACGGCGGCGCGGAACCAGGCCTCGCCGAAGCCGGGCCTGAACTTCTCGCAACCGTAGTGGTGGTATATGCCGCTGGAGAACCACACACGCCGCAGGTACTCCTCAAGGGCGCGGTAGTCGGCCGTGGTGCGGACGATGTTGCCGCCCGATACCACGGCCTCCAGTGTCTTGCGTATCTTGAGGTTGTACCTGCCGAACTGGCAGAATGTGATGTCGCGCCCCCACAGTGTCGCTTCGGAGAGGAAATATATCAGTTTCTTCTTCTCCGGCGGCAGGGCGTCAAAGTCCGGCAGCCGGTAGCGGAGCATCTGTATGTCGGCGAACCGGATGTCAAGACAGTTGAAGTCTGCTGAATGTCCCATCATCAGAGCTGCGGGTCGTTCTTCCCCTCTTCCTCTTCTATCTTTGCCCTCTGGGCCATCACGGCGGGACGGTATGTCTGGTGCAACAGACGGTACTCGCGCGGTGTCATGCGCAGGAGCTTGTAGAAGGATGCGTAGAACGACTGGCGGTTGGAGAAGCCAACCATGTCGCTCACCTCCTCCATCTTCAGGTTCTGGTAGCGCTTGTCTACAAGGATGGTCATCGCCTCCTCAATGCGGAACTTGTTTACGAAAGAGGTATAATTCATGTGGAAACGGACATTGACCACGGCCGATATGTACCGTGTGTTGGTGCCCAGGTCCTCGGCGAGCTTCTTTGCCGAATACTCCTTGTCCTTATACTTCTTTTCCATTACAATGATGTTGAGAATCTTCTCCTTCATCTCGTCCATCAACTTGGGGCTTACCAAACTTCTGTAGGCGGCCTCCTTCTCCTTTCTCTCGGTAATATTATACTTTGCCATAACCTATTGAACATTTAAAAAATTATTGATGCTGCAAATTTAGCAAAAAAATTCGACACTGCAATGATTTCTTTATGATATATTATGTAAAAGAATCTTAAAAGCCTTTCAGGCAGCAAATAATTACCCGCTGGCGGAATTGTCCGAAGTGGCCGTTCCGCACACCAAAAATGGCCGTTTCGCACCCCAAAAGTGCCACTTTCGGCCTTCAAAAGTGCCACTTTCGCACGTCAAAACGGCCTCTTTTGCCGCGTTCTCAGGTGCCCGTTTCCGGGAGCTTTCGGGATGAAAAGGGCGGAAAACGTTCTCACAAACCCCGGAATCGGGACAAAACTTGTGGAAATCGGGACGCAAAAGTG
>ENA-OYXU01000584-OYXU01000584.1-human-gut-metagenome-genome-assembly--contig:-NODE-584-length-14165-cov-5.116442_pt1 | contig 14165 bp, 15 predicted proteins | sample MGYA00243243_ERZ653435 | MGnify/ENA primary metagenome ERZ653435 (study PRJEB26926, sample SAMN06165113) | human gut metagenome | biome: ENVO:00009003; feature: ENVO:2100002; material: ENVO:00002003... | reverse complement strand
CGATGCCGCAGCACCGACCTTCAGGAAATTGCGGCGGGTGATCTTGTTCTCTTTCATACGGAAATCCTCTCTTTTGGTGCCCCCTTGGGCCCTTCTTTCATGCTTCTCTCGGAACGGTTTTATTGTACCGAACTTCCCCGCCGCCCGAAACCATGGAGAGGAAAAGCTTGTGTAAAAGCTTCGCGCCGCCGACGCCGCAATTGTAAAGAGAGGATATCTCTTGTAAAATTGAAACCATCCAACCACTGACCCCCAGCAAACAGGAAGCCCCTCGGTATTCGCAGTACCGGGGGGCTTCTTGCTTTGCTTTTGTGAGATCAATGGACTTTTTACCTTTGTGTCTTTGTTATACGCACCTGTTGGCAAAAAGTCAAGGAGTTCCTTTTATCTCGCTCTTACTTATTATAGACGTCCTCTTTCAGCAGCCCTTCGCTCTTGGCGACGCAGATGCTGGCGACGGCATCGCCGACGACATTCAGGGAGGTGACGAGCATCTCGATGGGGCGGTTGATGGCAAGGATCAGGGAATAGGCCAGCAACGCGCCGTCATTGACGAAGCCCATGCCGGACAGGATGGTGAAGAGGATGACCGCCCCTGCACCGGGAGCTGCCGGGGTGCCCACCGAAGCCAGCAGCGCCAGCAGCGCTACCACCACCAGTTGACCGGGCGTGACGGTATAACCGGCGCAGCCTGCAATGAACACCGTAGCGATGACCTGCATGATGGCGGTGCCGTCCATGTTGATGGTCATGCCCAGCGGCAGAACAAAGGAGGCAATGCTCTCATCCACGCCGAACTCTTCCTCGCTGACCTTGATGTTCAGGGGCAGGGTCGCAGCGCTGGAAGAGGTGGAGAAGCCGAAAACGGCCACGTTTGCGATCTTTTTGATGAACTTGATGGGGTTCAGCTTGGCGCCCAGTGCCACGACCAGCGGATAGGCCACCACAAGGAAGACCAGCAGCAGGATCACCGTGACCACCACATAGACCAGCGCGGGCTTGAGGTAATCGATGCCGTAGATGGCGAAGGTGCGGGTCAGCAGCACGAAGACGGCGAAGGGCGCGAAGTTGCTGACGATGAAGTTCAGGAAGACCACCACCACATCGTTGACCTCGCCCAGCAGACGGCGGAGGGTGGCGGTGCGGCTCTCACCGAGGGTATTCATGCTCAGCCCGGTGGCCACAGCAAGGAAAACTGCGCTCAGCACCGCACCGTTGCTGCCAAAGGCCGTGATGATGTTGGAGGGGATGATGTTCAGCACCACATTCAGGGGGTTCGAGCCGGTGGAGCCGGTGGCCTCGGTCAGGCCCTCAATGTGGGTATTGAACAGCCCCATGGAATAGGTGGTGTAACCCACGACGCCCGCCAGCAGCAGCGCCAGAAAAGAGCACAGCAGGAACCAGAACAGGGTCTTGGCCGAGATGCGGCCCATGGTGCGGGTGTCCGCAATGCTGCCGATGGCCAGTGCAATGGAGGTGAAGACCATCGGGATGATGACCAGCTGCAGCGCCTTGATGAAGAGCTGGCCGATGATGTAGAAGAGGCCGAAGGCGCGCTCGGCCCCTTCCGCCGTGATGTCTTGGAACAGGAGGTTGTTGATGGTGGCCCACACCTCTGCGCGGCCGCCGGAGATCAGGCTCTCCCGCAGGAACATGAAGGCGATGCCGGCTGCCAGACCACACACCAGCGAGATGGCCATCCGCTTGGCAAGAGATAACTTCGGTTTTTTCGTTTTCGTTTCCATGATATACTTCCTCACTTTTTCTAGGTTTGCTCAAAAAAATACCCGGAAGAAAGTCTTCCGGGCGGAAACACTTATGCCTTGAACTTCAACAGCGGCACGCCGACGGCGGTATCACCGGCGGCAACAACACTCATTTCGGGGAGATCATCGCCATTGGTCACGATGATGGCCGTTGCGGTGGGATGGCCAGCGGCACGGATGGCGTCCAGATCGACCTTCAGCAGCGGGGTGCCGGCCTTGACCTTGGTGCCCTCCTTGACGAGAGAGGTGAAGCCATTGCCCTTCATCTCCACGGTGTCCATGCCAACGTGGATCAGAAGCTCGATGTTGTCGTCGCTCATCAGGCCGACGGCGTGGAGGCTTTCCGGCACCTGCGTCACAGTGCCGTCGAACGGAGCATACACGGTGTCGCCGGTGGGCTCGATACCGCAGCCGCCGCCAAGGATCGCCGAAGCAAAGGTCTCATCCGGCAGCTCTTCCAACGGGATGACCTTGCCTTCCAGCGGCATCATGACGGTCATTTTCTCGCCCTTGAATTTCGTCTCGGCAGCCTTGCCGCCAAACAGCTTATCGAAAAAGCCCATAGTTCATTTCTCCTTCTCTTTCTGCGCTGCATCCCAGCGCGATCTTCATCTAAATAAAGATACCATACCGCGCCAAAAAAAGCAAGCCATTTTCTGCACAAAGCCTATGAGATCTTTGGCGCTCACAGCAGCTCCAGCAGCTGTTCGATCTCCTCCATCTTGGTGGCCCAGCTGGTCGCGATCCGCATGACGGTGTGGGCGTCGTCGTACTTCTCCCAGAAGCCGAACTTGGCCTTGCCCTCCAGCGCGGCCAGCTGCTCGTTGGGGAACACGATGAAGAGCTGGTTGGTGGGGGAATCCATGAAGAACTGGTATCCCTTCGCCGCAAGGCCCTTCTTGAGGGCGTTGGCGGTGGTGATGGCGTTCCGGCTGATCTTCTCATACAGGCCGTCGGTGAACAGGACGTCGAACTGCAGCCCCAGCAGGCGGCCTTTCGCCAGCAGCGCGCCCTGCTGTTTGACCATGGTCATGAAGTGGGCCGGCGCACCGTGAGGGAAGACAACGGCCTCGCCGCAGAGAGCACCGACCTTGGTGCCGCCGATGTAGAACACATCGGCCCACTTTGCGAGGTCCGGCAGGGTGACGTCCGTGCCATCCGCCGCCAGACCGTAGCCCAGCCGTGCGCCATCCACGAAGAGGGGCATCTTGTACTCCTGACAGACCGCGTGGAGAGCTTCCAGTTCGGCCTTAGTGTAGAGGGTGCCGTACTCGGTGGGGTGGGAGACATACACCATGCCGGGGAAGACCATGTGGTCATGGTTGCTGTCGGCGTAGAAGGTGGCGCAGAAATTCCGGACCGTGGCGGCGTCCAGCTTGCCGTTTTTGTGGGGCAGCCCCATCACCTTGTGGCCGGTGAATTCGATGGCCCCGGCCTCGTGGCCGTTGACATGGCCGGTGGCTGCTGCCACAACGCCCTCCCACCGGTGCAGCATCGACGCAATGACGATGGCATTGGTCTGGGTACCGCCGGAGATGAACGTCACGTCCGCTTCCGGGCACCGGCACGCCGCGCAGATCTTTTCCTTTGCGCTGGCGCAGTAGGGGTCGGTGCCGTAGCCGGGCACCTTCTCGAAGTTCGTTTCCATCAGCTTCTGCAAAATGGCCGGATGGGCGCCTTCGCAGTAATCGTTCTCAAAATAAAGCATTTTCCCTCGTCCTCTCTGTTAAAGGTATCTTTATTATGAGCTTTCGTGCGAAAAATGTCAATTGCGGCAAAACGGGCCGTTCCTTCGAACAGCCCGTTTCGTATTACTGCCAAGACATCGACAGATGCCGTTTATTCGCAACGCAATCTTTCAGGTATAGATTGATCAGCGTCTGATACGGAATTCCCACCGCTTCCGACTGCTCCTTGAAGTAGTCGATCGTGTTGCTGTCAATATTGATCGTGATCTGCTTTTTCAACGCCTTTGCATAAGGGTTCTTTCTAGCTTTCGAAAAATCATACTCGTCCAACATCGTACACGCCTCACTTTCCATAATACTCCGATTCGGTTCTGGTCGCTTTTCGGGCCGAAATGATTCGGATCACGGTGTCCGATTCGCGATAGCAATGACAAACGATGAGCAGATTTGCCTTACTGCTAAGGCCGAGAATAATAAACCGTTCCTCCTGTTCAGAATGCTCAGGGTCATCAATCACCAACGCTTCTTCGTCGTAGAAAACCGTTTTCGCTTCCTCAAAGGAAATTTTGTGTTTGTTTTGGTTGATGTGGTTTTTATTTTCATCCCACTCAAATCGAATTGCTTCCGTATTTATATTATAATTATCATATAAGTATTTGTCAACACGGCTTTTTGAATACGGCAGATCCCCCTTTTTCCTCCGGTCAAGAATCTTGATTCCTTAGCTGTTTCTTAAATAAAAATATGGTATACTTTTAGGGTGGGATCGAATACAGTTCAGGAGGGATCACATTCCATGAAGCAGACCATCCGCAAAACAGACATCCTCGTGCTGCTGGGCGTATTTGCGCTGGCATTCCTCGTGATGTTCGGCATCCAGCGCATCAGCGGCCGCATCGACGGCGTGGCGTCCATGGTATTTGTTCTGGCGGTATTTTTGATCTCGATCTATACTGACGGTTACTTCTGGGGCGTCATGGCATCGCTGCTCAGCGTGCTGGCGGTCAACTTTGCGTTCCGTTCGCCCTACTTTGCCTTCAACTTCACCCTGCCGGAGAACCTGTTTTCCGGGCTGGTGATGCTGGTGGTCTCCATCATGACCAGCACCCTGACCACCCGGATCAAGATGCAGGAGCAGCTCCGGATGGAGAGCGAGACCGAAAAAATGCGGGCCAACCTGCTGCGGGCCGTCTCCCACGACCTGCGCACCCCGCTGACTTCGATCTACGGGGCTTGTTCGACCGTCATTGAGAATTATGACTCTCTGGATAAAGAGCAAAAAGTTAAACTTCTTGGCGAGGCCTGTTCGGACGCCCAGTGGCTGAACCGGATGGTGGAGAACCTGCTCTCGGTCACCCGGTTCGACAACGACAGGGTGGCGGTGCAGAAGACCCCCACCGTGCTGGAAGAGCTGATCGACACGGTGCTGGTGCGGTTCCAGAAGCGCTACCCGGACGTGAACGTAAAGCTCGAACTGCCGGACAGCTTCATCGTCATCCCCATGGACTCGATGCTGATCTCGCAGGTGCTGACGAACCTGTTGGAAAACGCGGTGCTCCACGCCGAGGGGATGACCCAGCTGACGCTGAAAGTCTTCACGGTGGGCAGCCACGCTGTGTTCGAAGTAACGGACAACGGCTGCGGCATCCCCAAGGAGCGGCTGAAGAGGCTGTTTTCCGGGATGCTGCCCGCCGAGGACACCGCTGACCACGGCAAGCACAGCATGGGCATCGGGCTTTCGGTCTGTGCCGCCATCGTAAAAGCCCACGGCGGAGAGATCAAGGCCGAGAGCCACCAAGGCGAGGGCACGACCATCCGCTTCTGGCTGGAAACCGAATCCATTGAGACGGAGGAAAATCAAGATGAGCAATAACAAATTCAAAGTGCTGGTCGTAGAAGACGAGGCCAATATCTGTAGCTTCATCTATACCCTGCTGGAGACCAACGGCTACCAGACGTTTGTGGCCCCTTCCTGCGAACTGGGGCAGTCGATGTTCAGTTCCTGCAACCCAGACCTGATCATCCTCGACCTCGGTCTGCCTGACCGGGATGGCGTGGAGCTGATCCGGTATGTACGCCAGAAGTACCTGACCCCCATCATCGTGCTGTCGGCCCGCACCACCGAGGCGGACAAGATCGAGGCGCTGGACCTCGGTGCCAACGACTACATCACCAAGCCCTTCGGCACCGGCGAGCTGCTGGCGCGGGTGCGGGCGGCGCTGCGCACCAACCGCTACAGCTCCAACCCCACGGGCACCTTCCGTGCGCAGGACCTCACCATCAACTACGAGCGCCGCAAGGTCTTCGTGGGGGATGAAGAGATCAAGCTGACCCAGACCGAATACAACATCGTCGCGTTTTTGTCCGAGCACGCCGGCCGGGTGATGACCTACCCCGCCATCGTCAAGGCCATTTGGGGCGACACCGACTGCGGCAGCACCAAGAAGCTGCAGGTCAACATGGCCAACATCCGCCGCAAGCTGGGCAGCCGCCCCGGAAAGAACACCTACATCTTAAATGAGCTGGGCGTGGGCTACCGGATGATCGACGAAGACCGCGACTCCCACACCGAGGAGGACGTATGATCCTTGCGCTGGGCGGCAACCTGACCCCCATCGGCGCTTCGGCCAACATCGCAGCCATCGGCATCCTGCGCAAAAACGGCGAGACTGTCCGCACCAAGGACTTTCTGCGCATCGGCATCCCCTTCACGCTGGCCGCCGTGCCGACGGGCTACGGCTGCCTGTGGTTGGTGTGGGGGTAAGCACCCGTTTGTCTCAAAAAACAACGTAGGGATAGTCAATTATAACAAACTCCCGCAAAAAAGTTTCTATGTGCTAACTTTATGCAAACCACTTGCATTTTCCAAATTTCGTGCTACAATAACGGCAGCAATACGGAGCGTCCCGCTCCCTCAAACCGGCCCTTTTGGGCCATACAAGCAACACGAAAAAGGAAGGTATATCGATATGGTTAACATGAAGAAGATCGCCCTGTTCGCCGCTGGCACCCTGTTTGGTTCTGCCGGTTTCAAGCTTCTGTCCAGCAGCGATGCCAAGAAGGTTTACACCCAGACCGCCGCTGCCGTTCTGCGCATGAAGGACTCCACCATGGAGACCGTGAACAAGGTTCAGGAACAGGCCGGTGACATTCTGGCAGACGCAAAGGCTATCAACGAGGCCCGCGCTGCCAAGGCTGAGGCCGCTGTCATCGAGGACGCTGCTGAGGAGACTGCATCCACCGAGGCTGCCGAATAATCCAAGGCCCTATGGGAGCCGCCTGCGGGCGGCTCTTTTTCATGGTCAGAAAGGGAACGAGTATGAAATGCACCATTTTGCATGAAGGCCGGGGCCGGATGCGCGTCCATGTCTGCAACGTGCGGATGACGCTCCACCGCGCCGATGTGCTGGAAGCTTATCTCAACCACCACGACGCCATCGAAAAGGCCACCGTCTACGAGCGGACCGGCGACGTGGTACTTTATTATAATGGCAAGCGTGCCGACGCCGTCCGGGCGCTGAGCACCTACAAGTTCGACCGGCCGGAGCTGGACGCCCTTGTGACCTCCGCCGACAGCCGGAAACTCAATCAGGAATATCAGGAAAAGATGTACAGCCTTGTGGTAGGCCACTGCTTCCGCAAGTTGTTCCTGCCCGCCCCCATCCGCGCGGCCTACACCATCTGGCGCTCCATCGCCTTTGTGTGGAAGGGCGTCAAATGTCTGTTCCAGCGCAAGCTGGAAGTCGAGGTGCTGGATGCGCTGAGCATCGGCGTCTCGGTGCTGCGGGGCGATTTCAATACCGCCGGCTCCGTCATGTTCCTGCTGAACCTCGGCTCCCTGCTGGAAGAGTGGACCCGCAAGAAGAGCCTCGATGATCTGGCCCGCAGCATGGCGCTGAATGTGGACAAGGTCTGGGTGCGCAGCCAAGGCACCGAAGTGCTGCTGCCGCTGACGAAGGTCCAGCCCGGCGACGAGATCGTGGTGCGCTCCGGCAACATGGTCCCGCTGGACGGCACCGTGATCGAAGGCGAAGCCATGATCAATCAGGCCGCGCTGACCGGCGAATCCATGCCGGTGCGGAAGATCGAGGGTGCCACCGTCTACGCGGGCACCGTGGTGGAGGAGGGCGAGTGCGTCTTCTTGGCCAAGGCTGCGGGCGGCTCCAACCGCTACGACAAGATCGTGGCCATGATCGAGGAATCCGAGAAGCTGAAGTCCAGCACCGAGAACCGTGCGCTGGAACTGGCCGACAAGCTGGTGCCGTGGTGCCTCGCGGGCACCGTGGTCACCTACGCACTGACCCGGAACGTCACCCGCGCCATCTCCATCCTGATGGTGGACTTCTCCTGTGCGCTCAAGCTCTCGATGCCGCTGGCCGTCCTCTCCGCCATGCGCGAGTGCGGCACGGCCCACATCACCGTCAAGGGCGGCAAGTATCTGGAAGCGCTGGCCAAGGCCGACACCATCGTGTTCGACAAGACCGGCACCCTGACCCGCGCCACCCCGCAGGTGGTGGACGTCGTCCCCTTCAGCCAGAGCGAGAAGGACGACGTGCTGCGCCTTGCCGCCTGCCTTGAGGAGCACTTCCCGCACTCCATGGCCAACGCCGTCGTCCGCGCCGCCAAGGAGCGGAACCTCGCCCACGAGGAGGTGCACTCCGAGGTGGAGTACATCGTGGCCCACGGCATTGCCAGCCGGGTCAGCGGCGAGCGGGTGGTCATCGGCAGCTACCACTTCGTCTTTGAGGACGAGCACTGCATCATCCCCGCCGACGAGCAGGAGAAGTTCGACTCCCTCGCCCCGGAGTATTCTCACCTGTACATGGCTGTCTCCGGCCAGCTGGTCGGCGTCATCTGCATCGCCGACCCCCTGCGCCCGGAAGCCGCTTCCGTCCTGCACCAGCTGCACAAGCTGGGCATCCGGAACACCATGATGATGACCGGTGACAGCTACCGCACCGCCGAGGCCATTGCCAAGCAGGTGGGCGTGGACCAGTTCTACGCCGAGGTTTTGCCGGAGGACAAAGCCAACTTCGTCCAGAAGGAAAAGGCTGCGGGCCACACCGTCGTCATGATCGGCGACGGCATCAACGACTCCCCCGCCCTCTCCGCCGCCGACATCGGCATCGCCATCAACTCCGGTGCTGCCATCGCCCGCGAGATCGCGGATGTGACCATCAAGGCCGACAGCCTTGAAGAACTGGTCTTCCTCAAGACGGTAGCCAACGCCCTGCAGCACCGGGTCAGCGCAAACTACCGCTTCGTGCTGAGCTTCAACTCCACCCTCATCCTTTTGGGTGCGCTGGGCATCCTGCAGCCCGCCGCTTCGGCCATGCTGCACAATCTCTCCACCCTCGGCATCAGCCTCAAGAGCATGACGAATCTGGTGCAGGCGCCCTCTTCCGTGCCGCAGATCGCGAAATAAGATTTCTTCCCCAAAAACGCCGAAAGCCCCCTGCACATACCGCGTGCAGGGGGCTTTCTTTCTATGCTTTCTCCGGGGGAAGAAATTACAGGATGTCGATGTACTCGCCGGCCAGCGCTTTATTCATGCTGCGGACGGCGCAGAACTTGCCGCACATGGAGCAGGTGTCGCTGTGGTCGTCTTCGGGCAGACGGGCATCGCGGATGGCCTTGGCGGTCTCCGGGTCGATGGCACAGGCGAACTGTGCGTCCCAGTCCAGCACGCGGCGGGCGTCGCCCATCTTGTCGTCGATGTCGCGGGCGTGGGGGATGCCCTTGGCGATGTCGGCGGCGTGGGCCGCGATCTTCGAAGCCACGATGCCCTGCTTGACGTCGTCCACGTTGGGCAGAGCCAGATGCTCTGCCGGGGTGACATAGCACAGGAAGGCGGCACCGCTGGCGGCGGCCACGGCACCGCCGATGGCGGCGGTGATGTGGTCATAGCCGGGGGCGATGTCGGTGACGAGGGGTCCCAGCACGTAGAACGGGGCGCCCATGCAGATGCTCTTCTGTACCTCCATGTTGGCGGCGACCTGATTCAGGGGCACATGGCCGGGGCCTTCCACCATGACCTGCACGTTGTGGGCCCAAGCCCGCTTGGTCAGCTCGCCCAGACGGACCAGCTCCTCGATCTGGCAGACATCGGTGGCGTCGGCCAAGCAGCCGGGGCGGCAGGCGTCGCCCAGCGAGATGGTCACATCGTGCTCTTCGCAGATGTCCAGAATTTCATCGAAGTGCTCATAGAACGGGTTCTCGTTGCCGGTCATGCACATCCATGCGAAGACCAGCGAGCCGCCGCGGCTGACGATATTCATCTTTCGCTTGTGCTTGCGGATCTGGTCGATGGTCTTGCGGGTGATGCCGCAGTGGAGGGTGACGAAATCCACACCGTCCTCCGCGTGGAGGCGGACCACGTCGATGAAGTCCTGTGCGGTCAGGGTGGCGAGGTCGCGCTGGTAGTGGATGACCGAGTCATACACCGGCACGGTGCCGATCATCACCGGGCACTCGTGGGTCAGCTTCTGGCGGAAGGGCTGGGTGTTGCCGTGGCTGGACAGGTCCATGATGGCCTCAGCGCCCATGTTCACGGCGCTCATGACCTTCTGCATCTCGATGTTATAATCCTTGCAGTCGCGGGAGACGCCGAGGTTGACGTTGATCTTGGTGCGCAGCATGCTGCCGATGCCCTCCGGGTTCAGGCAGGTGTGGTGCTTGTTGGCGGGGATGGCGACCTTGCCCTCGGAGACGAGCTGCCGGATCTCTTCGGTGGTGCGGTACTCCTTCTTGGCGACGATCTCCATCTCCTTGGTGACGATGCCCTTGCGGGCGGCGTCCATCTGGGTGGTATAGGTTTGCATAGTCAGTTCCTCCAGTTTGGTCTAAAATACTCTCTACTATTTATATACAGAGGGGCCGGATATTTCAGATGATACTGGATTCCGGCGCCTCCGCAAAACAACATTGCGGTCTTCATGAAAATCTCCTTGCATGAGTTTTCTAACGCGGCCGAAGGTGGTGCCCCCGGTCGGCCGCGACTCCCTCAGTCTGCTTCGCAGACAGCCCCCTCAAAGAAGGGGCCTTTCAGCCTCCCTCCCAGAGGGAGGTGGCATCGCGCAGCGATGACGGAAGGAGTTATAGCATCTCCGCTAACCTTCTCAATTCCCTGCACTCCTCTTCAATATCCTCCGCCGCGAAGATGGCGCTGACCAACGCAACGCCCGCTTCGCCGCAGTGGGCGAGGGAGAGCAGGTTCTGTTTGCTGATGCCGCCGATGGCGACGACCGGCACGGGGACGGCGGCGCAGATGGCCCGCAGCGTCTCCTTGGGCAGGGCGGTGACGTTCGTTTTCGTGGTGGTGGCGAACATCGCGCCGCAGCCGAGGTAATCCGCCCCGGCCGCCACCGCGGCCTTGGCTTCGGCAACGTTATGGGCCGACACGCCGATGATGGCGTCGGGGCCGAGGATGCGCCGCGCCTCTGCGGGGTCCATATCCTCCTGCCCCAGATGCACCCCGTCCGCGCCGCACTGCGCCGCCAGCGCCACGTTATCGTTCAGGATAAAGGGCACGCGGTACTGTCTGCACAGGGCGGAAATCTCCCGCGCTTCCGCCAGAACAGACGAATCGGCGAGGTTTTTCTCCCGCAGCTGCACACAGGTCGCGCCGCCCTTGAGGGCCGCTTCGACCTGCTGGGGCAGGGTGAGTTTCCCGACCCATGCGCGGTCGGTGACGGCGTAAAGCCGCAGCATCTCAGCAGTACAGTTCATAGTTTGCTCCTTGGTCCAGCTCTTCGCCGGTCATGTTGGAAACGGCGTCCATCAGGCGGATGCGCAGTGTGCCGGTGCCCTCGCCCCCGGTCAGGGAGGCGGCGGCCCGCTCCCCGCACAGCCCCATCATGCAGACGGCGGCAGCGGCGGCTTCCAGCGGCGCTTCGGGGTTCGCCCCCACGAAGGCCGCCGCCAGCACCGACAGCATACAGCCGGTGCCGGTGACTTGGCGCAGCAGCGGGGTGCCGCTGCGGATGCCGTAGGCCGTGGTGCCGTCCGTTACAATGTCCTCGGCCCCCGTCACCGCCACGATGCAGTGGTGGGCGGCGGCGAAGCGCCCCGCCAGCGGCAGCAGCGTTTCCAGTTCCGGGGCCTTGCCCGCATCCACCCCGCGGGAGACGAGGCTCTGGCCGCTCAGGGTCTGCAATTCCGAAGCGTTGCAGCGCAGCACCGTCAGGGGAATGTCCTGCAAAAGCTTTCGGGCGATCTCCTGCCGGTACGCGGACGCGCCCACGCCCACAGGGTCAAAGACCACGGGCAGACCCAGCTCAGCGGCCTTGCGCCCCGCCAAGAACATGGCGTCGGCCTTGCGGGGGTTCGGGGTGCCAAGGCTCAGGCAGAGCGCCCGGCTCAGGGCCGTGATCTCCCGGACCTCCTCCGGGGCATCTGCCATGATGGGCGAGGCCCCTGCCGCCAGCACGATGTTGGCACAGTCGTTGGCCGTGACGAGGTTCGAGATGCAGTGGACGAGAGGGGAGGCTTGCCGCACCCGGTCCAGCCGCTTTCCAAACGCAGTTTCCACACCGGCCTCCTCAGCTCAGGCTGGCCTGCATCGAGTGCAGAGCGCCGGAGCGCTGCAGCGCCGCCAGCAGCACGCCCGCGATGACCGCGCCGCCCGCCGTGGAGACGAGGAAGGGCACGATGTAGGCGTAGAACGCGATGTCGCCCGCGCTCTTGCCCATCAGCAGGATGGCGACGGGGTAGGCGCACAGGCCGCCGAGGATGGAGGTGCCGAACACCTCACCCACCAGCGTGGGCAGCAGCTTCTGGGTCTTGTGGTAGACGACGCCGCACAGCAGCGCGCCGAACATGCTGCCGGGGAAGGCCATCAGGCTGCCCAGACCCAGCAGGTTGCGCAGCAGCGAGGCCACAAAGGCCACGCCGAGGCCCCAGTAGGGCCCCAGCAGCACCGCGCACAGGATGTTGACCATGTGCTGCACCGGCGCGCACTTGCTGCCGAAGATGGGGAAGCTGAATACGCTGCCCACCACAGCAAGCGCACACAGCATTCCGGCCAGAGCCAGTTTTTTCACCGAGAGATTTTTCATGGGGATCGCTCCTTTCGATTTTCCGGCAACAAAAAACAGGAGTTCCCGCTGCGGAAACTCCTGTAAAAACTCATACACCCTATGACTTCCTACGGCGGCATTATCCGCATCAGGTAAAAGGGTCGAAGTTCGGGTACTTCCTCTCAGCCCGCGTCACGAGCTCCCCTGTATTTTGTTGTCGGGTGTATTCTACACCATTCGGGCTGAAATTGCAAGAGGGAGTTTCCCTTCGGGGGGAAACTGTGCTATACTGGGTGGTAGAATTGCTCCCCCAGCCCCCTCTGGGAGAGGGCCTAGACTCCCTCTTTGAGGGAGCTAGTACGGCGGATGCCGTGGCTGAGGGCGTTGATACTACAACAAAGGAGATTTGGTTTATGGGTCTTGTAAAAGCAGCAATCAGCGCAGCTTCCGGCGTGATGGCCGACCAGTGGAAGGAATATTTTTACTGCGACGCCCTCCCCGCGGATGTGCTGGCCGTCAAAGGTCAGAAGCGCACGGACCGCCGTTCCTCCAACAAGCACGGCAGTGAGAACATCATCTCCGACGGCTCCATCGTGGCCGTGGCCGACGGCCAGTGTGCCCTGATCGTGGAGCAGGGCAAGGTGGTGGAGCTGTGCGCCGAGCCGGGCGAGTACACCTACAGCACCGGCACCCAGCCCTCCCTGCTCAGCGGCGGGCTGAAGAACATCGACGACGCCTTTGCCGAGGTGGGCAAGCGGATTGGCTTCGGCGGTCAGGCCGCCACCGACCAGCGCCTGTACTACATCAACACCAAGGAGCTGGTGGGCAACAAGTACGGCACCCCCAACCCCGTGCCCTTCCGGGTGGTGGACCAGCGGGCCGGCATCGACATCGACATCGCCATCCGGTGCTTCGGCGAGTACAGCTACCGCATCGTCAACCCCATCCTGTTTTACACCAATGTCTGCGGCAATGTGGAAAACGCCTACACCCGCGACGCACTGGACGGCCAGCTCCGGACCGAGCTGATGACCGCGCTGCAGCCCGCCTTCGCCCGCATCAGCGAGCAGGGCATCCGCTACTCCTCCCTGCCCGCCCACACCACCGAGCTGGCCGATGCGCTGAATCAGGCCCTGAGCGCCAAGTGGAGCAAGCTGCGGGGCATCGAGATCGTTTCCCTCGGCGTGTCCGGCGTCAAAGCCAGCGAAGAAGACGAGCAGATGATCAAGGACTTACAGCGCAGTGCCGCCTTCATGGACCCCACCCGCGCGGCAGCGCACCTTGTCGGCTCGCAGGGTGAAGCGATGAAGGCGGCCGCCGCCAACACCGGCGCGGGCCCCGCCATGGCCTTTATGGGAATGGGCATGGCCGGTCAGGCAGGAGGCATGAACGCACAGAACCTCTTCCAGATGGGCCAGCAGCAACAGGCCCAGCAGCAGGCGGCGCAGCCCGCTCCCGCACCTGCGGCGCAGGGCTGGACCTGCACCTGCGGTCAGGGCGGCATCACCGGCAACTTCTGCCCCAACTGCGGCAGCAAGAAACCGGAGCCGAAGCCCGCCGGGGACAGCTGGCAGTGCGCCTGCGGCGCCACCGCCACCGGAAAGTTCTGCCCGGAATGTGGCTCACCTAAACCATTTGAGGATGGATGGACCTGCACCTGTGGAACAGTAAATCAGGGAAAATTCTGCCAGAAC
>ENA-OYXU01000580-OYXU01000580.1-human-gut-metagenome-genome-assembly--contig:-NODE-580-length-14179-cov-5.095086_pt1 | contig 14179 bp, 9 predicted proteins | sample MGYA00243243_ERZ653435 | MGnify/ENA primary metagenome ERZ653435 (study PRJEB26926, sample SAMN06165113) | human gut metagenome | biome: ENVO:00009003; feature: ENVO:2100002; material: ENVO:00002003... | reverse complement strand
GCGGACTGCTCGGGCGTGGACGGCATCGTGATTCCGGAGCGGAACTCGGCGTCGGTCACGCCCGATGCCATGAAGACGTCGGCCGGGGCACTGCTGTATGTGCCGGTGTGCCGCGAGCGCGACCTGCTGACGGCCGTGCGGATGCTCCGGGAGAGCGGCGTCAAGGTGGTGGGAGCCACAGAGAAGGGCGCGCGCCGTTACACGGACATAGACTATACCGTCCCTGTGGCCATAGTGATGGGAAACGAGGAGCATGGCATCAGCGACGAGGTGATCCGTCAGTGCGACGAGCTGGCCGCAATACCTATGGCCGGGAATATCGGAAGCCTGAATGTGTCCGTCGCCGCAGGCGTCATGATGTACGAAGTGGTGCGCCAACGCAACTCTGATTTGGGTATTTGACGGATTTAATGTAATTTTGCGCTTTGAATGGACAAGAGCGTCCAAAAGATAGACAATGATTAATCGAGTTCTAATACGTATCAAGGTCATACAGATCCTCTACTCCTGCCTGCTGGTGGGACAGAAGTTCACGTTGGAGGAGCAGCCGTCCGAGGCGAGCAAGGAACGCGGATATGCCTACCGCCTGTATATCGACCTGTTGGCGCTGGCCGTCATGCTGTCGCGCCAGATTGAGTACAAGAAAAGCAAGCCGTTGCAGAACACCCGCTTCATGCGGACCGTGGCCGACGAGGACCGCGTGCGCCGCGCCCTGGCGGCGCTGGTTTCCGAACGTGCCGTGGACCAGCTGGTGCTGGAACTTGCCGACAAGGTCAAGGAATCAGGCCTGTACAAGGGCTACCTCAAGGATATGGAGCATGGCGACGCCGGGGCCGAGGACACCTTCTGGCGCGAGTGCTTCCGTCAGATCATCTTCCCCGACGCCGGTGTGGCCGAGTATGCCGAGAGCCTCGACAGTTATTCAATGAAGGGTATGGAGCGCGCCCAGGAGATGGTGGCCGACACTCTGACCGGTTTCGCCACCTCGCAGGACAGTCTGCCCGACGCGCTGAAGACGCTGGCCGGAAGCCTGGACGAGGCACACGACCTCTATTTCCGTATGCTCGCCCTGGCTGTTGACTTGACTTACAGGCAGGAGCGTCGTCTGGAAGATGGACGACGCAAGAAACTTCCCACCCCCGAGGACCTGAACCCCAACATGCGTTTCGTGGAGAACCGAGCCATAGCCGCCCTGCAGGAGAACGAGACGTTCGCCAAGTATGTGGAGAAGCACAAGATCGACTGGAACGGCGACAACGCCATGGTGATGGACATGATCCTGAAGGCCGTGGTGAATTCCGATGTCTACCGTGAGTACATGGAGGCTTCGGAGAGCGACATGAAGCGCGACGCCGAGCTGTGGCGGGACCTGTTCCGCAAGGTGATCCTCTGCAACCGCGACTTCCTGGAATACCTGGAGGACAAGTCGGTGTTCTGGAACGACGATGTGGAGATCATGGGCACCTTCGTGATGAAGACGTTCCGCCGCATCGAGGAGGGAGCGCCGGATGCCGTGACTCCGAAATTCAAGGATGACGAGGACCGTGACTTCGGCCCGCAGCTGCTTCGATACGTCTACGGCAACCGCGAGCGATACGAGGAATGGATAGCCCGCGCCGTGGAGAACAGCGAGTGGAAGGCCGACCGTCTGGCGTTCATGGACGTGGTGGTCATCATGACCGCTCTGGCCGAGATGCTGAACTTCCCCAAGATTCCGCTGAACGTCACGCTTAACGAGTACATCGAGATCGCCAAGTCTTACGGCTCGGCCAAGTCCGGCCAGTTCGTGAATGGACTCCTGGCAAGCCTGATCAGGACCCTCCAGGAGGATCGCGTCCTCCTGAAGAAATAATATCAATTCCGGATTAATCAGGATTATTCCCGTTGAATCCCGGATTAATCAGGATTAATCCCGATGAATCCCGAATAATCAAAACCAAAAACTATGATAGAAGCAACTGTATTGGCACAGGCCGCGGCACAAGGTGGCGGCGGCAGTATGAGCGGCATCATCATGATCGTGGCGATGATCGCCATCTTCTACTTCCTGATGATCCGTCCGCAGAACAAGAAGCAGAAGGAGATCAAGCGCCAGCGCGACGCCATGAAGAACGGCGACCGCGTGGTGACCGCCGGCGGTATCCACGGCCGTATCCGCGAGGTGCGCGGCGAGACCATCATGCTGGAGATCGCCACCGGAGTAACCATCCGCGTCGACAAGACCAGCGTTTACCCTGATCCTTCCGAGGCAGCCAAGAACTCCAAGTCCGAGCCTAAGGCCGAACCCAAGAAGAAAGCCAAGAAGGAGAACGCCGAGGAGCCTGAGGTTGCCGACGGCGCCGAGAACGAGTAAGGCATCCCCTTGCTTCATAACTCATACTTAGGACTTAACACTTACACAGCGTGGCCGTTCGGATGGGCAGATTCAGGATGAACTGGCAGAGTTTACGCAACTCCGCCGCATCCCGTAATGTGCTGGTCTTTCTTATTTTCGTGGTTGTCGCCGCGCTGTTCTGGTTCATACTGGCACTCAACGACAGCGTTTCCAGGACCTTCAACGTTAGGTTCAACCTGGAGAATGTGCCTGACTCAGTGACGTTCATCAACGACCCGCCGGCCTCTGTACACGTCACCCTGCGCGACAAGGGAACCAACCTGATGCGCAGCGGCATCGTGAAGCGGGGAGTGATGAACGTCAATTTTATGGACTACGCCAACAACGGCATCTTCCGCATGGGACGCAACGACGTGACCGCATCGCTTAAGGCATCGTTCGGCAACGGCATGCAGATCATGTCCATCTCGGTGGACTCGGTGCGCTGTTACTATACGGAGTCGCCGGGCAAGCGTGTGCCTGTCGTGGTGCGAGCCGACGTGACGGCATCGTCCGGCAACATCATCGCAGGCAATCCGGTGCCCATGCAGCGCGGCGTCCGCATCTACAGCTACGGCTCCGAGGTGGACTCCGTGCATCAGGTGTACACCCAGTTGCTGACGCGCCGCGACCTCGAGAAGTCGGCCATCTTCGATGTGCCGCTGCAGCCCATCCGTGGTGTCCGCATCAAGCCCGACGTGATCGGTGTGCAGGTCAATGTGGAGCCTCTGGTGCACAAGGAAGGCTACGCCGTGATCGAGGCCCGAGGGGTGCCCGAGGGGGAGAGCCTGCTGCTGTTCCCAAACCGTGTGCCGGTGTCGTACTATGTGCCGATGAGCATGTTCAACGACACGGAGATGCCGATTTCGGTCTATGTCGACTACGGCTACACCAGACAGACCACGGGCAACAAACTGCCGGTGGAGATCGGTTCTGTTCCGAACGGAGTCATAACCCCGGCGGTGATGGCCGACAGTGTGGAATATACATTGGTGCGCAGATGAGCAGACTGATAGGACTGACAGGAGGAATAGGCTCCGGCAAGAGCGTGGTGTCGCGGGTACTGCGTATCCGCGGCTGTCATGTATATGACTGCGACCTGGAGGCGCGGCGACTGATGGACGGCTCGGAGGATGTCTGCCTGGCGTTGAAGGAGCGCTGGGGCGAGGATATCTACGACTCCTGCGGGCGGCTGGACCGACGTCGCGTGGCCGGGTATGTGTTCGGCGATGACGCCGAGCGCGCGTGGCTTGACACGCTGGTCCACGGTATGGTCCGCCGGGATGTCCGGGACTGGGCCGGACGTCATGCCGACGCCCCTGTGCTGTTCGTGGAGTCCGCAATACTCTGCACTTCCGGGCTTGCCGGGATGTGCGCCGAGGTATGGGAGGTTACGGCTCCACTGGAGGTCCGTATCGCCCGGTTGAAGGCACGCAACGGCTTGACCGAGGCCGAGGCCCGCTCCCGTATCGACGCGCAGAGACACGAAGAAGAGTTGCTGAGGGAACTCGGGAAATCCGGAGCAATACGAGAACCCGGAGAATTCCGGGAATTCCGAAAACTCAGAGTCCTCTGTAACTCCGGCTCTGCCCGGCTGCTCCCCCGGCTGGACCTGTTATTGAATCAAACCTTAACACACAACTCATAATTATGCTTAAGAAAATCATCTCGATTACCGGCAAGCCGGGACTGTATCGGATCCTGAGCCAGGGACGCGGCTCCCTGATCGTAGAGGACATAGACACCAAGCGCCGCATGCCCGTGCTGGGACGCGACCAGGTGGTGTCGCTTGGCGACATCTCCATGTACACCGAGAGCGGCGACACTCCCCTGGGCGAGATCCTGGACAAGGTCTACGCCCACTTCGAGGGCAAGCCCGTTGACGTGAAGGCCATGGACAGCGCGGCCCTGCACACCACTTTCGGCGAGATCGTGGAGGACTACGACCGCGACCGCGTGCGCGACAACGACATCAAGAAACTGTTCAAATGGTACAACCTGCTCCTGGCCTCCGGCATGACCAAGTTCGCCGAGGAGCCCCAGGAGGAAAAGAAAGAGGAGGAGGCCTGAAGGCCCCGGAACTGAAGTCCCGGCACAGGACTAGTCCTGACGCCGTGAGGGCACACAGCAGGCTCCGCTCACGGCAGGCTCCGCACAGAGCCCTCATAAATAAGGAATAAGGAAGGCCGGCACAATCGCGTGCCGGCCTTCTTTGTGTCCAGGCGCCCTTCCGGGGCGCCTGGCTTTTAGTGTGCGCAGCCTGCTTTGGCAGGACTGGTTCTGTGCCGGGGCTTCAGCCCCGGTGGCCTTTAGGCCATGTCGGTTATTTCATGTACACCTTGAACTTGCGGATGGATCCGGGAGCGCCCGTCTCCATGCGTGGCAGGTACTGGATGGCGGTGGCGCTGACGGGGCGTCCCAGGTCGATCACCACCACGTGGGGGAACTTCACGCCCGGCTTGGACTGCCAGTAGGTGGACTCCTGCAGGTCGAAGATCTTGTCGCCCGTGCGGTTCACGCCCTCGGTGTTTTCGCTGCTTACATAGTCGGCTATCCAGCCTTCGCGAGGCAGGCGCTCGCCCTTGTTGTCAAGTACATACAGTTCGGCGATGCTTGCCTCGTCGCCGCTGTTCCAGCCGTCAACGGCCTCCAGTATCAGGTAGCGGCCCTTCACGGCCTTGCCGAAGTCAGCCTGTTTCCAGCCGTTGCCCTTCTCGAACTCGGCCGTCAGCACAGGCGTCATCTCGTCCAGTTTCGGAGCCGTGCCGTTTGACTTGCGGTTCTTGTAGGGAAGCTTGTCCCAGATGGGGGTCTTCAGGCCCTCGGCCTTGGCCTCCTTCGGGCCGACCACGTCGAATACAACGATCTCGTTGTCACCCTTCTTCAGCCACGGGCCGGGCAGGTAGAGTGTCTGCTGCGGACCGATCTCCCAGAAGCGGCCCAATGCGTGGCCGTTAACGTAGACCAGACCCTTGCCGAACTGCTCCATGTTCAGGAACGTGTCGCCGGGCTTGCTGACCTTGAACGTGCCCTTGTACACGCCGACCGGCATACGCTCGCCTGGAGCCTTGGCCACGGCCGGGTTCACTCCGTTGGCGACCATGTTCTCATAGAACGCCAGCTCGTCGGGCAGAGGGAACACGGTCCAGTCCTTCAGGTCGCACACATAGTCGTGGCCGTCTCGCTGCTCGGTGACGGTAACCTTGTCGGTGATTCCCTTGAAGTCCTTGATGGCGCGACCGAAGTTGATGCGGCCCATTGCCTCTACCAGGATGTCCAGCACGGCTCCCTTGCTGCATGCGGGGAGCATCAGTTCCTTCTCGCCCATGCGGCGGTCCAGCTTGCCGATGTAGTTGCCGTCGACGAATACCTGAGCGTAGTCGTGGGCGTCGCTGACGGTCAGCACGGAGCCTTCCGGAACGGCAGGCAGCGTGGTGCGGTACAGGATGGAGCCATAGCCCTGGTCGTATTCCTCCATTGTCTTGATGTCGGTGTCCTTCTTCCCTTCGGGGAGGTTGCTGAACAGCGGGGCGCACTGCGTCAGCTCGAAGGCCGGGATCGAGATGGTGGGGATTGCCTTGGGCATGGGGGCCTGCTTGCCGGGAGTGTACTTGGCCATTGCCTCGCGCAGGGCGTGGTACTTGGGCGTGGCCGCTCCCTGCTCGTTGATGGGGGCGTCGTAGTCGTAGCTGGTCACGTCGGGGGCGAAGCCGGGGGAGTTGGCGCCGGCCCAGTGGCCGAAGCTGGTGCCTCCGTGGGTCATGTAGAGGCTGAAGCTGATGTCCTTGCTCAGCATCTCGTCGATGCCGGCGATCATGTCCTTGGCGGGACGCGTCTCATGGTTGGCGCCCCACTTGTCGAACCAGCCGCTCCAGAACTCCGAGCACATCAGCGGGGAGTCGGGGCGAACCTCCTTCAGTTTGGCGAACTGCTGGTCGATGTTGGCGCCCGTGCCGAAGTTCATGGTCCATACCAGGTTCTCAAGACCGTTGTTCAGGAAGTTGGACGACCAGTCGCACTGGAACAGCGTCACGTCCTGGCCGAAGTTCTTGCGCAGCATGTCGCGGATGTTGGCCACATAGGGCTTGTCGATGCCGTAGGAGCCGTACTCGTTCTCCACCTGCACCATGATTATGGGTCCGCCGTTGGCTATGGTCAGGTCGCCCACCTGGTCGGCCACGGCCTTCTGGAACTTGTCGACGCGCTCCAGGAAGTACGGGTCGTTCTCGCGCAGACGGATGTCCTTCTTCTGCAGCAGCCACCAGGGGAGGCCGCCCATCTCCCATTCCGCGCATACGTACGGACCGGGACGGAGTATCACCTTCATGTCGTTGGCCTGGCACAGCTTGATGAACTGGCGCAGGTCGTTCTGGCCCTCGAAGTCGAACTGGTCGGGCTTAGGCTCATGCGCGTTCCAGAAGGTGTAGAGGCAGATGGTGTTCATGCCCAGGGCCTTGGCCATCTTGATGCGGTGGTCCCAGTACTCCTTCGGGATGCGGGGGTAATGCAGTTCGGCGGCCTTCACCACGAACGGCTCGCCGTTCAGCAGGAACGTGCCGTCGCCGGCCTCGAAGCGGCCCTTGTCGGGGTACTGCGCCACGCTGACGGTCTCCTCCCATGGAATGACGGGCCTGTCACCCTCCCACTTCACGGGGAGCCATACGTAGCGGGAGTCCTCCAGGTCCTTCTTGTTCCAGCGGTCGAACATGGCCAGGTAGCAGTCCTCCTTTCCGGCTATGGGCTGTACATAGGTGCTCTGGGCGTAGAATGTCTTGTCGGCGTCGGGACCGGTGCAGGGGTCTCCCAGGACGGTCCATGGGCCCATGATGCTGTCGGCCACGGCCACCTGCGCGTGGTTGGGGTCCCAGCCCGTGCAGCCCGACGTCAGCACATAGTACTTGCCGTTGCGCTTGAACACCGCGGGAGCCTCGCGGGCGTCGCCGATGAAGTTGCGGGTGAACCGGCCGGTTGGACGGAGATAGTCGTCGGTCAGCTCGTTGATGTACATGGTCTGGTTGTTCTCCGACGACGCGAACTGGTAAGCCTTTCCGTCATCGTCCACGAAGACGGTCTGGTCGCGGCTCATGGCGTTGTTGGGACGGAAGGAGCCCAGGTACTTGAAGGGCCCCACGGGAGAGTCGGCCACTGCCACTCCGGCGGCAGCCTTGCCGTAGTCGGCACTCTCCACGTGCGCCCACATCACGAACTTGCCGGTCTTGGGGTTGTACACCACCTTGGGACGCTCCAGGACCTTGGACTTGTGCAGGTCGCTGCTGGGATCCTCCTCGGCGGGAAGCACCACTCCCTCGAACTTCCAGTTGCGCAGGTCCTTGCTGGAGTAGCAGCTGATGCCCGTTACGTCCGTGCGGTAGCATTCCCATGTGGCCCAGTCGGGCAGGACGGTCTTGCCCACCTTGTACTCGCCGTACAGGTAGTAGGTGCCGTTGTGGTACAGCATGCCGGCGCCGTGGGCGTTCAGGCGGTTGCCGTCGGTGTCGAGCCACATCTCGCCCTGCACCAGCGGCGCCTGGGTCGGAGCGGCCTGTGGCTTCTTGGCCGCCACCGCCGGCGACGCTCCCGCCAGCAGGGCCATAAGGTCCAGAATCACTGTTCTTTTGAAAAGTCTCATTTGTAAGGTTTATAAAGGTGTTATTTCAATGTGTACTTTACAGGGTCGAGGAGCGCGGCGCGGTAGTCCTCAAGGTACTTCTGCCAGTCGGCGTATGTGGGTATGTCGGCGCGGTCCCAGGCGAAACCCCAGTAATATGTCAACGGCTTGCCCGGCTCCACGGTGGTGTAGCCCAATGCGTGGCCGTTGCCGGCCAGTGTGCGCTGGAATCCCTGCGGGAAGATCACGCCAAGCATCGCCTTGCCGTTGTCGGGACCCTGAGTGGGGTCGCAGTAGGATATGATGCCTGTCTTCTCGCTCATGAACGCAGGCGACTGGTCGCGCAGCGGGAATCCGGAGGCCAGGCGCGCCGGGGCGTCCAGGCCGTCGTAGGTTACGGTGCAGCGGTTCAGGTGGCTGTCTCGGTCCAGGGTGATGACGCGCGTCTCGGTGATGGCGTCGCCCAGGCCCTCCACCTTACGCGGCGCGAACCGCAGCCGCAGCGTGAAGCGCACGGGACCATGCTCCAGCACCTCGGCCTTGTCGTAGCACCAGGCGAAGCAAAGTGAGTCGCCGCGCACCAGGGTGGCGATGCCGTTGCCGCAGGTCGGACCCACGGCGTAGCAGTCCATTCCCTTGCCGTGGTCCAGATGGTAGGTGAAGCTGTTCTCGAAGTCCTTGGCCAGTTTCGGGTCGATCTTCCGGAGGGAGTCCACCTTTCGCCAGTTCTCGCCTGAGCATTGGGCGTTGTAGAGCGATTCAACGACCGGCTCATAAGTGGGATGCTTCAGGAAGATGTCGTAGCCGTAGGCCTTCTCCCCTCGGCGTTGTGTGGCCGGGCCGTAGACGCGGTAGCCGGTAAGGTTGTTCTCCCACGCGGCGTCGTCGGCGCGTTCGGGGTAGAGGCGCCCGGTGCATACGGTGGGGTAGGTGTGCGCCTTACGGTCGGACTTCACCTCGTAGTTCACGGACTTGTTGGCGGTGAAGACCAGCAGGGAGTCGTAGGTCAGCTGCGAGGGGATCTCGCGTCCGTCGGCATCGGTGACGAAGTAGTTGCCCCCCTTAAGGCGTGAACTGAGTTGCGAGAGTGGAATCTCGACGGTCTCGCCGTTGGCCGGGCGGTCCAGGGCGACCTTCACCGGCTTGGCGGCGCAGATGCCGCACGGCAGCGCAGCCAGCATCGTTAATGTCAGTATGGTTCGTATCATGATTTTTAGGTTATATCAGCGTTCTTGGCGGCTTTGCGGTAAAATCTGTTCTATCTTGCAAAGTTACGGAATTTATGCCGAACTGTCGCGATGGAATCGGTCAAAAATAATAAAAAATCATGCAGAGAGGTTAAGAAAATGCGGGAAACAGGCCTGAAGGCTTGCGCAATGAACAAATGTATTCTGCAATTTGCATGAATTGACCATCCGTTATGTCAGAATTTATTCCTAAATTTGCATTCCGACAGAAGACAGAAGAACGTTCTGTTTTGGGACAGAAGTCTTGTTTTTAGACAGAAGGACAAAAGGACATAAGGGCAAAGATTAAATTGTCCTGATTATACATGGGAACAGTTATTTATGTCCTTATGTCTAAAAAATAAAAATACCTTCTGTCTGAGAGAGGAGAAACTGAATATTAACCCTAATAACTAACACATCATGAAACTTAAACACGCAGCCGTGACGCTGCTGGCCGTGACGGCCCTGGGCGCGTCGGCCGCCTCGCCGGCGCAGGAGGCTAAGGATGTACGCAAGGCCATCGACAAGGTCAACACACACTGGCAGGCCACCAACAAGCCGGAGGTCCGCTCGTTCTGGGACAACGCCGCCTACCATACCGGCAACATGGAGGCCTACAGACTGACGGGCAAGAAGGACTACCTGGAGTATTCCCGCCGCTGGGCCGAGCATAACAAGTGGCAGGGCGCCAAGGGTACGGACCGCAGCAAGTGGAAATACAATTACGGCGAGACCGACGACCATGTCCTGTTCGGCGACTGGCAGATCTGCTTTCAGACTTATGCCGATTTCTACAACCTGGAGCATAACCCTGAGTACATAAAGCGTGCCCAGGAGGTGATGGAGTACGAGATGGCTACGCCGCAAAACGACTACTGGTGGTGGGCCGACGGCCTGTACATGGTGATGCCGGTCATGACGAAACTTTACAATATAACCGGCAACAGCAAGTACCTGGACAAACTGTACGACTATATGCTTGTCAGCGACAGCATCATGCTGGACAATGAGACGGGCCTGTACTTCCGCGACGGCAAGTATGTCTATCCCAAGCACAAGAGCGCGAACGGTATGAAGGACTTCTGGGCGCGTGGCGACGGCTGGGTTCTGGCCGGTCTGGCCAAGGTGCTGGCTGACGTTCCCGCCGACTGGGAGCACCGCAGGTTCTTCCAGGATAAGTATGTCCGTCTGGCCGACGCGGTTGTGGCCGCGCAGCGTCCGGAGGGCTGGTGGACACGCTCCATGCTGGATCCGGAACACGCTCCCGGCCAGGAGACGTCCGGCACCGCCTTCTTCACCTACGGCCTGCTTTGGGGTGTGAACAACGGCATCCTCAAGGATCCGAAATATTTGAAGGCTGCGGAGAATGGCTGGAACTACCTTTACAATACGGCCATGCAGCCCGACGGCAGCATCGGCTATGTACAGCCCATCGGCGAGAAGGCAATCCCCGGCCAGGTGGTTGACGTGAACAGCACGTCGAACTTCGGCACCGGCGCATGGCTGCTGGCAGCCTGCGAGTATGTACGCAACCTGGAGTCCCGCAAGTAACCTCCCTATTACAAGACGATTAGACATAGTGAATGAGCGCGGCATAGGCCGCGCTTGTTTTTTGACAGAAGATTCCATTCTAAGACAGAAGGATATTTTTTAGACAGAAGGACATAAGTACATAAGTGGCTACGCAATGTTTTAAAGTTTAATCTAAAGTATCCGCCTTTCTTCTTATGTTCTTTTGTCCTTATGTTTAAATAAAAAAAGTCCTTTAATTCTTTTGTCTGAAAAACCGCGAAACAACCCGAGACCAATGTACGGACATCCCTCCGGGATGTTAGAATTCAAAGAAAGGAAAACATGCCGCAATGTACGGACATCCCTCCGGGATGTTGAAATTCAAAGGAAGGAAAACATGCCGCAATGTACGGACATCCCTCGGGATGTTGAAATTCAAAGAAAGGAAAACATGCCAAAGGCATGTCCGTACATTGGTCTCGGGATGTACAGCGATTTTTTTCAGACAGAAGTACAAAAGGACAAAAAAAGGAAGACGTTTTAAAATTGCGTAGCCCCTTATGTCCTTCTGTCCTTTTGTCTCAGAAATAATGATCCTTCTGTCTAAAATGGTGGTTGGAGGGTGGGTAAATCAGTCAAAAAGCGGGAATTGCGCGTTTTTCAGTGGTAAATTGTAAAAAACTGTTTAAATATCCGAAAAAATACTTTTAATTTTGCAACGTGAATTTTCAAGGCAACCCTTGAGCCATGAAGAACTAATCCGATAGCGAACATGACGGAACTCAACGGCGCGACGGCGTCCATTGCCGAGAGACTTACAACGAAGAAATGACTAATAAAACCAAAACATAATACCAAAACAACTAAACCAAACAAACAAAACATGAAACTACATTACGCATTAGCGGCCCTCGCGGTTGCGGCGATGTCGTTCGGGGCCAGTGCTCAGGTCGCGGACGTCACGGCTCAATACTTAGGGGCAGATGCAGGTTTTAACGGACCTGAGTACAATTTCGATAAGAATGCGACAGGAGAGGTAAATAATAACCAAGTCACAGTCCAAGGATGGTCTCATAACAATCTTTCAGGCGACTGGGGATTAGGAACTGTAGAATATGGAAGTCAGGTATTACTGAAAGGTCAATCTAAGGTTCCTGCAGAAGGTTATGAAGGTAGTACGGGCGGTTGTCTCGGCATGGCAGCTGCATGGGGTGGTACAGTATACGTATATCAGGAGGTTACACTTCCTGCTGGTAAGTACACATTGAATGTTCCAACATATAACTGCTCAAGTAAAATTACGGAGCTTGGAGCAAATCAGACAGGTTGGGTTCCTGATAATGGAACTTCTGTAATAAGTTCTATGTTATCTATTTCAACCAATGCATGGGCTCTTCAGAAAGTTCAGTTTACTCTTACGGAGGAAACTAAAGGACAAATTCGTGTAGGATATTCAGCAAGAGGTGGTCAAGGATCCGGAAATAATGCTCAGTTGGCATTCGATTATGTTCAGTTGATGTATGAGCCTCTGACAGGCACTCCCTCCAACCTCTTGACGAATGCGTCATTTGCAAATAATGCTCAGGAATGGGTGAACTATGCGAAGAATGGCGAGACAACAATAGCAGACGGTGTAGTCACTGTTACGTCAATGGGTGGAGACAACATCGTTTCTCAGCCTATATATCTGAATGCAAACAAGTCGTACACATTCATAGCTAAGTACAAGACTAATGGTTATGAGAATAATGGTGCATTTGCAGGTTTCTGGAATTGGAATGGTTCTGCGCAGTCTTACACTGCTGGTGCTTATGCAGACTATCCTGCTGTAAATGACTGGACTCAGATTTCAAGTACAATCAAAGTTGGAGATAAGGGTGCATCTAAGGCTGTTGTTCTTTCTGTCGTGGGAAATGGGAAAGAGGTTTCCTATAAAGACGTAGAGGTTATCGAGAATCCCGTTCTCAGCATTAATGGACTTGGTATTGTAAACAATCCTATCACAGTTGCAAGCAATTTTGAAGGATTTGATCTTTTCTATCAAGCTCCCGAAGGTGAACTGACAGCTGGAGACACTTTCACTCCGACTGTTGCAGGTGAGTATAAAGTAACTGCTAAATATAAGGGTGTCACTGTAGCAGAAAGCAGTATCGTTATCCTTGAGGGTACTGTATACAATGATGATAACCTTATGAAAGATGCTATAATCGGACATCTGGCTACAACTGCTCCTACTGCTCCTTGGCTGGCATATAACACAGAATCAAATGAACTCGGTGGAGGAAATGGTTGGGCATTCCGTAATACAAATGGAGAGAATGGTACTGCTCATGGAACAGGAGCGACACAGCTTTTCCTTCGTTGGGATAATTCCAATTCAGTTTGGGTATACGCATATGAAATAACACTGCCTGCAGGTCATACTTATAAGTTCACTTGTGATGCTACAACAAATGATAACAAATCCAACGATTTGATTGTAGGTGTGACTAAGGATCTTGCTAATGCTGTTGAACTTCCCGGTTCGTCTTCCTATAGCCTTAATGATGTGAATTCAGATAAACTTTGGACAGCACCTGTAAAGGTTGAGAAAACATTTGATACAACAGATGCATCTGAGAATACAAAATACTATATTGTATTCAAGTCAACGAATCTTGGTGGAAACATTATCATCCGTATTGCTAATGTGTCTCTGGTTGACGAAGGTGAAATCCCTGTAACTGTTCCGGCTTTGAAGGTAAACGGTGCTGAGCATACTTCAAACGTAATCAAAACTGAGGAAGCTATTGAGATATCTTTTGATGTTGTAGATGGAGTAGAAGTCTATTACAAGTGGACTCCTGTTGCAAATACAAACGTCTTGGCAGATGAGGAAGGTGACGGATTCACTTTGTACAGAGAGCCTATTAATCTTGATGGTAAGGGTACATTCCAGTACTATGCTAGGCAGTATGGCAGAACGAGTGAGATCAAGACTCTGAATGTTGATACAACTACTGGAGTAGCAGTGATTGGTGCCGAGGCTTCCGAGGCTGAGTTCTTCACACTCGAAGGTGTTCGCGTTGACGGCAATGACCTGACTCCCGGTGTTTATGTGGTACGCCGTGGCGCCAAGGCCGAGAAGATCCTGGTGAAATAATACAAACTACTAACACCACTATACTAAAGGTGCGAAGCCTCGGGGCTCCGCACCTTTTGTTTGTCATTTATTTTCATGAATTAAGAAAAAATGTGTAACTTTGCATGACAAGTCACCCATAAAATGTGTGTAACAATGAAAAAAGTGGGGTATAAAATGTGTGTGACAATGTAGTAAGAATATTAGTATAAGTGATTTAGCATAATATGAAATATGTAAAATAAACCTGCCATATTCGCGTTGTTCAATCGTGTGCAAAGTAAGCATTAACTGAAGTACACCTTTTGGAGGTTGCAGTAAGGTTGTAATTTTGC
>ENA-OYXU01000578-OYXU01000578.1-human-gut-metagenome-genome-assembly--contig:-NODE-578-length-14196-cov-5.084647_pt1 | contig 14196 bp, 10 predicted proteins | sample MGYA00243243_ERZ653435 | MGnify/ENA primary metagenome ERZ653435 (study PRJEB26926, sample SAMN06165113) | human gut metagenome | biome: ENVO:00009003; feature: ENVO:2100002; material: ENVO:00002003... | reverse complement strand
GAGATGCAGCGTAGTCTCGTGGGCTCGGAGATGTGTATAAGAGACAGTTGCAGACTAAAGTCATAGAAAGTTTTAGCGGCGTTGATACGCTGCAACTCATCGGCTTCATGCATGAAGTATGAATATGATTGAGTCTCATCTTGATTAGAAAGCCATGCTGTGTAAAACCTCGCTTTCTTAAATAATGTGATGAATGATTGTTCGTCGGTCGCGATGTTGGGATGTATGGAATCTGCCCTTGTCATGATGTGAGGAACACTAACATGAGTATAATATGGGATGGTTCTCATATTGGAGATGGATATTACAGCTGTATCCGCGTTCAGGAATGGAGTTGTTGGTCGGATATATCCATTGATTTGCAGGTGATCTGGACGCAAAGATTCTCCAATCACGAAAATTACGGTTAGAGAATCTTCATGACAGGACACAGGTGTATTTACAAATGTATCACGATTATTAGATATAATTTTACGATTCTCATGCCAATCTTTAAAAGACCAAAGGAAGGAATAAGGCATTCTGGCCACAACCGGAGCTCTTAACCTTGGTATTATGATTGGTAATACAGCACCTAAAACATACACTCCGATCCATATTAATGGATATTTAGGTCTGTGGACATATTTAAATCTATATGCGACTATGACGACAGAAATAATTATAGAAATAACTACAATTACAATTAACAAAGGACTTACTAAAGTCAGCCAAGTTGTAGTATTGTTGATCACGGCCAATTCAATGACGGCCGGAGTGATTGAAGCGCCTAAAGTGATTTTATAATATGCGGCTATACTCGATAAGATGATTAATATCGGATATAAAATGGCGAACACCCATTTATTTATGGTCATAAGTCCTATAACGGATGACGCTGCTAAAGAAATAACAATCCATTGCATAAACAATGTCATAAATCCTTGAAAGCCTGCCATAGGGGAACCCCAGAACTCTGCTGTTATAAAGACTAAGCAATATATAATGGAAATAATTGCATAGAAGAGAGTGAATGTTTTAAGTGGGATAGCAATATTGTTTTTTGTCATAAATTTTATGTGGATTTTATTCTATATATTCTATATATTCTATATATTCTATATACTTGCAAAGTTAAAAATAATTGTGTTTTTATCAAATGAAAAAGTAAGTCAGGTTATTGTCATTTATTGTCAAATGAGATTAATTTATTAATTTTGCTGAATGGAAATAGACATTACAAAAGCCGAGGAGGAGGTAAGGACATTGAGGATGGCGGGGACGTCGTGTTCAGAAACGACTGCGTTGGCCATAAGTCATGCTGCTGGTTGTGAACTGGACGATGAGACGCTAAGGTCTCTGGCGGTGGGATTCCGTGGCGGAATCGGAGCGACATTTGCGGAAGGTACATGCGGAGCCTTGAGCGGTGCTGTCATGACGGTTGGACTCGCGATGGGTTCGGATCGTAAGGGCGCCACGATGGCGGCACGGGAGATGTATGAGGAATTTCGCGATCATTTCGGCACGGTCTGTTGCGGAAAACAGAACCGCGGTCGCGAGCACTGCATGAACTGCTGCCTGGTGGCAACCAGAAACGCGCTGGAGATACTGAATAAGACAGAAGAATAAAAATGCTGCCGCCAGAATTTTTTCCGACGGCAGTTTTAAGTTGACTTATCTCAGAATTGTGACTTTAATGTCATTCATCAAGCCTGACAGATCGTGGAAAGTGTAGATTCCTGCGGGAACCAGATTGCCGTCGGAGTCGCAGGTGTCCCAGACTGTCTGACTGTTGACAGGGGCGGCAAGCGAGGCGACCTGATGGCCTTTCTCATCCTCTACTATTATTGAAATCCCTGCAGGAATGTTGTGCAGACGGACTGTTCCGGCATAGTCAGGAGTGATTAAAGTCGGCTCGACGCTTGGGGATGCCTGGCCATTGCCTGTATTGGGAGTATATGGATTCATGGACATGATTCCGCCGTCAGTGGCAATGAACAGTTCCTGTGTGTCGGGATTCCAGCAGACATCGTTGATGCAGTTGGACAGCAGGGGGGAGTTGTCGGTGGTGTAATGGGCAATCAACTCCTTGCGGTCTGCGGATATGCCGTACACCCCATTGTTGCTGGTCCCTATCCACATGCGGTTGTATTCGTCAAACGATATGGCGTATATTGTTTGATTCTGAGCCACGGGTGTCGTCGAGCCGTCACGGTTTTTGATGCTGACAATCTCCGCCTCGATTGTATTGTTGGTTACGGGAGAGTTCGGATTGAAGCGGACCAGGTTGCTGGCGACGGTAGCGATTACATCGCCTGTTACAGGATCCTCTACTAAAACATAGACAAAACCATTATGTGTCAGCATACCAGTTGAGGTTGCAAAATGTTGAATAATATTTGTTTCGTCATCCGATACATCATTCAATGTGCCATTATGATTTACTGTGATGATGGGATGGCCAATAGATTTGGGATAAAATATCAGAGGATTATGATCTGATGCATGTTTCAATGCTACTCCAAAAGCCAACCTCCCGGACGTGTCCAATAGAGAACTGTTTGCAAAGAATATTTTATCCCAAGAATTCCATTGGGATATATCTTGAGAATCAAATATCGTTTGGCGATTGGCAAAAGGCCAGTAAAATGTATTAATCCCAAATCCTAGATTTAGGCTATCCAGCGTATCTGGGAAAAAAAACCACAGGTTGCCGTCCTCATCGGTACCGCAGACATAAAGAGCCGGGCATCCTTTGGCATTTCCGGGCATTACACTGGCAAATCCTGGATAATCTTTATAATTTGAGTCCTGTTCATAGGTGAAATGCATGATCTGGCCAGTAATATTGTCAAGATTCATCGCGACAATACCGGAATACATCGACCCTACAAGCACATAATTTGGATTCAGTGGATCCACTGTAAAATTGTTGGCATGCCGTATGGGATATGCATATTCTCCATTCTTTGTGCTTTCGAATTTTGATTTTGCAGGGTTGTTGGAATTGCAAAAGTCTGGAGTGCTGTAAATTGGGGAATAATTAGACCATGTTCCATTCTTGTATCCACTCATAAGCAATGGAATCGGAGATACCTCCGCATTGTTAAACATAGTGGAAGTACGGCTCATGCATATCAAACCCTTTGTGGATGAATATTTCAATTGAGCGTTCTGCATGCTGACTGGCCCAAGCCATTGGATGCGGGGCGTTTCTGTGGCCCAGGTCGTAGCGTCTCCAATACCGTCGGCCTTCTCGCAATAGAAACCCTTACGGAGATCGTAGAACCAGAAATTCTCGAAATCATAGCTTCCGGCTTGTCGGGCTATTGCGTCAATATAGGTTGTGTTGAATTTCCTCCTGGTGCTTTCTATCTGATTCTTGGCGGAATTGTATTTCAAATGATAAATATGGGTCTTAGATAAAGCCAAGTAACCGTCTCGTGTAGGAATGAAGTTATTTTCAAACTCGTCATTGACGAAGTAGTTGAAATTCGTGTAATTCCCTGTAAACAGATTCCCTCTGCCATCGCTGTTGGGAACTATAAGTTGGCCCGAAAATCCGGCATCAGATACCACTGCGGAAGTTGTGACATTGCCGGATTGCCCTAATTGTATCATGGATATGTTTTTCCCTTCTGTCAGTGTCGCGAATGCGTTGGCTGACACCGGCATGATTCCGTGGATTTTGTTAGCCACGCCGGAACGCGCAATCAGGTTGTCCAAGGAATGCAGATCTTCTGTTACAGGTGCTTCATACATTATGTTGTCGACTATTGCCACGACATGGTCGCCGACGCGGCATATGGAATTGACATTCCTGCGCCAGTCGGCGGAATCAGTGGTGGTAAAAGTCTTGCCGTCTATTCGGACAAAGCCATTGTATGTCGCAATCCAGGCATCGCCGGTCACCTTGTCGAAGGTGATGTTCCTAGGTTTGATGGTTAGCCTTCCATTGGATCCGTCAAAATCTCGGATAGTATGGACTTGGCCGGAATCGGTCAGAATGTCGATGACGCCATTGGTATAGGCAATCACAAGATAATCTTGGTATGGATTATATGCTACGCAACTTGCATCAAGGCCTGCGGTGGGAAAATCATCAGCCAGGCCACGCACTTTCATAGGACTGGTTTCTTTGTCTATATATAACACAGTTCCATGTGGGGTCGAATAAAGACCTCTTGTTCCTGTGCCTTTTGAATACAGTTGCTGATGGGCCCAGATGTATACATAACGTGGGCCTTCCATGATTTTTCGCACCTGGCCGTCGAAGGCCGTGTGGCGCTTCCAGCTGGTGCCTGTGTTGGTGTCGGTCCAGTATGCTTGTGACGTTATGGGACATAACGCCATTAATATCGCTGTCAGGGCGAGGGTAATTATGCTTGATTTTACGTGTTGCATGTTTTGATTTGCGAATGGTGCCGTTGGTAGGCGTTACAAACGTTTTGATTTTAAAACGAATCAATAAAGGTTATATTATATGGTGTTACGTAGTTTGCCTGCAGGATGACTTGATGCTTTTGCGGTTTGATTTAAGCTAATTTTGTGTCGAAATGGCGAATTATTTTGTGGTTAACGGAATTTGTTCTAACTTTGTGGCATGTATGCGGTTTTTGAACCAACGTTTTACTATTCGGTGTGCGGGGTGATGCTCGCGCTGGCCGTGCTGGTGTTCGTCGTCCTTCATAAGGTCACGGCGGGGTACGGAGCCATGTATTCCCCCCAGTGGGGGCCGTCGGTCAATAACCGCCTTGGCTGGGTGCTGATGGAGGCGCCCGTGTTCGTGGCGATGCTCCTGTTGTGGCTCCTCAGCCCCCGCGCCGCACAGCCCGCGCTGGTTGTCATGGCCGCCCTCTTCGAGCTCCACTATTTCCAACGCGCGTTCATATTTCCCCTGATGATTCGTGGCAGGAACCGTATGCCGCTGGTGATCATCCTGATGGGGGTGGTGTTCAATCTGGTTAACAGTTATATGATCGGGGGCTGGCTGTTCTATGTCAGCCCGTCCGGAGCGTATCCGGTGTCATGGCTCGGTTCCCCGCAGTTCATCGTCGGCACTGTGATATTCCTGGCCGGGATGTGGATCAACCTGCAGTCGGACCACATCATACGCCATCTGCGCAGGCCGGGCGATACGCGTCATTATATTCCCCGGGGGGGCATGTTCCGGTATGTCACCTCGGCCAACTATCTGGGCGAACTTACCGAATGGGTGGGTTACGCCATACTGACATGGTCGCTGGGCGGACTCACGTTCGTTGTCTGGACCTTCGCCAACCTTGCACCGCGGGCAGTTAGCCTGCACAAACGTTACATCAAGGAATTCGGATACGAATACGCGCGGCTCAACCGCCGGTATCTGATACCGTTTATATACTGAACTCATGAAACTGTTCACACCAGGCAGGATCGGGCCGGTAGAACTTCGCAACCGCACCATCCGGTCAGCCGCCTTCGAGGGTATGGGGCGCGACAACGGCCCCACCGACATGCTTCGCGACTATCATATGTCAGTGGCTCGCGGCGGGGTGGGGATGACCACCCTGGCCTATGCGGGCATCTGCCGTTCGGCCCTGTCGTTCAAGACGCAGCTGTGGCTGCGTCCCGAGATTGTCCACGAGTTGCGTGAGATAACCGACGGCATCCATCAGGCCGGCGCCAAGGCCAGCATCCAGATCGGACACTGCGGTAACATGACCCACCGCTCCACGGCAGGAGGCACTCCAGTGGGCGCGTCCGGAGGATTCAACCTGTATTCTCCCACTTTTTGCCGAGGACTGCGCGAGGACGAGCTCGTCACGCTGGCGCGCCAGTTCGGCGAGGCCGTCGACACCGCCCGCGATGCCGGATTCGACTGTGTGGAGGTCCATGCAGGCCACGGATACCTCATCTCGCAGTTCCTGTCACCTTACACCAACCGCCGGCGCGACGGCTTCGGCGGATCGCTGGAGAACCGCATGCGCTTCATGAACATGTGTCTGGAGCAGGTCATGAAGCATGCCGGATCCGATATGGGGGTGATTGTCAAGACAAATATGCGCGACGGCTTCAAGGGAGGCCTTGAGATCGACGACTGCCTCACGGTGGCCCGGGAGATAGAGCGGGCCGGAGTCCACGCCATGGTGCTGAGCGGCGGATTCGTCAGCAAGGCGCCGATGTACGTGATGCGCGGCGAGATGCCCATCTACTCCATGACGTACTATATGAAGCAGCTCTGGCTGAAATACGGTGTCCGCATGGTGGGAAAGTATATGATACCCACCGTGCCGTTCCGTGAACTTTACTTTCTGGACGACGCGCGTCTGTTCCGGCGCGAGCTGGACCTGCCGCTGATATATGTAGGCGGTGTCGTGGACCGCAAGGGAGCCGACCGGGTGCTGGACGACGAAGGTTTCGACTTCATCCAGATGGGCCGTGCGTTGCTCAACGAGCCGGATTTCGTGAACCGTATGCGTGAGGCCGAGGGCAACCACCGCTGTGGGTGCGAGCATGTCAATTACTGCATAGCCCGCATGTACAGCCGCGAGATGGCCTGCCATCAGCACTGCAACGACCTGCCGAAGCGTATCCGGCGTGAAATAGAGGAAATCAAGGAACGCGATGCCAAGAGATAAGAGGAATCTCAAGGGGCACACGGTTCTGGTGACCGGTGCCAGCAGCGGCATAGGACTGTGTTTCAGCCGCGAGTTCGCGCGCCGTGGCGCCGATGTGGTCATGGTGTCCAACCAGGAGGGACTGCTGGAGCGTACGGCCGCCGATGTCGTCTCGGAATTCGGTGTCAAGGCCGTGCCGTTCTTCTGCGACCTCACCGCGCCCGATGCCGACAGACGGATTGTGGATTTCATCGACGCCCGGGGACTGGACGTGGACATGCTGGTGAACAATGCCGGGATATTCGGTTTCGAGACGGTGTGCGGCATGCCGGAACGTAAGATGGAGTGCTTCCTGGACCTGCACTGCCGTGCGGTGACGATGCTGTGCAGGACTTTCGCCCGGCGGTTTGCCGATCGTGGTGGCGGCAGGATCCTGAATATGTCCTCCATGTCATGCTGGATGCCCATGCCCGGCATTGCGATGTACTCCGCCACCAAGGCGTACATCCGCGTGTTCTCACGCGCCCTGCATTACGAGATGCGCGACAGCGGTGTCTCCGTCACGGTGGCCTGTCCCGGAGGAATCGCCACCGACCTGTTCGGACTTCCCGAGAACCTGATGAGACTGGCCGTGGGCATCCACGCCGTGCAGACCCCGGAGAAGTTTGTCCGCAAGGCTGTCGACAGGATGCTGCAGGGCCGCATGCAATACATCAACGGCATGCTGAACCGGCTGTCCATAGTCGGCGTGGGGATCGCTCCGACGCCTGTCAGGATGCTGGTCAAGCGCAGGATGCTGGACCGCGGCATAACGCGGTGACTTCCCCCGTTCCCTCCGGTCGTCGGCTCTAACTAAACCTCTCCCTCGGTTGTTTGTGTTTTATGGGATGCTTCCACTACATCCCGGTGAATTGAAAAGGTATGGCAAATAGATTAGTAGAGATTATAGGTCGTCAGGCCGAGAAGCGAGGCGAGCGCGAGGCGTATCGTTTCTGCTGGCGCAAGGATGGCGAATGGCTGTCCACCTCATGGGCCGAGTTCGCGGTTCAGGTGGAGGTGGCCGGCAAGGCCCTGGCCGCGATGGGGCTGCTGGAGAAGGATACGATTGCGATTTGTTCCCCCAACACACCCCAGATCCTGATCACCGAGTTCGGAGCGTTCCGCAACCGTATCGCCGCGATTCCCATCTATTCCTCGTCGGTACAGTCCCAGTACGACTTCATCGTTTCCAACGGACGTGCGCGTGTCCTGTTTGTCGGCGACAAGCACCAGTATCCCATGGCTTACGGATACTGGAAGGCGCATCCGGAGCAGATACTCCGCATCGTTGTGTTCAAGAACGACGGCCTGACGCTCCGCGACGACGACACCGTCTCGATCTTCTGGGACGACTTCGTCCGCATGGGCATGGAGGCCGGACCGGAGGTGGTCGACGAGGTGAAGGCACGTATGGAGCGTGGACTGCCCGATGACATGGCCACGCTGATCTACACCTCCGGCACTACCGGCGAGCCCAAGGGCGTGGTGATAACCCACGGCAATTACGACTCATGCATCGACAAGCACATGAAGCTCCTGAAAGGCTTGTCGGACCGGGACCTTTCCATGGCCTTCCTTCCGATGAGCCATATCCTGGAGAAGGCATGGTGCTTCTTCCTCCTCTCCAAGGGGGTCCCCATCGCGGTGAACTATGACCCGCGCCTGATTCAGGACACCATCCACGACGTGCATCCCAGCGTGATGTGCTGTGTGCCGCGCTTCTGGGAGAAGGTCTATGCCGGCGTCAAGGAGAAGATCGCGGGGATGAGCCGTATGCAGCGCTGGATGGTGGCCCGGGCCATCTCCGTGGGCAGGAAGCGCAACATCCGTTACCGCCGTCTCGGGCGCCCCGCGCCCTGGCTGGTGGAGAAGGAGTACCGGTTCTGGGACCGTCGCGTGTTCCAGAAACTGAAGCATGCCATCGGGATCCCGAATCCGAATTTCTACCCGACTGCCGGAGCTCCGCTGTCGGACACCATCTGTGAGTTCATGCGCGCGGTGGGCATAGACGTGATCATAGGCTACGGCCTGAGCGAGACCACCGCCACCGTCTCCTGCTTCCCCGACGTGGGCTGGGAGATCGGCACGGTCGGCGTGCCGTTGCCCGGCATCAAGGTCCGCATCGATGCCAACGGCGAGATTCTGGTGAAGGGAGGCACCGTCACGCCCGGATACTTCGAGAATCCGGAGGCCAACGCGGCGGCGTTCACCGAGGACGGATATTTCCGCACCGGCGACGCCGGACACTTCACCCCCTCGGGCGCGTTGGTGCTGACTGAGCGTGTCAAGGACCTGTTCAAGACCTCCAACGGCAAATACATAGCCCCGCAGATGATGGAGTCGCGGCTTGCCGAGTGCAAGTACATCGACGAGGTGGCCGTTATCGGCGACCAGCGCAAGTTCGTCACCGCCCTGGTGGTGCCCAATCTGTCGCAGTTGCGCCGCTGGGCCGCAGGCAAGGGGCTGGAGTCCGAGGATACCGAGCAATTGCTCAGGAATCCCAAGGTGGTGGACTTCATCATGAGCCAGATCCAGGATTATCAGAAGGATATCGCCGAGTACGAGAAGATCAAGCGCATCACGCTCCTGCCGCATCACTTCTCCATCATGAACGGCGAGGTGACCAACACCATGAAGGTGCGCCGCCCCATAGTGGCCCGCAACTATGCCGCCCAGATCGAGGCCATGTACGCTTATTGAGTCCCGGGGCGGCAATGTAACCGAATTGAAAGTTGTGTGTTTAGTGAAAATTTGCTAATTTTGCGGTCGCAATGGAGCATATGAAAAACATCCAGCAGCGACTGGCATCCGAACTGCAGGCGATGAACCACATCATCGTCACCTCGCTGCATACCAGCAACGAGATGATGGACGGCATCGTGATGCGTTACCTTAAGGTCAAGGGGAAGCAGATACGTCCCATGCTGGTGATCCTCGGAGCCAAGATGTTCGGCGCGGTCACCGAGGAGGTGCTGTGTGCCGGCGCGGCGCTGGAGATTCTTCACAACGCCACGCTGATTCACGATGACGTCGTGGACGAGACCTCGCTGCGCCGGGGCAATCCCACCATAAACGCCACCATGGGCAACCATGTGGCCGTGCTGGTGGGGGATTACTTCGTGTCGAACGCTCTTGCCGTGGGTATCCGCACAGGTAACGTAAGCGTGGTCCAGGCATTGTCCAGCTTAGGCAAGGAACTGTCGCTTGGCGAGATCGACCAGATCACCACCGCCCGCGACCATATCTTCGACACGTTGCGCTATTTCACCGTGATCCGTCAGAAGACGGCATCGCTCTTCATGAAATGCGTGCGCATGGGCATGGAGGTGGGAGGCGCGCCCGTAGAGTTCCAGGCCCCGATGGAGCGTTATGCCGAACTGTTAGGACTCTGCTTCCAGATCAAGGACGACATATTCGATTATTTTCCCAATCCACAGATAGGCAAGCCCACCGGCAACGACCTCCGCGAGGGGAAGGTGACTCTGCCGCTGCTGTTGGCTTTGGAGAAGGCTCCGGCTGCGGAATCGGAAGCCATGAAGGAACTGATACGCCAAGGAGAACTGGACAAGGCGCGGATTGACGCGCTTGTGGAGTTCGCCAAGGCCAATGGAGGAATCGACGCGGCCTACGCGGTGATGCGCGACATGCAGCGCGAGGCAGACGCAATCATCGCCCCCATGCCCGATTCGGACTCCAAGGAAGCGTTCCGGGCGATTTTCGATTATATCATAGCGAGAGACAGATGATTCCGTTGACTTCCGTCAACGGCACGGTAAAGGAGAAAAGCCACGGGGGACCGTGGCTCTATTTGTACTTGAAGGTAAGGCGGTGGTGGGGCGTAAGTCCCAGGCGCGTTATGGCCTCCTTGTGCTCGCGGGTAGGATAGCCCATGTTGCGCTGCCAGCCGTAGCCGGGGAATTCCTCCGACAGCCTGAGCATCAGTTCGTCTCGGTGTGTCTTGGCCAGGATCGAGGCCGCCGCTATCGCCATGTACCTGCCGTCTCCCTTCACCACTGTATGCGCCGGGATGTCCATCTGCGTCACCGGATCCAGATACGGCTTGAACTTGTTACCGTCCACCAGTATGTGCTGCGGACGGACCCGCAGGGAGTCCAGGGCGCGGTGCATACCCGTGATGGAGGCGTTCAGTATGTTGATGCGGTCAATTTCCTCAGGGGGTACCATACATACGGCCCACGCCACGGCCTGCTCCTCGATTATGGTCCGGAGCCGGTCGCGTTCGTGGGCTGTCAGTTGTTTTGAGTCGTTGAGTCCCGGATCCGTGAAGCCAGGCGGCAGGATCACCGCCGCGCAGCTCACGGGGCCGCACAGGCACCCGCGTCCCGCCTCGTCGCAGCCGGCCTCGATGATTCCGGCCATCATGTACGGGGCAAGTGCCGGATGCTGCTTCATGCCTCCTCCCTGAATTCCTCCGGATGGTCCTCGCGGTATGCATCGGAGGGGTCGTAGCTGGAGCCGTCGAAGCAATGCGTGCAGACGCGATCCTTCGGTAGACCGATGCTCTCCACCAGGGTCTCCAGTTTTGCGAATTTCAGAGTCGTGAGGTTCAGACGTTTGGCTATCTCCTGCACCATGCGGCAGTAGCAGGGGGAGCCGGTGGTGGCGTATTCCTCAAGCTTCGCGTCGTGGCGACCCTCGAAATCCTGGATTATGCGGCGTGTTATCAGTTCCAGATCGCTCTTGGAGTTGGTGAATCCGATGAAGGGACAGCTGTAGACCAACGGAGGGCATGAGATGCGGGCGTGGACCTCGCGAGCGCCGCACTCGTAGAATGTGTGGACATTGTCGCGGAGCTGTGTGCCGCGGACAATGGAGTCGTCGCAGAACACCATCCGCTTGTCCTTCAGGATGGCCTTGTTGGGAATCAGTTTCATCTTGGCCACCAGGTCACGGCGCGACTGGTTGCTGGGGGTGAAGCTGCGGGGCCATGTCGGGGTGTATTTCAGCACCGCGCGCTTGTAGGGGATGCCGCGGCCGTCGGCGTAGCCCAGGGCGTGGCCGATTCCCGATTCCGGTATGCCGCACACGCAGTCGGCCTCCACGTCGTCCTCGCGGCCCATCATGTAGCCGTTGGTCTCGCGCATATGCTCGCTGTTGATGCCGTTATAGTCGCTGGCCGGGAATCCGTAGTACACCCACAGGAAGGAGCATATCTGCTCGCGGCGTGCGGGAGCCTGCAGGACCTCAAGGCCGTCGGCGCGCATCCTGACTATCTCGCCCGGGCCTACGTCGCGCAGGCGCTCGAAGCCCAGGTTAGGGCAGGCCGACGTCTCCGAGCAGGCCGCGAACCCGTCCTCGCGCTCTCCGATCACCAGCGGGGTCCGTCCCAGGTAGTCGCGCGCGCAGATGATGCCGTCCTCCGTCAGGATCAGCATTGAGCACGACCCCTTGATGTTCTTGTAGACCTTGTTGATGCCGTCCGTGAAATCCTTGCCCATGTTGATGATCAGGGCCACCAGTTCCGTCTGGTTGATGGTGTTGGCGCTCAGCTCGCTGAAGTGCATCCCTTTGGCCAGGAGTTTGTCGGCGATCTCGCGGATGTTGTTGATCTTGGCCACCGTCACCACGGCGTAGCGGCCCAGATGCGAGTTGACTATGATAGGTTGGGGATCAGTATCGCTTATCACTCCCAGGCCCTGGTTCCCTGTGAAACCTTCGAGCTCGTCTTCGAATTTGGCCCGGAAATAATTGCGTTCAATGCTGTGGATGGAACGTTTGAAGCCCTTTTCAGGGTCGAACGTCACCATGCCTGCACGCTTGGTGCCAAGGTGCGAATGGTAATCTGTGCCGTAAAATACGTCATTGACACATGGGCCCCGGGTGATGGAGCCAAAAAAACCGCCCATAATCTGAAGTTAATACCGCTGTTTAAAGCGCAAAATTACAAAAAAATTGTGAAATCTCCTGCGCTGATTCGGCACATTAACAAAAAATTATTTCTTCGGCATATGTTTCTTGATCACCTCGATGGTCGATCTGTCGTTGTCGAACACGGAGTACAGGCCCTGGTCCTCCTGCGCGGGGTCGTTGGTATATACGTCGCCCGGCTGCCATACGGCGTGCTGGGGACGTGCGTTGCCGCCCCAGCCCCAGAAGTTCAGACCCGCCACTTTCCCGTTGGTGAACTGGCTCATTATGAAGTCGTAGTATTCGTCGCGGGCCTTGGTGGGGGAGCCTGGCGCCAGCCCCATGTTGTCGCGCGGATAGCCGAATTCCTCGATTACCAGCGGCTTCTTCATCTTCGCGGCGCGTTCGGTGTGTTCCGCGATGTATTCCCCCGACTTCACACGCGAGTTCTCCACATCCTGCATCAGGCTGTCGCGGTGGGCCCACTGCCAGTTGTAGGGCCAGATATGGATTATGGCGTAGTCTATCTCCGGCATCGAGTGGATCTCCTCCCACAGGTCCAGATCCACCTCGCAGCCGTACTTGCCCTCGCTGCCGGTGGAGACCAGATGGTTCGGGTCCACTTCCCGGATGGCGCGGGCCGTCTCCTGAATCCAGGATTTCAGCATCGGTTTCCCCTCGTCGCTGAACGCGCGCGGCTCGTTGGCCACCTGCCACGACATGATGGCCGGCGACTCGCTATAGGGTTTGCCGGTATATCGGTTGGTTCGTCCTGCCATGAAGCGTGCGTGGTCCGTGGCCATACGGCGCGCGGTGCTGTCCTTCACGAACTGCGAGGCGTATTTCACATAGGCCTCGTATCCGGAGATTGCCGGCACAACGGCCTCGCCGCGTCCCGCCCATTCCAGGTACGCGCTGTAGCCGCCGCTCCATTCCCAGGCGTTGTTCAGGTAGATCACGCCCTTCATGCCACGCTTCTCCATCTCGGCCAGCAGGAAGTCCAGTCCGTCCAGGATGGTGTCGTTGTAGACCCCGGGGGCTGTCTCCAGCATCGGCGCGATGTGGGCGGTGATTGGACGGTCACCCTGACCGCCGGCCAGGATGCGCAGGTTGTCCAGACCCAAGGCGTGCAGCGTGTCAAGTTCCGCCAGCAGGCGTGCGCGGTCGCCGCCCTGTCCCTTGCTGCCGAGTATCGCTCCGTACCAGAAGTTCGCCCCGATGTAGCGGTATTCCTTGCCGTCCAGCATGAACTTGCCGTCCCGGACGGTTACGAATCCCTCCTTGCTGTTGTCCATTTCTTTGTTTCTCTTGTTGTTGCAGGCACTCAGGACAATAAGTCCCAGAGCGACTGCTAAGATTGCGGATATGAGTTTTCTCATGGTTGTGGTGTGAGTTGGTTGTCAATCGTGAACGGTGGACATGATGTTGGCGAACACACCGGCGGCTGTCACCTCGGCGCCGGCGCCGTAGCCCTGTATCAGCATCGGGAACTCGCGGTAGCGTTCCGTGGTGAGCATCACGATGTTGTTGGAGCCTTCAAGGTTGTAGAACGGATGCGATGAGTCCACCGCCTCAAGCCCCACGGTCATGGCGCCACGGTCCATGCGTGCCACGAAGCGCAGTCGCTTCCCTTCCTCCTTCAGTCGGCGCCGTTGCTGCTCGAACTCGGCGTCGAGTTCCGGCAGACGCTTCCAGAATTCATCCAACGGACCGT
>ENA-OYXU01000577-OYXU01000577.1-human-gut-metagenome-genome-assembly--contig:-NODE-577-length-14201-cov-5.495405_pt1 | contig 14201 bp, 9 predicted proteins | sample MGYA00243243_ERZ653435 | MGnify/ENA primary metagenome ERZ653435 (study PRJEB26926, sample SAMN06165113) | human gut metagenome | biome: ENVO:00009003; feature: ENVO:2100002; material: ENVO:00002003... | reverse complement strand
ACGAGATGCAGCGTAGTCTCGTGGGCTCGGAGATGTGTATAAGAGACAGTGATAGACCGCTACTTTGAATTTGTCAAAGGCAACGGATATTTCGAGAAACGCCGCCGCCAACAGGCGCGCTACTGGATGTTCGAGACGATCGACGAACAGCTGCGACGCAATTTCTACGACAATCCGGAAGTGGCGGCTCTTCTTGCGGAAAAAGAACGGCGCGTCCTCGAAAATCTGCAAAGCTCATTCACAGCAGCCCGCGATGTGCTCGACCTCTACTTCTCGACCCGTCGCTGACCTCGCCGACACCCTCTGAAATGAAACCTGTCCTGTTATTGGTTCTCATCTTTCTTCTGGCGGCGACAATCGCATGCCGGAGGGAAGAGAATGACGCACCGAAAGGAAGAGCCGTCTATTACTGGCGCACAACCCTGCGCCTGAGCCCCTACGAAAAGGAATTCCTTGAATCGGGGGGAATAGAGACCGTCTATCTGCATCTTTTCGATGTGGTCCGACGGGAAGAGGGACTTGGTCCGGCCAATTCGCTTCTTTTCCACGACTCGCTGCCGAAAGATATCGAGATCATCCCGACGGTTTTCATCGATCCGGGGGCTCTCAGTCAGCCGGATTCTGCCGACTCCCTGGCGTCGGCCATCATAAACCGCTGTGACAGGATGCTGACCGAAAACGGCTATTCCCGGCCCGAAGAGATTCAGATCGACTATGACTGGACCGGCAGTGACCGCGAGCGCTATTTCCGGCTCCTTGAAGAGGCGCGTGACATAATGCACAGGCGCGGAGGCCGTCTGTCAACGACCGTTCGTCTCCATCAGCTCTCACAGCCGGCGCCGCCGGCCGACTACGGAGCGCTCATGGTCTATAACGTCGGCAACATCACGGATCCCGATGAAAACAATTCCATCCTCAACCTCCGGATCGTTGACCGCTACATCGGCGCTCTGCGAGAGTACCGGCTTCCCCTGGCCACCGCGCTGCCGGTCTATAGCTGGAACATCGTGTTCAGCGACGACCGGTTCAAAGCTATTGCCCATTCCCTTGACGTAAGGGACACCGCGATGTTCCGGCCTGTCGATTCCATCCATTACCGGGCCATGCACTACGGGCCGCTTGCCATGGCGGGAAAGCGCGACGGCTCGGGCGGCCGCATCTTTCCGGGCGACATCGTCAGACACGAATCGGTTTCCCCCGCCGTTCTGGAAACCGTTCTTGAACGCATAAGAAAAATCCGTCCGGGAAGCGCCGGACGCGTCATAATCTATCATCTTGATGAAAAATCACTCCGGCAATATGATCAACATTTCCTGCAAAAAATTCTTGGCGGCAGCCGCCGTCAGCCTTCTCGCGGTCTTTAACCCCTCAGAACCCGCGGCATGCGGATGGGAACCCTCCTACAGCGCCTCGCGCTATCCCGCTTTTCTTCTGACGGACACCCCGGTCTCTTATCCCCGCGATTCCGATGTCAGCTACGAAACCGTCGCCTTCTGGGAAGAATATGTCGGCAACCGCGTGAATTACTCCGACATACGGGATTTCTTCAACACGGCCACATACACCTCAGTGGCGCGGCGCACCGACAGGAATCCGTTTTTCCTGTATCTCGTCAAGAACAACAAGACTGCAGCGATCAGATTCCTTGAAAAGAGCATTCAGTTCAACGAGGCTCTCGCCGCGCGCACGGATGAGAGCTGGGACTACAGAAAACCCGATGACTCGCGTCTCGGGGCAATAGCCGCAGGCATCACGATCCCTGCGAAAACCAGTCCGCTTTTCGGCCGCTACGTCTTTCTGGCCATGCGCGTCAACGCCGCACTGAAACGATATGATGAAGTTGTCAGCCTCTGGAACCGTTACAGCCCTTCAATTCCCGACGGCGCTCTCAAGGAGCGCATGCGCGGCTATCTCGGCGGAGCCTACTATTATCAGAAAAACTATGTGGATGCAATCTCGATTTTCGCCGAAAACGGCGATGCGGCCAGCTTGAACTGGTGTCTGTCGCATCTCGTGGGCACCGACAATCTCGAGAAACTATTCCGGCATGCCCCCAACTCGATCGCCGTTCAGTATGTCCTGCAGGACTATATGAACTATCTCTGGCTCCTGCGGCTGAACCGCGCCCGGGAATTCAACTTCGCCATGCCCGGCAATCCCTATCGCAACAGCGAGACCGAGGACGACACCGATCTGACCTCGGAATGCCGCCGGATCCTGCCGCTCGCCGACAAAGCGATGACCGATCCCAAGGTCAGCGATCCGATGATGTGGGCCACCGCGAAAGCCTTTGCCCTGAACATGATGGGCAACGGCAACGAGGCTAAGTCGGCTATTGCCCGCGCCGCCGGGCTGAAGGGGACTCAGGCCATGAAATCAAACATGGAACGCGTCAGACTCTGGATAGACTTCTCCAATCTGAATGAATCCGACACAAAAGAATCGGCAGCTGTCGCCGAACAATACAATGCCCTCTATGCCCACGCCGCGGGAGAGGCACCCGTCGCTGCAAACCGTCCGGTTGATTTTCCTCCATCCTATGTAGCCAACTACACTTTCCTCGCCGACTTCCTCGTTCCCTACGCGGCGATAAACTACAGAAACACACCGCGCTACGCACGTGCCCTCGCCATGATGGAAGGAATAAGGAACATGAACATGGGAGAAACCTACTCCTACTTCAATCCGGAGAAACTGCCCACGGCCTCACTTCCCGCCTCAGCCATAGCCGCCCTTCTGGAAATGGCGGCCGACCCGGCGAAACTGTCACCGCTTGACCAAGCCATCCTCTCCGGAGCGCATCTGAACATGAATCCTATCTATGACTCCATGGGCCGCATAGAACTGAGCCGGGGCAATTATGCGAAAGCCCTGGACTATTTCGAGAAGATCGATCCCTTCTGGATCAGCCGCCAGAGTTATTACCCCTATCTGCAGATCCGTTACAACGCGCCTTCCGTTCCGTTCAGGCGCCGCGACAGCCGCGATCTTGACGCGGACAGCATCTCGAGCCCCGAGAGCCACAACTACCGCGCCGATCTATGCCGTAAGCTGATCTATCTGAAAAAGACCTTCCAGAGCACAGCCGGCGAGGCAAAGGCAGTCGCGGGCTACAATTATGCCGCAGCCCTTTTCCAAGCCTCGGCGCAGGGCGATCTGTGGGCCCTTTCGGACAACTGCTGGAGCACGACGACCCCGTCCGACTCACTCTCGCGGCTTGCCGACAGAATACTCGCCGAATCAGTCACCTATGCCGAAAACCCTACTCTCAAAGGCCAAATACTTTTTGCCAAAGCTGGAATCAAGGCTCCGAAGCCGGATGACAACTATCTGCCACAACCTTTCTATCTGACCTCAGAAGGGCATTACCAATGGAACTGCCCGACGAAATCGCAGATGGAAGCCTACGCCGAGCTTGCACGTCTTTATCCCTCGATAAAAGATCCGCAGATAAAAGGATGCGACGTGCTGAAAGCCTATATCGACAACGCCATTCTTCCCGCCGCCCGCGACTGACCGTCCGGGCAGTGGCCCGATTAGGTTTGTGGGAAGGACGGGTCAGACGGTTCGGACAAGTCGGACAGGGTCGGACGGGGTCACGCGAGTTCCGGGGGGGTCGGACAGGGTGGACTGGATTTTTACGTTATGTTAACCGACTGAAATTTGGGATTGACAAGGCTTTTATTTAACTTTGTAAATTAATAGGATCCGGAATGCCGGCGTCCCGCAAATCTGATATCATAACCTCTGCATTTAATATTCAACAATCTTATATCCTATGTCTAAACCATTATTTCGCCTGGCACTCACTATGCTCGCCGTTTTCATGGCCGCATTGCCGGGAGTCTCACAGTCAAAAGTAACTTTTGACAAGGACAATCTTTACAAAATAGCGTTAAAATCCGCTGCTGACATGGTCGTGGAGGAAACCGGACCGGAATCGGTGTCTCTCAAAAAAGCCAAGAGCAACGCTCCGACCCAGCTCTGGACCGTCACGCAGCTCTCAGGGAGCTGGCGCTTCATCAATCCGCAGAGCGGCAACGCCATCAGAATGGAAGGAAACCGCGTGGAGCTCGGAGTCAACAACGGTTCCGACGAAGCCCAGCTCTGGAAAATAGAGGACGGAATGCTCGTTCCGGCCAACAAGCCGAGCGTCGCCATGGTCCCTGACAAGCAGGGCCATCTCACTCTTGTCGATAAGAAAAAGGCCAAAGCGATGAAGAACAGTCACTTCGTCTTCACCGACATGGGGCGCAACACTTCAGCCGCCTCCAACGACGAGGCCCGACGCGCCAACTTCTGGGAAAACGAGACAATTTTCCAGCAGAACAAAGAAGTAGGCTCGGCCACCAAGATGCCTTACCGCAACGAAGCTTCGATGCTCGCCGACAAGAACTACTACGCTACCCCCTGGACCGAACCGGTCAACGACCGCTATCTCTCGCTCAACGGAACCTGGAAGTTCAACTTCGTGCCCGAACCCTCGCAGCGTCCGCTCGACTTCTTCAAGGAAGGGTTCGACACAAGCAAGTGGGACAACATCACCGTTCCATCAAACTGGGAGATGCAGGGCTATGACAAGCCTATATATGCCAACGTGGAATATCCCCACGGCAACACTCCTCCATTCATCAATGCCCGCAAAGGCTTCAACGACGGGGGTGCGAACTACGGCATAAATCCTGTCGGTTCCTACAAACGCAACTTCACCCTTCCCGCCGACTGGAACAACGGACGCACGATGCTCCACTTCGGCGGCATCTACTCGGCAGCCTTCGTCTGGGTCAACGGAAAATACGTGGGTTATACCCAGGGCGCCAACAACGACACCGAGTTTGACATCACCAAATATCTCCGCCCGGGCAACAACGACGTCGCCGTCCAGGTGTTCCGCTGGAGCGACGGTTCCTATCTCGAATGTCAGGACATGTTCCGCATGAGCGGAATCCACCGCAACGTTTATCTCTACAACGTGCCCAAGGCCCATGTGCGCGACCATGTCATCACCTCGAGCCTTTCCGACGACTACCGCAACGCCCGTATGGAAGTCAAGCTTGACATCGACAACCGCGACGGGCTCAAAGGCGTCAAGGAATACGTCATCAAGGTCATGGATCCGCAGGGCAAGAAAATAGCCGAACAGGTGATACCCTACGATCTTTCCGACACTACCGGGGTCAAGGCCGCGTTCGACCTGAAAAACGTTGCGCTCTGGAACGCGGAACAGCCCAATCTCTACACCGTTGACATCATTCAGCGCGACGGCAAGGGAGGAAAGGAAGAGATGGCGTTCTCCACGAAGCACGGCTTCCGCGACATAAAGATCGAGAACTCGCTCCTCTATGTCAACGGCAAACGTGTGTTCCTGAAAGGTGTCAACCGTCATGACTCCGATCCCGTAAACGGTCGCGCCGTGACGACCGAATCGATGCTCCGCGATGTAACGCTGATGAAACAGAACAACATCAACACCATACGCACGAGCCACTATCCCAACAATGCGCGCATGTATTCGATGTTTGACTACTACGGACTTTATGCCGTGGATGAAGCAGACCTGGAAGACCATGCCAACCAGTCGATTTCCGACATGCCGTCATGGATTCCCGCCTTCGTTGACCGCATCGACCGCATGGTGCTCCGCGACCGCAACCATCCGTCGGTCATAATGTGGAGTCTCGGCAACGAGGCCGGCGACGGCGAGAATTTCCGCTACTGCTATGAGGCAGCCAAGAAGCTCGACAACCGTCCGGTGCATTATGAAGGAAGCCGCACGGCTAAACTCCCCTACGGCGGCGGCCGCTTCTCCGATTTCTACTCGAAGATGTATCCCGGCATGGCCTGGATGAACGAAAACACCAGCGGTCTGGACAAGCCTATGTTCATCTGCGAATATGCCCACGCCATGGGTAATGCCGTCGGTAACCTGACGGAATACTGGGATGTGATCGAGAACTCCGACGCCACCGTAGGCGGCGCTATCTGGGACTGGGTCGATCAGGCCATCTACGATCCTCAGGAAATGAAGAGCGGCGTTCGGCGTCTGCACACGGGCTACGACTATCCCGGTCCTCATCAGGGCAACTTCTGCTCAAACGGCATAATCTTCGCCACCCGCGAAGAGAGCCCGAAGCTCATGGAAGTCCGCGCCGCCCACCAGTTCGTCAAATTCCGTCTGCTCGGCATTGACCGCCAGAACGGCACCGCCAAAGTCCGCCTCGTCAACCGCTACGCTTTCCGTTCGCTCGAAGGGCTCAACCTTGTCAGCACAGTGCTGATCGACGGCAAGCCCCTCACCCCTGAAACACAGAGCATAGGCAACGTCGCAGCCGGCGACAGCATCGAGATGACAGTCCCGGTCAAAGCAGCCTTCACCAAACAGGCCGCCGGTCAGGAAGCGATGCTCAATCTCGAAGTCGTATATGCCTCAGCCCAGAGCTACGCTCCCGCAGGCCATGAGATCGCTCACGCCCAATACGTGATCAACGAACGCCAGCCTCTTGCCGCCGTCAAAGCCAAAGGCAAAAAACTGACCGCACGTCAGGAAGGCAACGACATAACGGTCGGCAACGACAAGGTTTCGGCCGTGTTCAACCGCGACAACGGCACCATGACCTCCCTCAAGATCGACGGAGTGGATGTCATAGCCGACGGCGAAGGCTTCGTCTATGACAACCACCGCTGGATCGAAAACGACCGCTTCACCGACACCTCCAACGGTCTCGACTCGCTCGCCTCGCAGGTGACCTACCGCAAGGAGGGAAAGAACATCGAGGTCACCACCGAGCGCAACGGCAAGAAGTGCAGCACGAAGATAGTCTATACGTTCTATCCCGACGGAACCGTCGATATGGATGTCGATTTCACTCCCCACAGCGACAAACTGCGCCGCGCAGGTCTCGTCTGCGGAATCAATCCGGCACTGAGCAATGTCAACTACTTCGCCTACGGTCCGTGGGAGAACTATGTTGACCGCAAGGACGGAGTGACGGTGGGACGCTACGCGACAACCGTGGCCGACATGGTGATGCCCTACGTCAAGCCTCAGAGCACCGGAGGCCGCGAAGGACTCCGCGAACTCACGCTGACCGACGCATCGGGCCGTGGAATCAACATAGAGACCGAAGGCAACGTCAGCTTCTCCATTCTTCCCTACACCGACGCCGACCTGATGAAGGCTTCTCACCAGTGGGAAATGACGGCGCGTCCCTACAGCGTTCTGCATCTCGACGCATGGACCCGCGGCGTGGGCAACGCATCGTGCGGAGCCGACGTGGATACACTCCCGATCTACCGCGTGCCTGACCGTCCGATGAGCTACAAGCTCCGTCTGACTCCCGTTCGCTGACCCGCTGAAAAGCTAACAGACATACAGAAGAGCGCCCGGAAAAATTCCGGACGCTCTTTCCATATATGAATGATTCCTATTTTTCAGGAACGGGTGGCAAGATATTTGGCGTGGTATTCGTCGAGGATCTTGCGGATTGCGGTTCCGATCTTCAGGTATGCGTCCTCGTCGAGATTGGCGAGCGACGCACGCACTGACCATGCCGGCCCGTCGAAACCGTCGCCGTTGAGCAGAACGATAGCAGTCTCGTCGGCGAGACGGATAACGAAGTCAAGCGGCTCGTAATTTTCCTGCAGATATTTTGCGAAGTCATCGCCATAGAACTTCTTGGCCCACACCATGATGTCGATCTCGCTGTAGTAGCCGGCGCGGTTGGGGTCGGGCTGAAGGGTGAAGCCGGTGGTGCTCCAGAGGTCGTTGAGACGACGATGGATCATGGAGATCAGTTTCGGCTGGAGTTCATCGTGGTGGAGATAAGCGAAAGCGGAGAAAAGCGCCATCTGTATCTGCTGGGGGGTAGAGAGGCCGGCGGTGTGGTTGAGGCCCACCAGACGGGAATCGGCTACGAGACGGTCGATGAACTTAATCTTTTCAGGTTCGAGGGAGAGAGATTCGTAGCGCTTGTCAAGAGCGGCCTTCTTGTCGGCGGGAAGAGCGGCGATGCGGTCGTCGAACACGTTCTTGTCACTGCGCAGAGCCATTGCGGCGACACGCCATCCGGTAGCGCCGAAATATTTCGAGAACGAGTAGAGGCAGAGTGTGTTGTAGGGCAACACATACATCAGCGAACGGAAGCCGTCGATGAACGTGCCATAGACATCGTCGGTTATGACCATCAGCTGCGGATTGTCTTTCTTGACGATATCCACGAACTGGTCGAGCACTTCGGGAGCGAGACATACGCTTGGCGGATTGGAGGGATTGGTGATGCAGACGGCCTTCACTGAAGGGTCGCGCAGCTTGTCAAGCTCCTCTTTGGGGTATTGCCAGTCATGGTAACCGTCTTTCTCCACTCTGTTGGCCGAAACATTGACGATCTCAAGCCCGAACTGGGCGAGCTGTGGGATTTCAATGTAGGGAGTGAAGCAAGGTGTGAGCAGCGCCAGCTTGTCGCCTTCGTTCAGCAGGAAATTCTGCTTCAGCGACTCGAAGGCGTAACACATTCCGGCTGTCGAGCCTTCGGTGGGGAAAAGATCATATACAGTCTTGTCATCCTTGCCGCCCATTGCCCAGCGGAGATAGTCGCGGACCATCATCTCGGTATATTTCAGCGCGCGCGGAGGAGTGGGATAATGGTCTCCGAGGATTCCATCGACCATTTCAAAGACGAAATCATCGGGATCAACGCCGTAGGTGGAGGTCATGTAATCATAGTAGTGTTTCAGCACTTCAGCCCCGTCATTGTCCTTGTGGGCTTCGATGAAGTCAAGGTAACGTTTGGCGCAACCGTCCTGCGTGGGAGAAGCGACTATCCCTATCGGAGCGTCGAACACCTTTCGTTCGGCCTCGGAGGCAGCGAAGAGCCCGAGAAGGAAGAATGCCTTGCGGGGACGCGACAGAAGCCAGTTGGGGTTGCCACGACCGGCATTGAGGAATGTGGCTGTAGAACGCTGCGCGTCTTTTTCAGCCAGACTTATCAGAGTGCCTTTTATTTCAAAAGGACTCATTTTTTCCAAAGCGCTCTCATAAGCGCGGTTTTCGGGATTTCCGGATGTATTCATATCATTATACTTCTAAAAGTTTTATCGTTTAAATAAACATCAGCACCATTGCCACTCCCATCAGGATCAGCAGCGTGTTACCGATTGCATAGGTTATCGTATAGCCGAGAGCCGGAACGTTGCTCTGGAGCGAATCGGTGATAGCACCAAGAGAGGCGGTTGTCGTACGGCTTCCGGCGACGCATCCGAGATTGACGGCGGGATGGAACTTGAAGAATTTAGCGCCGATCCAGAGCGAGATCAGAATAGGAACGGTGGTCGCGATTATACCCATCACGAAGAACATCCATCCGACCTGCTCGAGACCGGAGAAGAATGTCGGGCCGCTCTGAATGCCGATGACGGCGATGAACATGTTGAGGCCGAGGTTCTGCATGAGCCAGAGCGACGCCTCGGGAATGATGCCCACGGAGGGACGGCGCGTTCTCCACCATCCGAAGAAAAGGCCGGCGATAAGAGCTCCGCCCGAGGTGGAAAGACTGACGGGGATATCGTGGATATTCAGCGTCAGGGCGCCTACAAGCGCACCTATGACAATTACAAGCGAGACAAACACGAGGTCAGTCACGGATGTCGGTTTCTCCTCGATGCCAATGGCTGCCACCGCGGCCGAGATTTCCTGTGGCAGACCGACGATCTCAAGCATGTCGCCCTGCATCAGTTTCGTATTGGCAAGCACTGGAATCGGCACCCCGCCCTGACGGGAGATGGAGGCGATCATGACGCCATACATGAACGGCTGCGCGCGAAGCTGGTCCACTGTCTGTCCGGCAGTTTTTTTGGTGACCATGACTTTGGTTTTCTCGGCGTTGAAGGTGAGGAGCGCGGGATCATCCACCTCCTGCCCTATCCAGCTCTCATCCTGGATGACATATTCGTGACGGCCCGAAACGACGATCTCATCGCCCTGATGGATCAGGAGAGAAGGTGTGGCGCCGACTATCTCCGATCTGGCTGCACCGGGACGCACACGCTCTACGAAAATACGGCGTCCGAGTTTGCTGAAATGGTCTTCAAGCTGCTCAACGGTCATTGGAGCCGCAAAATTATCGGAAGTGACCTTGTAGGCACGGAAGACAATCGGCCGGTTGCCCACGATGTAAGCGGGATCAGTGGAGAGAGTGGAATGGTTGAGCTGCTGTTCGTATTCCTTTGTCTGCTGACGCACTTTTTTCAGTCCGCCGAGCATTGCCGGGCCGAGATTGCCAAGCAGATAGGCCGAACCGATGGTGCCGAAGACGTAGGTGACGGCGTAGCAGACGGGAATGAGGTCGATCCACGCCTTTTTAGTGGCGGCGTCCACATCCGGAAGGCTGCTGATGGTGTCGGTGCCGACACCGATGACTGCCGAGATTGTCTGCGCTCCGGAGAAAAGACCTGTCGCCATGGCGGCGTTATAGTTCATCACTTTGGCGCATCCCCATGTCACCACGAGACACAGGACGCACACCACTACAGCGAAAAGGACCTGCTTTATTCCCTGTCCGCGGATGGCCGAAACAAACTGCGGCCCGCATTTGTAGCCGATGGCAAAAAGGAAGATCAGGAAAAAGAGCGACTTCAACGGCGCACCGATCTCAACCGGCTGCCCTGCAAAACGATTGATACAGTAGCCCACGGCCACGCCAACGAGAAGAACGGAGGTGACAGTGCCGAGCGCAAACGACTTGTACTTGAATTTCCCGAGATAAAAACCGAGTCCAATCGTGAGGAAAATCGGAATAGAGGGATATTTGATGAGTGTGTCCAATAGCCAGTCCATAACAAGACTTTTTAGTAAAACATATAATATTCAATAATTTAAAACTTATTCTCAAGGGAAGCATCCCTGTCCTGACCCGATGGGGAGCACATTGAAGAAACACGGTTCGGACCATAAAAGTTTTATCTGAAATTTCCTTTTTGCTGTCACGGTGCAAAACCGAGGATAATGTATAAATTTAGGGGGAATAATACATTTTGAAATCATGACATCTATAAAAGTGAAATTCCGGCCCTCGACCGACGCGGAGAGAGAGGGCGCCATCTATTATCAGATTATCCACGACAGGAAAGTGCGTCAGTGTTCAACCCCCTACCGGGCTTTTCCCAAAGAGTGGCAGACACGCTTCAGAGAAGAGACGCGTCGCGATGTAGAACGGCTGACACGCATTGTGAGAAGAATGGAATCGCGCGGCACCGTCTTGTCGGCCGACGACATCGTGGAGGAATTCAAACTCTACCGAAGCCGATATAGCCTTTTCCGATTCATGGAGTCGGTCACCGTGAATCTTAAGGAATGCGGCAAGATCCGCACGGCCGAGACCTATACGGCCACCTTGCGAAGTTTTTCACGGTTCCGACGCGGCCGAGACATCATGCTCGACGAAATCACGACGGACATCATCCAGGCCTACGAGGCCTATCTGCGGGTCGGCGGAGCGGTACCTAACACCACCTCCTTCTACATGCGCATACTCCGCGCCGTCTATAACAGGGCCGTGGAAAGCGAAGCCATCGAACAGCGCAATCCGTTTCGCCACGTCTATACCGGCACTGAACGCACCGTCAAACGGGCGATCCCCATCGCCGCCATAAGCCGCATAAAGAATCTGGAGCTGCCCCGGGGGAGCAAGATGGACTTCGCCCGCGACATGTTCATGCTGAGTTTCTATCTGCGGGGGATGAGCTTCGTCGATATGGCTTTCCTGAGAAAAAAGGGCCGTGCAGACAATCATGTGACCTACCGTAGGCGGAAAACGGGACAACTCCTCGACATAGCGTGGACCAAAGAAATGCAGTCGATAGTCGAGAAATACCCGCCTAATCCCACTCAGTATCTGCTGCCTATACTCACCAACCCTCTTTCCGACGAACGAATCGCCTACCGTAACCGCGCATCGTGCATAAACCGGCAACTCAAGACAATCGCGCGCATGACCAATCTCAAGATTCCCCTGACTCTCTACTGCGCCCGCCACAGCTGGGCATCGGCGGCGCGCACCAAAGGAATTCCCGTCAGTATAATAAGCGAAGGAATGGGTCACGACTCGGAAGCGACCACCCAGATCTATCTCGCCTCTCTCGAGACCTCCGTCATTGACCGCGCCAACGCTCTGATCATAAGGTCAGTCTGATTCACGAGGGTGTCTGAGTGTAAGTTTCAGCACCCTCTTTTTGTCTGCCGTGTGATATTTTTTGTAATTTTGCGGCCGAAAAAGGTTCTTTTAGAAAATGGGTACAATAAAGAGAATTACAGGATTCATCAGAAACTGGGTTTTGATTTTCGCCATTCTGGCAGGTATCGGAAGTTATTTTCTTTTTGTCAGCATATCGCTCTTCGATCCCATCCACCCTCAGGCGCTTGCCACGGTGGAGGTGGTGCAACCGCTTCTGATTTTCGCAATGCTTTTCGTCACTTTCTGCAAGGTCAATCCACGACATCTGAAACTGTGCCGGTGGCACTGGTGGCTGCTCGCGTTTCAGGCGGGTATGTTTCTGGGGCTCGGCGCTATAACCATGGCTATGCCACAGTGCGGGGCGCGGGTTGTCCTCGAAGGGGCGATGATATGTTTTATCTGTCCGGTGGCTACAGCCTCGGCCGTCATCACCCGAAAACTGGGAGGCAGCGCGCCTCACATCACCACTTACACCATTCTCAGCAACCTGACGGCAGCCCTGCTGATTCCGCTCGTGGTCCCTTATGTCCATCCGCAGCAGTCCATGTCGGTCTGGAACGCCTCGGTGCTGATTCTGGGAAAGGTCTTTCCGCTGCTTCTCTTCCCGCTGTTTCTGGCATTCCTCGTCAGATGGCTCTCGCCCAAGGTACATTTCGCCATCACACGCATGCAGAATCTGGCTTTCTATCTGTGGGTTGTCGCGCTGTTCCTGGCCACGGCGGTCACCACGCGCTACATAATGCACACCACTGTCTCGCTGACGGTCGAGCTGTCGCTCGTGGGAGTGACGCTCGTCAGCTGCGCCATGCAATTTTTCATAGGCTGGAAAACAGGGGCCGTCTATGGAGACCGCATAACGGCCGGGCAGGCGCTCGGACAAAAAAACACGGTGCTCGCCATCTGGCTCGGCTACACTTTCTTCACTCCGATCACGTCGGTTGCGGGCGGTTTCTACAGTATTTTCCACAACGTCGTCAACTCCTGGCAGCTTTACCGCCATTCCCATCCGCGCAAGCGATAACAGCGCCGCGCTGCTATAACGTCGGCCTATCGCGGCTATAGGAATTTCCCTTGCAAAACCCTTTCCGCACCCCGTCACAGATCATAACTTTGCCTCAGAAAACAAACAAAAGCAAAAAAGTTATGAGTCAACCTATGATTGTATGGTGCGTGATAGCGGGAGTGCTGTTGTTCGCATTTTTATTCCGGGCGGTCGAAAGACGCCATCACACGACATGTATGGGAAATGTCCGCAAACCGCGACATCTTTTAGAAATCGGGAAGGAACGTGAAATCTTCTATATTCCGGGAGACAGAAACGATGACGAGGATTGCGACGAGTTCTGACAAAGAGTCCTCTCCCGCAGAGACGGCCGCTTTTCTCGCCGACTATGCCTCGTGGCTGCTCGGATGTGGCGCCACATGTATCCGCATCGAAAAAAACACCCTGAGGATGGCGCGGTCGTTCGGAATCGGCGCCGACATCTCTATCATGCCATCGCATGTCTATGTGTCGGCGTGGAAGGGCGATGACTCCCGGCCGCAGGTCGTGCTCAGGAAAAAGCACCGCGGAGCGATAAACTTCAACCTCAACGCCCGGCTGAGCCGCCTGAGCTGGAAAGTCTCTGACAAAAAACTCGACCTGCCGACAGCCATAAAGCTGTTCGACAGGATAAAGGAGACGCGGCCCACGGGAAAATGGGAAACACTATTTCTCACGAGTCTGGCCAACGCCTCTTTCTGCCGTCTGTTCGGAGGCGATCTGGCGGCCATGATAATCGTGTTCCTGTCAACCGTCGCAGGCTTCAGACTGAAACAGATCATGCTCGAAGACAAGAGAGACGTGCGCCTTACGTTTCTCTGCGCCTCGTTTTTCTCCGCATCTATCAGCGCCGGAGGGAGCATCTTCGACATCGGGACGACCCTGTCTCTTATACACATCTCCGAGCCCACGAGACTACGCTGCATCTCGTA
>ENA-OYXU01000575-OYXU01000575.1-human-gut-metagenome-genome-assembly--contig:-NODE-575-length-14257-cov-5.130897_pt1 | contig 14257 bp, 9 predicted proteins | sample MGYA00243243_ERZ653435 | MGnify/ENA primary metagenome ERZ653435 (study PRJEB26926, sample SAMN06165113) | human gut metagenome | biome: ENVO:00009003; feature: ENVO:2100002; material: ENVO:00002003... | reverse complement strand
AGACAGGCGTAGTCATAGGTAATAGAATCAAAAAACATCATTCACCCTGTAGGGGTGACGCATGCGTTAAAACATTGTCTGTTAAAGCGGCGCACCTACAGCGCGCTATGTTTGGAATGGTAATATATACCACGGTTGCGCAGGCCTACAGCCTGCTTACCGTGGCCTCACATACGGAGCTGCAGCGCAGCTCTGCCGCGCCTGACGGCGCTTCCGGCAGAAATAGAGAGCGGCTTATGGCCGCATTTAATCCCTCCGGGATACTCCACAATTTCTCATAATATGGGAGCAAACAATATCGTCGCCGCGTTGCAACTGCTTTATTCTTCTCCGGCGTCCAAGCGTTTGTTGAGGATGGCGGTGAACTGGTAGTTTTTGAGGCCCCAGCGTGGAGCAATCAGCAGTTCGGAGGGTGATTGCGAGACAAAGCGCTCGATGGCGATGTCGCGACGGAGGCGGCGCACTATTTTCGCGCACAAATCGACGTACTCGTCGACAGTCGGGGGCGTGTAGCTGATGCGTCCGGCGGCGATGCCAGCCGCGAGGCGCGTGCCCTTGATGACCTGCAACTGATGAAATTTGACCGTATCGACGGGCAGGGAGTTGATGAAGTCGACGGTCTCAAGCATCATTGCCTCGGTCTCGCCCGGCAGGCCGAGGATAAGGTGAACACCCGTGTCGAGTCCGGCGGCTTTGGTGCGTCTTACGGCGTCGGCCGTGCAGGCGCTGTCGTGGCAGCGGTTGATGGCGCGCAGGGTGGAGTCGTGGCTCGTCTCGGCGCCGTACTCGATGATTACGCGGTGGCTGCGGTTGATTTCGACGAGACGCTCCAAGAGTTTGTCAGGCATGCAGTCGGGCCGGGTGCCTATAATCAGGCCGATGACACCGTCGACGGCGAGGGCGCGGCGGTAGAGTGCCTCGAGGCGGTCGACAGTCTCGCCGTATGTGTTTGTATATGACTGAAAATAGGCCAAATAGCGCATCTGCGGATACTTGCGGCTGAAAAAGCGTTTGGCTTTCTCCAATTGTCGCTCGATATCGTCGCCGCGGGCTTCGACAGGCGAGAAGGAGCGATTGTTGCAGTAGATGCAGCCGCCTCGACCTAATGTGCCGTCGCGGTTGGGACAGGTGAATCCGGCGTCGACGGTCAGTTTCTGCACCTTGCCGTCGAAACGCTCTGCAAGATACGTAGCGTAGTCCTTGTAATGTCGGTTCATAGACCTCAGAGACGGACGGTGCGTGACAACAGCACGGCGTCTACAATAGTCATTGCGGCCATGGCCTCGACTATCGGTACGGCGCGAGGCACAACGCAGGGGTCGTGACGGCCGCGCATCTTCAGCACGGTCTTGCGGCCCTCGTCGTCGACGGTCTCGATTTCGCGGAGCAGCGTCGCCACGGGCTTGAAGGCCACGCGCATGGTGATGCGTGCGCCGTTTGAGATGCCGCCCTGTATGCCGCCAGAGTGGTTGGTGCGGGTGGTGATGCGTCCGTCATCGGTCGGCTCGAAGATGTCGTTTACCTCGCTGCCGCGCATCGCCGCGCCGTCAAAGCCCATGCCGTAGTCAAAGCCTTTGGCGGCATTGATGCTCATCATGGCCTCGGCCAAGCGAGCGTGGAGTTTGCCGAAGACCGGCCCGCCCAGTCCGGCCGGCACGCCGTCAATGACGCATGTGACGATGCCTCCGACAGTGTCGCCCTCGGCCTTCACGGCCTTGATGAGCCGTTCCATCTCGGCGGCTGTGGCGGGGTCGGGGCAGCGCACGGCGTTGCTTTCGGTCAGGCTCAGGTCAAGGTGATCCAAGGGCACGTCGAGCGTGACCGTGCCGACAGCCGAGGTGTAGGCGTGTATGCTGACACCGAGTCCTGCGAGCGCCTGACGGGCAAAGGCTCCGCCGACGACACGCGCCACAGTCTCTCGTGCCGACGAACGTCCGCCTCCGCGATGGTCGCGCAGGCCGTATTTGATGTCGTAGGTATAGTCGGCGTGAGAGGGGCGGTAGACGTGGCGCATGTTTTCATAGTCGTCGCTCCGGCTGTCAGAGTTGCGGATGATGAAGCCGATGGGGGTGCCGAGGGTGTGCCCCTCGAATACGCCCGAGAGTATCTCGACGCGGTCTGACTCTCGGCGTGCGGTGACGATGTCTGACTGCCCCGGACGGCGGCGGTCGAGTTCGTGCTGCACTGCGTCAAGGTCGATTGTCACTCCGGCCGGCATGCCGTCGATGACTCCGCCGATGGCCGGCCCGTGGCTCTCGCCGAAACTTGTAAGGCGGTATATTTGTCCGAATGTGTTCATTGTCCGTCGTTTATTATGTCGCAGGCCGTTGCACCCGTGAAGGTGATTAATCGGTCGGGCGCGATGGCAATCTGCAGTCCGCGCTGACCGGCGCTGACATAGATGCGCCCGTGTGAGAGGGCGTCCTCCTGTATGAAAATCGGGAAGGGTTTCTTCATGCCTATCGGCGAGCAACCGCCGCGGATATAGCCCGTGACGGCGAGAAGGTCTTTCATCGCAATCATTTCGGCCTTTTTATTGCCGGAGACTTTGGCGGCTTTCTTGAGGTCAACCTCGCGGTCGCCGGGGATGACGCAGACAAAGTGGCCCGTGCGGTCGCCGTGAAGTACCAATGTTTTGTAGACGAGGGAAATGTCTTCGCCTAACTGTTCGGCTACATGTGTTGCGGCGAGGTCGTCAGGGTCGACCTCGTAGGGGATAAGTTCATATTTTATGCCTGCGCGGTCAAGCAGCCGGGCGGCATTGGTTTTAATCTGTTTAGCCATTACGAGTCAGATTTAGTGCAAATTTAGGAAATATTCTAATAAACAGCCCGGCGGCTTCATGTGTTTTTATTAATAAAATAAACGCATTATGAACGTGCAAGACGCTACAGAGCAGTCATCTCAGGAGCCTAAATCATTATTATGGGGCGATCTGCCGTCGAATATCAGGCTGATAGTCATCGCATCGATCATAGGTGTGGCTGTCGGAGCCGCCGCATATGTTTTGAAAGAGGCAATAGCATGGCTGTCGCGGGGGGTGACCATAATGTTTGACGCTTCCTCGTCAAATGCTTTTCTGTTGGTCGTTCCGATAGTCGGCATCGTCCTTGCCGGCGTCTATCAGCGATATATAATCCGCACGGGCCTTTCACACGGCGTAGACCGGCTTTCGCGAGACATAGCAGCCGGCAATCCGGCTCTCGGCCCCAAACTCACCTACGGGCCTATTATCGTAAGCACGCTTACACTCGGCTTCGGAGGCTCCGCCGGCTCGGAGGGTCCTATCGCCTACGCCGGGGCGGCTATAGGCTCAAACATAGGCCGTGTATTCGGCGTCGACCGCACGACTCTGATGCTTCTTGTAGGCTGTGGGGCCGGAGCCGGTATCGCCGGCATATTCAAGGCGCCGATCGGTGGCGTACTTTTTACGCTTGAGGTGCTCGGCATGGCCATGAGCACACCTGCTGTCATCGCCCTTGTCGCGGCGGCTGTGTGTGCCTCGACGACAGCCTATGTCTTTTCGGGATTCACAATGGATCTACCGTGGACGCATGCTCCGCAGTTTGTCGGCGAGATGATACCGTGGTCGCTGCTCCTCGGTGTCTTCTGTGCGCTCTACTCGGTCTACTACTCTCGGGTTATGCACCGTATGCGCCGTGTCTATGAGCGCATTAAAAATCCGTGGCTCGAAAATATTGCCGGCGGCATCGTACTTGCGGTCACCGTATTTCTGTTTCCGACACTTTACGGCGAAGGCTATCAGGCTATGGGCCGCATTATAAATGCTGATTTTCAGGCGCTTTTCGACGGGTCTGTCTTTTACGGCGTACACATCGGCCGCTGGACGCTGCCCCTGTTGCTCGCAGGCATACTTGCAGTCAAATGTTTCGCCACGTCGGCGAGCAACAGCGCCGGAGGCGTGGCCGGCGATTTTGCGCCGACACTTTTTGCAGGCTGTATCGCCGGACTGTTTTTTGCCACGACGCTCAACGCGGCTTTCGACCTCGGGCTCGACGCCGCGGCCTTCGCCTATATCGGCATGGCCGGTGTGATGGCCGGCGCAATCCGTGCTCCGCTGATGGCTTTCTTCCTTACATCCGAGATGAGTAACGGTTACGGCTATTTTCTGCCGCTGCTGATAGTCTCTGTTGTTTCCTACTGTCTGACCGTGGTCATCTCACACGAAAAATTCTTCACCCGCCACTATCCCGTCGACAAATAGAGTTCGTTGCAAAGTTTATTCTTTCCGAGAAAAATTTTGTTGGTGTCCTTGTTTACTCCAAATACGCGCTGTCACGCTTAATTTGGGGCTGAAAGCGGCCCTGTCGTGCCGCATATCTATCTCTCCGAGATAGGTGCCGTGGTTAGCAAAATGTGGTGTATAAAGTTGGCTCTACATTTTGTTTGTCGGAGTGAGTGGAGATGAAGTGGTGTTGTCGTTTAGGGAAAATTTTGCTAAATTTGCCCCATTAAATACACCAACAAGGCAATGTTAGACAAAATCAAACAATTACGGGCTGAAATTGAGACGCTTACGGCTGATAATGCCGAGCAGGTCGAAGCCCTCCGCATACGTTATCTCAGCAAAAAAGGCGAAATTTCGCTGCTGATGAATGATTTTCGTTCGGTGCCGGCCGAGAGTAAGCGCGAAATAGGTCAGGCTGTTAACGAGCTTAAGAATTTTGCGACAGAGCGTATCAACGGCCTCCGCGAGTCGCTCGAAAATAAGTCGGATGACTTCAGCGGTCTTGACCTCACCCGCACTCCCTCGCCCGTAAAATTAGGCACACGCCATCCGTTGTCGTTGGTGCGCGAAGAAATTATAGCAATCTTCCGCCGCTTAGGCTTCACTATTGCCGAAGGTCCCGAGATAGAGGATGACTGGCATGTGTTCGAGAGCCTGAACTTCCCGCCGGACCATCCCGCACGCGACATGCAGGACACTTTCTTCATCGACCGCGACAAGGCCGACGTGCTGCTGCGCACGCACACATCGTCGGTACAGACGCGCACCATGGAGCACAGCCAGCCGCCGATCCGTATAGTATGCCCCGGACGTGTCTACCGCAACGAGGCGATCTCGGCACGCGCCCACTGCTTCTTCCACCAGGTTGAGGGCCTTTACATCGACAAGAACGTATCGATGGCCGATCTGGAGCAGGTCCTGTTGGGATTCGCACGCCGTATGTTCGGCCCGGACACCAAGATCCGTCTGCGTCCCAGTTACTTCCCATTCACCGAGCCGAGCGCCGAGATGGACATCAGCTGCCATATCTGCGGTGGCAAGGGCTGCGCCCTCTGCAAGGGAACAGGCTGGGTGGAGATCCTGGGCTGCGGCATGGTGGATCCGAACGTGCTGCATAACTGCGGCATCGACCCTGAGGTCTACAGCGGATACGCCTTCGGCATGGGCGTGGAGCGCATAGCCAACCTGAAGTACAAGGTCAAGGACCTGCGCCTCTTCTCGGAGAACGACGTACGTTTCCTGAAGGAGTTCGAGGCAGCTCATTGATGACGCGATGACAGTCAAGGAACGGTACAGCAAGGTATTGGAGGCGTTCCAGGCCACGATTCCGGAGCCTGAGACGGAACTGAATTACGGGAATCCGTTTCAACTGCTTGTGGCTGTGATCCTGTCGGCGCAATGCACTGACAAGCGTATCAATATGGTCACGCCGGCGTTGTTCCAGCGGTTCCCCACCAGTCGGGAACTGGCCGCCGCAACGCCGGAGGAGGTGTATCCATATATCCGGTCGGTGACCTATCCCAACAACAAGAGCAAGGCTTTGGTCAGTGCGGCGCGACAGTTAGAGGAGGAATTCGGCGGCGAGATGCCTAAGGATATCGACAACCTGATGAAACTGCCCGGAGTTGGGCGCAAAACTGCCAACGTGATGCTGGCGGTGCTGTGGAACGGTGCTGCTATGCCGGTAGACACGCACGTGTTTCGCGTCAGCAACCGCATCGGCCTGACCAACAACTCCAAGACACCGCTGGCGACCGAGAAGACGTTATGCCGTCATATCCCCGGCGAACTGCTGCCCAAGGCTCATCACTGGCTTATACTCCACGGCCGATATGTCTGCAAGAACCGCACTCCGGATTGTTACGGCTGCAATATCTCTGAATACTGCAAGTCATATCCCGCCTTCCTGAAGCAGTTCAGGCAGAAGGAAGAGGAGAAAACCAAGAAGAAATAATGCCTCAGATAAAGAAAGCGCCCGCAACGACAATGTAGCGGGCGCTTTCTTTAAAGTCGCGTGATCAGATGTGATTACTTTATAACCTTCCTCACCGAGCGTGAGCCATCGGAGTAGCAGGTGACGCGAATGCAGACGCCTTGGTGTCCGTCAATGGATGCCAGGCGTGTCCCGTCGAGTGCGTAGTAGACGGTTGATACCGGCTGGCGGTCGGCGTTTGCTCCGTTTAGCCCGGATTCTCCGTTTAGCGGACATTTGAATGCGTTTAGGATAAAGCCGTTTGAGGCGTCAATGACCATTCCCACAATCGATACGTTCTTCACGTTAATGATTGTCTCCGGCAATGTGAAACTGTATATCAGTTCCGCCTTGTCGCCCGTATTGAGGTCGTACTCCAGCAAAGGCTCGCCTTCATAACTGCTGAAGATGCCACGTGCAACGTCATTGAAGACATAGTCGACAACAGTTCCGGGGAGGTTCTCCCAGCCGCCCATCTCATCGCTGCTGCCAGCATATGAGTTCTTCTGCGAGTATTTGCCGTCGCCAGGCACGCATACCTTGTCTTCGACAACAGCGAACGCGAAACTCAATGCTGAGGCTTTGGTCGGCTGGTCAACGATGACGTATGAATGAGTGGTCACCTGATTGCCGTCGGCAACGACGTTCATACTGTAACCGACATGACATTCCTGATTCATCTCGGCCAGTACCATTCGTTCGATGTCGTTATAAGGATCGCCTAACCCATGACGGTTGGCCTTGCAGTTGGGGAAGGTAGGGATTGTAGCCAGGAAGGGGTCGTAGTCTTTGGTACTCATCACGTCATTGCCATGCACGGCGATTCCGATGAACTGGTCAGGATACTTCTCAGCCATCATCTCCAACCCGACTATGCCGCGCGGACACCAACCGCACCATGTTCCGGTGGCCTCCTCTACCACCACGCGCTTCATGAACGAAGGGTCGCGTTCGGTAACTGTGGCGGATGCGGAATTGTTGGCCGTGAACCTGTCGTCGACACCGTTTACCTTCAGGATGGTGACAGTCACGTCGTGCTTGCCAATGCCTGCCGAGGGTACAGGAATGTCTAGATCAAGTAAGCCGTTTATCTCTACGGGAGAGTCAACCGCGGTCTCGCCGACAATGTTGCCGTCTACCGCCAGGCTGTACGAGAAATTATCCACCCGGTTTGCGCCGAGGTTCACGAACGTGGCCTTTAGCAGGGTCTCCGATGCGCCGAACGGCATCACGCCATCGGAGAGGGAGCGGAGTTCCATCTCATTGACCGGGGCGCTCTGCCCCTCGACAACGGCCTGGATGCAGAATGCTCCGTTCACATCGGCCCAGGAGGATGTGGTGTTGCAGTACACATGACATGCGTCCTCAACCCGTCCGGCAGTGTATCCGGCTCCGCCGGCCTTCCCGAAGGATGCCTTGTAGCCTATGGACAGCGGCTCTCCGTCCTTGATCTCAAACGGGGTCTCAAGTTCCACCGTCTGCCATCCGGCTTCCAGTTTACCGGCCTTCTGACTGTACAGACTCGTGTTGTCGTTACGGTCCGTGCGGAAGTACACGGTCACGTTGCTGGCCTTGGCCTTGAGTCCCAGTCTTACCTTGGTGATCCGGCATCCTGCATATGGAGCCAGTTTATCGGCACCGAACGTTATCCAAGGAGTGACGGAGGCACCCGCCTCGCCGTATCCGGCCTCAGGCTCGTCGCAGTATCCCAGGATCACATCGTTGTCCTGGGCATGGAGGCCGGCCACAAAGGCCAGCATCCATACCAGTAATATAGTCAGTCTCATCTTACTATCACTTTCTGCGAGCATGTGCCCACGGTCACTATGTACATGCCCGGAGTGGCGGCTACATGAGCGTTGCCGTTGACATTGTCGTTGAAGACTGTCACGCCGGATACGTCGTTAACCGTTACCGCAATGAATTGCGGTGTGCGGATCTCAATGAATCCTGCTCCGGTCAGGATCTCGACGCTGTCGCTGCCTGCGGATTCCACTGCGGAGTCATCTTTATCGATCTCGGCGTAGAAGGGGTTGGAGATAATTGACTCACCGGCATCCCACAGGGTGGTGACATGATATACATAGACACCCTTGTCGGACAGATGCTCGTTGAACGCCTCCTCGTTGACTGTTGCAACCAGCACGTTGTCGCGGTAGACGTTGTAGCCCTTAGGCTCGATGGCCTTCTCATTGCCTTGGGCCGGAGTATAGGTCACGTCATCGATCATAATCTGGAAGCCGTTCTTCTCCGTGGTGTGCCTGATGGCGAACCTGCGGGCCTCCAGAGGCAGTGTCACCTTGATGGAGCGCCAGTCTTTGTCCTGAATGGAGAACTTATCGATCAGTCTGAACGAGTCGACGGCAGGTGCGGCTGGGTTGATGTTCTCCTCATCTGTGTACAGCACCTCGATGGTCTCGGGATTAGAGGACTGCAGCGAACGGATGTAGAACTCCAGGTCTGTGCCCCCGGTCACAACGGGTGAGATGAGCCAGTTGTCGTTGGCGGCCGGGAACTCTCCGAACCAGTCGTTGTCGACTGCCGTGAATGTAATCAGCGCCTTGTCGCCGGTGTGAGGCATATAGGGATCCTTGTCAACCAATCCACTGAAGAAACCGTCTTTCTCAACCTGAGCCACATCCCATACCTCGAATGCCATGGGTGCCTTCGCGTTAGTGATCTGAGGCCAGAACTTTGAGAAATCGGTTTCCTTGCCGTCGGCGTCGTAGGTGATCCAGTCTCCGAAGTTGTTGAGGGCGTATGCGGAATAGTCTTCGAAACCGTCAGTCAGCGGAGCCGTCATCCTGGGTTCAGGCTTGCTCCAGGTGATGTCCACTGTGTTGTCGTTTACCTCACCCTCCAGCTCGACTACCGGCAGGGTGTTGATCTTGACAAAGGTGGTCGCGGTGTCGCTGTTGTTGTTGTCGGTGAACATATCGGTGTCCATCTCGGCCACGGCGTTGTACTCCAGCGTCTTGCCGGCGTCGGCGATTGAGACGCCCATATCCATTGAGAGATGCTGGCTCTTGCCGGGGGCGAGTCCTGTCACTTCCTGTCTTGCAACGGCCTCGCCGTCCTTGTTCAGGATTACCGTGAATGTTGCTTCGGTGAGACCCAGGTTGGTCACATCCACAACGGCTTTGTTCTCACCGGCCTGGATGGCTGCGGGAATCGTGATTCCGGAAAGTTCCACGTCTGCCTGGAAAGTCTCGGCCACGCGGAAGTTGTCCAGTACGATCGGGGCGCTTCCGTCGGCGGCATATGCCAGCAGGTCCAGGTAGATGTTGTCGTTTGCCGCGAACTGCGACAGGTCGAAGGAGTGGCGTTGCCATCCCTGTGTTCCGTCGTTGTAGCTGATGGTGCCCAGGGTTACAGGCTCGCCGTCGTCGGCTGTGGCGGTCAGGGTAAGTGTCACGTCCTCCGGCTCGGCGTCGAATCCGTGGAGCATGAACAGAGAGAGAGCGGCGGACTTGAGATTGCCCAGGGTGATGCGCGGAGTGCGGAAGTCGGCACTGGCCTCGAAAGTGCTTCCGTTGCGGAACAGCAGCATGCCGCCGTCGGCGTCGTAGGGCTTGAAGGCTGTGGCCTCGCCGTTGTCTACGTCCCATTCAGCGGCACCCTTGTGGCTTACCAGGCTCCAGCCGCTGTTCTTGAATGTTGCGTCGGTCATGCTTTCGACGAATGGCAACGCATAGGGTGTGCCCAATGTGAGGATTACGCTGGACTGCGGGGTGGTCTCCCCGTTGTATTCGGGAGTGATGACATATTTCACCAGACACTGGCTGTCTTCGGGAACGGTCGCGGTGTTGTCGGTATATGTGCATGCGTCCACACCTGTCGCGATTTCCGGAGCGTAGTAGCCGTTGATGTCATCGTAGCGACGGATGGTGTATGTCACGGTGGCGGGATCCACATAACCGCCGTTGGCACCTACGTTCGATGCCTTGTCCCATGTCAGGACAGCGGAACCTACGGGTGACTGCGCGGCCTTGAACGAAGTGACAGCGGCCGGCATGTCGGTGCCTACGAACACGCGTGCGAATGTGCTGACACCCTTCACCCCGCCCGATATGGCATATGCCTCATAATTGTTGAATCCCTCGGCGGGAGCGTTGTCTGATACGGTCATCTGTTGTGACGGTGCGCCGGCCTCAAGAGTCTTGCCGGTGGTGAGGTTCACAACTTTCACCTCGTCGACGCTCTGTGCGGGAAGCGTGAACGTTACTGTCGCGCCGAGTGCTCCGGCGGTAGCAGCCTCTGCCTTAAGGTCGCTGACGGCACCGGGAGCCTCGGCTGTGGCATTGGGAATGACGCTGATGTTGTCCATCTGGATCTGCGGGCCTCCGGCAGACGATACATTGCGGAATGCAAGGTGGAACGTGCCGTTGGCCGGCGCTTTGAACTCCTTGTAGAACTTATGGTTTCCGTTGGGAACGGTGAAACTCATCAACTGTTCGGCAGTTTTGGTCTCGGGTGAATCGGAGAAATATAACTCCATATTTCCGGTGGCATAGCTGTATGCTTCGATATTGGTATCGAACGAGAGCGTGTAGGTCTCGCCTTCGACAAGACGCATGGCGGGAGTGAACAGCCAGTAGTCGGCGTCGGTGTTGGCATTAGCCACACAATAGGTGTTGCCAGAGCCGTTGGACCATCCGTAACCGTCCTCATTGGCGGAGATTGCGGTGAAACGGTCGAAGTCCTCCCAGAACTCGAAGTCCTCGGTGAAGGGAGGAACATCCACGGTGCCCCATTTCACGGCTTCGGTACGAGCCACGGTGCCGTTGCCGTTGCTTACGGTGGGGATGACGCGGTAATAATAGTTGGCGAAGGCATCTGTCAGGGTCTCGCTGAACGTCGTGGCCTTGAGTCCCTGTGCCACCGTCACGGCGTGGGGCTCGCGGATCACAGTGTAGGCCAGTGACTCACGGTCAATCTCGCCGCCGTTCTGTGTCTTGACAGGCTCGGACCATGTCACTGTCGCCACGCCGTTCTCATCGATCGCGAGGGTGAGTCCTTGAACCTGGCAGGGGAGGTCCTGGCCGCAGAAGGAAGTGAAGCGGCGCTCGGGAGAGCGACCCGCGGCGTTGGATGCGAATATGGAGAATGTGTGGTTGCCGTTGGTCAGCGTCTTGTTGACGGTCACCGGCTTGCCTGCGGTGGCAGCCAGGGTTTCCTCCATGCCGTCCAGAACCACTATGGCGTCAACCTGGTCGCTCAGGGCCTCGCCACCTACGGTGGTAGACGGCATAGTGAAGGTCAGGATTGCATTGGAAGCACCCGGAGCCGCATATCTGAAAGCCACATCCGCAACGGCCTGCGGCAGTGTGGAGTCGTATGTCGGCAGTCCTATTCCGATTGCCGATAGACCATCGGGCGTCATCCCCAGGTCTTTCTGTGTCTTCGCAGTCGGATTGATGGCGTACATGTGTTTTACACCGTCCTCATCCGCTGCGGTATGATAGATTAGGCCACTCGCCGCGTCGAAATACGATGCCGATCTCCTGTCGCCGACGTTGTCCAGTTGGAGTACTTCCGATGTCTCGCCGCTTGACATGACGGTACGGTATAGTTTGTAATCCGTGGTGTTGAATGTGTAGATGTTGCCTTGGTCATCGGCACAGATGTCGGTGTAATACAGCGATGCCGGAATCTCGGCTACATCCTCGATGGCTCCGGTGGTGGTATCGAATGCCTTGATTCCGGTTCCTTCCCAGTTGGCGAATATGGCGTAGAGTCTGCTGCCGTCGGCCGATACCGTGAAGGAACTTCCGAGAGGTTGCGCCAGATTGACGCTGCTGATCCGGGAACCGTCCTTCATGTCGTAGATATAGAGGGTCGCCTTGTCACCGGTAAGCCAGTTGCTTTCGACTTTCACGACATAATACTTGCCGTCATGGTATGCAGCGGCGGAAGGTGTCTCCATGTCCAGGAAGGCGGACAGACTGCTGGTGTCGCTGCCCGGCCCCACGTTGAAACTGTACATGCCGTTGGCCAGAATCGCCTCGTCGTAGGCGCTGTTGAGGTGATAGCCGTAGAACAGCGGGCTGTTGGCGCTCTGCGGCGAGTAGGCCAGAATGGCGGGGGATGTCAGCAGACATAGAGCTGCCCCGATGCTTAGTGGTAGTTTTAATGTCATAGCTCTGATGTTTGGTTAATGATTCATTGCTGTGATTATGCCCCGCCACGTTGTGACTGATGCATATCGCAAATTTAATTTATTATATCGTTTCATGCAATTATCGTTTGCGCGGATTCTTGAATCCGCGCAAACTGCAACTGTATTGTTCAGTCTGTCAACAGGATATGATGTCCTTAGCCGTTCTGCCTGTCTGACTGGCTCATCCGCTGGTAGACGGTTGGCGTCATTCCGGTGAACTTCTTGAAAGCGGCGTTGAAGGTGGAGGTGGACAGGAATCCTACGCTCTGGGCTATGGACTGGATGGTCCAGCTTCCGTATCTGTCCACGTCCAGCAGGCGGCGCCGGGCCTCGCGTATCCGGTATTCGTTGATGAAATTCCGGAAGTTGCTGTCGGTGTCGTTGATGGCCTGGGACACATAGCGGGTGTTGGAGCCGACTCGTTCGGCCAGGATGGAAAGGCTGAAGTCGGAATTGAGGTATTCCTCGGATGTCTTCATGAATTCAACGATCCTTCGGTACAGTGCGCTTGAGTCGAACTCCTTGCGGTCATCATCGGATTGGCCTGAGTCGTCTTGTATGGCGTCGTGGTCGGTCGTGTCGCGGGCGGTATTCATGGCGTTCTGCTCCTCGATCTCTACGATCTCGCGGTTGCGCCGGAACAGCTGGACGGTGGCGTTATGGAACTTGTGGCGGTACACAAGGGTCAGGGTGAGGAACAGTGTCACCACAGCAATGATGATCAGTACCACATGCAGCACGGAGACCGTCATGGTCAGGGACTGTATCTTGCGTTCCGATTCCCGACGTACGGTATTGGTGTACTTGCTGTTCAGGCTGATGAAACGGCTCGGCTCCATCAGTGAGTCGATCAGGGCGTCGTACCGGTCCTGGTAGCGTATCACCTGTGTCAGGTCGCCCTGCGCGGCGTACAGACGTGTGTACCGGCGCATGCATTCAATCATCATGTTCGACACCGAATACTCTCCGGCCAGTCTGTCGTACATCCCTAAATAGCGGAAAGCGGAGTCGGAGGGCCCGTTTTCGCAGTAATATTCTGTCAGCTGGGCCAGTGGCGTGAGTTTCCATCGGCTGTTCATGTGGTTGGAGTCGGCGTAGGCCAGCAGCCGTTTCAGCCTGGGGACGCTTGCGTCGAGGTCGCGGAAGTGTTTGTGGTAGACGGCGTCGAGCATATGCAGATAGTATGCGCGTGTCACGGTGTCCTTTGTGTCTACTGTTGCCAGGCGGTCCATCAGTTGGGCGGTACGGGTGCTGTCGCCGATGTTGATCTGCACGGCCGCTTGGTTGAACAGTATGCGCATCTGTATGTCGTTGCGCCCCGACTCCAGGGATTTGCTGTATGCGGATTTGTAGTATTCTCCAGCCTGGGCGTAGTCGTTGTAGGCAAGGTATATGTTGCCCAGGAAGAAATAAGCCCGGGTGTAGTCAAAGGCTTCGACGGAGTCGCGTTTCGGGTCGAAGGTGTTAAGGAATCCGTGGAAAGTGTCGAGTGCGCCGTTGTAGTCGCCGCTGTCGTACTGCATCTGTCCCTTGTCGGCCGTCTCCCTGGCCTCTGCCACACGGTCGTTCTTGCCTCCGATGCATCCTGCCGGTATCAGCAGTAACGGGAGACATAGAAGCCACAGGTAGCGTAGTGTGTTTCGGAGCGTAGATGCCATTCGTGTCGTGAAAATCTTGTATTCTGCAAAGTTACGTCAAAATCCGGAGTTTCACAACTTATAGAAAGGACCTAAGATGTTTGTGCGTTTTGAACAGGTTGAATTGTAAGAACATAAGTTCATAAGCTTTCATAAGGCTACGCAGCGTTTTGACATAAGCCGGGTATGGAGCCGACGCTCGACATAAGCCGTCCGGACGGCCTTATGTCGCTGTCTCT
>ENA-OYXU01000573-OYXU01000573.1-human-gut-metagenome-genome-assembly--contig:-NODE-573-length-14309-cov-5.995300_pt1 | contig 14309 bp, 14 predicted proteins | sample MGYA00243243_ERZ653435 | MGnify/ENA primary metagenome ERZ653435 (study PRJEB26926, sample SAMN06165113) | human gut metagenome | biome: ENVO:00009003; feature: ENVO:2100002; material: ENVO:00002003... | reverse complement strand
CCGTCCGCACCGGCGCGGGCAGTGCGCCCGATGCGGTGCACATAGGTCTCCGGCACCTCGGGCAGGTCGTAGTTGAAGACATGGGACAGCTCGCTGATGTCGATGCCGCGGGCGGCGATGTCGGTGGCGACCAGCACCTTGGTCTGCCCGGCCTTGAAGCCTTCCAGCGCGGCCACACGGGCGGACTGGCTCTTGTTGCCGTGGATGGCGGCAGCAGAGATGCCCTGCTTGTTCAGGTCTTTTGCGATCTTATCCGCGCCGTGCTTGGTGCGGCTGAAGACCAGCGCGTTCTGCACCGGCGGATTCAGGTTCTGGATGAGCCACGGCAGCAGGAATTTCTTGTTGCCCTTCTCGACGAAGTACAGGCTCTGGTCGATGCGGTCCACCGTGCTGGACACGGGGTCCACCTTGACGAAGGCGGGGTCGTGCAGGATGCCCGCCGCCAGCTGCTCGATCTCCTTGGGCATGGTGGCGCTGAACATCAGGTTCTGGCGCACTTTGGGCAGCTTTGCGATGACCTTCTTCACGTCATGCACAAAGCCCATGTCCAGCATCCGGTCGGCCTCGTCCAGCACGAAGATCTCGATGCTGCCGAGGTCGATGAGCCCCTGCCCCACAAGGTCGTTCAGGCGGCCGGGGCAGGCGATGAGGATATCGACGCCCTTTTTGATGGCTGCCACCTGCGGGGCCTGACCCACACCGCCGAAAATGACGGTGCTGCGCAGGGAGAGGTACTTGCCGTACATTTCAAAGCTCTCGCCAATCTGCAGAGCCAGCTCACGGGTGGGGGTGAGGATCAGGGCGCGGACGGCCCCTTTCTTCTTTGCAGGGTTCGCGGTCAGGCGGTCGAGCATGGGCAGCGCAAAGGCTGCGGTCTTGCCGGTGCCCGTTTGGGCGCAACCCATCAAGTCCCTCCCGGCCAGCACCGGCGGGATGGCCGATGCCTGAATGGGCGAGGGGGATTCGTAACCCGCCTCCGCAACGGCACGCAGCAGCGGGGCGGACAGATTCAGTTCGTTAAAAGTCATGGTTCTCCTGTATCAATAAAATGTTTCCCTCTTTGCCAGAGGCTCCCCCTGCTGGGGAAGCTGGCATTTCGTAACGTTTATTCTTTGATCTTACGGCACTCGATGTAGTACCGCTTTTCCTCCGCATGACCCATGCTGAAGGTCTTGCGGGGCAGCACGCCGCCCATCACGATGCCCTTGAACAGGTCGCTCTTTTCAAAGGGCGGCAGCAGGAAGGCCACGCCGCCCTGCTGTTTGCACAAGGCACGGACGGCGGGCTCGTCGTGGACGTAATCCACGCGGGCCTCGATGTGGCGGGCCATAAAGTATTCGATGAAGGTGTCGATGGTGCCGACGGTCAGGGGCGCAATGGGGCGCTCGAAGCTGAGCACGTTGGCAATGTGGGGGCCCGCCAGCGTAAAGGACTGCTGCTTGGCATCGCCGAAGCAGATGCCCGCGTTGTTGGAGTCGCTCCACGCGATGAGGGCCAGCAGCACCGCGCCGCAGTCCACATTGAACAGCACGCGGTGGATGGGCTCGATCTCAATGGCCGGGGAGTGGATGTTGCACACCTCGGCAAGGCACCATCGGGCCGGGTGGTGTTCCCGCTGCTCCGGGGTCAGGGTGGGCTTCAGCTCCTCCCAGCAGGCCTTGGCGGAAGCCAGCGAGTGATTGCCGTCGCCGACGGCCAGCGTCAGCGGCGCGGCCCCCTTGGCCTCCGGGTATTTGGCGTCAAAGGCTTCCTGACTGCCCAGTTGCTGCAAGGCGGCGTCGATCTGGGCCAGCAGCGCCGGGTCCTCCACGGCCCAGCCCGCAATGTGGCCGCCGCCCAGCATCAGTTCGCCCTCGTAGACTTTGCGCAGCTGCGCCTTTTTCTCACCGATGGGCTCGATGAGGGTGCAGTCCGGGTCGTCGGCCAGCATCATGATGTGGGGCGTTTCGAGGCTGGCCCCCCGCCGGACGGCCATCCGGGGCGGGATGCGGCTCTCCACCGTGTGCTCGCTGGGGCGGATGTCCGCCTTGGCGCCCTCGGCGTAGCTGTAGGCTTCGAGGTCGATCCTGCCCACGAGGCCCTGCCGCACCCGGCCGCTCTGCTCGGTGCGCTCCACGTAGATGAAGCCGTCCACGGCGCGGGTCAGCACCGACTGGGTGTATTCGTCCATGGTCGCATGGATCGTTTCGATCTTCCGGGGGACATCCTCGTCTTCCAGATACACTTCCGGCAGGATCAGGTTCAGCGCACTGGGTGAACCTGCCGCTGCCCATTCCGCCTTTTCCCAATAGGAGCGGTCGCTGGTGAACTGGTCACAGGCCACGCAGCCCCACTGCTCCAGTTTGATCTGCTCCGACGGCAGCAGGATATGTGCCGGGGAAAAGCAGGATGTTTTTTTCATATCACATTCCTCCCTCTCATGAAAGGGTTTCGCAGGTTCATTCAAAAATTCCAGCCGTCGGGTCCAGCACGACGACATGTTCCGCACCCGCCTCGGTCTGGCTCTGGATAAGGGCGGTGTGCTCCTCGTCGGTCATGGTGGAAGCCGAGGGCACCCGCACCAGCAGGTTCTTCACGCCCAACTCCACCGCCGGGACGCCCAGCGTCGGGGAGGTGCCAGTCACCTCGGCCAGTGTATAGCTGTACCAGAGGGTCACACTGCCGCCGAAACGCTGTTCCCACGCGGTGATGTCTGCCGTCAGCTGGTCGGCGCGGCCCACACCGTTGGTGGAGCCGTAGTCCTGCTTGCTGCTGGTAGAGGAGGGGAACTGGACATTTTCCAGCACGATCTGGTCAAAGCCCGCCGTGTGCAGCTCGTCGATAAGGTCGCCGATGTACTGCACCGCCTCGGCGGCATAGGGGTTCAGCCACGGATTGCCGCCAGCGGACGCCTTATTGTCCAGCCAGAGGTACTCCTGATTCTTATACCGGATGGCCATGGCGTGATCCACGCGGGCACCGGCGGGGTCCCGGAAGGCGGCAAGCTTCGCCACCGGGATCAGGCCCTCGTCCTTGAAGATGGAGGCCACCTTGGCCGGGTCCACCGTCACGCCGGCAGGGCTGGCCGCTGCGGCGGGCACTTGCGAAGCGTAATAGACGGCGCCGGCGGCATCCTTCAGGGTGACGACCGCGTACTTCGCGCCCTGCGCAGCGAGCTGCTGGGCTGCGGCGCGGATGGCGGCATCATCGGTCAGGGTCGTGAGGTCGGCCTCTGCCCAAGCGCCCTCCACGATGGCGGTTCCGTCCACAGCGGGCGTCACCACCTCCGGCTGGGCCTCCGAAGAAGCGGCCGGTTCCTCCGCCACGGACGACGCCGTGCTCTCGGCTGCGGACGAAGCGCTCCCGCCCGCCGGGGAGGAGGCGGAAAGATCCCGGTTGCGCACGACGGTGTACCACGTATGGGTCGCCCAGTCCAGCACATGCGGCGCGGCCACCCATGCAGCGGCCAGCATCACGAGGACCAGCACCGCGATGCCAATGCCCTTTTTCACCCGCATCTCGCGGCTGTAAAAGCTGCGCCGGTAGCGCTTGACCTTCTGGCGTTTTGGATATTTTGCCATAATGAACCACCCTCCCTTGGGGTCTTTACAAGATCACGGAATGGCCGGTAAAGCCATAGATGGCCAGCGCCAGCACACCGATGTAGATCAGCGTGATGGGCAAGCCGCGAAACGCTTCCGGGATGGCCCGGCTGCGCAGACGATTCTGAGCTTCCGTCACCAGCATGACGGCCAGCAGATAGCCGAGGCCGCTGCCAAGGCCGAAGCCGATGGACTGTTCCAGCGTAAAGCTCTGGGTGCGCTCGACCAGAACGGTGCCCAGCACGCCGCTGTTCACGGCGGCGATGGGCAGGATGCGGATGAGCTGGCCGCTGCGCGGGCCCTTGGCCAGCTTCAGGACCACCAGCTCAAACAGGCAGACCACCGCGATGCACGCAAGGTACACCACCGGGCGAAGCTGGGCGCGGTTGGGCAGCGGGGCGAGGAGGCGGCCCGCATAAAAGGCCAGCGGAGCCACCAGTACCTGCGTGATGCAGAGCATCAGCGCGAACCACCAGCTGCTGGTCCGCTTGTCGCCGACCAGTTGGACAAGGCGGGAAACGCCGAGGCCGCGGGTGAAGATGGCATTCTGGGCAAAGATGGCCAGCACCGCGTAGCTGAAGAACACGCCCACAAGATGCAGCACTTCGCTCATTCTTTCTCCTCCTTCCCGCTCTCTTGGCTCTGGGGATGTACGGCCAGATAGCCGCGCGCCTCATTTTTCAGGTATTCGCGCTGTTTGCGGGCCAGCGCACGCCAGACGGCGCACACCACGCCCAGCACGATGAAGCCGCCTGCCGGCATACTGGCCATGGGCAGGATGGAGCGGCTCAGCTCCACGCCGAACACGGTGCCGAAGGCCAGCCACTCGCGGACGCAGCCAAGGATCAGCAGGAGCAGCGCGTAGCCCAGCGTGATGCGCAGACCTTTCGAAACAGCCTTGTGCATGGACTCCTGCACCCGGCCAAACCGGTAGGTCAGCAGCGGCTCCACCACCAGCATGGGCAGGTAGACGCCCATCGTCAGCAAGTCGGTGCCGAACAGCACGTTCAGGATGGGGTAGGCGGCGAGGTAGACCACCGCCGCACTGCCGCTGTACACAAAGGCACGGGGCAGCAGCTTCTTTTCCAGCTCCTCCGGCTCCGGGCGCTCGTCCCGCAGCGGGCACAGGCGGCTCAGAAGGCACGCCAGCATCCGGGAAGGCGTCAGCAACAGGGCCACGGCCACCGCCAGCATCGCGGCGTTTTTGCCCGAAGTGGCAAGGACCACCAGCGGAGCCAGACCCATGCCCTGCATCACGACAGGGTTGTTTTTGAAAATGCGGTCATGGTGCGCGAACTTTTCGGGGTCGCGCGCGATCGCTTCGGCAATATGACGTCTCATTCCGCATCCTCCTTCCGGTTCAGCAGCCGATAGAGGCGGGTCTCGGTGCGGTCCAGCCAGCCGGAAATGCTGTTGACCGTGAGCAGCGCAAAGCAGACGCCCGTATCATAGACGCCGAAATAGCGGAACCCCATGGTCGCGGCACCCACCAGCACGCCGTACAGGATGCGGCCGATGCGGTGGTGGGCGCAGGTGTAGGGCTCGTTGAGCAGGAACACCGCGCTGAAGAGCATCGCGCCGGTCAGCAGCTCGTCCCGCACACACTGCAAACGGGAGAGCAGACCTGCCGCGAAAGAGGCGTCCATCAAACCCACCTGACGGGGGAAGAAGAAGGCAATGAGGGCGCTCGTCACCAAGAAACTGACGGTCGCGCTCAGGCGGGTATCCTTCTGCAGCCAGAGGAAGAACCCGCACGCCAAGATCACCAGCGCAGCACCAGTGCCCATGGGGGCAGCGTACTCGCCCAGCCCCAGCGACAGGGAGCTGATGTTCAGGATGCCGCCGCTGCGCAGAGTCTGGGAGACGGTGTCGGACACCGGCACGCCGGAAGCGTCCCACAGCGGGATGTTCGTGTAGGGCTGCGGGTAGCGGAACACCTGTTCCGGCCACGACACCGCCGCCACCGTGTAGCCGACAGCAGCCGGATTGAAAGGATAGCTGCCGTAGCCGCCGAAGACCTCCTTGCCGATAAGGACACCGGCCAGCACGGCGGCGATGAGGACGTACCAGTCCACCGTCACCGGCATCAGCAGCGCGATGAGGAGGGCAAAGCTCTCGTTGGAGCAGTCCTTGGGTTGGTAGACGCGGCGGCGGAGCAGCGAGACCAGACGGTCGCAGAGGTTGCCGGTCAGCAGGGCCGCGCCGCAGAGCAGCAGCGGCCGCAGCCCGTACAGGAAGCAGGACACGCACAGCAGCGGCACCACCATCCAGCAGAGGTGCTTGTAGTAATGGCCGGTCTTGGCCAGCTCCCGCTCCTGCGCACGGATCAAAGTTTCATCCATGGTACGGCTCCTCTCACAGAGCGGCCAGACGGCGCACAGCGGCCGCCGGGTCGGCTGCGCCGAAGACGGCGCTGCCCGCCACGAGGATGTCGGCCCCCGCTTCCACGCAGAGGGGCGCGGTGGTGTCGTCCACACCGCCGTCCACTTCCAGCAGGAAGTGAGCGCTACGCTTGGCCCGCTCTTCCCGCAGCCAGCGCAGCTTGTCCAGCGCCGAGGGCATGAACTTCTGCCCGCCGAAGCCGGGCTCCACGCTCATCACCAGCACAAGGTCCAGCTGGTCGAGGTAGGGGCTGAGCGCCTCCGGGGCGGTGCCCGGCTTGATGGTCAGGCCCACCTTGCAGCCCTGCGCCTTGATGGCGTCGATGGTGGCTTGGATGTCGTCCTCGCATTCGAGGTGGAAGTTCTGCAAGGTGGCACCGGCCTTGGCGAAGGGTTCCGCGTAGGCCAGCGGATGACTGATCATCAGATGGACATCGTAGAAGGCGGCGGGCATCCCCTTGTGGAGGCTTTTCAGCACCGGCACGCCGAAGCTGATGTTCGGCACAAAGTGGCCGTCCATCACGTCGTAGTGCAGCATCTGCGCTCCGGCGTCCAGAACCATCTGGCAGTCGGCACCCAGCTTGATAAAATCAGCCGAAAGGATCGAAGGACTTACAATCGTCATGTTCGTTTGTACTCTCCGTTATTTTTACGAAAAATTTTGCTATTTGGCCCGGTTCTGTCGTTCCTGTGCAGACAGAATTCAGGGTAGACATAGCTACTTTTATTTTACATGAAAACACGCAAAAAATCAAACCCACAGCCGTGTTTTTCACGGAAAAGACGCAAAAATCCATTTCACGGCCCCGGCAATACAAAAAGCAGCCAAGCCGCTCCCGGATGCGGAGCAGCCTGACTGCGCAGATTTTAATCCACCGGTTTCATGCTGGCGGGGTCTTCCACCGGCACCGGGCGGCCCGATTCGTCCGGCAGACGCTTGATCTCGCCGGGGTTGGGCGGGCAAGTGGGCAGGGTGAAGACGAACTGGCACCACTCGCCCTGCTGGCTCTCGACCCGGATCTGGCCGCCGGACAGGTTGACCAGCACCTTGCAGATATTCAGGCCGAGGCCCGCGCCCCGCGCATGGAGCCCGCGGGACCTGTCTTCCTTATAGAAGCGCTGGAACACATGGGGCAGCGCCTCCGGGCTGATGCCCTGCCCGGAGTTCCAGATGGAAACTTCCACCTCCGGGCCCAGCTTCTCGACCTTGAACTTGATGGTCCCGCCCGCCGGGGTGAACTTGATGGCGTTATCCAGCAGGTTGTACGCGACCTGATGGATCAGATCCGGATCGGCGTAGACGAGGACTTTCTCGTCCATGGTCAGGCCCTCCAGCTCGATCATGCCGTCGTTGATCCGCTGCTCGGCCGAAAGAGCCACGCCGGTCAGGGTCTCCCAGATGTTGAACATCCGGGCGTTGACCTGATACTCGCCGCTCTCCAGCTTGGACAGATCCAGCATGTTCTGGATCAGCCGGGCAAGGCGGCCCGTCTCCTCCGAGACGAGCTGCAAATAGTGGTTCTGCATATCGGGCGGGATGGTCCCGTCCAGAATGCCGTCGATGAAGCCCTTGATGGTAGTCATCGGGGTGCGCAGCTCGTGGGCGATGTTGCCCATGAACTGCCCACGGGAGTTGTCGTTGGACTGGATGTTCTCAGCCATCCGGTTGAAGGTGTTGGCCAGATCGGCCACCTCGCCTTCGCCCTCCACGCCCTCGACCCGGACGGAGAAATCGCCCCCGCCGAACCGCTGGGCCGCATCGGTGATCTTCTGGAGCGGGTCGGTGAGCCGCCGCATCAGGAAGGAGGTCACCACGCTGGCGCAGAGCAGCATGATGCAAGCCGAGAAGAAGAAGTTCGACCCGAACTCTTCCTTGAAGGCCGTCAGCCGTGCGCCGGAGGAGCAGAGGAACAGATACCCGCTGCACACGCCCTGCGCATCCCGCGTCTGCCGGACGGAGACGTAGCTTTTTTCGGTCAGCACGCCGTCCAGCGTGCTCAGCACATGGTAGGGCTTATCCTCCCCCACCTTGGCTATCAACTCTTCGGGCACAGTCTCCTTGGCCAGCAGCTCCGGATTGGACGTGATGAGAACGCTGCCGTCCTCATCGGTGAAAAAGAGGTAGGCCTCCGCGCTCTCGCCGATGATCACCAGCTTGTCGCTCAGCGCGTCCAGCTCGTCGCCGCCGGGCAGCGCCGCCTGCTGCACCACGTAGTCCGCCGCCCGCTGGGTGACCTCGGCCACGCTGTCCAGCGCCTCGTAGCGTTCCTGCGCGAAATAGCGGTTGAACAGAACCCATTCCGAGAATCCCATCACCGCCGTGCCCAGCACCAGAAGGGTCGCCACCATCGAAAAGAAGGTGACGGAAATACTTTTGCGCATTACTGACGCACCTCGAACTTATAGCCCACGCCCCAGACGGTCTTCAGCTCCCACTTGTCGGAAGCGCCGGACAGCTTCTCGCGCAGACGCTTGACATGGACATCGATGGTGCGGCTGTCGCCGTAATACTCGAAGCCCCAGACCTCGTCCAGAAGCTGATCGCGGGTGTAGACCCGGTTGGGGTGAGATGCCAGACAGTTGAGCAGCTCCAGCTCCTTGGGGGGAGCCTCCACCACCTTGCCCTTGACCCGCAGCTCGTAGCTGTTCATATCCAGCCGGAGGTTGTCGAACTCGATGACGCCCTCTTTCGTCTCGGTCTGGGTGGAAGCGGTGCAGCGGCGCAGCACCGCCTTGATGCGGGCCACGACCTCTTTTGCATCGAAGGGCTTGACCATATAATCGTCGGCGCCCAGTTCAAGGCCCAGCACCTTATCGAAGGTCTCGCCCTTGGCCGTCAGCATCATGACGGGGGTGTTGCCCAGCTTGCGGATACGGCGGCAGACTTCCAGACCGTCCATCTTGGGCATCATCACATCCAGCAGCACCATGTCGGGCTTGACCTGATTGAACTTGTCCAGCCCCTCTTCGCCGTCGTTGGCGATGGTGACCTGATAGCCCTCCTTGGTCAGATAGAGCCGCAGCAGCTCGCAGATATTCACGTCGTCATCCACGACAAGGATCTTTTCGTTTGCCATGAGTGTTCCTCCTGTATCTCGACTCGTTCGTCGTTTGTGATCGTCTCTTAAAAAGCGTCCCACGCACCGGGACGGCTGTTTCCAATGAATGCCTATCTTCTATTATACGGAACAGTTATGACAAAATAAAGAAGGTTTTGTATGATTTTTCACATTTCTGGTGCCAAAAAAGCGGCACCAACATGGTTTTGTTCCGTCTTCTTCCTCAAAATTATGGCCGCTCATGGATTAAGAAAAGATTTCTCTTTCCATCAGCGGCCATTCTTTTTTACCAGATTATTCGCAACCTTTTATCGGCAAAATTCAATTTTACGCACTTCAAAATTTGATTTCTTGCCGATAAAATGGTATAATTATTTTACTGGGAGGTGTTTATATGAAGTATCTTTCTGTCGCTGATACGGCAAAATCATGGAATGTTTCAGAGCGCACAGTCCGCAACTACTGTGCTATCGGCAAGATTCCGGGGGCAGTCCTTATCGGCAAGACATGGAACATTCCGCAGGATGCAGAACGCCCAGAGCGTATCAACAAAAAGCAGCAAGCACCTCGTACTCTGCTTACTGTTTTACAGGATGAAATGACCGGGCATGTCAAAGGCGGCATCTATCACAAAATCCAGATCGACCTTACCTACAACTCCAATCACATTGAGGGCAGCCGTCTGACCCACGACCAGACACGGTATATCTACGAAACCAACACCATTGGCATGGAGAACGGTGTTATCAATGTAGATGATGTAGTCGAAACAGCCAATCACTTCAAGTGCATCGATATGGTCATCCGGGATGCCAAGAAGCCCATCAGCGAAGCTCTGATCAAAAAGCTGCACTTCACCCTAAAAAGCGGCACCAGCGATTCCCGCAAAGACTGGTTTGCTGTCGGCGAATACAAAAAAATTCCGAACGAAGTCGGCGGCAGAAGCACCACCGCTCCCGAACTGGTTGCCCCACAGATGAAAGAGCTCTTATCTGCGTACAATCAAAATTCCGCCAAGTCGCTGGAAGACCTGCTGGAATTTCACTATTCCTTTGAATCCATCCATCCGTTTCAGGATGGAAATGGCCGTGTCGGGCGGCTGTTGCTCTTCAAGGAGTGTCTGCGGAACAACATCGTGCCATTCATTATTACGGATGACCTCAAAATGTTCTACTATCGGGGGCTCCATGAGTGGAAGTCGGAGCAAGGATATCTGCTGGATACCTGCCTGACCGCGCAGGATCAGTTCAAAGCGGTCATGGATTATTTCCGGATCCCCTACTGACACTTTTGCAAAACGAACCCACCGAAGCTTTTTCTACCTCTTGCGCTCCCTTCCCGCTTTGCGTATAATGATAGATGTATTGTTATGTTCTGGACCCTCTCCGTCACGGCCCTGCCGTGCCGCCTCTCCCGAAGGGCGAGGTCTGAGTGGTTTTATAGATCGAGAACGTGTAAGGAGCGTATTTGATATGAAATTAGGTATCGTCGGTCTGCCGAACGTCGGCAAGTCCACTCTGTTCAATGCCATCACCTCCACCAAGAACGCGGAGGCGGCGAACTATCCGTTCTGCACCATCGAGCCCAACAGCGGCATCGTGGCCGTGCCCGACAAGCGGCTGGACAAGCTGGCCGAGATCTGGCAGACCAACAAGAAGACCCCCGCCATCGTGGAGTTCGTCGATATCGCGGGCCTCGTCAAGGGTGCCAGTCAGGGTGCGGGCCTTGGCAACAAGTTCCTCGGCCACATCCGCGAGTGCGACGCCATCGTGCATGTCGTGCGCTGCTTCGACGACGACAACATCATCCATGTCGTCGAGGACGTGACCAAGGCCGAGGCCGTGGACCCCATCGCCGACATCGACGCCATCGACTATGAGTTGATCCTCTCCGACCTCGAAGTGGTTCAGAACCGCGCGGGCCGGATGGCCAAGGCCGCCAAGAGCGGCAACAACAAGGGCGCTGCCGCCGAGGCCGCTTGGCTGCAGCAGCTGGCCGACCACCTGAGTGCCGGCAAGCCCGCCCGCAGCTTCGACTTCGACGAGAGCGACACCGAACAGCAGACCGTGCTGCACGAGATGGGTCTGCTGAGCGCCAAGCCGGTCCTGTACGCCTGCAACGTGGGCGAGGACGACCTGATGGAGGGCATCGAGAACAACAAGTATGTCCCGCTGGTGGCTGCCCGCGCCAAGGAAGAGGGTGCCCGCTACATTCCCATCTGCGCCAAGACCGAGGAGGACATCGCCGATTACTCCCCCGAAGAGAAAAAGGCCTTCCTCGCCGAGATGGGCATCGAGGCCAGCGGTCTGGACAACCTCATCACTGCCAGCTACGACCTGCTGGGCCTGATCTCCTTCCTGACCGACGGCAAGAAGGAGTGCCGCGCCTGGACCATCCGCAAGGGCACCAAGGCTCCTCAGGCTGCCGGTAAGATCCACAGCGACTTCGAGCGCGGCTTCATCCGCGCCAGCGTCATCGGCTACAGCGACCTCGAAGCCAACAACTTCGACTACGCCGCCGTCAAGGCCAAGGGTCTGCAGCGCACCGAGGGCAAGGAATACGTCGTCAAGGACGGCGACGTCATTGAGTTCCTGTTCAACGTTTGATTGCCCTCTCAGGCTCACTTCGCTCGCCGGCTCTCCCAAGGGGCGAGCTTACAAGGAAAAGGATTTCAACTATGATTATCGGAATTATGGGCGCAATGCCCGATGAAGTCGATCAGCTCTGTGCCAAGCTGGAGAACGTCACCGTGGCGCCCTATGGCGGCGTGGAATATCACAAGGGCACCCTCGCGGGCAAGGAGGTCGTGGTCTGCTGCGCCGGCATGGGCAAGGCCAACGCCGCCGCCACCACGCAGGTGCTCATCACCAAGTTCGGGGCCGAGAAGATCATCTTCTCCGGCATCGCGGGCAACATGACCTCGAAGATCGGCATCGGCGATGTGGTCATCGGCAAGACGGTGCTCTACCACGACGCCCAGTTGGACATGATCTGCCAGAACCCGCCGTTCCTGAAGGAATACACCGGCGACCCGGAGCTGATCGCCGCCGCCGAGGCCGCCTGCAAGGCGGCTGGCGTCAAGGCGCTGACCGGCAAGATCGCCACCGGCGACCTCTTCGTGGGTGACAGCGAGACCAAGGCCGCCATTGAGGCCAAGTGCGCCCCCGACTGCGTGGAGATGGAAGGTGCCGCCGTCAGCCAGATCGCGGCCAAGAATGGCGTTCCCTGCGTCATTCTGCGCGCTATGAGCGACAACGCTGACGAAGACGGCCACGAGGTGCTGGTCGTCAAGAAGTTCAGCATCGCCGAGTACGTCGCCACTGCGACCAAGATCGTCGCCGCCATGGTCGAATCGCTCTGATTTTACCCCCATGCGTAAAAGGAGCCGGGCTTGCCGCCCGGCTTCTTTTTGCTTACAGGAACTGTTCCAGCTTGATGCGGTTGTCCTCCTCGAAATCCTGCAGCCGCTGCATCAGCCGCTTGGAGCCGGGGGCCGCGTCGGGGTAGTCCTTCTGGGATTTGATGCAGTCCATCACGCCCTGACTGCTGCCCTCGGAGAGCATTTCGGCCAGATTCCGGGTCGATTTGTCGGTCAGGGTCTTCATGCCGATGCCCATCTTGGTGTTCAGCTTCGCCATGGCGCTCTGGCCTTGGGCGGTGCCGCCGCAGGCCTCGATGGCGGTGTGAGCCTCCTGATTCAGCTGCCGGTAGATGTTCCGCTCCCGCAGCAGCTCGGCCTTGAACGGAGCATCCTCCGTCATGGGTACGATCTGCTCCAGCGTATTTTTGCCCATCTCGGTATTCTGCACCACGGCTTCCAGTAAGTTGAGGTTGTCGTTTTTCTGGTTTTCCATAACAAAAAGTCCCCCTTCTGGCACCTAGCGTACCCAGAAGGGGGATCGTTTATCCATGGGGATTACCCGGCGCAGACCTGATCGCCGCCCGCCGTTTTGGCTGCGGCCAGCCGCTCTTCACAGAGCTTGTACAGCGCATCCCAGTTTTTGCCCCGGACTTCGTCGGTACAGGCACAGCCGATGGACTGGGTGAACGCCACCCGGCGCATCAGGCCCACCGAGGCCACGCACTCGCGGGGCATTTCCGCGTAGATGCCCCGCAGCTCCTCGGCCAGTTCCGCGCAGGTCTTGTCCGCGCAGCCGATGGCAAACAGCGTATCGGTCAGGCGGCAGACCACCCGCTCGTCCGGGCGGTCGTAGTGCTTTTTCCACTGGTTCGCCACAAAGCAGACCAACTGGTTCATCACGGCGTCACCCTGCTGGGCCAGCAGCTCGTCGGCCTTGTCCAGCTCCACCAGCGCCAGCGAGGCGCAGCGGTGGGCGTCGGTCCAGTCGTCCAGCCGGGTGCAGAACTCGATCTCAAAATAGCGGCGGTTGAACACGCCCGACAGAAAATCGTGGTTCATGTCGTCGCGGCAGAGCTCCCGCTCCCGCGGGGTCATCCGGTCCTCCGGCAGGTCGTTGCCTGCCAGCGGTGCCGTCATCTGCAGCTGCCATACCTTGCCGTCTGCCACAATCTGACGGCGCAGCACGCAGTCCACTTGCCCGTTGCGCAGCTCATAGTCCACCATCAGGCCGTCATCCTGCCAGCTGCGGGCCGACTCCTCGTCCGCCTCGGTCAGGGTCACGTCCTCGAAAGCTGCCTGTGCGCTGCGTACAAACTCGCGCAGGTCCTGCTCGGTCCATTCTTTTTTCATGCATTTTTCCCCATCATCGTGGTGCCGGATTCTCCCTCCCGGCACCCTTTTCCACGGGACCGCCTTTTTACGATCCTCGATTTACAATCGATTATACCACTCCGGCGGGCGACTTGCCAGCAAAACGCACAAATTTTAGCTGATTTTTTCACAACTTCGTCAATCTGCCAAAGATATCCCGGTTTTTCCGATTTTTATGCACGGCAGACCACTTCGCACTCGCCCCGGATCTCCTTGGCCAGCGCGGCGGTGTCGAACCCGGCGGCGGCGCGCCATGTCCAGTTGCCGCCCAAGCGGCCGGGGGTGTTCAGGTGGGCTTCCTCGCCCAGCCCCAGCCAGTCGCCCATGGGGATGATGGCACGATCCGAAGCCGAACCCAGCGCCGCCCGCAGCAGGGCCACGCGGGCGGTGTCTGCCTTGACCGCGGCCACTTCCTTGGCAGTGGGGCGGCAGGGCACCAAGTGCAGGTAGGCAGCCGCCATGGTCTTTTCCTTCTCGGTGGCGCTGTTTTCCCACCAGTCGTTCAGCTGTCTCTTATACACATCTCCGAGCCCACGAGACTACGCTGCATCTCGTA
>ENA-OYXU01000571-OYXU01000571.1-human-gut-metagenome-genome-assembly--contig:-NODE-571-length-14344-cov-8.665057_pt1 | contig 14344 bp, 14 predicted proteins | sample MGYA00243243_ERZ653435 | MGnify/ENA primary metagenome ERZ653435 (study PRJEB26926, sample SAMN06165113) | human gut metagenome | biome: ENVO:00009003; feature: ENVO:2100002; material: ENVO:00002003... | reverse complement strand
ATGCGCTTGTAGCTCAGTTGGTAGAGCACCTGACTCTTAATCAGGGTGTCCAGGGTTCGACCCCCTGCAGGCGTACAGAAGTTGGGAGCTTTTTGGGAAGCTTCCAACTTTTGTTTTATATGAAATAATAAAAAAACAAAAACAGATGGAGCAAATCATATTTAAAAATGTGGTGCCACAGGTGTTCAGTCAGCAGCCCGACCTGCATTCTGACATCTGGAACAACGAGCTTGTGCTCGACCGCGGTCACAAATATCTGATTGAGGCGGCAAGCGGCAAAGGCAAAAGTACTTTCTGTAGCTATATCCTCGGATTCCGCCGCGACTACAGCGGAAGTATCCTGTTTGACAACACCGACACCCGTACATTTGGAGTGAGCCGCTGGGTGGACGTGCGCCGCAGCGAGGTGAGCCTGCTGTTTCAGGAACTCAGGCTGTTTCCCGAACTTACCGCAATGGAAAACGTTTTGGTAAAGAACAACCTCACCCACCACAAAAGCCGCAAGCAGATAGAAGAGTGGTTTGAAATGATGGGCATAGCCGACAAGAAGAACGTCATAGCCGGACGAATGTCGTTCGGTCAGCAGCAGCGCGTTGCAATGATGCGCGCCCTGGTGCAGCCGTTCAGCTTTATACTTGCCGACGAGCCGATAAGCCACCTTGACGACACCAACTCGCGGATAATGATGGACATCATGGAGCAGGAGGCAAAGGCACAGGGAGCAGCGATAATAGTGACAAGCATCGGCAAACATGTGGAACTGGAGTATGAAAGGAGGATAAAGCTATGAACTTGATTTGGAAATTGCTGCGGCAGCACATCAGTGTGCCGCAATTGGCAGGATTCTCCCTTGCCAACCTGTTTGGAATGTTTATTGTCCTTTTAGGCTATCAGGCATACAAGGACATCCTGCCGATATTTGCCGGCGACAACTCTATTCTCGGCAACAACTACATGGTGATGAGCAAACGCATCACTACAGGCAGCACGCTGAGCGGCACTGCCAACACTTTCTCGCAGGCCGAAATCACCGACATCAGCGAACAGCGTTTTGCCGAGAAAGTAGGCAAATTCACAGCAACAGAATATAAGGTAAACGCGCGCATGGGAGTGAACGGCGTGAGCATACTCTCATCGGAACTGTTTTTTGAGAGCATTCCCGACAACTTCGTTGACGTGCCGCTCGACAGCTGGCAATGGAAGCCCGGCGACACCACCATCCCGATAGTGCTGCCCAGAAGCTATCTCACAATGTACAACTTCGGCTTTGCACAAAGCCACTCAATGCCAAAAATCAGCGACGGACTCGTGGGGCTTATCGACCTTACGCTATATATTCAGGCAAACGGCGCCAACGATGTGTACAAGGGCAAGGTGATAGGTTTCTCCAACCGCCTCAACTCGGTGCTCGTACCGCAGGCGTTCATGGACTGGAGCAACGGGCACTATGCCCCAGGCAAGCAGTCGCAGCCGTCGCGCCTCATAATGGAAGTGGCAAACACGGGCGACGACCGCATAATAAAATATGTAGACGAGATGAACTACGAGGTGGAAGACGACAAGCTCAATGCCGAGAAAAGCACCTATCTTCTCAGAATGACGGTGTCGGCGGTGATGCTCGTGGGGCTGGTCATCTCCATCCTCAGCTTCTACATACTGATGCTCAGCGTGTATCTGCTGGTACAGAAAAATGCGGAGAAGCTGGAGAATCTGCTGCTCATAGGCTACACGCCGGCACGGGTGGCATTGCCCTATCAGCTGCTCACCATTGGGCTCAACCTTGCAGTGCTCATAATCGCTCTTGTGCTGTTGGCTGTAGCACGCAACTATTACATAGGAATGATAACAATGCTGTTTCCTGAGGTGAGCGAAGGCAGCATGATGCCGGCAATACTCCTTGGCGTGGCGCTGCTCGCTTTTGTCTCTGTGATAAACATTGCAGTGATATGCCGCAAAGTAACAAACATCTGGAAACATAAGGAATAAAAGACAATGAAAATACGTATAATACTCACCACACTGTTATGTGCCGCCGTCAGCGCGGTATCGGCGCAGAGCGCCACAACACCGACCATGGCAGAGGTGCTGAAACAGATGCCCGACTCACTCCTGCCATACCTCACCCACAACGACAAGTTGGACATGATTGACTATCTTGACGCAAAGATGAAGGCTGAGGTCACCAACAAACTTGGGGGAAAATCTACGCTCGACTCCATCAGCACCGATTATCTGCACATGACGCTCAACGAGACGGTGACCATCGAAATGGGAATAGCCGCCACAGCGCAGATGACTGCCGACAGTTGCCGCCATGCCGTGTGTGTGATAACTACTTACGGAAAGCCGGCAATGGAGAGCACACTGAAATTCTACACCACAAAATGGAACGAGTGGCAGCCGGCACAGCCTATAGTGCCGGACAAAATCCTGCCGCCGACATGCCCCGACAGCTATGTGACAGCTAAATTCGGGAAAAACGTGGAAGATATAATCTTCACCCTTTCTAAACCAGCAATTGGCAACGAAAATATACAAAAAAATGGCGAAAAAGTGGAAAAAATCGCGAAATGGGGGGGGATTACAACAAAATAATCTAAAAAAATCGAAAAAACATTTGGTAGTTTGAAGAAAAATTGCTACCTTTGCACCGTGTTTTTCATGGTATTAGATTATTAAGGTTAATTACAAGCTATGTTGTCGTGAGACAATGTACTTGACAGAAGATTTTTACTCCAATTTGTCTTGATTGAGATGAATTGTGAAAGAAAAGTCACGAAGTCAGGAGATTGTGAAATTTCCTGACTTCTTTTTTTGCCGTAAAAAAATCAAGATGCAACAAGATTGCAAAAACAAATGATTACCTTTGCACCCAAAAACAGAAACATACAAAACAAATAAAAACAAAAACATTATGATTTCAGAAGTATTATCAGAATACGTACAGTCATTCTGGCATCTGCTTTGCGAGATGGCTCCCTATCTGCTTTTAGGATTCTTCATTGCTGGTCTGCTCCAGGCATTTGTGCCACGGAGCATGTTTTCTCGCCATCTTGCCTCCAGCGACTGGCGCTCGGTGGTAAAGGCGGCACTGCTCGGCATACCGCTGCCGCTGTGCTCATGCGGCGTTATCCCCACCACAGCAGCGCTTCGCCGTGAGGGGGCTTCCAAAGGCGCCGCCACATCTTTTCTTATAGCCACGCCGCAGACAGGCGTTGACAGCATCATGGCTACCTATTCGGTTATGGGACCCGCGTTTGCCATTATCCGCCCCATTGCGGCGCTCGTGACATCTTTCTTCGGAGGCTGCCTTGTGAACCGCTTTGACGCTGACGCTCAGTGTGGAGCGAAGAGTGAGAAATGTGGAGTTAATAATAACTGCGCAGCCAACTCAACACCCGACACTCCTCATTCTACACTGTCATTTGCCCAGCGCATGAAGTCGGCACTTGAATACGGCTTTGTGGAGATGCTTCAGGACGTGGGCAAATGGCTGTTCATAGGTCTGCTGCTTGCAGCCTTGATAACTGTAGCCGTGCCCACACAATTTTTCGAGATATTCTCGGGCAACACTCTCGTAAGCATGCTGCTTGTGCTGCTCGTGGCAATCCCCATGTATCTCTGCGCCACAGGCAGCATACCCATTGCCGTGTCGCTCATGATAAAAGGATTGTCGCCCGGCACCGCCCTTGTGATGCTGATGGCTGGTCCTGCAAGCAACATGGCGTCGATACTTGTTGTGCGCAAGATTATGGGCAAGCGTACTCTCGGCATCTATTTGGCATCGATAATTGCCGGCTCAATCATCTGCGGACTTGCTATGGACTATCTCATGCCCCGCGAGTGGTTTGCCATCACCTCAATGGGAGCCATGACAGCAGGATGCTGCGATGCCCACGGTCCGTCGTTCATTGAGATAGCATCGGGCGTGGTGCTGCTGTTGCTGCTTGCAAACGCCTATCTGTTCCGCCGCCTGCATCATCACCATGACACATGCGAGGCAACAGCCGATGCCGACGCACCCACATATATAATAAAGGTGGACGGAATGAACTGCAACCACTGCCGCGCCAATGTGGAAAACGCAATAAAGTCAGTGGCAGGGGTGACGAAGGTTGACGTGAGTCTTGAGCGCGGCGAGGCACTGGTGTGGTGTGAATGCAGTGCCGAAGAGATTCTGAAAACCGTCGATGCTTCAGGTTATGAATGTGAAGTTAGGAGGAGTTAGGAGGAATTAGAGGGAGTTAGAAGGAATTAAGGGGAGTTAAAGGACAATAGTTATAACGGCTAAAACATACGTCCTCTAACTCCCCTTAACTCCTTCTAACTCCCTTTTATATTATCAATCCTCGCTGTTTAATATCGCTATTGTGCAGCCAAGCACTCCAAGAACTGCAGCGCCGCACGCTACCGACATCACAATCGGCATGGGCAGCGTAATGCCGTTTGCCATTATAAGGTTCTGACTCTCCCAGCATTGCCGCAACAACGCGAATATCTCGTGACGGTATGCAAAGACTGCCGCCACAACAACCAGCAAAGCCAGCATAGGCGACATAATCCAGTTGAACAGCCGCCAGCGCCAAGTCTTGGGCAGCGGCATCCCCACCTGCTCATGCCAATACTGCAATGCCTGCTCCTTCTGCTGCCGGTCTTTCACAATGCGTTTCACTACACGGCTGGTAAAGTCGGCATCGTGCCGCGGCTCAGGACAAGCCTCCTGCATCAGTCTCGTCAACGTGTCATCTTTCAGTTTATCTTTTTTCATCTCTGTTTTCCAAACTTTTCTAAATCTTTTAGTGTGTGTCTAAATGTCCTGCAGATAAGTAAACGACCGCAGTCGCTCCCTGCCACGGTGCAGATTGCACCTTATGGTGCTCTCGTTGTAATGGGTGACGGCGGCTATCTCCTTGATGCTCATCTCCTGCATATAAAACAGGACCATACAAGTGCGCTCATGCTCGCTGAGCTGTGCAAGTGCCGCCATCAGCTGGTCGTGCCGCTCATTCTGCTCCATCCGCTCGCCTGCCGCCTGCGGTTCCGCTATATGCTCCGTGGCTTTATAGTCTGTCACGGGCAGTCGGTTGCGCGCCGTCCGGCAATGATCCAGCCAGATGTTGTAGGCTATGCGGTAGAGCCATGTGGAGAAGGTGGCAAACTGTCTTAGCGACCCTATATTTTGCCAAACTCTTATGAATGTTTCCTGTGCCAGATCGTCGCTCAGGTCCTGTCGCCCTCCCGTCTGCATCAGGAAAAACCTCTCCACCCTGTCCTTGTATTTGTCAACCAGCCTCGCAAATGCTTTCTCGTCACCCAAAAGTTTACAACGTGCAATCCACGTTTTCTCTTCAAGGTTGTTGAGCATTGTTGTCAGGTGTTGGTGTTTGGTTGTTGTTTACAATATTAGTATTGCCCATATCCTTTACGTCAGTATTCTTCATGACATACGACAGCCCGAAATAGCGTATTGCCGCCTGCAGTAGGAGCACCAGCGCTACGGCTACTCCCAATCCAAACATCACGCCCGAATTAGATATAGCGGCAAGAACCGTTCCGAAGGCTACACAGAACACTGCCCATGCAATCCTTTTTACACAATAAACATAGTGCTCCGCCGCCATGCCTTTGCGCTCCATCGCCATGCCTGTATTTTTCTGTGGAGCAAGCATACGCCAGTTTATATTCATCCAATTAAGCGAGAGAGCATCAAGTATTTCGGGTTTCAACTCCACCCCGCTGCGTATCAAGTCTATCAGCATCTCATAGCGCTGCTGACGTTTTTTGCTGTAGTGCAGATAAAGGAACAGCACCAGACAGGGTAGCCCCACTCCCATCAGAAACAGTGTGAAATAGGACGAAAAAAGATTAAAAATCTGCCTTCTCTCATACACCCCGTTCTCTATGCTGTTGCGCTGCCGGTCAGACTCGCTTTCGACGGTTGCGTTACTTTCTTCCCTGAGTTTCGCCTTATATGCCTCAAGCTGCCACTGATTGGTAATCTGAGCCAGTTCGCTCACATTGCCGTCTTCGTCCGTCACATTATTTATATATACTGTGTCGGTACGGTATATCACCACTGAATCGGCAGGCTTATGGGTGTCCGCTGTTCTTGCGCTGCCGCCTTTTCGTGCAGCAGCCGCCTGCATACTCACGGCAATCAGTGCCGCCGTCATCACTCTCACTGTTGTTTTCATTACGTTCATTTTTCCTTTTCGTTTTTATTGTTTATTTTCCCTTTTAGACGGGCATAAACACAATTATGTTGCAATATTACAAAAAAATTTTCAAATTCACGCCAATTATTTCAAAAAATAAAAGTATTACTGTGTCATGCACTATTTCAAAAAGATTAAAACTACACTGTACGTTTCATCAGGGAATACCCCAAAACGGGATTTAAACATTGATTATAGAATTGCAAACGTTGATTATAGAAATGCAAACGTTGAGAATAGAATCGTAAACGATGCATTTGGAACGGAGAAGCGTTTATTTATTGTTAAAATGTAAATAAAAGTGTAAATTTTGCAACTTTTACTGAAAAAATTTTTCAAAATTAAACTACACAACTACACTTTTTTGCTTAATATTCTCATTCTTAAAATATTAATGCGTGTAGGTATGTGCGTGAAACTACACTGAAACTACACGCAAACTACACGTTTTGGGTGTTTTTAGTACCAATTTAACATTGCTAAACATTTTATTACGTCAAAATGTATGTTAACAAAATTCAAAATACAGAAAATAGCTCTGTGGAATACACGATTTTGGGGTGTGTTGTGCAAAGTAACATGTCAGAAAATACCGATTTTACATTCTAAAACACAGGAAATGTGTAGTTTCAGTGTAGTTTCGGTGTAGTTTCAGAGAGGTATCTACACGCAATATTTCACTGTATTATAAGTAATTACATCAAAAAGTGTAGTTGTGTAGTTTGATTTTCTATTTTTCTTCTATAAAAATTTGAAATTGGATATATTTTCTTTACCCTTTCACGAAAAATTAAGCTTTAAGCGCGGAACAGTAAAAACTCTGGAAAATGAATTTCATTGATTTTCGTCGATTTTTCAATTCTTCGTTCTTCTTTTTTCATTTTTTTTCGTAACTTTGCACAATTAAATATAAAAAACGATATGAGAAAAACAAACATTTGGAGCGGCATGGCGCTTGCGGCAGCCATTGGCACACTTTCATCATGCGGTGCCAAGCACTACGAGGTGACAGGCATTGAGCGTTCCAGAATATTGATTGACAGCCGCTGGGATAAAAATCCGGACGAGGCGGCAACCACATTCCTCGCACCATACAAAAAGACTGTTGACAGCATCATGGGACCTGTTGTGGGAAAGACGGTGAAGCCCTTGAAGTCGTACCGTCCGGAAAGTCCGCTGTCAAACCTGCTTGCCGACATACTTGTGGATGCAGGACAGTATTACGGCGAGCAGCCTGTGATGGGGCTCTACAACATGGGCGGCATCAGGGCATCGCTGCCCCAGGGCACAATAACCTACGGCGACGTGCTCGAAGTGGCGCCGTTTGAAAACAAGATTTGTTTCCTCACACTGTCGGGCGAGCATCTCATGGAGCTGTTCAGCAACATTGCCTACGTAGGCGGCGAGGGAGTGAGCCACGGCGTGAAACTCATAATCAAAAACCGTAAGGTGGCGAGCGTAACCCTTCACGGCAAGGCTATCGACCCCAAGGCACAGTACCGCATAGCCACCATAGACTATCTGGCACAGGGCAACGACCGAATGCCGGCACTGAAACACAAGACCAACCTCAACTCTCCGCAGGCAAAGGAGAACGACACGCGGTTTATCATACGCCACTATTTTGAGACAAAGACACAACAGGGCATCGCCATCGACGCCGATATTGAAGGACGAATAACAAAGGAGCAATGAGACGCATATACATTATTATATTATTGGCGCTGACCGCAGGCACAGGCACGGCAAACGCCCAGAAAAAGCTGACAATACTGCACACCAACGACACCCACAGCTGCATTCTGCCGATAAAGGAGACCGTAGACGACACATTGCTGGCAGGACGTGGAGGATACCTGCGCCGCATTGCCATGTTGAAGGAAGAAAGGGTGAAGACTCCCGACCTGCTGTTGTTTGACAGCGGCGACTTCTCGCAAGGCTCAGCCTACTACACTCTGTTTAAGGGAGACGTGGAGATAGGACTGATGAACCAGATGGGCTACACCGCCGCAACCATAGGCAACCATGAGTTTGACTACGGGCTGGAGAACATGGCGCGCCTGTTCAAAAAAGCCAACTTCCCTATAGTGTGCGCCAACTACGACTTCACCAACACCGTGCTTGACGGCATAGTGAAGCCATATATCGTAATCCGCCACAAGGGACTGAAAATCGGGGTGTTCGGACTTGGTCCGAAAATGAGCGGACTAATCTCCGAGAAAAACATCAACGGCATAAAATATCTCGACCCGATAGACGCAACAAAAAAGGTTGTAGCCCAAATGCGCAACAAAGAGAAGTGCGACCTCGTGATTTGCCTGTCACACCTCGGCTGGAAGCTGTTTCCCGACATGGACGACAATCAGCTGATTGCTGCCACAAGCGGCATCGACTTCGTGCTGGGCGGACACTCACATACCTATATGAAGGAAATTGAGCACGTAAAAGACTCCACGGGAAAGATGGTGCCCGACGAACAAAACGGCAAGCACGGCATCTTCATCGGAAAGATAGAAATGGAGTTGAAAACAATAAAACGGTAGAGAAACCGTTTTATAAATATGATGAAACGATTTCTTTATATCTTTACTATACTTGCCACCGTGGCGGCATGTTCTGATGACGATGATTTCTCGGCATCGGGCAACTACGTGCTTACGCTTCCTGCCGACACAGTCAGGATGGACACCGTGTTCAGCAACACCCCTTCGAGCACCTACAGCTTTTGGGTACACAACAGAGGGGACAAGGGCATACGCATCTCAAACACCCGACTGGAGCACGGCAACCAAAGCGGCTTCCGTGTGAATGTGGACGGGGTGTATCTCGACAATGCCAACGGAAGTATAGCCCATGACTTTGAGGTGCGCAAGGATGACAGCATACGCGTGTTTGTGGAATACACGCTGCGCAGTACGGGCAAGCTGGAGCCACAGGCAGTTTCCGACAATCTCTGTTTCAAGCTGGAAAGCGGCGTTGAGCAGAAAATCAATCTGGCAGCATGGGCATGGGACGCAGACGTGACTGACAGTCTTATTGTGACCAGTGACATGACACTTGCAAGCAGCAAGCCTTACGTGGTGCGCCGTGGCATAAGGGTGGCAGAAGGCGCAACATTCACCGTTGAGGGCGGCACAACTATATATTTCGGCGCAAATGCCGGCATCGATGTTTACGGGCGGCTTGTGGTAGATGGCACGCCCGGCAACGAGGTGGTGATGCGTGGCGAGCGGCTCGACCACATGTTCGACTATCTGCCATACGACCGTGTGAGCGGACAATGGAAGGGACTGCATTTCGCAGAAAACTCCACGGGTAACATCATCTCATACGCCGACATTCACAGCTGCAAGGATGCCATCGTATGCGACTCGGCAGCCATCGACGGCGATGTGCTGCGCCTTGACATCAGCCATTCCACCATCCACAACTGCGACGGTTACGGAGTGAAGGCGCTAAACAGCAATATTGCCATATCAAACACCCAGATAAGCAACACCATGGGCGACTGTCTGGCTGTATATGGCGGCAGATGCTCCGTGACTTACACCACACTTGCCCAGTTCTATCCATTTGATGCAAGGCGTGGGGCGGCTCTCAGGTTTGCCAACACCTATAACGGCTATGATTATCCGCTCACGCTGCTGAGCTGCACCAACAGCATAGTAACGGGCTACGGTGCCGACGAGATGATGGGCGAAAGAGATAAGAGCAATGAAGAATTACCCTTTGAGTACCGTTTTGCCAACTGTCTGCTCCGCACTCCTGCTGTGAGTGAAGACAAGGAAGAATATAAGTTTTTCAGCAACGTCATATTTGAATCGTCGGAAAACGAAATATTTGGCAAGCAGAATTTTGCCACCATCGATGAGGACAATCTGTATTATGATTTCCGGCTTAGCGACAAGTCGCCTGCCATAGGCAAGGCATTGCCGTTGGCTGACTTTACCGACGACCGGCTGGGAAATCCCCGTTCCGCTGACGCTCCATCGGTTGGCTGCTATGAGAAATGATATTTACGCAGAAATCCCATTCTCCGGCTGGAGAATGGGATTCTGTTGTTTGTTTGGAATAAATTTCTTTTATGAAAAATGTTAGGCTTCAGCCTCTGTTGCAGGAATTACTGATACAACGCTCTTATCTCTGCGACCCTTGTGGAAGTTTACAACTCCGTCAACGAGTGCGTAAAGAGTGTCATCCTTACCGATACCTACATTCTTGCCGGGATTGTGGCGAGTACCGCGCTGGCGAACGATAACGTTGCCTGCAACACATGCCTGACCACCCCAAATCTTAACGCCTAATCTTTGTGAAGCGCTCTCGCGTCCGTTCTTCGAACTACCTACACCTTTTTTATGTGCCATTTCTTAGTCCTCCTAATTTTTAAGCGATTACTTGTTTGATCTCAATCTCTGTGAACTGCTCACGGTGACCGTTCTTCTTGCGATAGTCCTTGCGGCGCTTCATCTTGAACACGATTACCTTGTCACCCTTCACCAGCGGGTGAAGTACTTCACATACTACCTTTGCACCTTCTACGGTTGGTGCACCTACCTGGACTGCTCCCTCATTGTCAATGAGCAATACCTTCTCAAATTCAACAGTCTGGCCTGCCTCTGCATCCTTGATGTGGTGAACAAAGAGCTTCTTGCCCTGTTCTGCCTTAAACTGCTGACCGTTAATCTCTACGATTGCGTACATTTTTTATTAAATTGTTTAAACGGTTTTTTCCGCTGGGCGACTGGCTTATGCCAGCTCTTCACTGAGCCTCCACGGATTCAAATCGGCTGCAAAGGTAATACTTTTCTTTGAAAAAAACTGCATCACGACGTAAAACCACACAGAAGTTTATGTTTATTTAACGGTTCCACACCTGTTCATGGCTCATAAGCATACAGATTCAGTCATTGTCGTACATGTGGGGCAGGAGTTTCAGATCCTGATAAGTCTGGTCTATGTCTTCTTTTGTTATGTCAAAATGCCTGTCCACCGTGCGCGGATTGTCGCGCAGAGAGTGCGAAAACAGCCAGTCGTAGGTCTTTTGCAGATAAAACAAGCGCGCCAGAATACCGTGATTGCCGCCCTTCAGCCAGTCGTAGCGCAGCAGCGAGTCGTTGCCGTCCAGCTGCAGCTGCTCCACCACCTTTTGCGACTCGCGCACCGACACAGCCCTGTCGGCAGTACCGTGCATAATCCACATGGGTAGTTTGCCCAAACCGCTCACATCTTTCTTTGAACAGCCTCCGCAGAGAGCCATGCCGGCTGCTATCTTCTCGGGGTAGGTGGCACAGAAGTCCATCGTGCCATAACCGCCAAGACTCATTCCCAAGACATACACACGGGTGGTGTCAACGGCATAGTTCTCCTTTGCCCACTCCAACAGATTGTTGAGTTTCTCTGGGATCCACGCTCCGCCAGGGTTCTGCGGAGCCACCACAAGCGTGGGAATTATCTTTCCCTTGTCAATGGCATCCAGCACTCCGTAGCGGCGCACACGGTTAAGATTGTTGCCGCACAGGCTTGCGCCGTGCAGGAAAATCACCAAGGGCAACGGATGGCTGCCATCCTCATACTCCTCGGGAATATAGAGCCAAAAGTTATAACTGCCATCCGCGGCTTTGCGCATCGCCTTAAACTCTCCCTCGTGGCTTATCTGTGCACTTGCCAGCATCGCAGCCAACATCATAAATATTACCAGAATGTATCTTTTTATCATTTAAAGTAGTAATTACTTCGATTAACACGGCAAAGATACTAATAAACGGGCACATAACAAAATATAGAATGCTTTTTTAATATTTTTTTTCGGGATGGACAGTAAATATATCCAATTTCACTTTAATGGTCTTGCCAGGGAATACGGTCAGGTTGGCAGTTCCGTTCTTCTTAATGTCCACATCGTGATAGCATGTATCCACTATCACCTTGCCGTCGATTTGGATTACGCCCCACTGCTGCGGGTACAGCTCCACGGCGCAATAGTCACCCACAGGATTCTTGATGCTACGGTAGATGGGAGGCACTATCACCCGTCCGTCAAGCCTCAGCCCCCATTTGTCGCTTGCGCTGAAAGGCTCGACATCACGCAGTTGCATCAGCCGTTTTCTCTGTTTCTCCGTCTGCTCCCGCTCTTCCTTCTTCTTTGCTTTCTCATCCAACCGTTTTATTTCAGATTTAAGTTTCAATATCTCTTCATTATCCTGCTCATTGCCGATGTAACGTTTCTTCTTGCCGTTCTCCACATAGTAGTAGTTTTTGTCGCAGTCAAAAATAATGATGCTTCCGTCTCCAAGCCGTGTGTATATAATATACCAGTCCGTGTCATCATTGGCGAGGATGCAGGCATGATGAAAGACACTGAGCTTTCCCATGCTCTCCAGCATGTCATACCAGCCGGCATCATAGTTCATGAAAATACTGACATAGAATCCCCGGTCTTTGATAGTGTTCATTTTGTTTCTGTAACCGGACTTGTAAGGATGTTTAATCCTGCTGTAATATCTGTCCTCAATCCTCAGCATCTCAACGTTTCCAAACCACACTGATGTCGGACGGCTTTTATATTCCATACCGTTACGCAAATCCACATACCGTGCCTTGTTGCCCTTGCCAATGATGGTGAGAATATCATTCTCCGCCAGTCGCAGATTAGCGTGCTTTTCCAGTCTCTTCCTGACGTTTCCCTGTCCGTCAACAAGACCTGTGGTACCGTTATTGAATTTCACTGCCGCCAAGTTGTCTGTAACGTCAAACACCTTGACGTATTGGGGAATGACGGTTATCCTCTCACCACGCTTCAACCCGAACAGTCCGCTCTCTTTGTCCTGAAAAGCCCGCAGCTTTCTGCCTGCAGCCACTTCCCCACTTTGTAACCCGTTATATGCAAGCAGCGTCTGAAGGCTTCTGTGGTTGATGACTTCCTCCAAATCTGCGTCTGTCATAATGTCTGTCTCAGCGTCAACAGTCACAGCATAGTTGCACACGGCATTATCCTTTGCCTTGCTCCCCTTGCCAGTCGTCCGTCCCTCGAACATCGCCTGCCAGTCGCGGTCGGTGGTGGGAAGCCCGAACATACGGTAGAGTCCCACATTGTCTATCATCACGCACGTCTCCTTGCCCTCCGACTTCCTCAGTCCTCGTCCTACCATCTGCAAATACTTAGCTAAAGACAGCGTAGGGCGTGCCAACTGTATGAACTCCACATCAGGACAGTCGAAACCTTCGGAAAACAAATCCACGCTCACCATAATTCTGATTTCCCCTTCTCTGAACTCCTCTACCGTCTGCCTGCGCACCTCAGCCGGTGTCCTGCTGTCTATTGCCACGGCATTCACACCATGCTCTTTATAATACTCTGCGATATTGTGCGCATGGTCAATGTTTATCGCATACACTATTCCCTTCTTCCCCTCGGCATATCTCACCATACTCTCATACAGCCTCTCAATGCTCGGCTTGCGGTTCAACACAGCATTCAGCTCCTTTGCCTGATAATCCCCGTCAGCACCTCGCTTCTCCAAGGAATTTATTAATCTCTGCTCCTCACTGTCCGCCTTGATGCTGTAGTAATCAAACAGCGACAGCCATCCCTCCTTGATAAACTGCCCTATGGAGTGCGATGTGAGCAACACATCAAACAAATCCGTAAATCCCGCCCTGTTCATCCTGCAAGGTGTAGCCGTCAGTCCCAAGAACCTCGCCTCATGCCATGCCTTCCACATCATCCTGTATGTCTTAGCTAATGCATGATGTGCCTCGTCAATCACCACTAATGATGGAGCAATCGCCACCTTATTTATATTATACGTTAGCCACTGTATCGAGCAAACCATAATCCTCCCGTCATCAATCCCAAGCCTGTGAATGGTCTCCCTTATCTGCTCCACCAGCTCCCTACGATGCGCCACAATCAGAATGTTTGCGCCGTCCTGCTCAACGCTGTTCACGAGCGAAGCAAGCACCACCGTCTTTCCCGTTCCTGTGGGCATCTGCACCATCACGCTTCTGTGACTCCTGAATGCTTCCACGGTCCTAATGCATATATCTTTCTGGTAATCTCTCAGCATGGATTGTTTGTATAATTATTGTTAATATTTGCGTCAGATATATTGTATATATGAAATATATTA
>ENA-OYXU01000570-OYXU01000570.1-human-gut-metagenome-genome-assembly--contig:-NODE-570-length-14374-cov-5.612054_pt1 | contig 14374 bp, 15 predicted proteins | sample MGYA00243243_ERZ653435 | MGnify/ENA primary metagenome ERZ653435 (study PRJEB26926, sample SAMN06165113) | human gut metagenome | biome: ENVO:00009003; feature: ENVO:2100002; material: ENVO:00002003... | reverse complement strand
CGCATCTACGGCGTCGAAGGCCTCGACCGCGACACCGACATACTCCCCCTCATAGGCTCTAAGGAAGGCATCATAAACATCGCCATGGCATTCGTCGACCCCGGCGACGCAGTCCTCGTCCCCGACCCGGGCTACCCCACCTACACCTCGGCCTCTCGCCTCGCCGGAGCAGAAGTCATCACCTACGAGCTCTCCGAAGACCGCGGATGGCTCCCCGACTTCGACGCCCTCGAGCGCCTCCCCCTCGACCGCGTCAAAATCATGTGGGTCAACTATCCCCACATGCCGACGGGCCGCGCTGCCGACCGCGCGACTTTCGAACGCCTTATCGACTTCGGACGCCGCCACTCGATAATCATAGTCCACGACAATCCTTACAGCTTCATACTCAACGACCGTCCGCAGAGCATCCTCAGCGTACCCGGCGCCAAAGACGTCGCCATCGAACTCAACTCACTCAGCAAGAGCCACAACATGGCCGGATGGCGTGTGGCCATGGCCGCATCTAATCCGCAGTTCATCTCGTGGATGCTCAAAGTCAAGAGCAATATCGACTCCGGCCAGTTCAAGCCCGTCATGCTCGCCGCCGCCCGCGCCCTTGAGGCCGACCAAGACTGGTATGACCGCCTCAATACCACTTACGCAGAGCGTCGCGCCATAGCCGAGCAGATTATGGAGGCAATGGGCTGCACCTTTGACCCGCAGCAGCGCGGCATGTTCCTCTGGGGTCGCATCCCTGACACGGTCGCCTCGTCAGAAGAGCTTGCCGATGACCTTTTTTATAACGCAAAAGTCTTTGTAACGCCGGGCTTTATCTTCGGCCATAACGGCGAGCGCTACATGCGCGTGTCGCTTTGTGCCAAGCCCGACAAACTGCGCGAATCACTCCGACGCATCAAAAATCACCTCAATAAATAACAACCATTAAATCAGACCATTATGTCAGCAGAAGACATGAACGATATAAAGCCTCTATTCGATGGAATCGCCACCGACAAACCCATTGTAATCGCCGGCCCGTGCAGTGCCGAGACCCGCGAACAGGTCATGGAGACAGCTCGCTCGCTTGCCGCCAACGGCATCAAGATTTTCAGAGCCGGCATCTGGAAGCCCCGCACTCATCCCGGAGGCTTCGAGGGCATCGGCGAGGAAGGCCTCGCATGGCTCACCGAAGTCAAGGAAACTACCGGCATGAAAACGGCCACCGAAGTCGCCAACCGCCATCACGTCGAGGCCGCTCTTGCAGCCGGCGTAGACCTCCTTTGGATTGGCGCCCGCACCTCTGCCAACCCGTTCGCCATGCAGGAGATTGCCGACGCTCTCTCCGAGGCCAAGGCTGACGTGGCCGTCTTGGTCAAAAACCCCGTCAACCCCGACCTCGAGTTGTGGATTGGCGCCCTGCAGCGCATCTACAACGCCGGCATCCGCCGTCTCGGAGCCATCCACCGCGGCTTCAGCGCCTACGGCAAGCACCTCTACCGCAACCTGCCCCAGTGGCGCATACCAATCGAGTTGCGCCGCCGCTACCCCAGACTGCCCGTCTTCTGCGACCCCAGCCATATCGGCGGCCGCCGCGAGCTCGTCGGCCCCATCTCGCAGCAAGCTTTGGACATGAGTTTCAGCGGACTGATTGTCGAGAGCCACTGCGACCCCGACTGCGCTTGGAGCGACAAATCGCAGCAGGTCACACCCGAAGTTCTGAACTTCATACTTCATACACTCGTGCTCCGCGACAAATCGATGTCTACCGAGAGTCTCGCCCTGCTGCGCCAGCAAATAGACCGCATCGACGACGAGCTGCTCGAACTACTTGACAAACGTATGCGCGTGGCCCGCGAAATAGGCCAGTACAAAAAGGAGCACTCGATGCCTGTCATTCAGGCAGGCCGCTACAACGACCTGATGCAGCGCCGCGTCAACTCGGCTCAGGAGATGGGCATGTCGGGCGAATTTATGAAATCCGTCCTCGCCGCCATCCACGAGGAGTCTGTACGCCAGCAGATTGAGATTGTCAACGGCCATCCGCTCTGATTACTAATCAAATTACGATAAGACAATGAAAATTCTTATACTCGGCGCAGGCAAAATGGGCTCGTTTTTCTGCGACCTCCTATCATTCGAACACGAGCTTGCGGTCTACGACCCTGACCCTCAGAAACTGAGATTTACTTTCAACACTCAGCGTTTCTCTTCGCTCGACGAGATTGACGCCTTTGAGCCACAGTTAGTCATCAACGCCGCCACCGTGCGCTACACCATTGAGGCTTTCAAGGCCGTGCTACCCCATCTGCCCGCGACCGCCATTCTGAGCGATATCGCTTCGGTCAAGACGGGCCTGCCCGAATTCTACGCCTCGGCCGGGCATCCATTTGTCTCGACTCACCCGATGTTCGGACCGACATTTGCGTCGCTGTCAAACCTGTCAAACGAAAATGCCATAATCATCACCGAGGGCGACCACCTCGGACGCGTCTTCTTCCGCGACCTATACAGCCGCCTGAAACTCCACATCGAGGAATATAGCTTCGCCGAGCACGACGAGACTATCGCCTACTCGCTGTCTGTGCCTTTTGCGTCGACGCTCGTCTTTGCATCGACGATGAAACATCAGGATGCGCCCGGCACCACGTTCAAACGCCACATGGCCATCGCCAACGGTCTTATGAGCGAGGACGACTACCTGCTCAGCGAGATACTCTTCAATCCCAACACACCCAAACAATTAGAACAGATACGCGAGTGCCTTGCCGAGCTGCAGGACATCGTAACGCGCCGCGACAGCGCCGGCATGAAAACCTACCTCGACCGCGTCCGCGAAAACCTCAGATAATCAGCGCACGTGAGCCCTGTCAGCCACGTCAGCATTGTCACAAAAACAACGCGGTCCTGTAAATCGTCGTAATTTACAGGACCGCGTCTGTTTTATTTGTTTTCACGATTATATCGAGCTTCGTATTCTACAATTATTCGCTCTATATCCTTTTTTAGTTCAGGAATATGTCGTATAACCAAGCTCCATAGAAAAGCCGGCTGAACATTATCGTAGGCATGTATGATTCGGTTTCGCGTGTCTACGATGGCTCTCGCATTCGGAATTTCTACAGAAAAATCTATTTTACGGATTCTATTTATTGCCTCCCCATTATCTCTGTCTTACGCTCCACGACACACTTACGCATTATGTCTTTTTCGAATAAATCAAATCGGTTGGGGTAATCCACAAAACAACTTTGCAAATCATTTATGGCATCCAAAACATCTTGCAAATATGTCAAAACCTCTTCATTAGCCATAAATCATCTGCTTTGTGCGGTTTACATTAGCTATGAAGTATTTGTTCCGCAATCCGCCTTCTTCAATCAAATCAACTTTGCGTCCTAAAAGCTGCTCTAACGCGTCACGAAAATCGAAATAGTTTGTAACATAATCCCACTTTTCATGGTCTGTCATATCGAAATCGACAAGCAAATCCACGTCACTCTTATCATTGAATCTATCTGTAAGTATTGATCCAAAGACAGCCAATGACCTGACCTTATGCCGTCGGCAAAGGTCGATAATTCGTTGCAGATTCAATTCTATCAATTTCATATTCGTTTGTATTACAACCGCAAAGATAATATTTTTTTCACAACGCGGTCCTGTAAATCGTCGTAATTTACAGGACCGCGTCTGTATGTTATATGTTTATCAGTTGTTGTTGCGGAGGACGTATTCGGCGCCTTCATAGTCAGGCTCGCGGGTGATTTCGTCAACGAGATCGGCATAAATCACCTCACGGTGCTCGTCAAGGATGATGACCGCACGTGTCAGCAGCCCTGCTAACGGACCGTCGACAAGCTGCAGACCGAACTCCTGACCGAAAGCCGGCGAACGGAACGCCGATGCGGCGATGACACCATCAATGCCCTCTGCCGAGCAGAAACGCGACATAGCGAAAGGCAGGTCCATCGAAACGCAAATCACAACCGTATTGTCAAACTTGGCTGCATCCTTATTGAATCGTCTTACCGAGGCGGCGCAGACCGGAGTATCAAGGCTCGGGAACACGTTGAGTACTATACGTTTGCCCGGGAATGACTTGCAGTCGATAGTATTGAGGTCTTTATCGACAAGATTGAAACAGGGAGCCTTCTCGCCGGCTACAGGCATCTTACCGTATGTGTGACAGGGCTGACCTTTAAAAAATACACTTTCCATATCTTAGTATTGTTTACGTTGTTATACAAATATCAGCGGCGCATGACCGCTACTTTTTGTATAACAACGTCAGAGAGATTTTTGTTGTAACCGACCGAGATATCGTTCACCACACCGTCGCGGTCGCAAATCATAATGACCGGAGTCGTGGTCACACCGCAGTCACGTGCCAACCCGCGGGCGCTGCTGACGAAGGTTTCTCCGGGCCGTTGCTCGCCGACAATCTCACTGATGGCGGCGCGGTCGTTGCTGACAAATGCCCACAACACGTCGGTCTGCATCGGCAACTCCGCGACAGCGCTCCTTACAGCCGCTACGACATCAGGTGTCGATGAGACATCACTGTCTAAAATAACTATGACTGTCGGAGCGTCAAACTTGTCGCCGCTGTGACGCGACAGACGCTCGCCCGCAAGGCGTGGAGCCGAAAACGAAGGCAGTGGCTGGCCGAGCATATTCTCGAGACGGAAATCGTTCTCGCGGTATTTCTCAAAGACTTCGGGATAGCGTTTTATCAATCCTTCATCGCTCAGCGTCGCCGTCTCGGGCAGCGAATCATAATCATACAATGCCGTCACAAGCTGCTCTCCTATCTGACCGGGGTTACTGTCAAACTCTATGCGCCGCGGAAGTTTTGTTTCATAATCAAAAACGTAGACATATTCGAGCGCATCGTAGCCCGAGTGACGTCTGACTCCTTCGACAACTTTAGACCGACGTCCTCCAACAATACTGTCAGGGATGAAAGTAAAAACATACGATGAATCCGCGGCGAATTTTTTAAACGCCTCGCCGATAAACTGCGGCAACAGGTCGGCAAACTGGGCCTGTGACTGCACGCCGCGTTCCTTGTGTCCGGCCGGCGCAAACGGTGACATATCGTCACTCGCATGATATTCCTGAAGGCGGCGGTCGCGGAAACGGTAATGATTGCCTCCGAAATAAGCCGAAAAGCCCTCCGAGCGGTTGCCGTCCTTGGCGAGACTCCATTCTATCAGATAATCAGCCGGGGCGAGGCTGTCGGTCTGCGCATTACCCTGCAGAGCTATGGCATAGACCACAGGCTCCTGCGACGTAGGCAGTACAACTTCATAACTTGCCCGTGCGCGATATTCCGGCATGTCCGAGAGGGCAGCGGCAAATTCTTCAAACGTGACATCCCCGGCCGCCTGCACGCTCAGGCAACAGCCTGCGGCAAACATGACCGCTAAAACTATATTGTGTGATTTAAGCATAATGATGGCATGTGATGTAAAGTTATAACATCCCATCGGGCCGGTTTGTTGACTCAGAGTTCCGAAAATTTTTTGCGTCCGCGCAGGTAATATGCCGTAATGATATTAACCGAAGACTCGGGGTCGATTGCCAACAGATTATATTCGGGGTGAGTAGTGTAAGCGCGGCGCATCTTGGCGAAATCACGATGAGCCCGGAATATGGCTCCGGCATGCTTCCACTTTAATGTAACCACATATTTTGCCCAAGCTACGGTGTCCAAGAGCCGACGTGTCAGTAACGAGACGTCTCTGACTCCGTCGGGCAAATTTTTATGAAGCATCAGCAGGTTGTTGCGGAAGTTGAGATATGTCTTGCGCGGATTCTCAGCCGGCAGCGAGCCGCCTCCCAAATGAAATACTCTCGCCGAAGGCACCGCCGCCACCTTGTAGCCCTCCAAGCGGATGCGCCAACAGAGGTCTATTTCCTCCATGTGGGCGAAGAACGCCGGGTCCAAGCCGCCGACCGTTAGATACAATTCGGAGCGCACCATCAGCGCGGCTCCGGACGCCCAGAATACGTCACGTTCGGAGTCATACTGACCGCAATCTATCTCACAGTCGCCGAAAATGCGGCCGCGACAAAAGGGATAGCCGTGGCGGTCGATGAAACCGCCGCACGCACCGGCATACTCAAAGCGCGTCGGCTCCCGCAGGCTCATGATTTTAGGCTGGCACGCGCCGCAGTCTTCGTGCTCGCGCATGTAACCGTAGAGACTGTCAAGCCAGCCGTAATCAGGTTTGACATCAGAGTTAAGCAGTACGGTCAGTTCATAACCTGTCTCGGCGATGGCGCGGTTATAGCCGGCCGCAAAACCGAGATTGGACTCGAAGCTGAGCACCTCCACATCCGGAAACTCATCGCGGAGCACCTGCAGAGAGTCATCGGTGCTGCCGTTGTCGGCTACTATCACACGGCCAATGCTGCTGTTGGTCGTGGCGAGGACGGCCGGCAGATATTCGCGCAGCAGCTTGGCTCCGTTCCAGTTGAGTATTATGACGGCCACAGGCACACGCGCCGGGACCGCACGGTCAATGTCTTGGTTGTTCATTGTCGGCAAAAGTTACGGGTATTTTCCAACGCTTGTGAGTCCACAGCCATATCGACGGGTCGCGGCGGATTGACGCCTGCAGCATACGGGCGTATTCATCTGTCACCGAAAACTCCGGCCGCGAAGCGATATCGTCGGTAATCAGACGGCAGACTATCCGATAGCGTCCGCGTGAGGGCTTATACATGTCCCAGTAGATTACGGCCATGTCGAGTTTGCGGGCGAGTGTCTCCGTGCCGGTGATGACGGCTGTCGGATGATTGAGGAAATCGACCACATGTATCAGGTCGCCGTGGCTCGGACGCTGGTCGCTCATGAAGCCGACGACTGTCGGCAGCGAGTCAGCGCGACGCTGACGGATAATATCACGGAAAACGTTTCGCTTGGTGTAGGAATGTGAGCCGAAGCGACTGCGCAACTCCAGCATCAGCGCGTCAAAAGCCTTGTCGCGCAGAGGCCGGTAGACCTGAGCAAAGACAGCGCCTACGTCGGGCTTGGCCTTGGTGTGGAGCGTAATCGACGGTGCCCACTCCCAGTTGCCGCAGTGTGAGAAATAGACGGCTATCGAGCGCCCTTCGGCTACGAGACGGTCTATCAGTTCGACGTTCTCGAATGTCATGCGCCGGCTCATCTGCTCATCACTGACATGCAGCAGTTTGATGGTCTCGAACATATAGTCGGCGAAGTTGCGGAAGAAACGTCGCGCGATACGCTTTATGCTCTTCGCATCCAACTCGGGGAAACTCTCCGTCAGATTGTTGATCACGACCTTACGGCGATAGCGCGCCACATAAAACATAAGCACAAACGCTATGTCTGACAGCACATACAGAGCGCCGAACGGCAGACGCGCTGTCAGACGCAGCAGCGGAGTTAGCAGATGTTTGGTCAGATTCATAGCAGTATAGCGCTCATACTTTCGTGACCCTCGACTGCCCGGTCCAGTCTGACACTCGCTATAGTGTTGTCAAGCGCCGCGAGGTCAAGCCCGCGCGGGTCTATTTCCACTTTTATATAATTGTCTGTAAAACCGCTGAGCGGATGGCCCGCACGCGGATGCTCCAAAAGCACGGGACGTTCCGCCCCCTCAAACCGCGACATGAACTCGGTGAGTTTGCGCTCGCTGACAGCCAGCATGCGGTGTGTGCGGTTATGCTTGTCGGCAGGAGAGACGGCGTGGCCTATCTCAAGTGCGCGTGTGCCGGGACGCTCCGAGTAGGTGAAGACATGCAGGCGCGAAATGTCAAGCGACTCGACGAATTTCAGTGAGTCCTCGAAGTCCTGCTCGGTCTCTCCTCTCGCGCCGGCTATGAGGTCTACGCCGATGAAGGCATCGGGCATCACGCGGCGTATGTGAGCGATTTTCTCGGCAAACATAGCCGTGTCATAGTGACGGCGCATGAGTTTGAGCACATTGTCAGAGCCACTCTGCAGCGGGATGTGGAAGTGCGGCATGAAGCGTCGCGCCGTGACGGTCCAGTCTATTATTTCATCGGTCAGCAGGTTGGGCTCTATCGACGAGATGCGGTATCGCTCAATACCCTCCACCTCATCCAAGGCACGTATCAGGTCGAAAAACGAATCGTCGCGCCCTTTGCCGAAATCCCCTATATTAACGCCTGTTATGACTATCTCCTTGCCTCCTTCGGCCGCAGCCTGACGCGCCTGCGCCACGAGCTGGTCTATCGTGCCCGAGCGTGAGCGGCCGCGCGCACGCGGTATCGTGCAGTATGAGCACCAGTAGTCGCAGCCGTCCTGCACTTTGAGGAAATAGCGCGTGCGGTCGCCGCGCGAACACGATGGCATGAATGAACGTATGTCTCTGACGTCGCCGACGAGGCTTACCGGCATGTGGTCGGCCGACCAGCGGTCGATGAAGTCGCAAATCTCAAGTTTACGGTCTATGCCGGCCACAATCTCCACTCCGGGCAGCGCCGCCACCTCGTCAGAGCGCAGTTGCGCGTAACAGCCGGTGACCACGATGGCGGCCGACGGATATTTCTTATGCAGCGAGCGTATAGTCTGGCGACACTTCTTGTCGGCGAGGTCGGTCACCGAACACGAGTTGATTACAATAAAATCGGGTGTTTCTCCGGCCGATACACGTCTGACTCCGTGCTCTCCGAGCATACGGGCCACAGTCGACGTCTCGGCGAAATTAAGCTTACAGCCGAATGTATGGAAGAGAGCCGTGCGGTTGTCAAATGTCGATTTATCAATCATATCAGCGGCTTAACCTTTATAATTATTGATTATACGCGCTATCTCCGCGGCGTCGGCTGTCAATGTGCATCTGCTGACAGGCAGACTGACACACTCGGCGGAAATGCATCGTGACACAGGCACATCCGCCTGATATTCTGCACTGTAGCATGGCTGGTCAGGCACAGCCACGGGATAGTGTACCATCGTCTCCACTCCGTTGTCTGCCAAATATCGACGGAAACGCTCGCGGTCTGCAGTGCGCACCACATACTGATGCCACACCGAAGAGAAATCGTCGGCATAAAGCGGCTTTATTATAAGCCCGTTGTTAATTTCGCGCTCATAGACAGCCGCGACAGAGCGGCGATGCAGATTTTCGTCGTCTACATGCGGCAACTTGACAGTCAGAACGGCCGCCTGCATCGGGTCCATGCGGCAGTTGAGACCGCGGTAGACATTATGATATGTACGTGTCGCGCCATAGTTTGCAAGCGCTCTTATGGTCTCGCCAAGACGGGAGTCAGAGGTCGTGACGGCTCCGGCGTCGCCCAACGCACCGATATTTTTTGTCGGATAGAAACTGAATGCCGCCGCATCACCCAATGCGCCGGTGACAGTCGAGCCGGTCGGTCCTGCGATTTCAGCGCGGGCGCCGATGGCCTGCGCGTTATCCTCGACTATCTTCAGATTATGTCGGCGGGCAAAGTCAGCGAGCGCCTTATCGTAGCAGACGCGCCCGTAAAGATGCACCGTCATCACGGCGCGCAGCCGAGGCGAGGCGTAACGTTCCAGATTGGCTGTGTCGAGATTCATTGTCTGCGGGTCGGCGTCGGCAAATACCGGCACCAATCCGTTATCAGTAATAGCCAATACCGAGGCGATATATGTGTCAGCCGGCACGACTACCTCGTCACCGGCTTGCATCACGCCGTTTTCGATATAGGCTCTGAAAATCAGTCGCAGAGCGTCAAGGCCGTTGCTCGTGCCTATGGCATAGGCCACTCCGCAGAGCGCCGAAAGCTGTCGCTCAAACTCGTCAACCTCCGCTCCGCCGATATAGCGGCCGCTTTCGGCCACGCGGCAGAGAGCCTCGCGGATGCGCGACATGTATGGGCGGTTGACCGTGTCAAGATTTAGAAATGTATAGCGTGCAGTCATCGTTTTACAGAGGTAAGACGTTTGAATTCTTCGTAATCGCGTATGTAGTCGTTCTCGTCATATTTCTCAGATGTCAACACGAGGGAAACAGTACCCGACGAGAAATTGTCAAGCGTACGCCATATGCCGCGGTCAAGATAGAACGGACGGTCCGGACGGTTGATGGTCACACGGCGTGTGCGGCAACCGTCATCTATGACAATATCAAACGCACCTGAAAGGGCTATGAGCAGCGATTTGTTGGCTATATGCGCATGCCCGCCACGCTCCGTGCCGCCGGGTAAGTCATAGAGATAATAAATGCGCCTGATTTCAAACGGGGCTATGGCCGTGTTCTCGGCCACGCAGATGCGGCCGTTTTCGCTCGGCAGGCTGTCAAGCTCGATAAAGCGGCAGTTGTTGACCGACGAGCGCTCGAATATTCCGTCAGATATACTGTCCATGGCACACTTCTAAGAATTGGTGGTAATCACGTATATAGTCGTTCTCGTCAAAGAGTTTTGACGCAAGCGTCACGCAGGTCGACGCCGTGGCCACATTGCAGATGCGGCGCCACGTCATCGGCGGCAAGTAGAGTCCGGTGTTTGAACGGTTGAGGGTGAAAGTCTGCTGAACGCCGTCGCCGCGCTCGACAACGATGTCGGCGCTGCCCGACGTGACAATAATAACCTCGGCGCAAGTCATCAACGCGCGCCCGTCGCGCTCGCCTCCGCCGGGGATATCAAAAGTCCAGTAGACACGCTGTATTTCAAACGGCAGATTGGTGCCCCCCTCGGCAAATGACAGATTGCCGCGCGGGTCTGTTATTTTGGGGAATGTTATCAGTCTGACCTGATTAGGAGAATCATCCATTTTATTTGCTATTATGACGGGCGGAGGTGAAATGATACAAGCACACAAACCGCCCCGTCTGGCGAAGTTACGAATTTTTCCTCAAAGGCGGTCTCTCAGCGACGAAGATTTGGTGACTCATGACACGCACGGCATCAAAAAGTGAGAAATTGGTAATTTAATCAGTAATATATTTACTCGTTTAAAGTTTCTGTTTTAATGATTTTGTATCACAACTAATATATCCGTCAAAAATATGAAACCTTATATCATCTCACACATGATGGAGTCGGTCGACGGACGCATCGACTGCGCCATGACCGAACTTATTGACCCGTCAAACTCTTATTACGAGGCACTTGACATGCTCTCGTGTGACTCGACGCTCGAAGGACGCGTCACCAAACAGATACATTATGCTCTCCCCGAGCCTTTTGTAGCCGACGACCTTTCCCCGATAGGCAAGACCGCCTATCACAAAGCCGCCGGCGGCAACAATTTTGACATCGCGTTAGACACCCACGGCACACTGCGCTGGCCTGACAGAGCCGCCGATGACCGGCTGTTGGTCATCACCGACACAGCCGGTCCAAAGGCTTATCATGACTACCTTACGGCCAACAATATCTCGTGGATTGCAGTCGGCGAGAAGGGCATCGACCTTCACAAAGCCGTAGAGATATTCGCCGACCAATTCGGCGTCAAGCGCCTCGCAGTCGTGGGCGGAGGTACGGTCAACGGCTCATTTCTCAACTCCGGTCTGCTCGATGAAGTCAGCGTCATGATTGGCCCGGGCATCGACGGCCGCCGCGGCATGACATCAATCTTCGACGGCATCGACAATCCTGACAAGCGCCCCACCATGCTGCGTTTGGAAGACGTCAGGCGATTTGACAGCGACACCATCTGGCTACGTTATAAAATTAAAAAATAAATCGCGGTTCCTTCCCTACTTCGACCTGATTTATTCCCTACTTTGACCCGATTTATTCCCTACCAAGGCCTTTTTATTCCCTACCACGAGGTCATTTCTTCCCTACCGTGGTGATGTTAGTATTATTTATGCTATCTTCGCGTTATGGCAGGGCTGAATAATTTTGAACGGTCGGTCGACTTCTCATTCTGGCGAAATATATGCGAGGAATTCGGCACTTCGCGGCGCTACAGGCGCGGCGAATACTTTGTGCATGCCGGCGATGTTCTTAAATCCTGCGGCTGGATTAAATCGGGGGGCTTCAAACACACTTTGACCGACAGCGACGGCAACCTTAAGACCGTCGGCTTCGTTTTCGACGGCTCGGTGCTCTCAAACTATTCGAGCGGTATATCCGGGCGGCGTATGCCTACTGACATCATTGCCCTCAAAGATTCTGACGTGCTTGTCGTCCCGACCGATTTAATCCGCGAACACATTGAGTCTGACCCGGCGACACATTTGAAACTCGTGCAGTCGCTCTTTGACGATGCATACAATATTATATTAGACCGCTATCGTCTCTCGGCTTACGACCGTTACCGCAGGCTGATCGAGCGTTTCCCGCGCATATTCGACCTTGTGCCGCTCAGCGAGATAGCGTCATATCTCAACATCTCCCTGCGGCAGCTACACCGTTTCAGGGAATAATCCCCGTTTTAACATATACAAGTCGAAAACAGTGACAAATGTCACTGTTTTTATCGTAAAGTGTGTTTAACTTTGGCGCTATCGAACACCCAAGCCAATCAATCCTATGATGATTAAACGTATTTTCATGATTGCGGCCATGACAGCGCTTGTGGCCCTGCTCGCCGTAGCCGAGAAGCCTAAAATGACCAAAGAACAGGAAAAAGAGTTTGACGACGTGATTGTCACGTTAAAAGACGGCACGGTCGAAACCGGCCAAGTCACGTCTTACTGGAACAAGACCGTCGGGAAAACACTCAACACTGATTTCAAGATTAAAACCGATGACGGCCGGGAGCTGAAACTGACCTACGAAGACATCGACTCGATTAATTTCCCAAAACGCATCAAAGGATATATCAAAGTCTGGCGCGTCTACACCGTCGCCACACCCAAACTTTTCAACAAAAACGGCACGTCAGTGTGGATCTCCGGCGAAGGCGAGCGTTCGGCTCATGCTCGCATCATTGCCCCGACGACACGACTCAATGTCAAGCGAGGATTCCGTGACGTCTGGACCGCCTATCCCCTGCCATGTCTCAAATTGGACAATGACAGCGTAGCCTACCCCTTTTACTATGAGGAGAACGGCGGCTTCAATCTCAACGTCATGAAACACTGGATGAACAAAAACAATCCCGAACTATTCAACCACATCGAACAATGGTTCAAGGCCGACAAGAAGCGCAAAAAAGAGGTGCCCGACCGCTGGGCCGTCATGCTCGATGCAGTCGAGGATTATTACAACACCAAAGCTCAATCTGCACAATAATGAAAAGACACATACAAATTCTGCTGCCGCTTATTGCCTGCGTTCTCCTCTGCGCACCCGCCGCCATGGCCAAAAAGAACAAAGAAGACAAAGAGGACAACGACAAACGCATCGAGGCCAAGGTATGGTTTAAAGACGGCCGCGTCTACGAAGGCCTCCTACCCAAACACTGGCTGACATACCGTCAGACATTTATCAATCCGGGGCATAATTTCCATATCGTCTCGCCCGATGATCCCGACAAGACTATAAAGTGTGAAGCCTCTGATGTCGACTCTATACTTATTACGGCAAGTACACACGAGAGCTTCGAAGCAGGTGATTTCTACCTGCCTGCGCCCAAGATTTCATTCAAGAAAGGTAAATATAAACTGATACGCCGCATCTCGGCCGGACACAACATCGACTTTTGCAAAATGCCGTATATAGGCAATTGTGTGGTCGCCGGCATGAACATGGACCAACGCATAGAGATGTGGTATATACGTTTCAATGATACGGGCGAAGTCGTTTCATTCTTTGCCAATCCGCTGGAGGGCGGATGCCAGAAACCCCGGTTTGACCCGAGCAATCTTGCCTCAAGAGTCAAGAAGACCAATCCCGGGCTGTCTGAGGCTATCAAACAACGCTTTACCTCAAAGGATAAAGAGACTCATAAAAAATACGCCGCGGATGTGATGGAAAATCCGCAGCTGTTTGTCGACTTCGTCGATGAATACCTCACAAACCATCCCGCCGAATGACATTGCATCGCCTGATAGTTTTGCTTTTGCCACTTGTCGCGGTCTCATGCTCGCCTAAGGCCGAAGACAGTCCTGCACCTCCCGAGCCAGACACTATCGCCCCCGTGGCCGAGGCCCTTACGGTCAATGCCTCGGGCGGCGACGCGGTCATCTCATTCCGCGCCAACAAAGACTGGACCATACGCTACGCCGACGACCGCCGGGTGGTGTACGGCAAGTTACAGGCCGAAAAAGGCGATGCCGGCGACAACTGCCGCGTCGTCTACACAATGCACGCCAACACCTCGGCCGAGAGCCGCGATGTGACCTTCGTCATCACTGCCGGACGCGCGTCGGCCCAAGTGACTGTAAGCCAGCCGGGGCTCGGAGTCGAGCTGCCCTCTGAGGCGGAAGTGCGCGCCTATCTCACACGTCTTTACAATGAGAACGACGGCTGTCTCTTATACACATCTCCGAGCCCACGAGACTACGCTGCA
>ENA-OYXU01000569-OYXU01000569.1-human-gut-metagenome-genome-assembly--contig:-NODE-569-length-14388-cov-5.464732_pt1 | contig 14388 bp, 9 predicted proteins | sample MGYA00243243_ERZ653435 | MGnify/ENA primary metagenome ERZ653435 (study PRJEB26926, sample SAMN06165113) | human gut metagenome | biome: ENVO:00009003; feature: ENVO:2100002; material: ENVO:00002003... | reverse complement strand
GTTTTATATTATTCTTCTTTCTCTATTGACATTTGTTGTCACTTTAGCGGACAAAATTACTAAAATTATAGCAAACGGCGTTATAAATCGCTCAAAAAATAGCTCAGTTCATGACTTTTAGCTTCACCAATTCTATTTTTGTCATGGTATTTTTGATAATCTTAAACTCAAAATTGCCAATCTTCACCACTTCGTTCAGTTTCGGGAAACTTTGATACTCGTGCAGGATGAGGCCGCCCACGGTCATGTAGTCATCATCTTCGGGAAGCTCGAGGCCGAACATCTCGTTCACTTTCTCTATCTCAAGACGTGCCGAGAGTATATACTCGTTGGCGTCTGTCTGTGTGGCTATATAGTTGTTGCTGTCGTGCTCGTCTTCGATGTCTCCGAAAATCTCTTCCACAATGTCTTCGAGAGCGATGAGTCCGCTCGTGCCCCCGAACTCGTCCACCACCACCCCGAGGCTCTTCTTCTGCTGCAGGAAGATGTGCATGAGCTTGCTCGCCGCCATCGTCTCGGGCACGAAAGGCATGGTGCAGATGTGCTCCCTCCACTTGTCGGCATTGCGGAACATCTCGGAGGAATGTATGTATCCCACGATATGGTCGATGTCTTCCTTGTAGACGATTATCTTTGAGAAGCCGCTTTCGATGAAACGGTTCTTCAGTTCGTCGGGCGTGCAGTCGTCTATGTCTACGGCTTCCATCTCCGTCCGCGGCACCATGCAGTCGCGCACCTTGGTGTCGGAGAAGTCGAGAGCGTTGTGGAATATCTTCACCTCATCCTCTATTTCGCCGGCATCCCTTGCATTGTCGATGCTGCTTTGCACGAGATAGTCGAGGTCGGTTTTGGTAAATTCCTTGTCTTCTTTCTCCTTGAGCATCTTCACCCCCACCACACGGAGAACTATTCTGGACAGCGATGTGGCGAAACGCGATATGGGATATAGCACCACATAACAGACGAACGCCGGTATGGCAAATATGGAAAGCATTGCATTGGGGTTGCTCTTGAATATCGTCTTGGGCATGAACTCGCCCGTGAACAAAACGACGAGCGTCGACAATACCGTATCGGCAGTGACCCGCTGTCCGTCGTTGAGGCCGCTGAAGATGGTGCTGTCGAATATTTGCGCGAAGAGGATTCCGTAGATTACCAGCGCAATGTTGTTGCCCACAAGCATCGTACTGACAAAATTGTTGGGATGACGGTAGAAAAAACCTATCGCCTTGTGGGCGATGCCGCTCTTCACCCTGTCCATTTCGGCCAACATGCGGTTGCCCGACACAAAGGCTATCTCCATGCCCGAAAAGAAGGCGGAGAATATCATCGTTATTATCAGTCCTATTATCTGCTCTGTCATTGTCTCGTGATTGGTTTGTTTGATGCAGCACGCGGTGTCGCCGCCGGACGTATCTGCACTGCCGCCGTATCGGTGGTGTCGGTCTTGTTTTCGCCGGCGACGGCCGGTGTACCGCTTCCGTCGACGGTTGACTTGACAAACGAACCTGCCGTATTCGACACGGTATAGCGCGTCATCTGTTCGTCACTGCGGAAATAAGAGCCCTGCAAGGTGCGCTCGGGAGTTATCAGACGCGAGAACTTGTTGGAATAGAGTTCATGCAATCTGCCGTCCCAAAAGAGTTCTTCACCCGAAAACCGCAAGCCGTTGACATTGCGCACACGCACCCTTCCGCGCAGTTCCCACAACTTCAGCTGGTCATAATACCATGCCGTGTCGGCCTGTACATAAGCCTGCAGATGGAACTTGTCGTCAAACTGCTCGAAAAACACGCCTTTTATAAATGTCCATCGCGACGGCTGCCTTGTCTGGTTGACATCCCAACACTCGGTGACAATCCTGTACTTTATCACGCCCGAATCGGACACGAGCGTATTCACGCCGTAGCTTGTCATCACCGATGCCGAGTCGCGGTCGTTGATTGCGGGTGCCGTATGCTCCGTCTCACCCGAGCACGACACAAACAGCAATAAGAGTATGAAGACACCCGGCAGGTGCCTCATACCCTTGTTGCGTTTCGTGCGGCAGGTGCCGCCTGCGGATAGAAATATCAATTTACTTTCCATTTCATAAACCAACGTTCGTTGAACGTAAGGCCTATATTAATACGAAATGTGTTTTCCTTTATCAGCCCGGTGGCCTCGGAGCGCACCCACTGGCCGCTTATGTTGAGAACGGACTTGTTGAGGGGCAGGCCGAAACCTACGCTCGCACTGTATTCCTTGGGACCGTCCTGCCCGTTGACCGTTATATAAGGTGTGGCAAAAGACGCTCCGGCACGGTAGTGCACACGGTCGAAGAAACGCGAGCTCTCCGCATTGGGCACCCACTCCCCTCCCACGGTAATCTTGTTCCGGTCTTTCAGCAATCCGCTTTTCATCGTGTATATGCCGGCAGAGGTGTCGTATTCGGGGAAATCAATGCCGCCCCATTTCTGCAATGAGTAATCCACACCCACCGTCCACTTGTCCGCATGCCTCCACGCGAGACCCGCACCGAATGTTGAAGGCAGGCTGAGACCGTTCTTTACGGTGCTCGTTGTCTGGTCTGAAACATTTGTCTGACTGTTGGTATTGGACACTGTGGCTTCAACATCCGCGCCCAGCTTATGGCCGATACCGTAAGTGGCTCCTATGGTAAGGTAATTGCCGGCAGGGAGTTTCTGCTCCCACTGCAATCCCAAATCTATCTTATAGTTGCTCACACTGGTGGTGTATGTCTTTACGATGCTGTTCACATAGCTGTCGCTGTTGACTACAGATATCGACTTGTCGTACGTTCCCCAAAGATAAGACACGTTGGCACCCGCCGAAAGTCCCTTGAAAATGTTCCATCCGAAACCGATGAAGGCCTGGTGGAAACCGCCCGAACCGGAATGGCTTTCGGTGGATGTGGAAACGGCCGACTCCTCAGACGAGCCGATTTTAGAACTGCTCGAATAGTTGTATCCTATATTCGTGAAAGGCACAATACCCACACTGAGACCCACTTTAGGCATCAGGCGGAACAAGGCCACGGCATACTCGAAGTCGGCATTGTTGGCATTGAGCTTGCGTCCGCCCTCTTCAAAATTGGTTATCTGACCGGACAGACCGACGTCCATTATCATTGTCAACGAGTCGACGGCTGAATATGACGCCGGATTGAGCATGTTCACCTGGTCGCTGTAACGCAGACCCAAGGCCAAGCCGTTCATACCGCGGTTGAATCCCTGAGACTGATCGGACAAGACACCCAATCCATACTGACTATAAGGAGAGTTTGTGCCGCTCTGCGCACTTGCAGACACATATATGCCGCCAAGCATTATGCTACCTATTATTATTAGTTTTTTCATTCAATAAAAGTTCTTCATTATAGAGAAGTATACGATTTAATCCCTCGGGGACAATGTATTTGTCTGCAAAGATGCACTTTTTTTCCGAAATGTGCAAGTTTAAAGAGACGCCACCCGTTAAATAAACAAAAAGACTTGGATATTTTAATAAAAAATAATTTATATAGCCTTCTATTTCACGCTCCACCCCATACATGACCCCGCTCCTGATTGCCGTTTCGGTGTCGAAGCCCAGCTCGGGAGTGTCACCCTTGCGGTTGACAAGCGGCAGTGAATCGGTGAAGCTGTTGAGTGCCTTCAACCTTACCGTAGGACCGGGAGAAATGTTGCCTCCGAGGTAGTCTCCGGCAGAAGTGACAAAGTCGTATGTAATACATGTGCCTACATCCACAATCAGCAGGTCGTGGCCTTTCTGGCGGAAATATGCGCCTACAGCCGCCGCCAGCCTGTCCGTACCCAGCGTGTGTGGTGTGGCATAACGGTTGTTGATGGGAACGGGGGTGACTCCCGACACAAGCTGCATCATCGGAAACGGCAGTCCCTTTATCTCGTTGTCAAGCTCTTCCGGCACTTTTACCACTGTAGAGAAAATACCTTTGCTGAAACAATACTTATTGCAGATATGCCTTAATTTAAACCATTCTCCGCCGTCCATCCTTATCTCTTCCACGGGCGTCATGCCGTCGAAAGCGACAAGTTTGGTACACGTATTACCAATGTCTATTGTTAAATTCATCTTATATTTTTCTCTTACGAGCTGCAAAATTATTGAAAAAAAACGAGATAATAGCACTGAAAGTAGAAAAAAGAAAGTATTTTTGCATCGTGAAACGATTGGCAACCTTTCAAAAAGTTATCGCGGTGACCGTTATCATGATGATATCGGGGTGGGTATCGTGTCTTCGCGCCAATGGCTTCGAGACAGCACAATCAGCTGACACAAAGACAGATACAGCCGACGATTCAATCGAAGTAAGCCTGATTACATGCTCGGCGGGCGGGGAGATTTACAGTCTGTACGGCCATACGGCACTCAGATTCCACGACATGCGCAACGATGAAGACCTGACGTTCAATTACGGAATATTCAGTTTCAAGAAGTCTTTCTTTGCGCTCCGCTTCACCATGGGGCTGACCGACTATGAGCTTGGCATCATTCCCTTCAACTATTTCCAAAGGGAATATGCGCGCACGGGCAGGGGCATGGTGGAACAGGTGCTCAATCTTACCACCGCCGAAAAGCAGGCATTGTACTGTGCCCTCATGGAAAACTACCTTCCGCAAAACAGAGTTTACAGGTACAATTTCTTCTATAACAACTGCACGACAAAGGCCCGTGACATGATAGAACGCTGCATCGACGGAGAAATGGTATACCCGGAGAAGCATCAATATACCACTTACCGTCAAGCAATACACAAGCATACCGGGGGACATCCGTGGGCATCGTTCGGCAACGACCTGTGTATAGGAGCCAAGGCCGACAGAAAGATGAGCCTGAGGGAGCAGCAGTTCCTGCCTTCCAATCTCGAGAATGACTTTGAAAAGGCATACATCAAGTCTGCCGACGGCAAACGCCGCCCTCTGGTGACAAGCACAAGAACCGTTTTGGAACCGCAAGCGCACACTACGGAAAAAGAGTTTCCGCTCTCCCCCACCCAATGCGCATGCTTGCTGTTGGCCGTCTCCATAGCGACGGCGTTTATCGAATACAGGAGAAAAAGCACTTTCGTGGCATGGGACTGCCTGCTTATGCTCGTCACAGGCACGGCCGGTATCATCATAACGATACTGTTTTTCTCAAAGCATCCCACTACGAGCACCAACCTGCAGATACTGCTGCTGAACCCTATACCACTGATATATATATATAATGTGGCAAGACGGAAAAAGACAAATTACTGGAAAATATCACTTTCCATGATTATACTGTTCCTTATCGGGGCTTTTTTACAGGAATATGCAGAGGGAATGTGCATTGTGGCACTATCTTTGCTGATAAGATGTTGGACAAATATTAAGTTTCCTTCCTACAGACAATAAATGAAGAAATACAGATACATATCGCTCACACTGCTTGCGACATTCGCCATAACAGGCTATGCGCAGGAACAGGTTGTCAAGTCGGCACCGCAACTGGTCGTTAACATTTCCATCGACCAGCTGAGGTCTGACTACATGGAGGCATTTGTCCCGCTCTACGGATCCAACGGCCTCAAACGGCTGTTGAAAGACGGTACGGTGTACACCAACGCATCTTATCCGTTCGCAAACATTGACAGGGCATCGGCAATAGCGTCGATAGCCACCGGCACCACCCCGTTCTACAACAGCATTGTGGGTGCCAGATGGCTCGACAAGGAGACACTCAGACCAGTATACTGCGTTGACGACAACAACCATCGGGGATATTTCACAAAGGATTGTTCATCGCCCAAAAACCTGAGCACGTCGACAATATGCGACGAACTGAAGGTGGCCACAAACGGAAAGGCCTTGGTCTACTCCGTCGCACCATTCCGCGATGCGGCCATCCTGTCGGCCGGACATGCCGCCGACGGAGCAATATGGATTGACGACAACGACGGTACGTGGTGCTCGACGACATACTATTTCGATGCCCCACCGTCGTGGCTGCAGGCATACAACAGCCTACATTCGCTGCCGCGCACGATAGAAGCAAGCGAATGGCAGCCGGAAAACGCCTTGTCGGGCAACTTCAGCTACTTCATGACGGGCGGCATGCAGAAGCCGTTCAAGCGAAAATTCACCGGGGCACGGCGTTTCAGGGAATACAAGACGAGCGGACTTGTAAACGAAAGCATAACAGACATAGCCATCCAGTGCATCAACAGCAACATCATGGGGGCCGATGCCATAACCGACTGCATAAACATTACGTACTATGCGGGCAACTTCGACCACAAGCCACTCGCCGAATGTCAGATGGAACTACAGGACACCTACGTGCGCCTCGACCATGAAATAGGACGGCTGATAGACCATGTTGAAAAGAAAATAGGCTTGGAAAAGGTTCTTTTTGTCATAACAAGCACAGGCTATTGCGACGAAGAGAACACAGACTATACAAAGTTCAACATCCCCTCCGGAACGTTCAACATCAACCGTACTGCCAACCTTCTGAACATGTATTTCGGCGCAATATGGGGTCAGGGCAAGTATGTGGAGACATGTTTCGGCCCGCAGATGTTCCTGAACCACAAGCTGTTCGAGCAGAAGCAGATAAGTTTCACCGACGCATCAAAGCGGGCACAGGAGTTTCTGGCACAGATTTCGGGCATACGCAACGTATATACATCGTTGCAGCTTCTGGCCAACAACAATCCGCAGATATACAAGATACGCAACGGTTTCCATCCGGAGCGTAACGGAGACATACAGATAGAGGTCACCCCGGGGTGGCACCTGGTCAACGAAGACTACATGGAAGACCAGCTGTACAGAGCCTCCTTCACGCAATTTCCCATTATAATATACGGAGCAGGTACAAAAGCAGAACGCATAAGCACCCCTGTCACCACCGACCGTATCGCACCCACCGTAACCCGGGCGATACGCATACGTGCCCCTAATGGCTGTTCTTCCGAACCTCTGTTTTAGCTAACGGCATGGAAGGACATGCACAATCACACATCAATATAAACGAAAATAAAAAAAACAACAATATGAATTTCAGCGAAATCCTAAAGAAATTTTTCGGCAACAAATCAGAACGGGACAGAAAACTGATTGAGCCGCTGGTAGAAAAAGTTAAAAGTTTGCAGCCAAAGATTGCAAGACTCGACAACGACGACCTGCGCGAGAGGACACAGGAACTCCGCCGCAAGGTAAAAGAATCGGCAAAGAAGCAGGAAGAGAAAATTGCCGAACTGAAAGCACAGATAGAAGACACGCCCATTGACGAGCGTGAAGACATCTTCAACCAGATAGACAAACTGGAGAAGGAAGTGCTCGAAATATACGAGAATGTGCTCAACGAGATACTGCCGGAAGTGTTCGCCATCGTAAAGGAAACGGCAAAACGTTTTGCAGAGAACGAAGAGACGGTAGTCACCGCCACCGATTTCGACCGCGAACTGGCCGCCGACCCGCAGAAGGACTTCATCACCATAGATGGCGACAAGGCCATTTACCACAACCACTGGACTGCCGGAGGCAACGACCTGAAATGGGAAATGGTGCACTATGACGTACAGCTTTTCGGCGGTATCGTGCTGCATCAGGGCAAGATTGCCGAGATGGCCACCGGAGAGGGAAAGACACTTGTGGCCACGCTGCCGGTATTCCTCAACGCCCTTACAGGCAACGGCGTGCATGTGGTAACCGTCAACGACTATCTGGCCAAGCGTGACTCGGAGTGGATGGGACCGCTCTACGAGTTCCACGGACTGTCGGTAGACTGCATCGACAAGCACCAGCCCAACTCCGAAGCCCGCCGGCGTGCATACAAAGCCGACATCACCTTCGGTACAAACAACGAATTCGGATTCGACTATCTGCGTGACAACATGGCCACATCACCGGCCGATTTGGTACAACGCGCACACAACTATGCCATCGTCGACGAGGTTGACTCGGTGCTTATCGACGACGCCCGTACCCCGCTCATCATCTCCGGACCGGTACCCAAAGGCGATGTACAGATGTTCGAGGAGTATCAGCCGCTCGTGGAAAGAATCGTTGAGGTGCAGCGCAAGCTCGCCACACAATATCTGGCAGAAGCCAAACAGAAAATCAGCGAGGGCAAAGCCACCAACAACCAAAAGCTGCTGGACGAGGGATTCCTGTCGCTCTACCGTTCGCACAAGGCTCTCCCCAAGAACAAGCCGCTCATCAAATACCTTTCGGAAGAAGGAATCAAGGCCGGAATGTTGAAGACCGAGGAGATATACATGGAGAACAACAACAGGCGTATGCCCGAAGCCGTGGAACCGCTGTACTTCGTTGTCGACGAGAAACTCAACTCGTGCGACCTCACCGACAAGGGAACGGGATGGCTCGCACGCGAAGTTGACGACGCCACACTGTTCGTTCTGCCCGACATCGCGGCACAACTCTCGGCACTTGAGGTTGAACCCGGCCTGAGCAGTCAGGAGCGCCTCGACAAGAAAGACGAGCTGCTCGGCCGGTACGCCATACAGAGCGAGCGTGTGCACACACTGCAACAGCTGCTCAAGGCATACACCATGTTCAACAAAGATGACGAATATGTGGTAATCGACGGCGAGGTTAAGATTGTCGACGAACAGACCGGACGTATCATGGAAGGCCGCCGCTGGAGCGACGGACTACATCAGGCGGTCGAAGCCAAGGAGCATGTGAAGGTGGAGGCAGCCACACAGACATTTGCCACAATCACCTTGCAGAACTACTTCCGCATGTATCACAAGCTGTCGGGTATGACCGGTACCGCTTCAACCGAGGCGGGCGAGTTCTGGAATATATACAAGCTCGATGTCGTTGAAATACCCACCAACCGTCCTGTCCTGCGAAAAGACATGGACGACCGCATATACAAGACGGCACGCGCCAAGTACAATGCCGTAATAGCGGAAATAGTAAAGATGCGCGAAAGCGGCCGCCCCGTCCTCGTGGGCACCACATCCGTAGAGATATCGGAGCTTATCTCGAAGATGCTCAGCATGCGCAAGATACCCCACCAGGTACTCAATGCCAAGCTGCACCAGAAGGAAGCCGACATCGTGGCACTGGCCGGACAAAGCACCAACGGTCTCGGCGCCGTCACCATAGCCACCAACATGGCCGGCCGTGGTACCGACATCAAGCTGTCACCTGAAGTGAAGGCAGCCGGAGGTCTTGCCATCATCGGTACCGAACGCCACGAGAGCCGCCGCGTAGACCGCCAGCTCCGCGGACGTTCCGGACGTCAGGGCGACCCGGGTTCGTCTGTTTTCTTCGTTTCATTGGAGGATAAGCTCATGCGTCTTTTCGCTTCAGAGCGCATAGCCCGCGTCATGGACAGAATGGGCTTCAAGGAAGAAGACATGATCGAGAGTTCGATGATATCGAAAAGTATCGAGAACGCACAGAAGAAAGTGGAGGAAAACAACTTCGGCATACGCAAGCGCCTGCTTGAATATGATGACGTGATGAACAAGCAGCGCACCGTAGTTTACGAGAAGCGCCGCCACGCACTCATGGGCGAACGCATCGGCATGGACATCACCAACATCATCTGGGACCGTGTCGTGAACATCATCGAAAGCAACGACTACGAAGGATGCAAGGAAGAATTCCTGCACATTCTGGCCATGGAGGTACCCTTCACCGAAGAAGAGTTCAGAAACATGGACAGGGAATCACTGCACGAGAAGTCATTCCAGCAAGCCATAGAGGTGTTCAAGCGCAAGACCGAGCGCATACAGTCGGTGGCATGGCCCATCATAAAGCAGGTTTACGAGAACCAAGGCTCGATGTACGAGCGCATCATGGTACCCATCACCGACGGCCACCGCATGTACAACATACCGTGCGACTTGAAGGAAGCATACGACACCGAGTGCAAGAGCGTGGTGAAACAGTTTGAGAAAATGATTCTGCTCCACATCATCGACGACTGCTGGAAGGAAAACCTCAGAGAGCTCGACGAGCTGAAACACAGTGTGCAGAACGCCTCATACGAACAGAAAGACCCGCTGCTCATCTTCAAACTTGAGAGCGTCAAGCTGTTCGACAGCATGGTGAACAGCATGAACGACCGCATAGCCGCCATACTCATGCGCAGTGCCATACCCGAGATGCAACAGGCTCCGCAGGCTGCACAGGAGGAAATGCCGGAGCAGCCGCGCCAACAGTATACCGAGACAAAGCGCAATCTGGAAGAAGAGCAGCTCACCGATCCCAATCAAGCGGCAGCTGCTGCACAAGACACCCGCGGCCGACAGCCTCAGGCTCCCATCGTAAAGGAGAAGCTTCCGGGCCGTAACGACCCATGCCCCTGCGGCAGCGGCAAGAAGTTTAAGAATTGCCACGGCCGTGGATTAGTATAAAAACACCGTGGAATCAGTATAAAAACACAAGGCTCCGTCACGCAGACACATCACACAAGCGTGACGGAGCTTTTTTTATCCGGCATGACGGAGCTTCTTTCTGTCATCCAATCACACCTTTCCCCGCACAACGGCAGGATGCAGGAAGTACCGCTGTGCAATGCAATGTCTGTTTTGTTCTGACCGTATTCATTATTTTTTGGTAAGTTGTTTGGTAAAGGAAGTTTTACGTTTACAGCATTTCACGATTTTTAGGTATTGCGTAAAACAGCAAAAGCCAATACCTTTGCAGACGTAAAAACCAATAGATGAAATAAATGAATAGATTGTTTTTTTTGATGGCATGCTCCATTATCGGCGGCATGCCCTGCACAGTCGGGGCACAAGAGACTGTTGCCGACAGCGTGATGCAGCATGTCGGGGGCAAGCGCCTCAGCATCGGCGGATACGGCGAGATAGCTTACAGCCGCAACTTCTTCAGTGACCATGTCAGCCGCTACAGTCAGCCGGAAAGCCACGAGAAAGATCCGAGCCACGGACGCTTCGACATTCCGCATGCTGTGATATACATGGGGTACGACTTCGGCAAGGGCTGGAGTTTCGGCACGGAAATAGAGTTCGAGCACGGAGGCACCGGCGCCGCATACGAGAAGGAAGACGAGGAAGGCGGCGAGTGGGAACAGGAAACCGAGAAAGGCGGCGAAGTGGAACTGGAGCAGTTCTGGATTCAGAAGTCGTGGGCCAAATGGGCCAACCTGCGCATGGGACACATCGTCGTGCCGGTGGGACTCACCAACGCACACCACGAGCCTCTCAACTTCTTCACGGTATACCGTCCCGAAGGAGAGAACACCGTACTGCCCTCAACGTGGCACCAGACCGGTGTAAGTTTCTGGGGACGCCACGGCGACTTCCGCTACGAGGCCCAGTTGCTGGCAGGCCTCAACGCCGACAACTTCACAAATACAGGATGGATAAACAAGGGAACATCGTCACCGCTCGAGTTTGAAGTGGCCAACAAATACGGTGTTGCACTGCGCGTCGACAACTACAGCATACCCGGACTGCGCATCGGTGTGAGCGGATATTACGGACATTCCATCGGCAACAGCTATCCCAACAACGCCAACGGAGTGGAGGCCGAATACAAGGGACAGGTGGTCATAGGCTCCGTCGACTTCACATACAAAGCCCACAACTGGATTGTTCGCGGTCAGGCCGACTACGGATATCTCGGCGATGCCGAGCAACTGAAATACCTGTACAACCGCCTTAACAACAAGTCACCGTTCAAACATTCGGCTTTCGTGAGCAAAAACGCCTACGCCATCGGCATAGAAGCCGGTTACGATGTCTTCTCGCTGATGCCCAAGCTCCGCAACGACAACAGGCAGCTTTATCTGTTCGGCCGCTACGAACAGTACGACCCGTACGCTTCGGTCACCAAAAACACACCCTACGAATATACGGAAGTGAAGCGCATGGCCGTGGGCATAAACTACCATCCCGTGCGCCAGGTGGTGGTGAAGGCAGAATATTCACACCGCTTCCTGAAAAAGCTCTACAACGACGAGCCGTCGGTAAGCATCGGAGTGGCCTACGAGGGATGGTTTCTTTAAGCCCCAATACAGGCATAAACGACAGCAACAACGGCATACATGTATCGAAAGACAAAAGAAATAACTTCATAAAATAAAACGAAACAGAAGAAAATGAAAAAACATCTCATCCTTCCTATCGCCGTCCTCATGATGGGTACGGTATCATTCACGTCATGTTCTGACGATGACGACAACAACAACGGTGGCCAAAACACAGAGTACACAAACAAGAACTACGGCAACGAAGCCATCAGTTCGTGCGACAATTTGTGCAAGGAACTGGAGAAGGCAAACACGGCCATAGCCTCGACAAAACTCAGCGACGCACAGGAAGCATATCTGAGGAACGTGCTTTCAAACCTCACCGACAATGTCATCATACCCACATACAGGGAACTGGCCGATGACGTGGAGGAGCTGGAGAAAGACCTTTACGGACTTACCGTAGAGACGATTACACAAGACAGAATCAACTCCGCCTGCGAAGAGTTTTTCGAGGCGCGCGAAAACTGGGAGCGCAGCGAGGCATTTCTGATGGGCGCGGCATCCGATTTCGAAATCGACCCCACCATCGACTCGTGGCCACTCAACCGCACCCTGCTCCTGAACAGCTTCAACGCCGGCACCACCGACAACATAGAAGACCAGTCAATCCTCGGATTCCACGCCCTGGAGTTCATCCTCTTCCGTGACGGCTTGCCGCGCAAGGTTGCAGAATTCAAGGGGTACGACACCTACAAGAACTTCACCGGAGTGAGCGGCGCGCAGGAACTGGCCTACGCACAGACGGTGTGCAAGCTGCTCAAGGAGCGCACATTCCAGCTCCAGGTGGCATGGGAGGGCGAGACATCCGTCAACGCCGCCCGCGTGGCAGTGGTGAAAGCCGCCAACCTCAACTACAAGACCGACAACGGACTTTCATACCGTGAGAATCTCCTGTCGGCAGGCAAAGACTCCAAAAGCACATTCGCCACACTGCAGGAAGCCATAGCTCAGGTGCTCTCCGATGATGAAGGCAGCTGCTTCGGCATTGCCAACGAGGTTGGCACGGCAAAAATAGCCAACCCCTTCAGCGCGGGTGACATATCGTACGTTGAGTCGCCGTACAGCTACAACTCAATAACCGACTTCCAGGACAACATCCGTTCTATCCGCAACGTGTGGTACGGCAGCACCGACGGCAAGGCCGCCGAGATGAGTTTCCACGGCTTCTTTGCCAATCTGACAGGCGGTGCGGCCACAAACACTGCCGTTGAGAACGCCATAAACAATGCCATCGGCAATATTGGCAACATGCCCTCACCCTTCGTGAAGTACGTGAGCACGGTATGGAACCTCGACTTCGAGGACGATGAGGACTGGAAAACAGAAGAATAACATCAAAACATATAACGAATCATGACACTTACCAATATCCCCAAACTGGCACTTGCAGCATTGGTATCAGCCCCCCTGCTCGCCTCATGCTCTGACGACGAGACAACCGGAGGCGGCTCATTGGGCGAACTCATTCCCGCCGACAAGACATTCGGAGTGGGCAACGACGTGTTCTCCGCCGAAGAATGGTACCCCGGAGGACAGCTCGGCACCACCGAGAAAGCCAGCTACTCCGCAGCGGCTCCCGCCGTTGAAAACACACCGGGCATGGAAGAGAGCTTCAACAAGGGCGAAGATTTCTTCGAACACCTGTACACCATAACCGAAAATCCGCGCAAGGGTCTCGGCCCGTCGTGGACGCGCAACAGCTGCATACACTGCCACCCGAGCTACGGCCACGGCAAACGCCAGGACAACTACAAGGCAAACACCGTGGGCAACGGCTACCTGCTCGTGGTGTACCACCCCACGGCGGGCACCGATGCCGACGGTGTGGCATACGCAGCCAACTCGTACGTGCGCCACGTAACGGGCATGCCGCAAACGCAGGCCATGCACCCCTTCAAGGCACCCATCGACGAAAACCTCATAACCATCGACTGGAAAGAGGTGACATCAATGCCCAGCGGACTTGCAATGACCTTCCCCGACGGCGAGCGCTACTCGCTCATCTATCCTGAAGTGAACATTCCGCAGCACGCTTTCCGTACCAGTCCGCTACCCGACAACTACGAGGTGAGGCTCGAATCCACCATCGGCATATACGGCACCGGCCTGCTCGACGCCATCGACACCGATGACATGCGCGAGGAATACCGCCGGCAGGCCGCCGCGGGAGCCACGCTCAACCCCGCCATGTGGGACGCCGCCGCCAACGACTGGGCCGCATCGGCATGGTACACCCTGGCCGACGGACAGAAAAAGGTGAAGAAGTTCACCTACGCCATGACGCGCGCCTCGCTGCAAGACGGTGCCGGAGCCAACGCAATATGGAACATAACCAACGTGACACGCTCCGAC